>UMEA01015203.1_pt1 | contig 24201 bp, 16 predicted proteins | sample 1964621 | NCBI WGS metagenome assembly UMEA01 (sample SAMEA4836007, study PRJEB28245) | human gut metagenome | biome: gut microbiome; material: fecal sample | place: Denmark | collected 2008 | reverse complement strand
TGAGCAGCAGCAAGACGAGCAATCGGAACACGGAACGGTGAACATGATACATAGTCAAGACCGATCTTGTGGCAGAACTCAACAGAAGAAGGATCGCCGCCGTGCTCACCGCAGATACCAACATGGAGCTTGTTGTTTACAGGCTTACCGAGTTTGATAGCTGTTTCCATGAGCTTGCCAACGCCTGTCTGGTCAAGCTTAGCGAACGGATCGTTCTCGAAGATCTTAGCATCATAGTAAGCGTTGAGGAACTTACCTGCGTCATCTCTTGAGAAGCCGTATGTCATCTGTGTAAGGTCGTTAGTACCGAAGCAGAAGAAGTCAGCTTCCTTAGCAATCTCATCAGCTGTAAGAGCAGCTCTTGGGATTTCGATCATTGTACCAACTTCGTACTTGAGGTCGATGCCTGCAGCAGCGATTTCAGCGTCAGCTGTTTCAACAACAACCTTCTTAACGAACTTGAGTTCCTTAACATCGCATACGAGCGGAATCATGATTTCAGGCTCAACTGTCCAGTCTGCGTGTGCCTTCTGAACATTGATAGCAGCACGGATAACTGCCTTTGTCTGCATCTTTGCAATTTCAGGATATGTTACTGCAAGACGGCAACCACGGTGACCCATCATTGGGTTGAACTCGTGGAGTGAAGCGATGATTGTCTTAATGTCTTCAACGCTCTTACCCTGAGCAGCTGCGAGCTTCTCAATGTCAGCTTCCTCTGTAGGAACGAACTCGTGAAGCGGCGGATCAAGGAATCTGATTGTTACAGGATTGCCTTCGAGTGCCTCATAAAGAGCCTCAAAGTCGCCCTGCTGATAAGGAAGAATCTTGTCAAGAGCAGCTTCTCTTTCTTCAACTGTATCTGAGCAGATCATCTCTCTGAATGCAGCGATTCTGTCCTCTTCAAAGAACATATGCTCTGTACGGCAAAGACCGATACCTTCAGCACCGAGCTCACGAGCCTTCTTAGCGTCAGCAGGTGTATCAGCGTTTGTTCTAACCTTAAGAGTTCTGTACTTGTCAGCCCAAGCCATGATTCTGCCGAACTCACCTGCGATTGTAGCGTCAACTGTTGGGATAACGCCGTCGTAGATGTTACCTGTAGAACCGTCGATTGAAATGTAGTCACCCTCGTGGAATTCCTTGCCAGCGAGTGTGAACTTCTTGTTAGCTTCGTCCATTGCGATGTCGCCGCAACCAGATACGCAGCATGTACCCATACCACGAGCAACAACGGCAGCGTGTGATGTCATACCGCCACGAACTGTGAGGATACCCTGTGAAGCCTTCATACCTGTGATGTCCTCAGGTGAAGTTTCAAGACGAACGAGAACAACCTTTTCGCCCTTAGCGTTCCAGTTTTCAGCATCTTCGGCTGTGAATACGATCTTACCGCAAGCAGCACCAGGAGAAGCGCCGAGGCCCTTACCGATTGGTGTAGCAGCCTTAAGAGCAGCAGCATCGAACTGTGGGTGAAGAAGTGTGTCAAGGTTACGAGGATCAATCATTGCAACAGCTTCTTCTTCTGTTCTCATGCCCTCGTCAACGAGGTCACAAGCAATTTTAAGAGCAGCCTGAGCTGTTCTCTTACCGTTTCTTGTCTGGAGCATATAGAGCTTCTTGTTTTCAACAGTGAACTCCATGTCCTGCATATCTCTGTAGTGGTTTTCGAGTGTCTGACAAACATTCTGGAACTGCTCGAAAGCTTCCGGGAACTCTTCAGCCATCTTAGCGATTGGCATAGGAGTACGAACACCTGCAACTACGTCTTCGCCCTGTGCGTTGATGAGGAACTCACCCATGAGCTTCTTCTCACCTGTAGCAGGATCTCTTGTAAATGCAACACCTGTACCGCAATCGTCGCCCATGTTACCGAATGCCATTGACTGTACGTTAACGGCAGTACCCCATGAATAAGGGATATCGTTGTCACGACGGTAAACGTTTGCACGAGGGTTGTCCCATGAACGGAATACAGCCTTAACTGCGCCCATGAGCTGTTCCTTAGGATCGTCAGGGAAGTCCTGACCGATTTTCTCTTTGTATTCAGCCTTAAACTGGCCTGCAAGCTCCTTAAGATCGTCAGCTGTAAGCTCTACGTCGTAAGTAACGCCTCTCTCAGCCTTCATCTTGTCGATGAGCTCTTCAAAATATTTCTTACCTACTTCCATAACTACATCGGAATACATCTGAATGAATCTTCTGTAGCAGTCCCAAGCCCAACGAGGGTTGTTTGACTTCTTAGCGATAACTTCAACAACATCTTCGTTAAGACCAAGGTTAAGGATTGTATCCATCATACCCGGCATTGAAGCACGAGCACCTGAACGAACTGAAACGAGGAGGGGGTTCTCCTTGTCGCCGAACTTCTTGCCTGTGATCTCTTCCATCTTCTCGATGTACTCGTTGATCTGACCCTGAATTTCAGCGTTGATTTCTCTGCCGTCCTCATAATACTGAGTACAAGCTTCTGTTGTAATTGTGAAGCCCTGTGGTACAGGAAGTCCAAGACCTGTCATTTCTGCAAGGTTGGCACCCTTACCGCCGAGGAGCTCACGCATGTTAGCATTACCTTCTGTAAAAAGGTAAACCCATTTGTTTGCCATAACTGGTAATCCTCCTAAAAATAAATTAAGATATACGGCTGTGGCAGACTTACCCCTTGGTAAAACCTGCCTGCTTGTATAAGCCTATCGAATATTATAACAAACTTTGGTCAAAATAGCTATATTTTTTTCAAACTTTTTTCTTATAAAAAACAGGTTTTATTTTCGGCAATATTGTATAAATCGTTTAAAATGCCTTTTTTTGCCCGATTTTTGTAATTTTCTCTTGAAATTTGTGATTTTTGTGAGATAATATTATGGTATGAACGAGTGCCTTGTGACAGGACTGTCTGCATCTTTGTTGTTTTGTCACAGATAAAAGGAGAAAAAATGAAGAATTGTGCCGTTATCCTCGCAGGCGGCGAGGGCAAAAGAATGAAATCCGACAAACCGAAAACATTGTCGGAGGTGCTCGGCAGACCGATGCTCTGCTGGGTTATGTCGGCTTTAAGGAAAGCCGGTATTGATGACATCTGTGTTGTCAAGGGCTTTAAAAAAGAGTGTGTCGAAGAGTATCTTTCAACCCTCGATTTTTCCGTTGAAAGCGTGTTTCAGGCTGAAAGACTCGGAACAGGTCACGCTGTGATGATGGCAAAGGATTTCCTTAAAAAGCACAGCGGCAATGTTGTTATTCTCAACGGCGACGCTCCGTTTATGGACAGCAAGACTATTGAGGATTCCCTAAAGGCTCACATCGAAAACGATTGTGTCGCAACGGTTATTTCCGCAAAGGTTGACGATCCGACAGGTTACGGCAGAATTGTCCGTGACGAAAACGGTAATCTGCGTGCAATTGTTGAGCAGAAAGACGCTGATGAGGAAACTCTCAAAATAAATGAAGTAAACTCGGGCGGTTTCTGGTTTGACTGTCAGCTTCTTCTTTCGGTTCTCGACAGAATCAAGTCGGATAACAGTGCAAAGGAATATTATCTTCCCGACGCAATCAAGCTTTTGCTTGAGGACGGAAGAAAGGTCGGAGCATTCACGGCTCAGTGCAGCGACACTGTTTTGGGTGCAAATGATCCGGCTCAGCTTGAACAGCTTAACGAAATTGCAAGAGCAAAGGGTTACAGCTGTTAATTGCTCGGTTAATCATTGGTAAACATATACTACACACATTAAAATTCAAAGGAGTTATTGCAATGAATTTTCACGGTAAGGACATTAAAATTTTCACCGGCAGTTCAAATGTTGATGTAGCTCAGGGAATTGCAGGCTGTCTCGGTCTGCCGCTTGGTAAGAGTGACTGTACACAGTTCTCAGACGGCGAAATCTCTGTTTCTCTTCACGAATCTGTTCGTGGCAGCGACTGCTTTATTGTTCAGTCAACCTGTGCTCCCGTCAACGACAATCTTATGGAAATGCTCATAATGATTGATGCCATGAAGCGTGCATCTGCTGCAAGAATCACAGTTGTTATGCCATACTTCGGCTATGCAAGACAGGACAGAAAAGCTAAGGCAAGAGATCCGATCTCGGCTAAGCTTTGTGCAGACATCATCACCTGTGCAGGTGCTGACCGTGTGCTTACAATGGATCTTCACGCAAATCAGATTCAGGGCTTCTTCAACATTCCTGTTGACCACCTTCAGGGCGCATCACTTCTCGCAAACCATATGAGAGAGAAAATCGGTGGCAACAATGATGATTATATCGTTGTTTCTCCTGACCTCGGTTCTGTAACTCGTTCAAGAAACTTCGCTTCAAAAATCGGCACAGGTCTTGCTATTATCGACAAGAGAAGACCAAAGGCTAATGTTTGTGAGGTTATGAACATCATCGGTGACGCAAAGGGTAAGAAGGTTATCCTTGTTGACGATATGATTGACACAGCAGGTACTCTCTGCAATGCCGCTAACGCTATTGTTGAAAAGGGCGGTGCAACAGAGGTTTACGCTTGCGCTACTCATGCAGTTCTTTCCGGTCCTGCAATCGAGAGAATCCAGAACAGTGCCATCAAGGAAGTTGTTCTTCTTGACACAATTCCTGTTCCGAAGGAAAAGATGATTGACAAGTTCACGATTCTTCCTGTTGCTCCTACATTTGCAGAGGCTATCGCAAGAATCTACAACGACAAGCCGTTCACAGCCGCTTTCGGTTGATAGGCGAACAATTTAATTATGTAATTAAACAGGCGGGTTTTAACTAACCCGCCATTTCGCTGTTTTACTGCAAATTTTTCAGGAATAAAACGGTACAATATGTGAGGGTGATTTAATTTTGTTTGGTATAGTTTACGGCTCCGATTCAGATAACAAAATAATGAACCGCTTTGTCGATGAGTACGAATTGTGGTGCAATGAGGGCAAAAATCCGGATATTGCGTCAATCGACCTCGACTTTGCGCTTGACCTACAGAAGAAAAGACTTGACAAAAAGGGTGTAAAGATTCAGACCGCTTTTACCGATAAGGAAACGGTGAAGAATGAAGTCCCCATAAATGCTTGTACTGCCTACGATATGGGCGAATGTAAGAGTAACATTGCGTCAAAGACATATGAGGTTACGGAGAAATACTTTAAAGACGGAAAGAAAAAGAAAAAAATCAAGGACAGATTTTTCTTTTACACAATGATTACAAGGCTTGAAAACCAAAATTCCGAGGTTGCGTGTTCGTGTCCGAACTGCGGTGCGGTAAGCAATGTAAGAGAGCTTCTCAACGGTTGTAAAAACTGCAAAACTCGCTTTATTATGGACGATTTGTTCCCGAAGGTTACAAACTTCTACTTTGTAAAAACCTATTCGCTTGCGAACAAGTCAACGAAAAAAGTGCTTGCTCCGTACCTTCTCGGCGGAATTGCCGCCGTTGCGGCATTTACGGTATGGGTGGTTGTAAAGGACGGAACTTTTGATCCCGCAACCGCAAATATGGTCTATGAAATCGGCGTAAGAGCAATCCCCGTACTGCTCGGCGGACTTTTGGCGGGGTACCTTGCATGGGCATTAAAAACGCTTTTCGGACTTTTTGTCGGTGCGGCAAAGAGCATTCCTATGATAGGTCCGCACTTCAATTGTCAGAAAAGACTTCCGTGGCTTATGAAAGAGGTTAATCCCAACTTCTCATATGAATACTTTATCGGCAAGGTGCTTGCTTTGCTCAAGATTATGATTTTCAGTGATGATTACACAAACCTCGCAGTCTATGAGGGCAATCCGATGAAAAATCCTTTCGGAGATATTGTTGACATCAAGTACAGAGGAGTGTCAAAGCTTAATTCATTCAATGTCACAAACGGCTGTTGCTATGTTGATATGACCGTTTATGCAACGACCGTGAAAAACAAAAATTCTTCATTTAGGGTTAAAAACGAAAAGTTCAGACTTACCGTTTGCAGAAGTGTGAACGCCATGGATGACGGAGTTTTCACAATGAAAAAAGTAACCTGTAAAAGCTGCGGCGCAAGCTTTGATGCAACAAGAGAACGCAACTGCCCGTATTGCGGAAATCCTTATCATCTCGGCAACGATGACTGGGTTGTTGTAAGCTTCGGAAAAGGTTAATTTGAATTTCAGAATACATATAATATAAATAAGAGGAAAACTGATATGTTCGGAAAAAACAAATCAACGGGTTCAATCGAGTACATTGTAGTGGGACTCGGCAACCCCGACAGAAAATACGAAAACACACGCCACAACGCAGGCTGGCTTGCAATTGACCGCATTGCCGACAAGCTCGGTTGTGATGTGAACAAAATAAAATACAAAAGCTTTATCGGCACTTGCACTGTAAACGGCGCAAAAGTTATGCTGATGAAACCCACAACATATATGAACAACAGCGGTCAGGCAGTTGTTGAGGCGATGAACTTCTACAAAATCCCACCCGAAAATGTCATCGTAATTTTTGATGACATTTCGCTTGATGTCGGAAAAATGCGTATCCGTTCAAAGGGCAGTGACGGCGGTCAAAGGGGAATGCGCAGTATCATCTATCTCAGCGGAAGCGATAAATTCCCCCGCATCAAGGTTGGCATAGGCGCAAAGCCAAATCCCGACTGGGACCTTGCCGACTGGGTGCTTTCAAAGTTCACTCCCGATGAAATGAAAAAGCTTGATGAAATTTTTGACAATGCCGAAAAAGCAATCGAGCTGATTATTGACGGCAAAACCGACCGTGCTATGAATTTGTTCAACTGAAAAGGGACAAAAAAATGAATAATCTCAACTTTCTTGTTGATGTCCTCAAAGAGTCACCCGTTTTCAAAACACTTGAAAAAAATGTCAAGCCGGGCAGAACGGTCTGTGCTTCGGGACTTTCAACAATTAACAAATCAAATATCATCTATGCGCTGTGCCGCCTCAAGGGTGTCACGGCATTTTGTCTTGCCTCCGATGAAAAAGAGGCGCAAACTTTGTGTAACGACCTTTCGTGCATGGGACTTCGTGCCTATGTTTATCCCGTGCGTGACTTCAACTTTCTTGACTTTCAGAGCCGTTCGCACGAGTACGAGCACGCAAGACTTAAAGTTTTGCTCAAGCTTATCAATCATGAATGTGATGTTGCAATTGCGTGTGTTGATGCGGCGGCACAGCTTACCGTTCCGAGAAATGTGCTTGAACAGTCGGTTATTGAATTTGAAGAGGGCAGGGAGCTCTCGCTTGAAAAGGCGACAAAGGCACTTACTCTGCTCGGCTACGAACGCTTTGATGCGGTAGAGGGCAGCGGTCAGTTTTCGCTGAGAGGCGGTATTCTCGACTTCTTTATGCCCGACAGCGACTATCCCGTGAGATGTGAATTTTGGGGCGATGAAATTACCGACCTCAGCTATTTTGACATTGAAACACAGAGAAGATTTAAAAAGGCTGACAAAATTACGCTTTCGCCCTCAACCGAAATCGTAATTGAGGACAGAGCCGCCCTTGCAGATAAAATTGAACACAAGGCAAAGCTCCTCCGTTCCAAGAACAGCGCCAAAGCCAAGGAAAAACTTTTTTCAGAGGCAGAGCTTATCCGCAGCGGTGCAATGATTGCCAATGCGGACAAATTTATCAATCAGATTTACGATAAGCCCGAGTCGCTTTTTGATTATCTCGACAGAAACACCCTCGTTTTTGCGTCCGAATTTACTGCAATTCAGGAACGGGGAAAGTCGATGGACTTTATCAGCAATGAAACCCTTATGCAAGGCTTTGAAGACGGAACTCTTTGCAGAGGTTTTGACCGCTTTGCGCTCACATTCAACGAATGTACCGAGTTTTTGCAGAGTCACGGAACAATCGTGCTTGAAAACTTTGTTCACGGAAGTATGCCTATCAAGCTGTCGGAAATCATCAGCTTTTCAACAAAACAGCTCTCGGCATGGGGCGGTTCTTATAAACAGCTAAAAGAAGATGTTGACGGACTTTTTACCCCCGAAAGCAAGGGCGTTATCTTTGCAGGAACAGAAAGAGCCGCCAAAAATCTTTGTGACACCTTTAACGCAGACGGCATAAACGCTGTTTACAGCGAGGGTGCGGATAAGATTTCAAAGGGCGAACTGCTTGTTATGCAGGGTGCATTGAGTGCGGGCTTTGAGTATCCGTCACAAAAGTTTTTTGCAATAACCTACAGTCAGGTTTCGTACCGTCCCGAAAAGTCCAAAAAGAAGAAGAAAAAGACGGGACAGGAAATTTACAGCCTTTCCGAGCTTGCCCCCGGTGATTATGTTGTACACAATGTTCACGGTATCGGTGTGTTCGGCGGTATAAGAAAAATTGATACTCACGGAGTTATAAAGGACTATATCAAAATTGACTACGCAAAGGGCGATGTGCTTTATGTGCCTGTCACACAGCTTGATATGGTTGCAAAATATATAGGTCCGAAAGAGGATTCAAGGGTTAAGCTTAACCGACTCGGTTCGGGCGACTGGCAAAAGGCAAAGGCAAGGGTTAAAACCTCTGTTAAGGACATTGCCAAGGAGCTTATCGAGCTTTACTCACAGCGTATGAAAGCCAAGGGCTATGCCTTTTCGGCAGATAACGAGTGGCAGAGAGATTTTGAACTCAGCTTTGAGTATGACGAAACTCCCGACCAGCTGCGTTGTTGTGAGGAAATCAAGCATGATATGATGCGTTCGTCGCCGATGGACAGACTTCTCTGCGGTGATGTCGGATTCGGCAAAACAGAGGTTGCACTCCGTGCCGCATTTAAGTGTATTGCAGATTCAAAGCAATGCGCATTGCTCTGCCCCACAACAATTCTCGCATGGCAGCATTATCAGACGGTAATCAAGCGTTTTGAGGGCTATCCCGTTCGTGTGGAACTGCTTTCAAGATTCCGTACAGCAAAACAGCAGAAAGAAATTCTCCAAAAGCTAAAGCGAGGAGAAATTGATATGATTGTCGGAACTCACAGACTTGTGCAGAAGGATGTTGAATTCCGTGACCTCGGACTTGCAATCATAGATGAGGAACAGCGTTTCGGTGTTGCCCAAAAGGAGAGGTTCAAGGAACTGTGCAAAAATGTCGATGTGCTTACGCTCTCGGCTACTCCTATTCCGAGAACCCTCAATATGGCAATGAGCGGTCTGCGTGATATGAGCGTTATCGAAGAAGCACCGACAAACCGTCAGCCTGTTCAGACCTATGTGCTTGAACACGATGATGCGGTTATCAACGAGGCAATCCGCCGTGAGCTCCGCCGTGGCGGTCAGGTGTTCTATCTTCACAACAATGTTGAAACAATTTCTTCATGTGCCGCAAAAATTCAGGAGGCTGTTCCCGAGGCAAAAATCGCAATCGGTCACGGCAAAATGAAAGAGGGCGAACTCAGCGAAGTTTGGCGACAGATGCTTGAACAGGAGATTGATGTGCTTGTCTGCACGACAATTATCGAAACGGGTGTCGATTTGCCGAATGCCAACACCCTTATTATAGAAAATGCCGACTGTATGGGACTTTCGCAGTTGCATCAGCTCAGAGGCCGTGTGGGCAGAAGTTCACGAAGGGCATATGCCTACTTTACCTTCAGACGGAACAAGGTTCTCACGGAGATTCAGCAGAAAAGGCTTGCCGCAATCAGGGAATTTACAGAATTCGGCAGCGGCTTCCGCATTGCAATGCGTGACCTTGAACTGCGAGGTGCGGGCAATATTATGGGCGCACAGCAGCACGGGCATATGGAATCGGTCGGTTACGATATGTACCTCAAGCTTCTTGATGAGGCAGTAAGCGAGGAAAAGGGCGAGCAGAATGTCACAAAAGACCTCGACTGTCTTATTGATATTTCGGTTGATGCTCATATTCCCGAAAGCTATGTTGAAAGTCTTACACTTCGTCTTGATGTTTACCGCAGAATTGCCGATATCCGCAGTAACGAGGACGCAGACGATGTTATTGACGAGCTGCAGGACAGATTCGGCAAGATTCCGAACTCGGTTCTCGGACTTATCGACATTGCCCTTGTGCGTAACAAGGCTTACTCAATGGGTATTTACGAAATCAGACAGAACGGCACAACACTCATGCTCTTTGTAAACGAACTCAAATCCCCTCAGGTTGCCGACTTGCTCATTGCTTTGGGCGGAAAGGCAAAGCTTGTTGCCGGAGCAAAGCCGTGCGTTGCGGTTGAGTGCAAAAACAGTTCCGCTCCGCTTGAAATCCTCACCAAAATTTTCGGTGTGCAGTAATTTAACGGCATGAAACCGTAATTTGTTAAGAAAAAACCTCCCGAAACTACAAAAATGCTGTTTTTCGGTGGAAATTCTCAACAAAATTTTATAAAAATGTAGACAATGACGATTTTTTTGTGTATAATCGTAAGGTACATTATCCTGTGAAAGTGTGTTTGCAGGACACTTTGCATTTAATTTTTCAGAAGGACGGTAAAAAACTATGAAGCCTAATATCAAGGTTGGTTCATTTTTACTTGCAATTGTTATGATGTTCTCAGTTTTTGCAATTGCAGGTTGTACACCCACAACTCTTAACAAAGAATGGTCGTATAAGACAAGCGACAACGAGCTTGCCATCGGCGTTTATATCTACTCACTAAATGCAGCTTACAGTCAGGCTGAGTCATTTGCTAAAAAGCTTGACGATTATGATTCGACATCTGACAAGTGGCTTGATGAAAAAATCAAGGACGATGACGGCAACGAGCAGGTTGCAAGAGAGTGGATTAAAGATCAGGCTAAGAAAATGTGCCTCAGCTACCTCGTAGTTGACGAACAGCTTAAAAAGGAAAATGTAAACATCGGTCAGGCAACTATTGACTCCGCAACAAGTCAGGCTGAATCATACTGGAATGTCGGCCCGTATGCGTCACAGGGTTATGTAATGCCGATGAAGAAGCAGTATGAAAAGTACGGCGTTTCACTCGACAGCTTTGCATACTGCACAACTCTCTACAACACAAAGTATGAGGCTCTCTTCAAAGCAGTTTACGGCAAGGGCGGTTCAAAGGAAGTTTCCGACGCCGACCTTACAAAGTATTTCAAGGAAAACTATACGGACTACTCATATCTTCCCGTGAACCTTTATACATCAACAAAAGATGAGGCAGGTTCATCAAAGAATGTTGCAATGAGCGACAAGGAAATCAAGAAGGTTGAGGATCAGCTTAACGGCTACAAGAATGACCTTAACAAGGGCGGTTCTTTTGATGATGTTATTGCATCATACAAGAAGTCAAGCGGTTCAGGAACAGATTCTTCTGTTTCAAAGGTAGAAGTTCTCGACAAGAGCTCAATCGGTGACGAGCTTAAAGAGGCTATCGGCAAGCTTAAAACAGGCAAGGCTGAAACTCTCAAGGTCGGCAGCGGCGACAGCGCAATCTACTATCTCGTTTATAAGAAAGATGTCAGCAAGGATGTTGACAGCTATATCGGCAACGAATCAAACAGAGCCGGTGTACTTGCGTCAATGAAGTCAGACGAATTTTCAAAGTACATTGACAGTCTTGCAGAGAAACTCAAGTATGAAGAAAACACTTCGGTTATTGACAAGTATAAGCCCGAACTCTTCTTCGTTGCGGTTGAGCCTACAACAGCGGCGTCAACAACATCGGCATCCGATAAAAGCTCAAAATAATTGATATCGGACATACAACAGACGCATTTTCAGATTATTCTGAAGAAAGGGGCTTTTATGAAAAAACATTCAAAGCTTTGCGCAATTTTTCTGACGGCACTTTTGAGCATTTCTGCTGTGAGCTTTTCCGTATCGGCAGTCGGTGAGGAGGTTGATCCCGGCGGAGATTCAAGCGTTATTGTTGATCCCGTAGAGCCGGAGCCTGAGCCCGAACCGGAACCATCACCGGAACCATCACCGGAGCCTGAGCCGGAGCCGCAGCCGCAGCCCGATCCTGTGTATCCGGACTCGTCGGACAGTTCATCATATGTAGATCCCGGCTATTCGTCAAGTGATTCGTCATATGACAACAACTATAACTATGACAGTAGCTATGACTACAACAATAACAGTTATGACAATAATTACAGTAGCAGTCAGACTTACTACTACTCTGAGCCGTCATATGTAGGCGGCGGTCAGTCCTATGTTGCTCCGTCAAATACTGCTCCGTCAGCGTCGCTCATCAAGTCTGACGATAACATTGACGAAAAAACACTTTCAAGCAACGACTGGTCGGATATCGCAAAAAATCTTAAAAATACCGACACATCGAGTTCTGACGGTGATGACTTTAACTTCATCAAGAACAATAACAGCAAGGGTGACAACGGTCATTGGATGTTCTATGTTTCACTCGTTTTACTCTCACTCGGTGTTGCAGGCATTGCGTACTTTGTAATTTCAACTGTTCTCAACAGAAAGAAGAGAGTCACAGTCGGCGGCAGAAGTAACGCTCCAAAGAGCAAATCTGCACAGCCACAGCGTTACGGCAGTAACGATGATTATGCCGATGATTACTCATCTTCAGGCAGAAAGTCCGAAAGACGCAGTAAGTACGATACTGCCGAAATTCAGCTTCCAAAGAACAGCCAAAAGGGCGGAAGAAGATACAAATAATTAAATAACTTTATAAAACAAAAGCAGTTCCAAAATCGGAACTGCTTTTTTGTTTGACTGTGTAATTAAATTTTCGCATGACTTCTGTTTGAATGTCAAAATCAGTTTTTGTCATACGGCTTTTTGTATGCCTCTTTGAACGGTTTTACAGTGCCGTCCTTTTCTTCAACGCTTACATTGTCAAGTGTTGCGTTGAACTGTGTGCGGATTTCACCAAGATAAATTTTGTAAAGCTCTTTCTGCTCTTTTTGCTCAGCCTCGGTAAGTCCCTGTTCCTTTTTCTTTTTTGCAAGCTCGTTAATTCTGTCAAGCATCTTTTTATCCATAAGTCAATCCTCCCGACCGTTATTTTGGTTTTGAGAGCAATCTGCTCCAAAGCTATGATATCACACAATCAGCCAAAGTGCAAATTTTCGATTTGTCGGTTGAAAACAAAAATTTTTTGTGCTATCATTCAATTAAAGCCGTTACACGGCAAATTTTTCGGCGGTGAATTATGGAAAATTTCAGCTTATTACACCCGACAAATTCAAATGCATCCTACAGAACTCTCAACAAAGAGGCGCTGAATGATTTGTCGGTTGATTATATATGTGACGCTCTCACAAAAGAGCAGTATGAACGCAACAGCATAAAGCAGCTGCTGATAAATATTACGGATGACGAGGAAGTTATAAAATATCGTTGCGATGTTTTTGAGGATTTTCTCCGTTTTCCGAAACTTCGTGATGATCTATCCGCACTTCTTGTAAAGCTGAACGATTTGCGTGAAATTGAGCGCTTTCAAAAGGATACCGAGGCATCTTCCTTGTGGCAGCTTGTAAACCGACTTCGTGAAATGGACGGCTATGTCGATTGCATTACAAGAATAAAAAACACGCTTGAAACAATTGAAGTAAAGTCGCAGGGTCTGCTTGAGCTCAAGAAAAATGTTCAGTCAATTTACAATGACAGCGGTTTTCCCGAACTAAAAAAGGATATAATAGATACGCTTGCAAAGGCTCAAAAGCTCAAGAGCATTACACTCGGTGTGAATCTTGATGATTTGCTCCGCCCAAAGAGTGTGGGTGTAATCTCACTCAATGACAAAGAATTTACCGACAGCGGTATTCTCAAAAGATTTATGAAGTTTACAAACCGTGACAGCGAACTGCACCACGGCAACGATGTTTCGGGATTTTTAAGCTTTCATCCGTCCAATCCGTCAACCTCGCAGTTCGGGCTGGGACAGTTTGTTGTGGGCGCTCAGCAGGATGTAAACCGCACTATGAACAGCTCGCTGACCGGCGCAGATCCTATGTCTGACGCACTCAAAAATGTTGTGACCGATATCCTCCGCAGAACCGTAAATGACATAAAATCAATGCTCAACAGATATGTCAATGTCAACGGCTACTCGTTCGTTTCGCTTATGCCCGAAATCATTTTCTATATTCGTTTTGCAGAGCTTTGTGATAAGATGAAAAAGAAAAATCTTCCGCTGTGCAAGGCGGAAGTTTTGCCGAAAGAGGACAGAAATTGCTGCCTTAGAGATGTTTACAACCTCAAACTCGGCATAAAATCGGCAAACGGTGAGAATTTGGATATTGTCACAAACGATATTGATTTTAACGATGATAGGCGAATTTACATTCTGACAGGTCCGAACCGTGGCGGTAAAACCACGATTACTCAGGCGGTCGGACTTGCGTTTCTGCTTGCTCAGAACGGAATATATGTTCCTGCAACGCAGATGAAATTCAGCCCATGCGACAGCATTTTTACGCATTTTCCTGCCGATGAAAACGATACCGTTGATCTTGGCAGACTCGGTGAAGAAAGCAAAAGACTTGCCGAAATTTTCTCTTCGGCAAGCCGTTACAGCCTGCTTTTGCTCAACGAAAGCCTTGCAACAACCAATGTTGCCGAGGGCTTGTACATTGCCCGTGATGTTGTCAAATCAATGCGATATCTCGGCACAAGGGCGATTTTTAATACCCATATGCACGATTTGGCTCGCAATCTTGATGAGGTGAACACAACCGTAAAGGGTGACAGCAAGATTGAAAGTCTGGTAACAGGTGTCGAAAACGGACAGCGTTCGTTCAAGGTTTTCATCGCTCCGCCTCAAGGTGTAAGCTATGCCAAAGACATTGCCGAAAAATACGGTGTAACCTTTGACAAAATCAAAAAACAGATTGATCGGCAGCGTGTCGCTGCACCCGGTTCGGGAAGATAGTATGTAATAATAAAAACATATTATGCCCGAGCGGAAGTTTTTTAAATTGAAAGTTGAAAATGGAAAATTGAAAATTGCGGTCGGGCAGACAGTTTGCAAAATGCAAATCATTGTCGCCCGACTGTTTTTGTATATATGAAAGTTGTTAATATACTGTAGCGGCGGTCAGTGACCGCCATTTGTATTGGTTGTGAAACCAAAACAATCGGTAGGGGCGTTCATTGGACGCCCGCACGGCGAGCCGCCGTTCCCAATTCGTGCAGATAGTTTGTAAATGTCAAAAAGCATATTATGCCCGAACGGAAGTTTTTTAAAATTGAAAGTTGAAAATGGAAAATTGAAAATTGCGGTCGGGCAGACAGTTTGCAAAATGCAAATCATTGTCGCCCGACTGTTTTTTGTATATATAGAAGTTGCGTTTAAATGTATGGGCGGATGCTACGGTGTTGCAATTATTTTGTTGTATTCAGAAAATTCGTATAAAAGAAAACGGAGTGCATTACGCACTCCGTTTTCTTACGCCCACAAAATAATAAAAAAAGAAGGAAATAGCTGTTTAATAAAGTAACAGTTTAACCTTGCAGAATTTCAAGTTATTTCCTGCAAACCGTTATCCTATGCGAGTATTCTAACACTAACAGTAATAAAAGTCAAGACTGTTATACTATTTTTTGTTATTGATAGTAATAATATCGTTTAACTTTACACATTGAATAAATCATGTGTCTGAAATTTATGCAGATTATCAAAAGAAACCTAGCTGTCTGAAGAAGAAAATCCACAAAAACATCGTGAAACACGCTAAAACCGAAGTGAACACAACCGCCGCACCTGCAAGTTTGAAGTCGCTGTCCATTTGCTGAGCCATTGTGAATGACGAAACCGCACACGGCGATGCAAAAAGTCCGATAAGCGACACAAAGTCAACTCCTCTGATTCCTATAAGCGCCGCCGTACCCAGACAAAGTGCCGGCACAACAACAAGTCTTGCGATTATGCAGATTATGAGGTTGCGTGAACAGCCTTTTATGCTGTCAAATGTGACAGACGCACCGAGTACAATCAGCGCAAGCGGAGTTGCAACCGCCGCAATATCCGAAACCGTTTTGTCAATTGTTTCCGGAAGGCTTATATTGAACGCAACAGACAAAAGTCCGAGTGCAGAGCCGATAATCAGAGGATTTTTGGCAATGCCTTTTAAAATTTTCAGCACATTTATCTTTTGCCCTCTGAAAATTTCAAGCGTGATGACGGCAAGCATATTGTAAATCGGAACAACAACAGCAACAAGCACGGCTGTCATGCCAAGCTTATCCTTGCCGAAAATATTCGCCGCAATCGGAAGTCCCATAAGTACAAAATTACTGCGGTAAATCGCCTGAATCATCGCACCACGGCTGTAATTTGACTTTTCAACAAGGAGTGTAAACCCGATTGACAAAAAGTAAATCGTGAACACGCCAATAACCGCAAAGGCAAGCAGCTTCGGGCTGAAAACGCTTGAAAAATCCGAGCCGTAGATGTTATTAAACATCAGAAACGGAAAAAATACATTGAAAACAATTTTGTTAAGCTGAGGCAGAAAGCTGTCCTGCAAAATTTTTAATTTTCTCACAAGAAAACCGATGAAAAGCATTATGAACATCGGCAGAACCGCATTAAGCGCAACGAAAAAGCTCTCCATAAAATCACCTCTTTTCAGCATACCACATTGCAAAAATTTTTTCAACAAAGCATATACCCGAAAATGTACATTTATTCAAGTTGAAATATGTCGATTTGTGTGTTAAAATATTCTGTGAACGATTTAAAATGAAACAACGAGGTGTGTCCATGAAAAAATGTGAATTCTGCGGAAAACAGATATCGTATTTTGACCAGTATTGTGATGATGAGTGTCATATTAAAGCAAATAAATTTTACGAAAAGGGCGAGCGTTTCGGCAAGCTGTTTGCGGTAATCAATATGATTTGTGTGTTCGGAATTCCAATCGGACTTTTTATGCTCTCGTTTGCAAGAGAGGTCGGTCTTACCGTCGCACTTGCAAGCTGTGTAATTCTCGGAATTATGCTCATTATTCTTCCGTTTCCCACGGAAAATATGATTTCAAAATTCAAAATTCAGAAAGCCGTAAAAATCACAAGAATGATAGGCGGTGCGGTAATTTTCCTCGGAGTGTTGATTTTGCTCCTTGCATTGTTAATTAAATTCTGATTTAAATTGAATAAAACGAAAAATTGCGTCAATACTATTTTCAGCAAATACAAAGGAGGACTTTGAATGCTCGATAAAATAGCATTGACGCTTCTTATTATCGGCGGACTTAACTGGGGAAGTGTCGGCATTTTTCAGTTTGATCTTGTTGCGTGGATTTGCGGCGGACAGACAGGAATCATAAGCCGTATTGTTTATATCCTTGTCGGACTTTCCGCAATCTGGTGCATTACACTTTTATTCAGGGACACAAGCGACACCGTGACGGACGGAACAGTTGCGGATTCGTAGTTTTTGCAGTAGGTTTAGCCTTGCGGGCGGATGATATCCGCCCATACATTTAAACGCAACTTCTATATATACAAAAACAGTCGGGCAACAATGATTTGCATTTTGCAAACTGTCTGCCCGACCGCAATTTTCAATTTTCCATTTTCAACTTTCAATTTCAAAAAACTTTCGCTCGGGCATAATATGTTTTTTACATTGCAAACTGTCTACACGAAAGGGGAACGGCGGCTCGCCGTAAAATAACCATAAACAAAAAACAGGCTGTCATATGACAACCTGTTTTCTTATGTAATATTTACTGCGTGGCAGATTTATTTCAATTAAAGTGCCTCAACAATGGCTCTTGTATCTCTTGCAATAACCATTTCTTCGTCGGTTGCAATGAGTTCAACTCTGATTGCCGAATCAGGAGTTGAGAGTGTGCCTGTAACACCGCATGTAGCCTGCTTGTTAAATTCCTTATCCAACTTAACGCCAAGGCATTCAAGATAGTCGCAAACCTTTTCACGGAGCATAGGCTGGTTTTCACCGATACCTGCCGTGAATACGATGCCGTCACAACCGCCGAGCGCTACATAATAACTGCCGATGTACTTTGCAATCTGGTAGTAAAGCATTTCGTGGGCAAGGTGAGCTCTCATATTGCCGTCTGCCTCGGCTGCACAAACATCACGGTCGTCAGACGAAACGCCTGAAATGCCCAAAAGACCCGATTCCTTGTTGAGAATCTTTGACATTTCCTCGGGGGTGAGATGCTCTTTTTCAGCGATAAATGTGATGACAGACGGATCAAGTGAACCTGAACGGGTACCCATCATAAAACCACCGAGAGGAGTAAGTCCCATTGTAGTGTCGATAACCTTACCGCCCTTTACGGCTGTGATTGAAGAACCGTTGCCGATGTGACAGGTAATAAGCTTGAGCTCTTCCTTTTTTCTGCCCATAAGGTCAGCCATTTTTTCGGAAACATAACGGTGAGATGTGCCGTGAAAGCCGTACTTTCTTACACCGAACTTTTCATAATATTTGTAAGGCACTGCATACATAAATGCTTTTTCGGGCATTGTCTGGTGAAAAGCAGTATCAAAAACCGCAACCTGCGGAACTTTCGGACCGAAAACTCTTGTGCAGGCCTCAATGCCCTGAAGGTGTGCAAGGTTGTGAAGAGGTGCAAGAGGAGCAAGCTCTCTGATTTTGTTGATTACCGAGTTATCTACAAGCACCGACTTGTCAAAGTACGCACCGCCCTGCACAACTCTGTGACCTACGGCGGAAACCTCGGACAAATCGCTGATTGCACCGTATTCGGGATCTAAGAGTGCATTTTTAACAGCCTCAAAAGCCTGAGTGTGATTAAGCATCTGTGTTTTGCGGTTGATTTTTTTGCCGTCGGGTGTTTTAAAACCAATGAAAGCACCGTTCTGACCGATTCTTTCACAGTTACCCTTTGCGAGAACTGCCTCGTTGTCAGTATCAATAAGCTGGTACTTGAGCGAGGAACTGCCTGCGTTGATTACGAGAATTTTCATTACAATCGTCCCCTTTGGTAGTTGTTTTCAGTTTAAAATATAAGAAATATATTTGCCTGTCGTCATATTTTATACTATAATGTAAATCAGAAAAAGACTTTTCAAAATTGACAGGTCACACATACATATGATACTCCAAATTATGTATGTTTTCAAGTGTTTTTTACAATATGTATGCGAAATAAAGGCTTCGGAGGAATAGTTATGGCAACAGCTGTCATCTGCGAATTCAATCCGTTTCACAACGGTCATAAATATTTGCTCGAAAGTGCAAAAAATGTGCTTAAAGAGCCGGTCATAGCAATTATGAGCGGCAGCTTTACCCAGCGTGGTGAGGTTGCCGTGTGCGACAAATTTGTCCGTGCAAAATCTGCCCTTGAAAACGGTGCGGATTTAGTGCTTGAACTGCCCGTTGTGTTCTCACTTTCGGGGGCTGAGGGCTTTGCAAAGGCAGGTGTTGCGATTGCGTCGGCTTTTGACTGCACAAATTACCTTGCTTTCGGCAGTGAAAGCGGTGACTGCGAACTGCTCAAAAAATCCGCAAACGCTGTTTGTGATGAAAGGGTACAGGCTCTTGTGCGTGACGGAATGAAAAACGGCGGATACTACCCCCGTGAACTTGAAAACGCCGTCAAAACGGTTTTCGGAGATGAGATTTCGTCCGTACTCTGCGAACCTAACAATATTCTTGGCGTTGAATATATAAAGGCATTGAACGGTACGGGTGTTGAGCCGTTCTCGGTTGCAAGAACAGGTGTTGCACACGACAGCCGAATTGCGGGCGAGGACTTTGCGTCTGCGTCACACATAAGAGAAATGTTGCGTAACGGTGAAAATGCGAAGAAGTACGCTCCGCACATTCCCGATGAAATCACATTCCCCGAAAATCTTGACAGACCGTTACTGTACCGCCTGCGTACTATGACAAGAGAGGACATTGCAAAACTGCCCGATGTGGGTGAGGGGCTTGAAAACAGAATTGCCGATGCGGCAGTGCGTTGCAGTACCTCATTAGAAATTGCCGACCTTGTAAAGACAAAGCGCTACACTCATGCACGCATACGGAGAATACTCGCCTGTGCATTGCTCGGAATTGAAAAAGCTCATACGCAAATCCCGATTGAGTATGTCCGTGTTTTAGGTTTTACAAACGAGGGTGCGGAATTGCTCAAAGACTGCCGACTGAATATTGTCACCTCAGCAAGCAACGGTATCAGAACAGGCGGCAACACAAAGGCATTGCTTGAAAAGGATATTTTAGCCTACGATATTTCGGCACTCGCGTATGAAATTCCAAAAAGGAGCGGTCTTGATTTTACAACGCCTATTGTGAAAATATGACATTGGTCGATTGATTCGTCAATGATATGCCGAAAACGGCAGTTTCTGAGGATTTTTCTTACATTTTTTACCGCAAAAAACAGCGGATTTTACGGGATTTTTATCTTTTTTGTGAGAAGTGCAACAATAAGTGTGTAATCTTTTTGTAATTATTATTGAACCCGATAAAAGTAGAAAAATGGTCAAAAAAACATTGACAAATATTTAACAAAGATGATAAAATAGAATCAATCGAGAATTAGCTAAATTCTTAAACAACGATTGAAAGGATCCAGAAAAATGAAAAGAATTCTTTGCTTTCTGATGGCGTGCACAATGTGCGCATCAGCAGCGGTCGGACTCTCGGGATGCGGTTGTGACGACAACACATCATCAAACAGCAGTAAGCCCGGCTACAAGGTTGAGCCGACAGAGCCTGACCTTACAAACGGAGATTTCGGATTTTTCATTATCAATCAGGAAGAACTTATGATTACAAAGTACACAGGTTCTGACACGGTTATTGAAATTCCCGAAAGCTACAAGAACTACAAAGTTACCGTAATCGGTGCAAGCGTGTTCAATAACTCCAAAATTACGGAAGTAACAATTCCGTCAAGTATCAAGCAGATTGAAGATTATGCCTTTTCAAGCTGTCACAGCCTCACAAAGGTAAATCTTTCCGAAGGCCTTGAAATCCTTAACAACAGCGTGTTCTTTAACTGCTCTGAGTTAAGAGAAATCAAGCTTCCGAGTACACTCAAAGAAATCGGACCGAGAGCTTTTTCGGGTGCGGCACTTAACAATGTTGTTCTTCCCGACAGCGGTAAACTTACAAAGATTGATGAATATGCTTTTTATCAGTCACGTGAGCTTACAGACATTACAATTCCGGCTTGTATTACAAGTATTCCCGACAATGTATTCGCTGAATGCAGTAAGGAAGTTACAATCCACGGAGCAAGCGGTTCATATGCCCAGAGCTATGCTAAGAAAAACAACCTTAAATTCAAGGCTGACTTAGGCAGTTCTTCAAAAAAGGCAACAAAGGCAACAAAGGCAAGCGGTAAGGCTGCCGAGAAAGCCGAGTAATTGAGGCAAATTAATTTGATATCATTTTCAGCTTTGCTGAATCTAATATAATTATGCAAGATAAGAGGTAGATTAAATGAGTACAAAAGAGTATCCTATCGTAGATAACGCAGAAAGCTTTGAAGCTGCCCTTGCAAGAGTAAGAGAAGCTCAGAAAATTTTTGCTACCTACACACAGGAGCAGGTTGACAAGATTTTTCTTGCTGCCGCTACTGCTGCTAACCAGATGAGAATTCCGCTCGCTAAGATGGCTGTTGAAGAAACAGGCATGGGCGTTGCAGAAGATAAGGTTATCAAGAACCACTTCGCATCTGAGTATATTTACAATGCTTACAGAAATGTTAAGACTTGCGGCGTTCTTGAGGAAGACAAGGCTTACGGCATTAAGAAGATTGCTGAGCCAATCGGTGTAATCGCTGCCGTTATTCCTACAACAAACCCAACTTCAACCGCTATCTTCAAGACACTCGTTTGTCTTAAGACAAGAAACGGTATCATCATCAGCCCGCATCCCCGTGCTAAGAAGAGCCCAATTGAGGCTGCCAAGGTTGTTCTTGAAGCTGCTGTTAAGGCAGGCGCTCCGGAGGGTATCATCAGCTGGATTGATATTCCTTCACTCGAACTCACAAACACACTTATGCAGGAAGCTGACTGCATCCTCGCAACAGGCGGCCCCGGCATGGTTAAGGCTGCTTATTCATCAGGTAAGCCTGCACTCGGTGTTGGCGCCGGTAACACACCTGCTATCATTGATGAAACAGCTGACATTTTACTCGCAGTTAACTCAATTATCCACTCAAAGACATTTGATAACGGTATGATCTGTGCTTCAGAGCAGTCTGTTATCGTTGAAAAGAAGATTTACAGCAAAGTTAAGAAGGAATTCAAGGCTCGTGGCTGCTACTTCCTTAACGAGGAAGAGACAGAGAAGGTTAGAAAGACTATCATCATCAACGGCGCTCTTAACGCTAAGATTGTTGGTCAGAAGCCTGTTACAATCGCAGCTCTTGCAGGTGTAACAATTCCTGAGGAAACAAAGGTTCTTATCGGTGAGGTAGAATCAGTTGACATCAGCGAAGAGTTTGCTCACGAGAAGCTTTCTCCTGTACTCGCTATGTATAAGGCTGAAGATTTTGAAGATGCTATTGCAAAGGCTGAGCATCTTATTGCTGACGGCGGTTACGGTCACACATCTTCACTTTATGTTGACGCTGTAAACGAAAGAGCAAAGATTGACGAGTTCGCATCAAGAATGAAAACTTGCCGTATCCTTGTTAACACACCTTCTTCACAGGGTGGTATCGGTGACCTTTACAACTTCAAGCTTACTCCTTCACTCACACTCGGCTGTGGTTCATGGGGCGGCAACTCTGTTTCTGAGAATGTTGGTTGCAAGCACCTTATCAATATTAAGACAGTTGCCGAGAGGAGAGAAAATATGCTTTGGTTCAGAGCACCTGAAAAGGTTTATATCAAGAGGGGCTGTATGCCTGTAGCTCTTCAGGAACTCAAGGATGTAATGGGTAAGAAGAGAGCATTCATCGTTACTGACTCATTCCTTTATAAGAATGGCTACACAAAGCCAATCACAGACAAGCTCGATGAAATGGGCATCACATATACAACATTCGCAGATGTTGAGCCTGACCCATCACTTATTTCAGCTCAGAAGGGTGCAGAGGCTATGCGTAAGTTTGAGCCTGACTGCATTATCGCACTCGGCGGCGGTTCAGCAATGGATGCCGGCAAGATTATGTGGGTTCTCTATGAGCATCCGGAAGTTGACTTCCAGGATATGGCTATGCGTTTCTGCGATATCCGTAAGAGAGTTTACACATTCCCGAAGATGGGTGAGAAGGCATACTTCATTGCTATCCCAACATCATCAGGTACAGGTTCTGAGGTTACTCCTTTCGCAGTTATCACAGACCAGAATACAGGCGTTAAGTATCCGCTTGCTGACTATCAGCTTATGCCTAAAATGGCAATCGTTGATGCTAACAACATGATGAGCGGTCCTAAGGGACTTACAGCTGCATCAGGTATCGATGCTGTTTCTCACGCACTTGAGGCTTATGCTTCAATGATGGCTACAGATTTCACAGACGGTCTTGCACTCCGTTCACTCAAGCTTATCTTCGAGTATCTCCCTGCTTGCTATGACAACGGTATGAACGAACCTGTTGCTCGTGAGAAGGTTGCTCACGCTGCTACAATGGCAGGTATGGCATTCGCTAACGCATTCCTCGGTGTTTGTCACTCAATGGCTCATAAGCTCGGTGCTTTCCATCATGTACCGCACGGTATTGCTAACGCACTTATGCTTGAGCAGGTAATCAGATTCAACTCAGCAGAAGTTCCTGCTAAGATGGGTACATTCCCACAGTATGATCACCCGCACACACTCGCTCGTTATGCTGAAGTAGCTCGTTACCTCGGCCTCGGCGGCAAGAACGATACAGAGAGCGTTGAAAACCTTATCAAGGCTGTTAACGACCTCAAGGCAAGAGTTGGCATCAAGAGCTCTATCAAGGATTATGTTCCGGACGAAGAGGACTTCCTCAACCGTCTTGACGCTATGACAGAGCAGGCATTTGATGACCAGTGCACAGGTGCAAACCCAAGATATCCGCTCTTCAAGGAAATCAAGCAGATGTACCTCAATGCTTACTATGGCAACAACAGCGAGACTGTTTAATCTATCTCGTAATGCATAATTATAAAACACCCTGCCCCCGTGGCAGGGTGTTTTGTTGTATATGAATAATGTTGCAATGTGTTTGTAATACTGTAGCGGCGAACCGTGTTCGCCAATCGTTTTGGTTGCAAAACCAAAACGAACATATACAAATTATATGTTAAAACAAATTTTATAAATGTACCAGTAGGGGCGCTCATTGGGCGCCCGACTTGATGAATATTTATGTTTATACATATATTTAGGTCAGTTTACAAGGAACTACACGCAGACCGTGAA
>UMEA01002149.1_pt1 | contig 24263 bp, 21 predicted proteins | sample 1964621 | NCBI WGS metagenome assembly UMEA01 (sample SAMEA4836007, study PRJEB28245) | human gut metagenome | biome: gut microbiome; material: fecal sample | place: Denmark | collected 2008 | reverse complement strand
ACATTTTTAGAATGAAAGGGGGAGTTTATCGAATACTTACTGTCATCCGTTCCCGATCCCGCAGTTTATGATGTTCTTTTCAAAGGCTTCCCGGAGTTTTGGGAGCAGTACCGAGAGGGTTTTCTTACGTCTGGCAAGGTCCGCACGCAAATCGTAGGGCTTGGGGATTCGGATATGCAGGAACTCCTCGAATGCCGCCACCAGGGAGGCGAATGACTGGCGGTTGCCGTTGCCGTCTGTTATCACTCCCAGGTAGTGCAGTGAGGCGATCAGTTCCATCAGGTTCACCAAGGAACCTTTCCAACGAAGGGAGAACAGGCCTGTCCGTCCCTTGTCGGTATCGGGAACGGTATCGCGGCATTCGGGATACCGAAGCGCGAAATACAACAGTTCTATCTCCGTCCTGACAAGGCCGGATGCCTTCATCAGATAGATATGTGTCCGGCTGTCAACCCTGCTTCCGGCCATATTCATATAGGCGTCCAGTTCCGTCTCCATGTGGCGTAGGCGGCGCAGCCTCTTGGGGATGGGAAGCCCGCTTTCCGCCAGGGAGGCCAGATGGTCTGAAAATTCATCGTAGGCGGATGACAATACGTTTTCCATAGCATTTTTTCCTTCCAGGACGGCTTCCTGGAGATGGTTCAGCAGGCGGTGTGTTGTTGATGTTTTCATATGCTCAAACTTTAGTTTAACAATTCATGCCTTACGACAGAATATTAAAGGCGAATATGATGCCATCCGGTGGATGCCTATTGCATTTTCTTGTTAATAGTCAGATATTCAGCATGATAAAAATATCAGTTGAAAACAGGCTCAAAAAAAGAAATGTACACCGCTTTACAATAACTGTAAGGCGGATGTACATTTTATGTAAACCATGTCCGGCCGCTTGTATGACACTCTCATTTCGCTGTGGTTCCGGAAGGAGACTCACGGAGCTGGCCCGTATTGTACAACGGCCCGCTCATATAATCCGATATTTTCTCAGTTTCTCGTACAGGGAAGTCCGGCTGATGCCGAGTATCCTGGCTGCACGGGCACGGTTGCCCTCCGCCTCTTCAAGGGTCCTGAGAAGCAGCTGTTTTTCCTTTTCCTCCGGAATGGGGGCGGTTTCCTCCCGTCCGACGGCGAGGTCCAGATTCAGTTCCTCCGGTGAGATCCATCCGTCGGCAGAGAGCAGGACGGCACGTTGGATGCAGTTTCTCAGCTCGCGTATGTTACCGGGCCAGGGATATTTCTGCAATGAGGCCGCGGCCAGGCTGTTGAACCCGCGTACGGGCTTACGGTGCTTTTCTGAAAAATGCTTCACGAAGAACTCCGCCAGCGGAAGGATGTCCTCCCCGCATTCCGAGAGAGGGGGGACATTGATAGTGAACTCGTTCAGGCGGTGGAACAGGTCCTCCCGGAAACGTCCTTCGGATATCGCCCTCTCCAGGTTCTCGTTCGTGGCGGCCACCAGACGGACGTCAAAGGTGTATTCCCGGGTGGAGCCGACGGGCTTGTAGCGTCTTTCCTGCAGGGCACGTAGCAGGAGCATCTGTGTCTCGGGGGAAAGGTTGCCGATCTCGTCAAGGAACAGCGTGCCCCCGTCAGCCACTTGAAACAGCCCGTACCTGTCACCGTAGGCACCGGTGAACGTCCCCTTGCGGTGTCCGAAAAATTCGGATTTGGCAAGGTCACCCGTGATGGTCCCGCAGTCCACCGCGACAAAGGGCTTGTCCCTACGGTGGCTTTGTTCATGCAACTCGCGGGCGATATGCTCCTTCCCCGTACCGGAGGCTCCCCGAATGAGCACGGAAATGTCGGAACGTGCCACCAGCCCCACTAGCTGGTACATTTCCCGCGCTTTGGCACTCTCCCCGCGATAGAATTCGTTCCCGTCATGTCGGGGACGGCTGAATATCTTCCCGATGGCTTCCAGCAGCCTGTCCGGCTGGACAGGCTTGCACAGGTAATTGACCGCCCCCAGCTGCATGGCTTCCACCGCGTTCTCCACCTGCCCGTAGTTGGTCATGATAAGGAACGGGGTGGCGTAGAACCTCTCGTTCATCCATTCCAGCAGGGAGGTGCTGTTCCCGTCCGGCAGGCGGAGGTCTGCAAGGACAAGGTCGAACTCCCTTGCGGAAAGGGCCTTGCGGGCAGCCGACAGCGTCGCGGCATGTTCGGTCGCCATCCCTTTCTTCTTCAGCCAGTTGCCGATGCTGCGGCTGAAAATCACGTCATCTTCCAAAATCAGTATCGTTTTCATTCCTTTCCCTCTTTCTGCATCAGTTCCGCATAGGATATCAGTTCCCTGACGGCACCGATTATTTTTTCTATTTTCACATATTCCTCTTCCTCCCATTGGCCCGCGTCGGATTTGACCAGCACCCACAGGTCCGCTACCGGATAGTTCAGACGCACCGTCTCCCACAGTGGCAGGCTCCTGTGGAGGATGGAAATGATTTCCCGGCTGTCCTTTTCTTTCACGGCGGCCGACAGCCTGTCGATGTCCTTGCGGCTTTCACTGACAAACAGCCCCAGCATTTCCTGCCGGTTGTCCTCTCCGGCAAGCAGGAGGGAGAAGTCCGGCCTCCACTCTTTCCCGTTCCCTTTTATGAGACGCATGATGGCGCCCGCCAGCCCTTCCGCGGAGAAAGGCTTATGGATACATCCGGCGAAACCTGCGAAGAGGTATTCCTCTTCCCTGTCGGAATGTGCTGTGACGGCTATGGCCGGAATCTCCCTTGCCCGGGGGATGTTTGAGCCCCTCAGCAGTTCAAGGACCGAGAAGCCGTCCGCACCGGGCATCTGTATGTCGGTCAGCAGAAGGTCGTACTCCTGACTTTTCAGGCAGTCCATCAGTTCCCGGACATCCGTGCAGCAGTCACAGTGAATCCGGCTGCGGGAGAGCATCTCCCGGGTGATCCCCTGCTGGATACGGTCGTCATCCATGACCAGCACACGGGTGCCACCGAGCAATTCACAGGCCGGAAACACCTTCTCTTCCAGAGGGGCGGACTGTCCGGCCGGTGGTACGGGAAGGAAAACGGAGAAGCGGCTGCCTTCACCGGGAGCGCTCTTTACCTCCACACGGCCCCGCATTTCAGACACGAGCCGGGCCGTGATCGCCAGCCCCAGTCCGAACCCTGGAATATTACGCGCGTTGTCCAGCCTTTCAAACGCCCCGAATATCCGTTCTTTCTCCTCAGCGCTTATTCCCACGCCGGTATCCCGGACAGAGATGCTAAGTTCCCCATACAAGTATTCCGCCTCAAGGCGCACCTCCCCGTGGGGTGTGAACTTCAGGGCATTGGACAGCAGGTTGCCGGCTATCTGCCGGATATGCGAGCTGTCACAGCAGACGACGGCATCCAGGCCGGAGAAAGATACGGTGAACGCCAGGTCCTTCTGTCTGGCGATAAGTCGATGACTGTCCGCTATTTCCTCGAACAGGGCTTTTAGGCTAAAGAGCGTGTCATTGGAGCGAACTTCGCCTTCATCCATCCGGTGGTATTCCATCAGCGTGTTTACCAGGCCGAGCATGTAATCGGCCGAGTGCAGGATGTTGTCCAGATAGCCGGTCCTGCGGCTGACGTCGCTTTCCGAGGGTAACAGTTCCGCGCAGCCTTTGACGGCCGCTAGCGGGGCGCGCAGGTCGTGAGCAACCGAGGCCATCAGCTCCTTGCGTGAGCGGAGCAGTTCCCTGTTCCGCCTGTCGGACTGTTCAAGCTCCCTCTCGTATTGGAGACGGCGGTTCAGGTCCCGGTGTATGACGGTATACAGCATGATCGCCAGAAGGGAGACGGACAGGGCAAGGCCGGCCACCATATGGTAGGAATTGTCCCGTTCAAGGACAAAGGCCCTGTAGCGTGCGGTAAAACGTTCGTTGTTTTTCCGCTCAAATTTGGAGATCATATTGTTCATCCTCCCGTTCAGCTCCATACTGCCGGCATACAGGCTGTCCATCTGTGCCAGCAGCCTGGCCCGCCTTTCAGCCTGTTCCCGGGTGACCCTTTCATTCAGGGAGCGGAGCATGCGTGTTGTCGTCCCGGTTGAAGAGGGAACGGACAGGGATTGCCGTTTACGTTCAGCCTCTTCCCTCTGTTGCAGGTAAGCGGATTTGTTTTCTTTTCTACGGAAGATATCCCGGAAACTCCTTTTCTTTTTGGGTACATCTCCCGCACCGGCTTCCGGAGAAGCCGTATTTTCCTTTTGCCGTGCAGCCTGTTTCCGGGCTGTCAATACAATGACCGGAATGCTTTCTTGTACAATGTCACCTATGTCCTGCAGTTCCTTGAAGGTATGTACCGCCTTGGATAAAAGAAGTTCCTTGTTCCAAAGAAGAAAGCACAACGAGTCGATATGGCTTTTTTGTAACGGGGTATGGACATATTCTTTCAGAAGTTGCAGGCTGTCGCAGACCCCGTGGCGTTTGCGGCTGTATTCCCCGAGGTCGTCATCATCCCATGTGACGGCAATCTCGGCATGGGTGGAAAGGTCCAGCAGGTCGATGTAGATTCTTTCAGCCAGACGGTGTATCGCCACCAGCTCTTTCTCCTTCTTACGTAGCATGTGTCTTTGCATTTGTTCCTGACGGAACTGATAGACAATGAATGCGGACAACAGAACCAAGATGGCATAACCGAACGATATTTTTAACTTCAACCATATTATACCATTGTTCATGATTTTTATTTATAAATACATACTTCTATATAATATCCACAAATTACACAGATAAAATAACCAGCAAAAGCATAAAATATTTGATATTGGCGTTCCAACATTTTAAGTTAAGAAGAATAACGTTCGCAGCTTGTTTTTATATTTCGTCTGCATTTATAAGGTACGCATTTTCTACTTCATTGCATGCTGATATTCATTCAGCGAGGGACAGGCTTGCAGGATCACCCTGTCCTGTTCTCTCAGCTTCGCCCTGACACTCGGGATATGGTGTCTTGCCATCCGCGTGAGGATGCCGGGCAGGTCACCGTCCACTATCGGCAGGCGGGCGGAGAGGCACGCCGCCAGCATGTCGGATATGAAGCCGTGCACGGGATCACCCTTTTGGGCGCTTTCCCATCTGCGAGAGTCCACATACGTGCCGTCCTGCTTGGAAAGCAGGGTGTGACACAGGAACTCGGAGAGCATGTCGTCATCCACGCGGTCGAGCCGGCTGATGAGTTGACCGGGAAGGCACATACGTCTCCGGAAATCTTCACGGGTGATCACGCGTACGGGGCGGTTGTCTATCTCCTTGCGTACTGACTTTAGGAGGGCATCGTCCTTTTCGGGTTCCTTGCCGGAAAGGAACACCCATACCGGCGAGCCTGCCGTGAGGCGGCCTGTCGGGCAGGGGCAGTCCTCGTACCACCTCACGATTTCAGAGAATTTGTGCAGCAAATAGTCACTCACTTCATTCTCGTAAAATATGCGGCCCGTATCGGGGGAAAACGTTTTCATCACGATCCCCGCACTTACCGGGAAGCCACAACGCACGAGGGCGGCCAGCGCTCTACCCGGCAAAAGTATGAATTTGTTCAATTTTAATGTTGCCATATCGTTCTTGTTTTTGATTTTACTCTGTTCAATAAACGAAAAACGGAAGCTTCGGACTGTCACAGGTGGAAGCTTCCAAACTTTTTGATTTCTTTCACTTGTACCGCATCCGCTGATGCGAAGTGAACTAACTTCGAAAAAATATCTCCATGGCAAGCCTGCCGGGGTAAAACCTGCAAGGCAGCCATGCTAAAGTACAAGTTCCGAGCTTTCACAAGTGCGGGCTTCGGTTTCCATGTAAAAAACATGAAAAAAAGTGGGAAAACCACTTAATAAATCCAATTCCTTTTAGAAATTGAACTTTCCTAAAAAATCAAAAAAATATAGTCCTCCGGGCATTGCTGCCCTTTGGCGGATATTTGGCGGACTTTCACAAGGGCGCATTCCGTTTTCTTCATCGTAACTCTTCGTATATATGTCTAAATTGCACTTTTTCCTTTTTTACTTCCACACTTTCCTTTTTCCGCCCAATAGAGGAATGTGATGAAAGGAAGCGGTGGACTGCATCTCGTTTAATCATAAAGAAGGCCCCAGGATGCCCGAACACAACTTAAACAGACAGCAGCCCACGCTTGTAGTAGCTGTATAGGAGCCAGCCCTGTTCCTTTAGCAGAACCAGCTCCGGTCGATGGCCGGCAGCTTCTTTTTCCAATACCATTTGCTCCATGCGAAGCGTTTGCGCACCACAAAGTAGCTTACTTCCTCGCTTTCTTTTTCTGCCTCGTAGTCAAACGCTGAATGGCCGACGGCCAACTGTTCCGCCCAATAGAGGATGTAATATGCGAACAGCGGCAGGGCGGCAAGACCCCAGCACACTTGCCAGCCCAGAAGCAGGGACGGCAGCAGTGACGCAAGGAAGCATTCTGTATACTGGCGGCGGTGGATACGCATCTCCATCTCCTCCCAGATGCCTATTTCACCGTAAGGGAGGGCGATCAGGGTGACAATCGGGAGGGTCACGTAATCGTAGGGATTCAGCCGGCCTTGCAGCAGACGGGCGATTTTGCTGTCATAGATGATCATAGCTCTTTAGTTATTGGTGTTTCATGCAGTTTTACAGGTCTCTCTCGGCGCGGATGAACGTGCCTTGATTGTTGTAGTACAGTTCCCAGCCGGGGATGTCTATCTCGTAACCGCCCGGTTGTTTCTCTACCTTGTAGGGTACAGCATCGGGGTAACGGGTAGCGATGTCCGTCGCGATGGCTTCCGGCAGGATGCCGTTCGGCAGCGCGGAGAACTTGCAGTCCACGCTTGTCCAGTCGCCCTGTCCGTCAAAGTCCAATTCCGTCCCATCCGAGAGCCATGCCTCGTATTCGGTTGTTCCGTCATCCTTGTCACGCACCGCACGGGTGCATTTCACACCGGGGAAGTACTGTGCGATGAACTGCCGCGCCTTTTGGGGCAGCGCGTCGTAGCCGATTTCCTTCTCGTCCTTGTCGCAGGATGCCGCTGCCAGTATCACGAGCAGCAGCAACAGAGGTTTGACAAATACCTGTTTCATGTCCTTTTCTATTTAGGTTTCTGTTTGTTATTATTCAATTCTTATCCTTCTCAAAGCGTTTTTTTGTTCCGACCTCCGGGGCGGTTGTTCAGCGGGCGGTTCATCCGCCTGAGCAGTGCGGCCTTCAGGCTGTCAAGGAAAGGCGTCTGCCGGTTGCGGATGCGCAGGTCGCCGAATGTCCGGGACAGGTTCTTGTCCAACTCGATGTTGAATGCCCGCTGCACGTACTCCGACAGCCTTGTCAACGGGACATCCCCGAATACCTTGCGGCTGTCCAAAGCAAATAGCAGTTCGGTCAGTTCCGTCTTCGTCGCTTTCCACGTCAGGCGCACCTTCGGCAACGATTCTTCGGCTTGCCACAGCTCGAACGCCTCCAATTCCTTCGTCAGGTAGCGGATCAGCCGCTCGTTGGCAAGAAGCCGTGCCGCCATGAAGTCACAGTTGGTCGAGAAAGACGGATCACGCTCGTGATGGAACGACTCCAAGTAGAGTGCCGTGTCAAGGTTGCCACGCAGGTAATAGAGCGCGTCCAAGTGGGTCAGCCCGGAGCGGTAGTAACGCACGAAGTCCGAACGTTTCTCGTTGTAGCGGTTGATGCCCCGTATCTCGTCTATCAGGTAGCTTCGCTGCGACTCGCTGCCTACCGGACGGTTCATCTCGATGTTGTATATCTTGCGGTAGTAGATGAGCCGGTGACAGATTCGGGGTTTGACCGTCTTGAAGAACTCGATTTCCTCCACTTCGTCACGGAAAGTATAGTCCGCGATGAAGGCTTTCAGTTGCAGGAAAGCGTCAGCGAGCACTAACGAGGCTTCGAATGACTTCTTGATCATGTTCAGGTCTCCGGCCTCTATCTTCTCCACCTTCTTTTCCGCCTCTTCCTCAAGCCTTGCTGCGAAGTCCTTCATGTCCGTCCGTTCAGCCATGCACGGGTATCTTCAGTTCCAATCTCTCGTCGTCCACCGCCACGCAGTAGTCGGCAAGGCCGTACCCTTCGAACTGCTCGGTGGTCACTTTCAGGTGTGTCACCTCTGTGCTGTCCAAATTCACTTCGTCCGTCAGCGTGCGGAGTTCCGGGTTGATGGCAAGGGCGTTTTCCGCCGATTTGCCGTAGGCGTTCCAAGTCTCGTCCATTCCGTTCCAATGGAGGTGGACGGCATCCGTGTTGCCTTTTTCCGTTTCAAGTATTTTCGTTGTTTTCATTTGTCTTCTGTTTTTATTGAAATAAAGGGGAACTTGCCGGTCTTTCACAAGGGCGGCAAGCTATAGGGTTATTATACATATTCCTCCCGCTGTGCTGGGGAGGGTCTTGATGTATTTAAAGTGTATATATCTCTTGTTGGTTATGAAAGTAAATTACACCATCCGATGCGTCTTTCTGAATTGCAATTTACTTTCATGATTCTAAAGTTTAAATTGTAAATAATAGGTTGAGCGTATTACTTATACTTATCGGAATAAGCTCTGTAATTATTATAAATGGTTTCTTGTTCTATGGGTGTATCGTTTGTAGGACGATTTTGGATATACTTGACAGCAAAAGATGTTGCGGTTTCACTTGTAGTAAAGTATCTCACACCCTCACTATCAGTATACCACCTTGCATTTTGTACAGGAACATACATATATTGGCCCGGAATACTTAATCGACCTTCTATATAGTCTTTGTAAGTATAAGAATTGGTAGTAGAAAGGGCTCTTACAGTTGCTTTCACGTTGTATAGTGAACTTCCAGACACATCTTTTACATATACATTATTTTTGCTCATAGCAGCACTCCACCACATATATGCAGGATCGCCACACGCATTTCCTGTACATTGCCATTGGGTCGTTCCGAAGAAAGGATGGTCTTTATGAACATTCCAACAAGTGGTATAAAGGGGAACGATACAATAATTGTACTTGTTTAACGATCCGTATGAAGCATCTCCCAGACGAACTCCAGAAGAAGCATGTGCAATGACAAAATCTTCATTTATATGTGATTCTCTACCCCAAGTCATCCAATCATGCATTGTCCCGGTGACATTCAGATCTATCCAATCATCATCCACGTTTGCATTCTGTATTTGTAAATGAACGGTACGTTGGCCATTGTTTGTAGCCGTGTTCTCTTGTGTGTCCCACCGTTTCTTCACGTATGATGCCGTACCGCCCGTAGAAGTACAGGTTATGAGTGCATCGTCCCCATACGTAAGAGAACCATCATCCATTACTCCGTCTTGTCCGGCATCCATCACTATACGGGCCTTTATCTGTGCTCCATCCTTGAAGCGTCCGCCTGTCAAGGAGATATTCCACTTCTCCGCCTCACGAGAAATATTTCGTTCGCAATCCTTGAACCCGAAGTCGGCGGTAAAGGCTTTCTGCTCCACGCAGTACATCACATTTTGGTCAAAGTCCTCTTTGGTGGCAAGCAACGAGGCGAAGCGGTTCGCCGACGGGATGCTCAACGTCTGCAGGTAAATGTCGCCCTTTGAGGAGTTGTCATAAATGACCTGCGAATAATTGTCCTTCGTGTACGTAGGAGACGAGGTCATGGCTATCCAGTCCGATTCCGATGCGTTCTGCAAGCCGATGATGTCATTTTCCAAGTGCAGGCTGGTCGTCTCGGGCAGGGAATAGAGCCAATAGGCATCCCCTTCGGTGGGTGTCTGGCGGGACATAAGAATCCGTTTTTTCTTGCCAGCGAAAGAAATCTCCATGCTTACATTATTCCCCATGTCCTTGGGCCAAGTGACCTTCACGGGGAGGTTGGACGCTCCGCTTGCAAAAGTGGTGGGTGTAACGGTTACTCCAGCCGGGGCTAAGATTTCACCCGTAGTCCCGGCAGTAGTTGCGGACGCACTCAAGAAGAAAGCCACCTGATCCGTCAGGGTTTCATCCGTAAAGGCAACGAACTTGTCGTTGGTGGTAACCAGCGACACAAAATTGTTCGAGATGTGGTAGGTATAGGTCTTGCCCATTTCCCATTTCGTGCCTCCAATGGATGCGCCCACCGTAAAGTCGGCAGTTCCGTCATTCAGCACCACCTCGATCTTCGCGTCGTCGGACAATGTCTGCGGCATCATGAAGAGGGTCTCGCCTTTGCCATCCTCCGTAATGGCTCCACCGTTTCCTGCCACCACTTTGTTTAAACGCAGGGTAAAGGCTTGCGTGTCATCAGTCAATGTCCATGCGTCCGTTCCTAACGTGTAAGTACCTTTGTAGCGCACGCCATCCAGCTTGATGGACTTCACCACGCAGTTGGGTAGGTCATCCCCTGCCACGAACTTCACTGCCGAGAGGGCGTGGTTGAACGTCAGGTCGGTGGTGGCGAAACCGTCTGCCGTCGGATTATCCTTTCCGATGGCTGCAGCACTCATCACGTCCTGTTGCTTCTTCACGTCATCGGGCACGGTATAGGTTATCACAGGTGCGCCAACATCGGTATTGCCAGTGAGCGTCATGCCGTCCGCCGCACTGGGGAACCATGCGTAGAAGCTCAACTGCTTCTTGCCGGGCCAATAGTATGTCCCCGTGGGATACCAACGGCCTTCGTCCTTATTCAAGGTGACCGTCTCGTTGTACATGAAGTCGGGCGTGCCGGTGGCATCGGTATAGGCCGATAAGGCAAAGGTCTCCATATCCGTCTTGTTGGTCTCGGAGATTTGCGTGCCGCGCGTCATCGGACGGTTGTCGCCGGGAAATCCGTCCGTCACTTCTGCGGTAAGGTAGACGGTCTTCCCGTTCACCTTGCCTTCCATCTCAATGGGTTTCAGCTCGTACGTGCTCTCCCCTAAACCGGAAGCCGCACGGGTGCCGGCTGTCGGTTTCCATGCGTTCGTGCCTCCCATGCTTACGGCGAAGCTCAAACGCTGGTCTCCCTTTCCCGGGTGAGTACCGTTCTCCACCTCGTTGGTACAGGCGGAGAATACCGCCAGCGCGATGAGCGAAAGGCTCATTAGTTTATTCCTGTAGTTCATATCTTGTCTTTTTTATTGTTCAAACTGTTATTGATCTTGCCTTGCCTGTTTCTCAATTTGAGACCTTTTCAATGGAGTAGTAGCCGAACTTGTTATTCTTGATGGTGTAGTAACCGGGATAGCGGAAAGTAGAACTACTATAGTCATACGCTTGGTCATATCCCCAGTTACCCATGGCAGTGCTTTGCCAAACAGACAAATCCGTACCCATGTCGTCTACGTGAGTCTTCACATTATAGTTGTCTTTGGTCACCGTCCATGTGCTACCTACCGGATAGTAAGTTCCACCCCAAGTCATGAAGTTCTTTTCATCGAAAGTTGAACCGCCATAGTTCTCCAAGGTGATTCTGGAAAGGTTCACCACGATGGTCGAACCGTCAGCTTTGGCTCTGCGGATACCGAAGTAAGTGAAGACGGCCGGATCGCCATCATAAGAAGTTCCTCCAGTTCTTGTCGCTACCAGTTCGCGGCTATATGTCACATCGGCACCTACCACCTTGGCTATGGCCGTGGCAAAGTCGGCATTATCGGGCAAGGTGGGCGTATCGGTGGTCATCAAGTCGTGGCAACTCATAGACCCTTGGGACAGTTTGTACCAGATGTCACTTCCTGTCGGATATTCCACCATCAGACTGGAAGTCAGCGTCACCTCTTTCTCTACCGTCTTTCCCGGTTTGGAAGGGAACGTAAACGTGAGCTTCACCTTGCCCTTGCGCGTCTCAGTGTCGGTCGGTTGGATGGTTTCAAGGGTGAGTTTCGCGTTTTCATTATCGAAACTGTCCGACTGCACTCCGCTGGTGCTACCTTTCAGCGTCGGCTTGCACAAGGCCGGTGCGGCGCTGCCGGTGATGCCGTTCGGGTCGCTCAGTGTACACTCCCAGTCACAGTTGCTCTTCACATAAATCACAGCGTCGGCACCCGAAGCCACGAAGACATCCTTGTTCAATTCCAACTCGACATTCTGGTCGAGCGAGATATTATATGTAACCGTTGTTGTCAGATTCCAAACTGACGAACCATAAGCATTGGCAAGATCCTTCAGTTTGGCACCGATGGTCTGCTCCACGCCATTCATCTCCAACGTCACTTCCAAACGGGCTTCGCTGTCATCTCCAAATGTCTGCGGCATCATGAAGAAAGTCTCGCCCTTTCCCGTGAGTTCGGTCTCGGTATTCTCGGCTACCTCCTTTCCATTGGGAAAGTCCAAGGTGAAGTCTCTGGTGTCAGCATCCGGATCCCAAGGTAATATACCGCTGCCATGTGCTTGCCAGTTATGATAGCCTTTGTATTTCACTCCTTTCAGGGAGATGGACTTGACGGTGCAGGCAGGGATGTTGTTGCTCGTCTTGAACTTCACCGCCGTAAGCATGTGCCTGAAAAAAATCGGCACGCTCGATGTCTCGCTCACTTCATAGCTGTTGGCCATCATAAAGTCCTCTTGGTCGGCTACCTGTTCGGGTATCTCATAAAACAGTTTCGTGTCTTTGACGTTGCTATCTTTCGGAATGGTCAGGTTCTTCGAGTTGTAAGGATACCAAGCGAAAAAAGTCAGTTTCTTGCCGGTAGGCCAGTAATACGGCGTTCCGGTACTCCATGTGGAAGCGGCGTTGTCTTTCGTCACCTTCACGTTGTACATCACATCCAACGTCTCGGGTTCAAAAACGTTGGCATCTAAAATAGCAGCCGACACACTAAATTCATCCACCTGTGCGACCCCCGTCACCTGCGTGCCGCGTGTCAAGGGTTGGCCGTCGCCCGGGAAACCGTTGGAGACTTCGGCAGTCAGGTAGACGGTTTTCCCATCCAGTTTGCCCTGCATCTCCACGGAGCTGGTTTCGTATGATTTGGTGGCACCCGAGCGGCTGCCGTCCGCCCGTGTCCGGGCATCAGGGGCTGCCGTACCCACGGCAAAGGTGATGCGGTGGTCGCCCGTGTCCGAGTCACGGCCTCCCTTCTCCACCTCGTCCGTACAGGCAGAGAACATCGCCAATAGGATGAGCGACAAGCCCATCAGTTTGTTCTTGTAGTTCATATCTGTCATTCGTTTTTTATTCGTAATTCATTTTCTATCTTACTTACAGGTTCACGTCCTGATGGCGAACCGCCCAGCCGTTCACCGTCACCGTGAAGTGGATAGGTTGTCCCAGTATCGGTTCGCCGGGATCGGGGCCATCGGGGGGCGTTACCCCTGCGCCGTTACTCAAGTCAAGTGTGTAGACGAACTTGTTGCCCGGCTGCCAGAGGTTCTTCTTGCTCTCCGCATGGTCTCCGATGGGTACAGCCGCCCAGCCGTATTCACCCTCGGTGGAGGGATAGACCTGTCTACCCGCTTCAGTGGTTATCTTCAACAGCAGGGCAATATAGGAACCGTTCTTCTTGTTTTCCTTGTCGTCTTTCGTGTCCCATGCCGTAAGTTGTTGCGGAAGGAGCATCGCCGTGCCGCCGTCCTCCATCAGTCCTTTCGCGTCCGCCGTGAGGCGTATCGGCTCTGCCAGCTCTACGGTGGCATAGGAGGCATAGCTGCCATCCTTCAGCGTCCAGTTGCCATCGGTATTTGCTTCCGAAGGAAACGTGTAGTCGCCCGTGGAATGGACGGAACCGATGCGTACCGCCTTTATGTCGTAACGATAGGTAGCGTTGGCGTTCCTGCCGCGTACCTCCACCTGCGTGAGTACGTGGCGCAACTCTATCTCCGTCTTGGCGGCATTGTTCCTGCTGCCCGAGGCGTAGCCGGCCAGCAGGTCTTTTTGTCCGGCGATGTCCGCTGCCGGACTGAAGCCGGTCACTTTCAGCTCGCCGGGATTTTCGCCCTCGTAGGTGCCACCCCAAGCCGTGGCTTCGGGACAGGATGCCACGAAGCGCAACTCGCTGCCGTCGTCAGGCCAATATTTCACGGGGTCAGACGTCCAGTCGTTCTCCGTGCCGTCCTCGTGCGTGAACAGCAGGTTCCGGAACCCGTACTTCTCCTCGTTGCCGGCCGTGGCGAACGCCGACACGCTGAAACCGGCAGCTTTCAGCCCGGCGAGGTCAGCGGAGAGGGCACGGGTGTTCATATCCACCGCCATACGGAAACGGATGCCTTTCCCGGAAGCCACCTGCACCGTGTCGTCGTTGGAGCACGAGGCAAGAAGCAAGGCCGCTGCCGCCAATACATGAATCGCTTTATTTGCCATAGTTATTCTTTTTTTAGATTGTCTTTTCTGTGTGACCGGAAAGGGACATTCAACCCCGTCCGGCCTGGGGTGCACTTCCTGCCTTGGCTGAGTGTGCGGACAGCCACCGGGCGGAAGTGCGGTTTGGTTATTGATTTTTGATTAAATGGATATCGGATTACATATTGATACCGTTATCGGTGGGATTCCAAGGAGTAACCGTAACGGTGAACTTGATCGGGTCGCCCAAGATCTTGTCTCCCTTGTCCGGGTCTTTTCCGCCCGGTTGCGGTTTAACGTCTGGTCCGGGGGTTACAGGGTCAACACGTCCGGCACCGTTGGTGAAGTCCAAAGTATAGACATACTTGTTGCCCTTTTCCCAAGTGAATGAAGCGGGAACGGCAGCCCAACCGTAAGTGTCAGTACCTTCAGCAGGGAAAACGTTATCAGCACCTTTAGTAATTCTCAACAGTACGGAGATGTATGTACCCTTGTTGGTATTTGTTTGGTCGGCATCGACATCCCAAGCCGTAGTAGCTCCCTGCGGAAGCAGCATGGCATTGTCACTGTAGTCAGTGCCATTATCCTGCTTTTGTTCCATGATGCTTTGGGCAGTACCATTCAAAGTTACCGGAGTAGCATACTTCACTTCATAAATCTGGTCGTTTGCAGCGTTGTTGCTCCACGTACCATCTACGACATTGAAGTCGGCATCTCCGTCAACATTTGAGATACGGATACCTTTCACCTGGTATGTGTAAACCGCATTGTCACTCTTTGCAGAGATTTGGATCTGGGAAAGGGCGTGTCCCAATGTCAACTGAACACCGTTAGTTTCATTAGCAGCCTTGGTTCCAGTTGCGCCTGTAACATATACCATGTCTTTTTGGTCAGCTACTGTACTTGCAATCTTCACACCAGCCACGCTGATGGTATTCTTGTCTGTAATGGTTTTCGTTCCTGTCCAGTTGTCAGAGAAAGCGGTGAAGCTCAATACTTCACTTTCGTCTTTCGGCCAGAATTTTGAAACGGCAGAATTAAATACACCACCATCCTTTACATAATCAACCTCATCAGTAAAACCATCGTACTTGTCTCCATTCTTATCCCAAAAGGCTGTAACCTTAAGGGCACTCAGGTTTGTCGTTGTCACTTCGGAAGCACGTGTGTTCAGTCCTGTTACGGCACGAAAACTGATGCCTTTCTGCTGTGCCACTTCCACAGTCTCGTCGTTTGAACATGATGCCAGCGTCAAAGCAGCCGCTGCGCACAAATAAATCATTTTGTTCATAATTGAAAAAATAAAATTTAAAATGAATAATTAAAAAAATAATTGATTGATAACCTTTTGTATAACTTTTCAGATTCATTTCAGGGGAGCGTCCTTCGTATCGTCCGTCCAGCCGTCCACCGTGACATCGAACTTTTCCGAATCTTTCAGGTCCACGTTCTTGTCATCAGTGCCCCACTCGCTGACCGTCACACCGAAGCGTATCAGGCCACCTAAGATGGGGGCTGCCTTGGCAGGGTCTTTGCTTGCATCCCAGTCAGTTCCCGGATCCATGGGGTCAACTTTTCCGGCACCATTGGTGAAGTCGAGCGTATAAACATATTTCTTGCCCTTTTCCCATTCAAATGATACTGGTATGGCAGCCCATGCATAACCGCCAACCTTATCGGGATAAACAGTCGCTCCTAACTTCATCTGGATATTTACCAAAACGGATATGTAAGAACCTACGACGGCATTTTGATCTGCCGGATTTAAAGATAATGGTATCTCAAAACTACCTCCGGATAATTGCTTTCCGTCCCAAGCCTCCACTATACAAGGCAACGCAATGGCATTGCCTGCTTTTCCCATAATGGATTGGGCAGTTTCCGTTAAATCTATCGGCGTATCATAAGTGGTCTCATAACACATGTATGTCCCATTTGAATACCATTCTTCATTTTTGAAATCAAAATCACCTCCTCCCAACGCGCTGTATATGCGGATACCTTTCACCTTGTAGGCATAGTTCTTATTTCCATTTTTGGCACTGATTTGGATTTGAGCAAGCGCATGCTTCATTTCCAATGGTACGCCCACTTTCCCGTTGGTAGCTTTCGTTCCTGTCACGTTGCTGACATAGGTCATGTCTTCCTGCTTGGCAATATCATTATTGATAGTGACATTTTTCATCCATTGCTCCGTAGAACTGGTGAAATCACGGGTACCGCTCCAATTGTCTGAAAGCACCGTGAAGGTCAATTCACCGGTTTCTGGCCAATAATAGGGTTTGGCGGAGTTAAAGAACCCAGTACCGTCCTTTTGATATATGATATTGTCAAGGTACAGGTTTGTACCTTGATAAGCTGTCACGCAGAGGGTATTCAAATTACTAACGTCAGCCACCACACCACGGGTATTCGCACCCATCATGCTGCGAAAGCTGATGGCGTTCTCCTGCGCTTGTTCCACGACCTCGTCGTTGGAGCATGAAGCCAGCATCATCGCAGCAGCCGCACATATATAAATAGATTTGTTCATATACTTGTATTTTTACTTTTCTGTTCCACTTGTTCTCTGCTTAGCTCATCGGCAGGCTGATGTGTACTTCCTCCCAGTCCTTTACGGTAGGCTGCAAGCCTCCGCCGCCAGACACAGGTTTCGGAAGCGGCAACTTGTCGATCACGATGACGATGTGCGTCGGGTCCTGTGCCGGATCATGCAACTGGTCAGTCACGTCCGCCTCGAAATAATAGGTGCTGCCGTCCGACATCAGCGCATAGATCATCAGCTTGTGCGTGCCGGTTTCTTTCGGACAATGACCGAAGAAGCTCAAATTGCCCGACAACTGCGTCTTCTCCTCATTGGCACGTACCTCGAACGGGATGGTTACCTTCTCGTCCGTCAACTCGTCTATTCCCGGCAGCCAGCCGCCTGCCATACCCGTCAACGATGCGCTGAGTGCACTCACGTGACGCAGGTTCTCCACGTTTCTGACCTCCACCGTACAGGTGTTCACCCGTGGCTTCGGGGTCAGGACGATCCGCTTCACGCCGCTCGCAGGACCGATGTCCAACCGCTCGGCATGGTCGCTCCAGAGGGCCTCGGGCTCCATCACGCTGCGCTCAGCCTCCGCGCCCCGTGCCAGCGGGGCCGTCTCCGACCGGGTGGCCAGTGCGCCGCGAAGCGAGCGGGTGTCGCCCGTTGTCACTTGGAATGTCTCCATACGTTCCTTGTCAACTATGCGGTGTGTCTCCTTGTCACTGTTTATACAGAGCGCGTCGTAAACGCCCTCCGGGACGACGATGGTGCCGCCCTCGCGCTTGGTGAACTCGTAGCGCATAGGTTCGGAACCGTCCTCCGGATAGAGGTAGAGGCTCATCGTGGCAGGGTGCGCGTCGGGGGCTTCTGTCCAGTCGAACACGACCTCCACGTTCGCCGAGTGCGGATGGTCGTAGCACAGGTCCTTGTGCTCGCAGGCCGTGAGCAGGGGAAGCAACATTGCCGCCAGACATCCAGCGATTGCCTTGCGCAATTCCTTGTATATCCGTATATGTGTCATTTCGTTCCTCCTTTCTTGTTCTCGTTGCCGTGTCCCAGCAGCCAGACGAGCGAGATTTCCGCCTTCGTCGGGCCGAACCAGCGGCGTTTTTTCGTTTCCTTATATACATAGCAGCCGTCCTCCGGATCGTATACTTTGTACTTGCCACCGCTGTAACCGACACCGAGGCCGAAGTCGATGTTAAGACGCTTGGCGACAGGCAGCGAGTAGCCGTATTCCACGCCCACGCCGTAGCCGAAGTCGCTCAAATAGCCCTTGCCGCCCGTCTCGAAGTCGTAGGTCAGCCCTTGGGCGTACACACCGAGGTGGTGTCCCTGTAGCGGTTTTTCGGAAGCCTTGCGGCCGAAGTACTTGCGCACTTCCAGCTCACCGCCGTACACGCGCCAGTAGCGGTGCTTGGCATCCTTGCTCCACCATGCGTGCATCCAATCGCCGCAGACACTCCAGCCTTTCCCGAGGTAGAACTCCAATCCCACGTTCGGAACGAGTGCCGCGTCGTAGAGCAGGTTCGTCTTCGCTGCCATGTAGAACGGTTTCTTTTCCGCCGTTACCTTGTCCGTGTTGTCCTGCGGCATCGTCTCGTCCTCCTTATTATATAAGGTGGCGGTGGATTCGGTCTCCGTAGCCGGGGTTTCTTCCGTGCCCTCGGCTGTCATATCGGTTGCCTGTCTCACTTCGGCTGGCGTATATTCGGGTTCGGGCTTCACGCGCTCGATGCGTTCCACCTCGCACACGACCAACGCTCCGCTGCGTAAGCCATCAAAGAGGTTCTCTTTCATATATTGCCATGCGCGTCCGCCGGCAAGGTTCATTAGCTGACGTTTGCGACCGTCCACCACCTTGCCCTCGCGTACCACCCACTCGGGTGTGTCACGGATGATGGCGATTGCCTTGTCGCGCCAAGGGGCATCGGTACGTCCGAGCTTTTCAGCCAATTCGCTCCAGCCCTCTCCTTGCGGCTGGAGTGTGAAGATGCTGTCGGGCAGCGAGAGGTTGTTCTTTAAATAATCGCGTAAATCCTCGCCGCGCTTCCGGGCGAGTTCCTTGTTGTACTTCGTGTTGCCATCGGGGGAGGCGGACGCCTGAATGAGGATACGCCTGAGCACTACAGCAGGGTCGGCTCCCAGAGAACGGATGCTGTCGCCCAGTGCCGCAAGGTGCCGGTCGTTGTCCATGTAGGGAAGCTCCAGCCGTGCGCTTGCCGTGCGGTAGTAGATCGTGGTGCGGAGGCTGTCCGACACGATAGCCGCTTGCGCCTTTCCGGCAAGCAGTGCCGCCAGCAACAGGGCAGGAATGATTTTTTTTCTCATATCGTATTTTTTAATTTATTAATTCTCATGTGTCATCGCCCGGTATTTTTCGGTCGATTTGTTATCTTATTGGTTTGCAAGGTTTTACCCCCCCCACGAAAATTCTTCCGTTGCGGCGTGGTCTTCGAGCGAAACGCTTGACAGCCGCGACCGAAGCTCGTCGAGCATATCCCGGAACACTCCGCAGACCCGGCAGCTGTCCGTCTCGCACGAGCACTGGACGCAGGGGAGAACCGTACGACAGCAGTCCATGCGGAAGTTGCCTTCCAACGCACGCACCACTTCCAGCATCGTCACCTCCTCCGGTGCACGGCTGAGCATGAAGCCCGGTCTTGTTCCTCCGCATTGTGAGCGCAGGATGCCTGCCATCACCAACCGTCGCAACGCCGGCGAGAGGGCACGCACGTTTATGCGGTAACGCTCCGCGATTTCCGGGGCATTGAGCCAGACGTTGTTGTGCCAGCCCCATACAAGGTAGCGGCAGGCGATCAGCCCGTATCGTGTGGGGTTACTCAGCATGTCTCGCCCCTTCCGTTTGTCATTTGTTTCATCTTATCGTCTCCTTATACTTTCTTTCCAGTGCCTTTGCATTTGCGAACTGTACGGCAAATACAATAACTTGCTGTATTTGGATGAGAAAAAGAAACAGGATTCGTTTTCCTGCCCGTTTTTCGTTTTTCCATACATTCTGGCGATCCTTGACGAGTGTCTCTTTCTTAATGAGAAAGAGACATTATGGGAAATTGATTTGTATAATTCTGTGATACAGGCTGTTGAAAATGCGTTTCACATCGTATGGAGAGAATAGAGGAAAGGAAGGTAGGAAGAAATGTCGGGTAAAACAGAGAAAAAAACGGAAGAAAATTTGCAGCAAACCTGTGAAATATATACTTTTGCAACGAAATTTATTACGGTGTTCATGTGACACGAAAAGGATGTCTCTTTCTCATTAAGAAAGGGACATTTTTTGTTTTCGGGAGTTTGGGAAATGTGTGGCTGTGTGTTTCTGTTTTCCAAAGGTTGCGGTGGGACGGATTGGAATTTCCCGCTACGTTCGGACGGGATGCCCCTTTCCTTTCTTTTATGTCCGGGCTGCCGCAGCATCCGGTCGTACATGCCGTTCACGGCAGTGTCCACCTTACGGCTGCTGATACGGGAAAGATAAATCTGCGTAGTACGTATCGAACTGTGCCCCATACACTGGCTGATCAGCTCCACAGGCTGGCAGTCTTCCAACATCAACGTCGCCCACGTGTGCCGCAGCACGTAGGTGGTAAGCGGCACGGAGAGTCCCGTCTTTCTGCCAATCTCGCGCGTGGAACGGTTGATCCGCCGCAGGGCCGACTCCTCCGATAGTTCCTTTCCGGGACATCCTTTCCGCACCTCATGTAGGAAAGGGAAAACGAAAGGTGAATCTTCCCGATAATACCGTTTCATGATTTCTTCCAGTTCCGGCACTACCTCCACGTCGATGGGCACGCCGGTCTTGCTGCGCAGGTAACGGATGTGCCGGTCCGTCACCATACGGCGGGTCAGGTTGTATACATCCTTGAATACCATTCCACGGGCGTAAAGGATGAACAGCAATACGTCCAATGCCTCACGCCGGTTCTCCGGCAGTGTCTGCCGCAAGGCCGGAGAGAGCAGACGCTGAACCTCTTCTTTATGGAGCGCACGTTTGGCAGGAAAGCTGCCACCGGTGTGGTGTCCGCCGAAAGGCTTCCCGTCCGTTTTATTGTCTGAAAGTGCCAGTGCATGACCGTACAACGCACGGAACGTGCGAAGATAAAAGTCCACGGTCTGAGGCTTGTCGCCGTGGCGGCTTTCCAGCCATGTGGTGAATCTGTCCGTCCAACACCGGGTGATGTCTTCTACCGTCAGGCGTTCCCATCCATCCCCCACAAATTCCTTTACCTTATTTATACTACTGTGGTAGTTCTCCAACGTTTGCACGCTACGTTGTCCTTTCAATGCTTCCAGTGTCCGATCCAACAATGGAGAAAGTAACGTTTTCTTTTTCCTATCCATCATTATTCCTTGTTTTTAGTTTACTACTGTATTATAATGGTAAAGAAGGAAAAGGATTTTGGATAATTGGGATATTTAACATTTAACAGTATGGACATGCTGATAGCCGCATCCATGATTTTACACTCATGTGATGCAATTGGGAGGTGGCAAGTCATTTAAAGGAAATTAACGGTTTCCTATCAGGAAAGTAAAATCACGATCCTGACAGCAAAAGAACAAACTAATATATTTTTTGAATAATCAGTAATGGCAAATCAGGCGACTTCGGAGCTTAGGAAGCAGACGGTTTAGCGGCTTAATTGCCGTTAAACCGTCCGGTTTTCGTTTAACGAAAACACAACTTGCTGTCCGCAGGGGCGGACCACGTTTATCCAATAATTATTGTGTATCAGCCCATTGTATGGCTATTCTCCTGTGGTTTGCGGGGCATTTCCATCAGGTATTTGCCGGCTGCTCTCCCCATAAAAGGATGGATATCTCTCCATAACCATGTGACTTACGCCCATAATTCGGGGATAAGGAGGCGCATCTATGGGAAATCAGCTCTTCCCATACCCTATTCTCCATTAATGGATTGATACTTATACACATTTGCAAATGGAGAATGGGCATGTAGCCGTGTATGACTTGTGGTTTTCCTTCCTTGTCTCCATTAATGGATTGATACTTCTACACATTTGCAAATGGAGAACGGGCATGTAGCCGTGTATGACTTGTGGTTTTCCTTCCTTGTCTCCATTAACGGATTGATACTTCTACACTTCTGCAAATGGAGAGCGGGCAGGTAGCCGTATACGCCTTATTGTTTTTTTTCATCGTCTCCATTAATGGATTGATACTTATACACTTCTGCAAATAGAGAAATGGGCAGGTAGCCGTATATGCCTCATGTTTTTCTTCATTGTCTCCATTAACGGATTGCTACTTCTACACTTCTGCAAATGGAGAACGGGTAGGTAGCCGTGTATGACTTGTGATTTTCCTTCCTTGTCTCCATTAACGGATTGCTACTTCTACACTTCTGCAAATAGAGAATGGGCATGCAGCCGTGTACACCTTATGGCTTCTTCTCATCGTCTCCATTAACGGATTGCTACTTATACACTTCTGTAGACTGATAATTTAAGAATCCGTATCAGGACAGGTACGTGCTCCCACACCTGTCCATAAGGATTGAAAAGGACCGGTGGACAAGGAAACGGAATCCCGCCCGCTTTTCCACACTTCTACGGGCAGCGGACCTCTGACGTCACCTCCGTATAGGAAGAACCGTCCGAGCGCAGCGGCATGTCCGTCCACCCATCATGTGTATCATGACAATAACCGACTTTGGGTGACTATAAGTGACAGGTGGTTCCGTCCTGTACTCTTCTTCCTTTATTTTGTATTCCGATACAATACCAGTTGTGTAATTTAATAATTTAAGATTTTAAGATATGGATTCAGAAAAGGAAAAGAACCGGCTTTCCGATATCGTTCTCGAGAGGGTCGGACTCACGGGGAACCTTCTGTCAGATCCCGTTTCCCCATCCCCGGAACCGGCGATGAGGGGGCCGGGGCATGAAAGGCAGGTCGGGGCAGGGAAAGTGACAGACCCGGAAGAATACAAGAGGAGGTTTCTGGTTCCCGCCCCCAAGGCTGCGGAGTGGAAGACCGCATACATTGACGGGAGACTGCACCGCCGGATCGCCATGCTGGTCAGGGCCGCCGGTTGCGGCAGCATCTCCGGTTTTATCATCCGGCTGTTGGAGCTCCATATGGAGGAATACAGGGAGGATATCGCCGCCTTGCTCGGTGAGGTCTATCGTCCCTGGGATGAGGACGGGCAGCCGAAAGGAACGGCCCGCCAATAAAACGTTGTCATTGTTCAAGAAGATATATCATGACAGGAAAGAACGTAAAAGACCGGATGGGTCCCGGCAGGATGGACACGGCCCGCATCCGTGAAATCATGGGGGAAGCACCTGTCTGTCCCCGGGAAAGACGTGGAACGTCCGGTAACGACACTATACATTCCGCAAGGAAAAGCGGCTCCATACAGCCGTCCGTCTATGGGGAGGAATACCTGCATGGCATTGCGGGCGTGCAGCGCCGGTCACTGCATATTCCCGCCGCCCTGCACCGGAAACTGTCCATCCTGGCGGGAGCCTCGAGAAACGGAAAGGTCACGCTGGAGGGGTTCATCAACCACCTTGTCTCGCGGCATCTGGAAGAATACAGGGAAATGGTGGACATGATTCTGGAGGAGTCCCTGCCCGGTCGGCCATAAAGGCCCGTTCCCCATGACAGGGGATCTCCCCGGTGGGAACATCGTTTTTTGTTTCAGAAACAATAGTGTTTAACATTTAATGAAAAAGAAGTATGATGAAAAAAGAAAAAGAGTTGTTGGTTGCCATCGCCAGCCAGAAGGGTGGAGTGGGAAAATCCGTCTTTACGGTACTGCTGGCCAGTGTCCTGCATTACCGCAAAGGCTTGCGTGTGGCGGTTGTGGACTGTGACTCCCCGCAGCACAGCATCGCCCTGATGCGTGAGAGGGACATGGAGAGTGTCATGAAAAATGACGATTTGAAGGTAAACCTGTACCGGCAGTACGAGAGAATCCGGAAGCCTGCCTATCCGGTCATCAAGAGCGATCCGGAAAAGGCAATGGAAGACCTGCGGCGTTATATGGACGAAAAAGGGGAGACTTTCGATATCGTGCTCTTTGACCTTCCCGGAACGCTCCGCAGCGAGGGGGTGGTCCATACCGTCTCCGCGATGGACTATATCTTTGTCCCGCTCAAGGCGGACAACATCGTCATGCAGAGTTCCCTGCAGTTTGCCAAGGTGTTGGAGGAAGAGCTGATCGCCAAGGGGAACTGCAACCTGAAAGGGATCCGGCTGTTCTGGAACATGGTGGACAGGCGGGGCCGGAAGGACTTGTATGATGCCTGGAACCGTGTCATCCACAGGATGGGGCTGCGACTGCTGTCCTCACACATCCCGAACACCCTCCGCTACAACAGGGAGGCAGATACTGTCTGCAAGGGTGTCTTCCGCTCCACGCTGTTCCCGCCCGATCCCCGTCAGGAGAAAGGCTCCGGCCTTCCTGAACTGGTGGAGGAGATATGCCCCGCCATCGGTCTGGAGGAATCTGACACCGACCGGTAGCGGATAATAGGATACAGACACCTTAAATAAGGACTTTTAGCCTAAGATAAAGTAAG
>UMEA01048161.1_pt1 | contig 24879 bp, 25 predicted proteins | sample 1964621 | NCBI WGS metagenome assembly UMEA01 (sample SAMEA4836007, study PRJEB28245) | human gut metagenome | biome: gut microbiome; material: fecal sample | place: Denmark | collected 2008 | reverse complement strand
GAACTCCTGCATATATCATTGCTCTCCTTTCCTCGTTGAACGCCTAAAAATATAATCTGTACCAGTAATACGATACCTAACTAAATCCAATATGATTTCCAATTCTTCTGTAAATTTATGAAGTATAAGTATCTTTAAAATCTCGTTAACAACACTGTCTATTTGAAGACTTAATTTCCTACTTCCGGCAGGTGTATATCTATCAAAATCAACTTCATCAAGCAGAGATTGAACTTCTCTTAATATGTCTTCATCTTTTTTTAAGCCGACTCTCTTATTAGACTTCACACACACAGCCTTATGATCTGATTGGATCAGTAATCGCCTATTCTCGCCCTGCCTGCCAGCAGGGCTTTTTCCTTTTCTTTTTCGGGATTTCTTTTTTATCGAATCAAACATCACTATCTTCCGCTCCCTTCCTGCCTGTGTTTTTCATCTAAATAAGCCTTAGCTAATTCGTCTTCTGGCAAACTAGCATATTTTTTTATAAATTCTTCCTCTGGCATACTTTTGACAATCTTAATAAGCGTAAGTAATGCTTTAATTTGTTCAGCAGTTAACGGTTTATTTTTATCCACGGCATATCCCTCTTTCTAAGTTGATATACCAACCGAAACTGTGATATAATGTTCTCGTCAGCTTCGGCTGGCCCAAAGAAACACTCGCTAAACTTTTCCACGGTTGAGGCGGGTGTTTCTTTTTTTATATTCACATTTTGTTTATAAAACTATGAAGTTCAATATTTCATCTCCCTTTTTTAAGTCTTTTTCGTTTTAATTTTTACATTCTTCTAAATATCTAATTTCTTCTAGGCTCAATCCAAATAAATCAGAAATTGCAATCATTGTAGATAAATTCAAATCAGACTGTCGCTCACCTTTTTCTATGAGATTATATGCCTGTCTAGTAATCTTCATATGCATAGCAGCTTCATTTTGTGTAAATCCTTTTTTCTTACGAATATCCCTTAGCCACATTCTCATTGTTAACACCGTCCATTTTTGTTCACATTATGTTTACAAGAAAAATAATAGCACAGCTCATTTTATTTGTCAACACTATGTTACGCTTCCTTTTTGCGGTTAACTTTTTGTTTCTGTTATTTTCAAAGTCAACATATTGTTGCTATAATGGTACTATGTTAGGAGGGTTTTATATGTTTAGACTTAAAGAATTACGTGAAAGTAGAGGTTTAAGTAAAGCAACTATTGCCTCTGATTTGAATATCAGCCGTCAATCCTATGGTTATTATGAGAGTGGCGAAAGATCTCCAAATCTGGATATGCTCATTACTTTAGCCGATTATTTTGAGGTTTCTACAGATTATCTGTTGTGCCATGAGCCGAAAGGCAAAGAAAAATCGTTAAGTCCATTGGAAAAATTACACATAAAAAAATACCTTCAATTAGATATTGAAGGTAAAGCTGCAGTTGACAACGTATTAGATTTTGAATTTAGTAAAATTTCAAGAAAAGAAAGAGCTATACAAAACGCGGTAATATAATATTTCCAAATTTCTGGCATAAACATAAATAAAATTTATCTTAATAACATTATATAAATTTAACCGTGTCGAATTCGAGACGGTTAAATTCGCGCCCGAATTTTTTATTTACATCAAAAAGATTATCACTAATACAGGAGGTCCTCTAAATGAAAAAGATAATTTTGATTCTATCACTTTGTTTAAGTCTATTAGGATTATCATCTATAACTTATGCTGCCGAGTGGAATTGGATAGCCTCAAACGATAGTACTACCATTTCTTTTGATAAAGACAGTATACGTAAATCAGAAGATGATAAATATTTTGCATGGATAAAATACGAACATACAGAATCAGAAGGGGCTAAAATATCAGACGATTTAAAACTTGCTGAACCTATTTCTTATCAATTACATAGGTTGGAATTTGATTATAAAAATGAATCTATCAAAACACAGTCAGTAGTTATTTATGATAAAAATGGTACTACTTTAGCAAGTTATACCGATAAATATTCCCTTGAACGATTTGAACCTATTATTCCTGGTTCTATCGGTGAAAAAATTTTTTATGCAACTTTTGCGGAATATCAGAATAAATATGGGAAAGTTTAGGAAACATCATTCTGATAAAATAAAAAGCCCGCTATCTATGAAGACAGCAGGATAGTGACCAATCGCCAACGATTGTAGTCCTTTCATCTGATAATTCTATCATATCTATCTTACTTTTTAAAAGGAGTCATACATAAATGATTAACAGTATTCAATATACACAAGATACTCAAGAAGATTTATACAACTTACTTAAAATTTTAAAGTTACCAGTACGAATACTTAATAATAACATGAATTATTGGTTTGTGCGGACAGAATCTGGCAAATATTATAAAGATTTTTTGTTTAATAGTTATATTGCTGTTGGTTGGAACTATATTAATATTTTATCCAAAGATAACGATGACGAAAAAACAATAAAACTCATTAAAGAAAAATACCCCGATGCTATACCAGGAAGAGTTCTGAATCCTATTAAACGTTTTTGTCAAGAAATGCAACCCGGTGATTTAGTTATAATACCAAGTACATCTTCTGCAACTTTTGCTTTTGGTATTATAAAATCTGATCCATATATAGAAACTATAAAAGAACAATATGTTAGTGATGATCTTTCAGTATCATGTCCATATATTAAAAGAAGAACCGTTAAATGGTTAAGTTCATTAGAAAGGCATCGGTTAGACCCAAATTTATTTCAATTTTTCCGAGCACATCAAACCATTTCTAACGCTACCAGATATGCAGATTATATAGACAGAACTTTAAATACATTATACATAAAAAATGATATTGCTCATATAATTTTAGACGTATGTACTCAAAAGAATATTCCAGCTAATAAATTGATTAAATTTATTTCAGGATTACTGAACTATTTGAACAAAGTAACAGACGACCCTACCGCTTCAAATGATATAGATATAAAGCTAAACGTACAATCTCCTGGCATATTAGAATTCATTGGTTCACCTATAAAAATCGCTATTATAGCTCTAATATTTCTTTTCATTGTCGGTGGAGAGGCCAAATTTAGTAAGCAGGGATATGATATTGAATTCAGCCTCAAAACTCAGGGCTTAATTGAAAAAGGAATACAATACTATGAACGAGTATTAAAAGAAAATATAGATCCTTCTGAACTAAAAGATGAAATTGAACAATTAAAAATAAAAGACCCAACAGGTATACCGCGGGTCTAAACTAATTGATTATTATATTTTTTCTTATTATCAAAAATACAACAATTATAAAACTTACATACCATCGTACTTTTTTAAATTCATTAATATAATCATTCACTCCATAATACACTATCAAACTTAAAACAAGATTTAAAAGTGATATCAGCAAGGCTAAAACACTAATATATGAAATTATTTCTATAATCATAGTGTTATCCCCCTTCTGAAATGACTATGTATTTTCCCACTTCACCTAATTTATTCAATTTTATTTTATCATACTAAAAAAAAAAATCCAACCCAAATCACTTCTCCATCAATACTAAGAATCATAAAAAATGGCCCCGCTGTCATATAGACAACGGGGCACCGACCGACCACGTATGGTAACGGTCCATACATCTGATTATATTTTATCGTACTTATCACTAAAAATCAATACGTCAAACAAATAGTTAGGAGTTGTTTTTATGTCAAATGCCGTTATATACGCCCGCTATTCTTCCGGGCATCAGCGTGAAGAAAGTATTGAGGGACAGATTAGAGAATGCACAAATTTTGCAAAACGTAATGGCCTAACTATTGTCGAACACTATATAGACAGAGCAATTAGCGCCAAAACCGATGATCGTCCGTCATTTCAACAAATGGTAGCTGACAGCAGCAAAAAAACATTTGATACAATCATAGTCTACACATTAGACCGCTTTGCTCGTAATCGCTATGACAGTGCTGTTTACAAAGCGAAGTTAAAAAGAAACGGCGTTCGAGTATTATCTGCTAAGGAAAATATCACCAGCGATCCTTCTGGAATTATTCTTGAAAGCGTTTTGGAAGGTATGGCAGAGTATTATTCGGTAGAGCTTGCACAAAAAGTAAAGCGCGGTATGACAGAAAATGCGTTAGCCTGCCGCTGGGCTTCCGGTAGAATACCTTTCGGTTACACCATTGATGCCGATAAACATCTTCATCCGGACCCCGCGTTAGTACCTATCGTTCAAGAAGCTTTTGAAATGTACGCCGCCGGGGCTAAAATAGTCGATATCGCAAGAAAAATCAACAGTTATCATGTCGTCACTGGTATGGGTAATAAATTCGGTCGTTCCAGCTTTGACCGGATGATAAGATCAGAAACTTATATCGGTGTATTTAAGTGGAACGATATCAGAAAAGAAAATGCTATACCGCCAATTATCACGCCAGAACTTTTTTATAAATGCCAGGCTAGATATAATGCCCGCAACAGAAAAAATGTGGCTCGCCCCTCGGCTATTTACCTTTTGTCAGGAAAACTACGCTGTGGATGCTGCGGTGGAAGCATGTGTGGCATGAGTGGCAAAAGCAGAAACGGTACTATGCATTATTATTATTCTTGTTATTCAACTCGCCGCCGGACTTCCCATTGTGATATAGGAAATATACGTCGTGATGAAATTGAACATATTATTGCAGCACACGCCGCTTCCATTTTGAAAAAACCAATAAATTTAGACATTATTGCTAATCAAGCTTTAAAAACTAATAACAGCGTAAAAAACTATCGTTTAGAAAGCCTGATTCAACAAGAAAAAGACCTTACCCAGAAACTAGAAAACTGCATGAAGGCTATTGATCAAGGTTTGGTATCTATTACTTTAATGGATCGGATCAAACAATATGAAGCTGACTTACAATCAGTCAAAAATGATATCTCTCTTGAAAAAATAAAATCTAATCCAATCCAAGTTACCAAAGAACATATTATTTTCTTTTTAGAAAAATTTGCACTCCTAGAAGGTGAAAAATTTAAGGATCGTATCATTTCCACAATGGTAAGAGATATCGTAATAAAAAAAGAAAAAGACGGCAACTATTTAGTCACCGTCCAATATAATTATGCGAATTCCAAAGAACTTCCTAACGAAGAAAGCTATTCTGTTCCTGAATCTATTGGTTCGCAAGATGTTGAGTTGGTGGAGACAAGCGGGATCGAACCGCTGACCTCTTGAATGCCATTCAAGCGCTCTCCCAGCTGAGCTATGCCCCCAAGACAATTAAGATTATAATAGAAAACAGCCTTACTTGTCAATATAATTGTAAAATATAACTCAAAAATATTGCAGTAGGTTAAGCACCGTGCTATAATGTATGACGCAAGCAAAGACGCCTGCCTTCCTGGGTCAAATCTGCCTTCAGGAAGGCAGATTTATTTTTTCAGGAGTGTTTGACAATGCGTTCTATCGAAACTACCGCGGCAAAGCTTTCTGTTTTCAAAATGACCTGGCCGATTTTCATTGAAATTTTGCTGCAGATGATGGTCGGCAATGTAGATCAATTCATGCTCAGTCATTATTCTCAAAAATCCGTTGCTGCCGTTGGTAACGCCAATCAAATCATCAACATCGTTATTATTGCCCTCAGCGTAATAAGTATGGCCGCAACAATCCTGATTGCCCAATACCGTGGTGCCGGTAATAAGGAAAAAGTCACGGAAGTTTGTACTGTAGCTCTTTTAACAAACTTCATTTTCGGACTTATCATCAGTTCAATTCTGTTTTGTTTCGACAACTTCTTTCTTGATCTGCTGGCCGTACCTGATGACATCCGGTCTGAAGCCGGCTTATTTCTACGCTATATCGGCTTGTTTATAGTGGTCCAGGCAGTATACATCTCTTTTATTTCTTTTTTCCGCGGTTATTCACTGCTAAAAGTAACGATGATGACTTCTATCATCATGAATGTTATCAATATTATCTGTAATGTTTTCCTTATTCATGGCTTCGGGCCCATCCCCCCCTTGGGAGTATTGGGAGTGACTATTTCAACCAACAGCAGTAAAGTACTGGGTCTGCTGCTGATTCTATATTTTTTCCGCCGTTTTATCAATCTGCCCTTGTCTTTTAAATATCTTCGTCCTTTTCCCAAAAAAACTTTGCACAATATCCTCTATCTGGGTCTGCCTTCCGGCGGTGAGTCGCTTTCGTATCAGCTGTCGCAGATGGTGATTATGAAATTTGTCAATCTGATGGGTTTAGTAGTCATAACGACCAAAATATATGCCTATATCATTGCTATGTTCTCATACATTTATTCGCAGGCTCTGGCAATGGCGACACAAATCATCGTTGGTTTTCTTCTAGGCCGCGGCGACCAGGAAGCAGTCAGCCAAAGAGTCTGGCAAACTGTGCGGTTAGCGGTGCTGATCAGCGGTACCCTGACAACGCTCTTATATTTCAACAGCGACCATATCTATGGTATCTTTACTGATAACCCCGAAGTGCTGGAGTTGGGACGCCACATCTTTCTCATTGAAATTTTTCTGGAAATCGGCCGTGCCGTCAACATGGTTATGGTCATGTCACTGCAGGCTGCCGGTGACATCAAAGGTCCTGTAACAATAGGCTTGCTTTCCATGTGGCTGGTTTCCGTATCAGGTGCCTACTTTTTTGGTATCGTCCTCGATTTTGGCTTGATAGGTATCTGGATCGCTATGATGATGGATGAATGTTTAAGGGCCCTGATATTTATTTATCGCTGGCACAGTGGAGTCTGGCGTCACAAAAATCTTATTTAAAAGCAAAAAGAACGCAGATATTTTATCTGCGTTCTTTTTGCTTTTAAATTAATCTATATAGTTTTAATCTTATCAATTATTTTTAATAATAAAAATATAAATCGGTTAATTATTAAAAATTATTTATTTATTTTCAAATCACCAATTATTTATTTCTTTTAAATAAGTTATACAATGTTGATATTTCGTATCATTCATCTAAGAAATAAGTAAAATTCAGGTAAAACTTTTTGTAAAAATGAATAATTATAATAAATTTTACTTAAAAATGTTGCCGTTGCAACAGAGGAGATTTTCAAAATTTGCTATTCTGTTAACGAATTTTAAAATTTTAAAAGGAGGAATAATATGTCCCAAGCAGTAAAATGTTTAATTTTGTTGGCAGTAGTTGCTCTCTTATTCGTAACTGAACTTATTCCCTTGGCAATTACTGCAACGGCAGGCGCGATTTCCTGCGGCCTGTTAGGTTTTATTCCTGCAAAACAGGTATTCTCGGGTTTATCCGACTCTACCGTAGTCTTGTTTGCAGGTATGTTCGTCGTAGGTGCTTCCATGTTCTACACCGGTCTTGCTCAAAAAATCGGCGGTGTAGTAGTAAAAATGTGTGGTACAGGCGAGAACAGCTTGATGTTTGGCTTAATGATGGTCGGTACGGTTTTATCTTCCTGCCTGTCCAATACTGGTACTGCAGCCTGCCTGCTGCCAGTTGCGCTCGGTATTTGTGCCGCAGCTAAGATCCCCGCTTCCCGTCAACTGATGCCTCTGGCATTTGCCTGCGGTTGGGGCGGTATCATTACTATGGTAGGCACGCCGCCTAATATTATTGCAGTCGGCGCTATGACCTCTGCCGGTCTTGAACCTTTTGGCTTCTTTGAATTTGCCTGGATCGGTATTCCGGTTTCTATTGCTGGTATGCTGTACATGATGTTCGTAGGCAAATACCTGCTTCCGAAAGTAGATCTTTCTGCTGACCAGGAAATTGAACAGGAAATCGAAGCCGCTTCCACTTCTTCTACCAAACAAATCATCTCCGGCGTCATCCTTGCTTTGGTTATCATCACCATGGCTGTTGGTATCCCTGGCGTATCTTTGGAAATCGCTGCTATCACCGGCGCGCTTGTTTGCGTACTGACCGGCTGCCTGACCGAAAAACAAGCTTATGCTTCTATCGACTGGGTAACTATCTTCCTGTTCGCAGGTATGATGCCTGTTTCAGCAGCTATGGATACTACCGGCGCCGGCGCTTTGATAGCTGACTGGACCGTCGGCCTGATGGGCGGAAGTCCGTCTCCTTTAGTAGTGACCGCTATTCTGTTCATTCTGTCCTGCGGTCTGACCCAATTTATGTCCAACACTGCTTCAGCAGCTTTGCTGTGTCCGATCGGTATTGCTATTGCTAAACAGCTTGGCGCTGATCCGAAAGCAGTATTGATGGCGATTGCAGTTGCTGCTTCTTGTGCTTTTGCAACTCCGGTAGGCACTCCTCCGAATACTTTGGTACTTGGCCCCGGCGGCTACAAATTCATGGACTACGTAAAATGCGGTACCGGCCTCGTTATCGTAGCCTTTATCGTATCCCTGGTTGTAATCCCAGTTGTTTGGCCTTTCTTCCCTGCTAATTAACAGTAAAAAAAGACTGCTTCTTTAAGAAGCAGTCTTTTTTCTATAATTCAGTCCTGTTTTCTAAAGGCTTCTGTCAAGGGCGGAATGATTTGTTTTTTACGGCTCAAAACGCCTGGCAGGTGATAGCATCCTTCCGCAGCAGCTTCGCCAAAAGCGTGAACAAGCTGTGTCTGAGGACTTCCTGCAGCTAAAAGATCTGTCGCTTCACCCAAAATATCAGTAACCATCAGCAGCGACAGGTCATAACCTTCCTGCTTACGAAATTCATTAAGAGCTTTCTGCAGTTCTCCTAACCGTTCTAAAGCCTGCTGCCGATCCATAATATTAATCTGACTGACCGTAATCCGGTGTTCGCCAAAATCGAATTCCTTAATATCATTACGCACAATATCCTGCACCGGCATCGTACCAATAGCAGAACCATGACGCAGTACTTCCATCGCAAAAGCTTCCGCATCCTCGATGCCGGCCTGCTCTGCCAAACGTTTAGCAGTATCCTGGTCAAAAAGAGTCGCAGTAGGAGAACGGAAATACAAAGTATCAGAAACTATAGCCGCAAATAGAATACCTGCCAAAGCCGGCGGCAGTTCGATACCTCTGTGCCAGGTAAGGTTGGCAACGATAGTAGCAGTTGAACCTACAGGCTCCTGTCTGATAAAGATCGGCGCGCCTGTCGTCAGCCCGCCCAGCCGATGGTGGTCAATGATTTCCAGCAAATGCGCTTCTTCAATGCCTTCCACCGCCTGACTGCGTTCATTATGGTCGACTAAAATAACCTCCTGACGATCGGGAACCAGCATCATACCACGATCCATCATCCCTACATATTTACCACGCTCCAACACCGGGTAACTGACAAATTTTGCCGCCAGCATCTTTTCTCTGACATCAGAAAGTAAGTCTGTCGTTTTCAGAGTCACAAGGTTTTTCGTCATCACCAGCCTGACCTGAATGCTCTGATTGATCAGCCGGGCCGTAGTATAAGTGTCATAAGGCGTGCTGATGACAACAGCCTTATAACGCAGGGCCGTCTGCAGTACGATTGGCGTTATTTCCGTATCCCGCGTCAGAATCAAACCTGCGGCGCCGGCCTCCAGTACTGCCAGCTGCGCCTCAACTCTGTCACCGATGATAACCAAATCTCCATTTTTAATTGCCGTGCTAAGTGTTTCAGGCTCCGAAGCCCCAATTTTGATCTTACCATTAAAGGTATGTGTCAGATCACCGCAGATCAGCTGACCATCTAAAGTATGGACAATACTTCTGTAATCTGTTTCGCCGTCGTCCAGATCTTGAATTGACAGCTCATTATAATAACGTTTCGCCAGGTCGCCGACAGTAATGATGCCGACGATATTATTTTCCTGATCCAATACCGGTACGGATTTTAAACCTTCGTGCTCTACAAAAAGCCTGCCCACATCACGCAGTGACGCATCTGGCCCCACTGTCGGCGGCTGCGCCAGGCGTATATCACTTAACCGCGGATACAGATCATCTACTAATTTCGGTACCGGTATGCCAAAATGTTCCAGCACAAACTGTGTTTCCGGATTGATCTTGCCTGCACGTGCCGGAACTGCGTTCAAACCCAGCTGCTGCTTTAAATAAGCATAGGCGATGGCAGAACAGACCGAATCCGTGTCTGGATTACGGTGACCGATAACTAAAACCGTTTTTTCCATGCTTCCACCTTCTTATCCCCATATTTCTTACTTGTCATTGTAGCACAAAATAAAACTGTCAGCAGTAAATTTTAAGCAAAGAAACCTCCCGCAGAATGCAGAAGGTTTCTTTTGTTAATATTTACTGTTATTTTCTTTACTGCGGCGACCACCCAATTCGTTCAGCAGTTCTGCCGGATTGATATTATGATATGCCAGAAGCACTAAACAATGATACCACAAGTCGGACATCTCATACAAAACCTCTTTGCCGTTATTATTCTTGGAAGCAATGATAGTTTCTGCAGCTTCTTCGCCGACCTTTTTCAAAATCTTATCCTGACCTGACATAAACAGATAACGGGTATAGGATTTTTCGCCGCCATGAACGCGTTTATCCTGAATGACGCGATACAGCTCAGCCAAAATACCGTGAATACCATCCGGTTCAGGTACCGGCAGATTTCTGCCCGCACCGCTGTTCCATAAGGGATAACTGAAGCAGGAATAATTTCCGGTATGGCAGGCTGCACCTTTTTGTTCAACCTTTACCAGCAGACTGTCACCATCACAGTCATAATCGATACTGACGACCTTCTGCACATGGCCGCTTGTAGCGCCTTTATTCCACAGCTCCTGACGGCTGCGGCTCCAAAACCAGGTATAACCGGTTTCCACAGTCTTCGCCAGTGATTCGCCGTTCATATAGGCCAGCATCAACACAGCGTTGGTTGCTGCATCCTGAACAATGGCCGGTATTAAACCTTTTTCATCAAAATTTATTTTAGAAAAATCTACTTGCATTATAATCTCACCTCTACACCTTTAGACCGCAGGTATTCTTTGACCTGCCTGATAGTAAACTCTTTATAATGAAAGACTGATGCCGCCAAAACGGCATCGGCTTTACCTTCCGTCAAAACATCATAGAAGTGTTCCAGCTTACCTGCACCGCCGCTGGCTATCACAGGTACCTGCACCGCTTCGGCAACCGCCCGGGTCAGTGGTATATCATAGCCGTTTTTTGTACCGTCAGCATCCATACTGGTCAGCAAAATCTCGCCGGCGCCAATTTCTGCTGCCGTTCTGACCCAGTCCAGTACATCAATTCCCGTAGGAGTACGTCCGCCATGTACATAAACTTCCCATTTATCTGTACCGCAGCGTTTGGCATCTACAGCTAAAACGATGCACTGGCTGCCAAACAGCTTTGCACCATCAGCAATCAGCTGTGGATTTTTTACTGCCGCCGTATTTACAGAAATTTTATCGGCACCTGCATTCAGAGCATTACGGATATCCTGCACCGTGCTGATCCCTCCGCCAACTGTCAGCGGCATAAAAACCTGTCCCGCCGTACGGTTTATGACATCCAGCATAGACTTACGCTGCTCGACAGACGCAGTGATATCAAGAAAAACCAGCTCATCGGCAGCTTCAGTGTCATATAAGGCCGCCAGTTCAACAGGATCACCGGCATCACGCAGTTCCACAAAATTAGTGCCTTTGACTACATGCCCTTCTTTTACATCCAGACAGGGAATAATTCTTTTGGTATGCATCTCAGACCTCCTTTGCGACCCGCAGAGCCTCCCGCAGGTCAACAGCTCCGGTATAAATGGCCTTCCCGATGATGCAGCCCTCGATACCAGAGGAGGCCCGCTGCTGCAGCCGGCGTATATCTTCCAAAGATGCCACACCGCCGCTGGCAATGACTTTAACACCGCTGGCTTTGGCCAAAGCGGCAGTGGCTTCTACATTCACCCCACTCAGCTTGCCGTCGCGGCTGATATCAGTAAAAATAATATGTTCGACGCCGATAGCAGCCATTTTTAGAGCCAGCTCTACAGCATCGATACCACCGCTGACACCCCAGCCTTCGATAGCTGCTTTCCCGTCTTTAGCATCGATACCTACAACAACCTGACCAGGAAATTCCCGGCAGGCTTCAGCAACCAGCTGCGGTTCCCGCACTGCTGCTGATCCAAGAATCACACGGCTGACCCCCAGTTCCAGCAATTCTGCTACTGCTGCCAGACTTCTGATCCCGCCGCCTACCTGCACTGGCATAGAAGCGTGCTCCAGGATTTTTTTGATTGCCGGCAGATTACGTCCCGTACCGGCCAAAGCGCCGTCTAAATCGACGACATGTAAATATTCGGCTCCGGCTACCGACCAACGGGCAGCCATTTCCGAAGGATCATCAGCAAAAACAGTTTCCTGGTCAAAACGTCCTTCCGTCAATCTGACGCAGCGGCCGCCGCGGATATCTATAGCAGGAAAAATTATCATGGCTGCCACTCCTTAAAAGCACGCAGCAGGCCAAGCCCTGCCCGGCTTGATTTTTCTGGATGGAACTGAAACGCCTGTACACTGCCGCTGCCGACGGCAGCCGTTACTTCCATACCATAATCACATACGGCAGTAATAAGCTCTTGCTGCTGCGGCTCAACATGAAAGCTGTGCACAAAGTACACATATTCAGCTTCTGCTTGCTGCAGCAGCGGCGAACTGCTGCGCAAACTCAGCTTGTTCCAGCCCATATGCGGTATTTTAAAAGCGGTATTCAGTCTGCGCACCTGCCCTTGAAAATAGCCCAGCCCTTTCACTCCGGGAGCTTCATCACTGCCATCAAACAAAACCTGCATTCCCAGGCAGATACCTAAAAACGGCCTGCCGCTGTGCAAATACTTCTGCAGTATCGGCACCAGACCGCTGCGCTGCAGATTAGCCATACAATCACCAAAAGCACCTACTCCCGGTAAAATCAGCTTATCAGCCTGTGCAATAACCGCGGCATCGCTGGAAATCACCGGGTCGCCGCCAACAGCAGCGATCGCTTTATTAACACTGTGCAAGTTTCCCATCCCGTAATCAACAATGACTATCTTCGAGCTCATAAAGCCCCCTTGCTGCTCATCACGCCCTGAACGCGCGGATCTGCAGCTACTGCCTCTGCCAGTGCGCGGGCAAAAGCTTTAAAGACTGCCTCAATAATATGATGTACATTTTTACCATACAAGACCCGAATATGCAGAGTCATGCCGCTGGCTACCGCTACGGCGCGGAAAAACTCCTCAGTCATTTCTGTATCGTAGTTACCCAAAGTTATTTTAGGAATTTCGGCTTCAAAAACCAGGTACGGACGCCCGGAAAAATCCAGCACTACCTGTGCCAGAGCCTCATCCATTGGAATAAAACAATTGCCATAGCGGTGAATACCGGTTTTATCGCCAACAGCCGCTTTAAGCGCTTCTCCTAAAACGATGCCGCAGTCCTCAACCGTATGGTGACAGTCGACCTGCAGGTCTCCCTGTGCTTTCACCTGCAAATCAAGAAAACCATGCTTGGCCAGCAGTGTCAGCATATGATCAAAAAACCCGACGCCTGTAGCGATATCCGCTTTCCCGCTGCCATCAAGCCCAATACTGACACTGACCGCAGTTTCTAAAGTTTCCCGTTCTTTGACTGCCTTCCGCATCATATTGCCTCCTCTTCGCATAAGCGCTGCAACTGGCTGATGATTTCAGCATTTTCCAGCGGCAGGCCTACCGTGATCCGCAGGCATCCCTGCAATACAGGATGACTGGTATAATCGCGCACCAAAATTTTCTTCTCCAGCAGTTTGCGGTATAAGTACATTCCTGCCAGCATCTGCTGTGTTTTTTCACCCTGGCTGCCATATTGCTGCTCGCAGGCAGCCGCTAAACGGGCAGTCAGTTCGCCCTGCGGGCAACAGGTCAGAAAATTCGTTGCGGACGGCCAGATTTTCAAGCCCATTTGCTCCAGTTGTTCCCGCATCAGATCACGCTGCTCGATAATAGTTTCCAGTTGTTCTTTATATAAGTCTTTTTGGCGGTAAACCTCTTCCGCTACAGCTAAAGACCAGGCATTAACATGATAAGGCAGCAGTGTTTTTCCCAAAACACGCATGATACCGGCACTGCCGACAGCATAACCTACACGCAGTCCAGCCAGTCCGTAAGCTTTAGAAAAAGTCCGCAAGCACATAAAATTACTGTATTTACCTGTCAGAGCCAAAGTCGAACCTGCTACCAGCTTTAATTTATTCAGCGGGCGCAGATCCTGCGGATCAACGCCGCTGCCTTTAGCAAACTCCATATAGGCTTCATCCATTACTACCGGGCAGCTGACATTTGCTAAAATCTTCTCCATTACTTCAAGCGGATTATAATTTCCCGTCGGATTGTTTGGATTGCAGACAATCAACAGCGCCGGCTGCTCTGCCCTGCAAAATTCGATGACCTTATCTGGATCGACATATCCCGTCAGCGTCAGCGGATACGGTGCGGCTATACTGTCGGCCAGCTTGGTATAAACGCCATACATAGAAAAGGACGGATACGGAAAAGCGATTTTACGTCCATTGCCGCCAAAAGCATAACAGGCCATTTGCAAAAGTTCACTGGAACCGTTGCCGATTCTGATATTGTCTGCATCCAGCGCCAGATCTTCAGCAATCAGCCCGCGCAGCGTTTCAGCCTGCATCGGCGGATAACGGTTAAAAGGAAACCCGGCCAGTTTCGCCGCTACAGCCTGCTCAATCGGCCGCGGCAGATTATAATTACTTTCGTTGGCATTGACGATAATATCGGCAGCCACATGTTCTACAGCATATTCTTCCAATTCTTCCAAGCCGGTCCTGGCATTAAATCCAGCCATCTCCTCACCTCTTTTCAATACGCACGCGGATAGCGTTAGCATGCGCCTGAAGCCCTTCCGCTTCAGCCATTTTAATAACGTCACTGCCCACAGCATTCAAGGCGCCCTGCGTATAAGCAATGATACTTGTTTTCTTCATAAACGTCTCCACATTCAGAACTGAGTAGAAACGGGCAGTGCCGCCGGTAGGCAGAATGTGGTTCGGTCCTGCATAATAATCGCCCAAAGGCTCCGGTGAATAAGCGCCCAAAAAGATCGCACCGGCATTACGCAGATAAGGCAGCAGAGCAAAAGGCTCTTTCGTCATAACCTCCAAATGCTCCGGTGCTGATATATTCGCCATCTCAATTACTGTTTCCATATCAGACGCAATAATGATCTTGCCATGATTTGCTAAAGACAATGCAGCGATCTCCTGCCGCGGCAAAGCAGCAAGCTGCATCTCAAGCTCTGCTGCAACAGCATTGCCCAACAGCTCACTGTCCGTAACTAAAATAGCGCTGGCCAGAGGATCATGTTCCGCCTGGCTCAAAAGGTCAGCTGCCAGATATTTAGGATCAGCGCCATCATCGGCTATAATCAATATTTCGCTGGGACCTGCCAGCATATCAATGTCGCAGTGCCCGTAAACAGCTTTTTTAGCCAGCGTCACAAAAATATTGCCCGGGCCGGTAATTTTTTCAACCTTTGGTACAGTTTCCGTACCAAAAGCTAACGCAGCAATGGCCTGTGCACCGCCCATTTTATAAATTTCCCTGATACCTATTAATTCAGCCGTAACCAGCACATAAGGATTGACTTTGCCATCACGTCCGGGCGGTACTGCCATAACGATCCGTGGTACTCCTGCTACTGTAGCCGGTACAGCATTCATAATCACAGAAGAAGGATAAGCCGCAGTTCCACCGGGGACGTAGATACCCACAGAGTCAACAGGAGTTACCTTCTGTCCCAGCATAGCACCGCATTCACGGTTAGTCAGCCAGGTTTTTGGCAGCTGTTCTTCGTGAAAGCGACGCACATTTGCAATAGCACGTTCGATGGCTTCTACCACTTCGGCATCAGCTGATTGTCGGGCTTCTGCAAATTCAGCCTTGCTGACCCGGATATTTTGGACACTCAAGCCTGCTTTATCTATCAGATTAGTATAATAAAGCAGCTTTCCATCACCGCCGGCCCTTACGTCAGTCACAATTCTTTCGACGACCTGGGCTGCTGTCAGCGGCGCACCAAACATAGCGGTAACACCTGCCTGTACTCCGGGGGACAGCTCACATTCATCAAAAGCTTTTTTCTGCATCAAAGCTGCTATTTCAACAGCACTCATTCCTCTGGCATCTGTTACTTGCATTGCTCTTCCTCCTCATCCAGTACCTTACGCAAATCTCGGACCAGTTTATCCAGACGGTCAAATTTCAATTTAAAGCTCACCCTGTTGGCAATCAGTCTTGCTGTCGCCGTATAGATAGAATCTACCTCCACCAATTTATTCTCTTTCAGGGTACGGCCTGTTTCCACAATATCAACGATCAGCTCCGACAATCCAACCATCGGCCCCAGTTCAATCGAGCCGTTAAGCTTGATGATCTCGGTCTGAATCCCCAGACTGCGAAAATACTCCTGGGCACAGTTCGGATATTTAGTTGCTACCCGCAGATGCGCATAATCAGTCAGCCTGGGCCGCTGCATCTGCTCAGGAACTGCCAGCATCAAACGACAGCGTCCATATTTCAGATCCAGCAGCTCATATACGTCCTTGCGTTCTTCCAGCAGCACATCTTTACCAATGATCCCGATATCGGCAGCACCGTATTCTACATAGGTCGGCAAATCGACAGTTTTAGTAATTATAAAGCGCACCTTGCTATCCTCGTTACTGATAACAAGTTTGCGCGAATCTTCAGTTACGTTATCAGCACTATAGCCTACTTTAGCCAGCAGCTCTACTGATCTTTGAAACAGCTTGCCCTTCGGCAGCGCTACGGTAATATAATCCATTACGGCACTTCCTTTATCAATCTTCGATATACAGCAGCGTATCGCAGGCGTTAGCACGCTGCGCGTCCACTGCTTCGCTCTGGTTAAAAGGCTCGGCAGCCAGCTTCACTGTTTTGCCGCTCCTGCGCAGACGCATACACTGCGCGATCGCCTGTGGCAGACAGCCTGCCTGCCAGGCCACCAGAACATCCCAGCTGCTGATATTGTCCAGCTGCCGGCGCCGACTCAGAATCAACATGATCCTGTCTATCCCTATAGCAAATCCTGTTGCCGGGCAGGATCTGCCAAAATTTTCCATCATTGTATCATAACGGCCGCCGCCAATGATCGGGAAACCCATATCCTCAGCGTAGCCTTCAAATAACATTCCAGTATAATAATCAAGGTCGCGCAAAAGCCCCAGATCAAAACGCAGATAACCAGCCGCACCATAGACCTCGGCCAAAGCATAGATTTCGCGCAGATCCTGCACAGCCTTGGAGCTTTTATTGTTCAAACCACAGGCTTCAACCTTATCTAAAAGTTCAAGCCCGCCATGCAGAAACGGCAGCTCTTTAAACAAATCTTTTTGTTCCGGTGACATCCTGCTGCCATCTGCCAGCGCTTCCAACCGTACCACATCATGCTCGATCAGGCAGCGTTTCAGCTCCTGCGCCTGCAGTTCAGTGACCTCAGCCGCTTCAATCAGGCCATTTATAAAATCGATCTGGCCAACACTGATCACAAAATCATTTAACCCTGCTGCCTGCAGCGAAGCTACTGCTAAAGCCAGCATCTCGGCATCTGCCGAAGGTCCGGCCGCACCCATCATTTCAACACCGGCCTGATTAAACTCACACTGGCGTCCGGCCTGTGTTTCCTCATAGCGAAATAGATTCGCCAGATAAAAAAGCCGTTTTACCGCCGGTCCCTCATTGAGCCGAGTAGCTACCAAACGCGCCAAAGGAGTCGTCATGTCCGACCGCAGCAATAAAATATTATTACGACGGTCAAAAAATTTAAAACTGCTGTCTGACAGCTGACCTGCTGCGGCAAAAGTATCCAGATATTCAAAAGTCGGCGTGACCACTTCGTCATAGCCCCAGGCTTTAAAGGTAGAGGCAAGCTTATTTTCAATTATCCTTCTGGCGCCGGCTTCACCCGGAAGTACGTCCCTAGTTCCATACGGCACCTGCAAAGCTTTATTATTCAGCATTGTGCTTGTCTTCCTTTTTTAATAATGGCATTATCGAATTATAGCCGTCAGCGCCATAAACCAAACAGCGTTTAACCCGTGAGATCGTCGCCGTACTGGCGCCTGTTTTTTCTACTATCTCTTCATAAATACAGCCTGCATCAAGCATTCTGGCAACCTCCAAACGCTGCGCCATGGATTTCAGTTCGCTGATCGTGCAAATATCCTCAAAAAAGTTGGAACACTGCTCTTCACTTTTTAAGCTAAGAATCGCTTTAAATAATTGATCGGTCAAATGGTCTCTGGTTTTTGCAGCCATGATTGCCTCCTTAAATTTAGCTGGTGCTAGCACCTTTTTTCTTTTATACTTTATCACTTTATCTTGTGAAAGGCAAGGTTTTTTACAAAAATTTTAAAATTTTTATTGACAAGTGCCGATTGTAAGTGTATTATTTTGTTTAACAACTTCAAACGGTATTTCATCAAGAGTAGCCGAGGGACTGGCCCTATGAAGCTACGGCAACCATCACGACGTGAACGGTGCCAAATCCAACGGATGTAAATCCGACAGATGAAGCAGTACGAAACGCTTTCGTTACCCTTCACCTGTGTGAAGGGTTTTTTTACGATTTTAGAAAAGAAAGAGGAACGCTGTATGATCGATTTACGCAATGTGGAAAAAACCTATTACAGCAATGCAGGTGATATCCACGCTTTAAAGAAAACAAATCTGCATATCAACGCCGGAGAAATATTCGGTATCATCGGCCTCAGCGGTGCCGGTAAATCAACCCTGATCCGCTGCATCAATATGCTGGAAGTACCTACCGGCGGTCAGGTCTTTGTGGATGGACAGGAACTGACTGCAATGAACAATCAGGAACTGCGCAAAGCACGCCAAAATATCGGGATGATCTTCCAGCACTTTAATCTGCTGGCCTCCCGCACAGTTTATGATAATATCGCTTTTCCGCTGGAAATACAGGGTATTTCGCAGTCTGAAATCAAAAAGCGGGTGCAGCCGCTGCTGGAGCTGGTACAATTACAGGACCGCGGCGATTATTATCCCAGCCAGTTGTCAGGCGGTCAGAAACAACGTGTCGGTATTGCCCGTGCTCTGGCCAGCGATCCTAAAGTACTGCTGTGTGATGAAGCAACCTCGGCATTGGACCCGCAGACAACAAAATCTATTCTCGACCTGCTCAAAGATATCAATAAACGCCTGAATCTGACTATTGTCATGATCACACATCAGATGGAAGTAGTCAAAGAAGTCTGTGACAGAGTAGCTGTTATCGAAAACGGCGAGATCATTGAAGAAGGTTCCATGATCGATGTTTTCACCGATCCGCAGAAGCCCACTACCAAAGATTTCGTCAAAAGCATCAACAATATCGAACTGCCTGCACTGCTGCAATCTTCTTCAATCAGCGCAGTCTACACCGAAGGCAGCAAACTGATCGTGCGATTATCCTTCATCGGTAACTCAGCCGGCGATCCGATCGTTTCCGGTATGGTCAAAAAATTCGATGTCGATATCAATATCATCTACGGTAATATCGACTCGCTTAAGGATATACCCTTCGGCACCCTGGTCATTGAGATTTCAGGAAGCGCCGCAGGTATCAAAAATGCTCTGCAATATCTGCATGAACAGCAGCTGAAAGTTGAGGTGATCGGTTATGTCTCCTGAAATGTTAGCTCTTTTACTTAAATCCTTTTGGGAAACCTGCTATATGGTGCTGGCTTCCACAATACTCGCCACACTTATCGGCGTACCGCTCGGCGTGATCTTAACCGTCACCCGTAAAAACCATATCCTGCCCAACGCTCCTGTAAACAGCGTTTTAGGCGCTATTGTCAACGCTACCCGCTCAACTCCCTTCATTATATTAATGGTAGCGATCATTCCTCTGACCCGCCTTTTAGTAGGCTCTTCGATAGGTACTACCGCTTCCATCGTACCTTTGACTATTTCAGCCGCACCCTTTATTGCCCGCATCATCGAATCTTCGCTGCTGGAAATCGACCACGGCGTTATCGAAGCGGCTCAGGCCATGGGCGCCAGCCCCATGCAGATTATCCGCAAGGTCCTTTTGCCGGAAGCACTGCATTCCATCGTTTTAGGTATCACCCTCGCTGTTATCGCTTTGATCGGTTATTCCGCCATGGCTGGTACATTAGGCGGCGGCGGCTTAGGCGATCTGGCGATCCGTTACGGCTATCAGCGTTTCCAAATGGACGTTATGCTGATCACTGTCGTCGTACTTATCGTTATGGTCCAATCTATCCAGTCACTCGGCGACTACTTTTCCAAAAAGCTTAATAAAAACAAACTATAAAATCATCTTATAAAGGGGAAATTATCATGAAAAAATTAGCTAAAATACTGACCGCGGCAGCTTTATGCGTAGCTGCCCTGACCACCTTCGGCTGCGGCGACGATAAAAAAGAAGCAGCAAAAGCTCCTGCCGGCGATGCGCCTATCAAAATCGCAGTTACTGCAGGTCCTCATGCTGAAATTATGGACAATGTCAAAAAACTTGCTGAAAAACAAGGTCTGAAAATCGAAGTAGTTGAATTCAACGACTATGTAACTCCTAATGTAGCACTGTTCCAAGGCGAGGTTTTTGCCAACAGCATGCAGCACCGCCCTTATTTAGATGCCACTCTGCAAAAAGAGCCTAAATTTGACCTGGTAGAAGTTTTCAAAACCGTTAACTTCCCGATGGCCGCTTACTCCAAAACTTTGAAAAAAGGCGACGCCATTCCTGACGGCGCCACAATCGGTATTCCTAACGATCCATCCAACGGCGGCCGTGCGATTTTAGTTCTTGCCAATGCCGGGCTGATCAAAGTCAAAGATATCAAAAACGTTACTACCACCGTTGCCGATATCACCGAAAATCCACATAACTTCAAATTCCTGGAACTGGATGCAGCTACCATTCCCCGCAGCCTGCCCGACGTTACCTTTGCTGTAATCAATGCCAACTACGCTATTCCAGCAGGCCTGAACCCTACCAAAGATTCCATCATTCTGGAATCTGCTGACAATCCGTTTGTCAACATCTTCGTAACCAAGAAAACCAATGAAAACGATCCCCGGATCGCTAAACTGAAAGAAATTTACCAATCAGCTGATAATGAAAAATTCATTATGGAACACTTCCAGGGCACCATTTTACCGGCCTGGAAATAATTAAAAACTAAGCCCCCGGAATCTTAAAAATTCCGGGGGCTTTTTATTTATATTTTCTCTGATCTACAGTCAACAGCACTCAGCAGAACTTTTTGCACTGTTCAAAATACTGCGGTATAAAGCTGATAAAATTACGTGTTGTCGGCGAGTGATAATGCTTGCGCCCCCATACCACTGCCGCCGTAGTCGTCAGTTCCGGGTCGTCCATACGGACACAGGCCAGCCCTTCATGCCTGGCAATCGCTTCTGCTGACTCGGGGATAACAGCCAGTCCCAAACCGGCTTTCGCCCAGGCAATCAGATAATTACTGTCATCGCTGAGACAGAAAAAATATGCCTGGATGCCATTTTTAGCAGCAGACTGTTCCAACAGTTCCTTATAACGGCGGTGGCATAAAAGCGGCAGCCCCTGCAGCCTGCTTACAGGCAGTTCAAAAGTCCCCTCCAGCTGCGGAAAAAACGCCGCATCATAGACTAATGCCAAGCGTTCAGTTGGCAGCTTATAGCTTGCAAAATAATCCTCGTCCACAGGCAAATGAACGATAGCAGTTTCAATGACCCCCTTTTCCAGCAGTTCGATCACCCGTAAACTTTCGCCGATCAACAACCGATAGGTTATTTTGGGATACAACTCTTTAAAAGCGGCAATCATCTGCGGTAATACCATCAGGCTCATCGAAGGGACAACTCCCAGTGATAAAATACCCTCCTGTCCCAGCTCACTGCTGGATAATTCACATACAGTCCGATCCGTTAGATTTAAGATTTCTTCTGCCCGATGCAGCAGCATATGACCGGTTTCTGTCAGATGCAGACGCCGGCCTGATCTGTCGAACAGCACCACGCCCAGTTCCTGCTCAAGCTGTTTGATTTGTCTGCTTAAAGGCGGCTGCGCGATATGCAGCGCTTTGGCAGCCTCTGTAACATTGCCCAGCCTCGCTACCATTACGAAATACCGCATTTGCTGCAAATTCATAAGTATTCCTCCATTCATACTTTTTAGGTATTATAATTTCAAAAATAAGTATTTTAAGTATGATTTTATTGTTGTTATAATAATATTAAAGAAAAGAAGAACAGTCAAGTAAAGAGCAGGATGCAAAATTCAGGGAGGGATTTATATGAAAGAGAAAATTTTAATCGCTATCGACAGTTCTGATTCGTCCAGTAAAGTGCTTGCTTATGGTATCGATCTGGCCGGTAAGCTTGACGCAGAAGTAAAAGTAGTCCATGTAATCGAACCTTACAGCAAACGATCGACCATTTTGAACCAGTTAAACCCCGCTATGGTCAAACAAACCAATGAATTATATGAACTGGCCGGTCAGGAATTAATGGAAGCAGCAAAAAAACAGACAGCTGCCGCCAAAGTTCCCGTTCATTATGAAACTTTAGTTGGCAACGCCGCGCAGCAAATCCTGACCGCCGCCAAAAAATCCGAAGCTAGCATGATCCTCATCGGCAGCCGCGGCATGAACGCTGTTGCAGAATTTATCCTCGGCAGCGTCAGCTCCAAAGTTGCCATGTATGCGGAAATACCGGTCTTGATCGTTAAATAGTGGATTGCTTGGGCATCTTTCCCCTATAGGCAGCGACTGAAATTTTCGCTGCAAAGCAAAATACCTGCCGTTGATTAACGGCAGGTATTTTTTATTTTGACTGATTTTTATAAACCTTCTACCCTGATTTTAAAATGCAGCAGAGCCAGCCAGCCCGCAATTGCCAAGGTGACGCAAACAGCGGTAATGATCCCCAGCCCTTCAATAAAATTGCTCCAGTTCAATGCACCCAGCATCATACCCAAGCTGCCAAAAACAGTATTCACCGCATTGATCAGCGACGAGGCAGAGCCGATATCCGTCTTCTGCTGATCCAATAATATGGCCGTACTGAAAGGCCTGGCAGCGCTTTCCATGATCGTGACCGGTAAAAAGGCTATTAAAAACCACCACGGTGAAATACTCCCTACTGTCAGCAGCGCTGCCGCTGCTACTACAGTAAAAATAAAACAGCCATAGGTAAATTGACGCGGCGATACGATCCCGATCAACTTCATATATAAAAACGGACCGACAACGGCAAAAAATGAGTTAGCAGCAAAAAAATAACTGTAGACCTGCTCACTAAGCCCAAAATACTGTACATAAACATAGGAAGATACTGCCACGTAAGCCATATAAGGTGCTGCCAGCAGTGAAAATACAGTCAGTACACCAGTAAAACCAACATTTTTACCGACAACTGCCAATCTGCCGAAGGTACTCCAAAAGCTGCCCTTATAACGTTCGCTTTCCGACAGCGTTTCTTCAAAAAAGAAGCTGGCGGCCAGATTAACAGCACCGGCGGCGATCAGGACCCCGAAGGTACCGCGCCAGCTGACAAACTGCAGCAGAAATGCGCCGATAACAGGGGCGACCATCGGCGCAATAACGGCCATAGCCTGCACCAGCGCCAAAACACGATTTTTAGTGGTGCCATAAAAAGCATCTTTAACAACCGCCATCGACACAGCAACCATGCCGCCTGCACCCAAAGCCTGCACGATTCTGTACGCTATCAGACTGTAAATACTGCCGGCAAAGGCGCACAGACCACTTGCCAGCGTATACAGAACTATTCCCAGCAGTAAAATCTTCCGGCGTCCGTATTTATCACTTACCGGCCCAAACAGCAGAATCCCCACTGCGAAAAAGAAGAAAAAACTGACCAGCGTCAAATTGACCATCAAAGGTGTCGCAGCAAATTCTGTACCTATCGTCGGCAGTGCCGGCAGATATAAATCTATCGACAACGGTACAAACATATTCATCACAGCGATCAGTACGATCAAACCCTTTGCGCCTAAATATTTCTGCTGGATTTTTGAAGCGTTTTCCGTAAGCATTATTTTTCCTCCTTTAATCTAATAAAAAAACCGGATAAGAGAATATCTCTTATCCGGCAGTACTGCCCTCCGAGGTGTTTCCGTAAAAACAAGGTTATTTTAGCATCTGTTTAAATATTTGTCAACATTTTCACTGCAGAGCATTTTGAAATATCGACCGGCCTGTCAGCTCATATCAAAAATATTAAATTGTTCATATTTGCCCCATAAATGCAGCGTCATATCTATTCGCCCGTCGGCAAGGAAGGTTACGCCCTCCGCTTCCAGCAAAGCACGTTGTTTTTCCTGCCCGCCGAAAGCATAGTCAGGTGCCAGAGCCCCGGTACGGTTCACGACCCTGTGACAGGGCAAATTCCGTCCAGAAGGAGCGCAGCTCATGATGTGCCCTACCTCACGCCCAGCCAGCGTATCACCGACCTGCGCCGCTATCTGTCCGTAGGTAGCCACTTTACCGCGAGGTATCCGGGCGACTGCCTCATACACCTGCTCAGCAAATGCCGCATCCACTATCCTTTCGCCGTTATACGTAATCATAATTTCCCTCCGATTTTATTAGTATATTACAATGCCGTACCTTTTTGGGGGATAAAAAATCCAGACATATCTACGCCTTCCAGCTCCAGCAGTTTTATTTTTTTTTCAATACCGCCAGCATACCCAGTAAAACTGCCGTTTACACCAATGACCCGGTGGCAGGGAATAATAATAGAAATAGGATTATGTCCAACAGCACCGCCGACAGCCTGGCTTGACATCCGTTCCTTCTGCAGCTTCACTGCCATTTTTTTAGCAATACTACCGTAAGTTGTTACCTCTCCATAGGGGATCGTACATAAAATTTCCCAAACGCCCTGGCGAAACGCATTACCTT
>UMEA01059456.1_pt1 | contig 25692 bp, 20 predicted proteins | sample 1964621 | NCBI WGS metagenome assembly UMEA01 (sample SAMEA4836007, study PRJEB28245) | human gut metagenome | biome: gut microbiome; material: fecal sample | place: Denmark | collected 2008 | reverse complement strand
CCGCCACAGCCCTGGAAACGTTGGTCACCGGAGGCCGGTCGCTTGGTGTTCTCTCCGGCTGCAACGTGATCATGCCCAACGTCACGCCGCAACGTACGCGCGCAAGTTATCAGCTCTACGACAATAAGCAAGGCACCGAGTCCGAACCCGACAGCAATATCCTGCTTGAGCAAGAATTGGAAGCCGTCACAGGACGTGTCATCGGACGGCATCACTTCGGCTCGTCACTGCACTACAGAAGCCGCAACGGCTTGCCGGCTCACTAACAGGGCAAAGCGCGCCAAAAGGCGCGCCTTTTCTCAATTTCCAAATTTGCCTTCACAAGCAAAGATGTAGTCCTTGATGCCGGCAACACTGCTGAAAACCAGGGAGAAACCATTTTTTGCAGCCCACTGCGTCATGGGTATCGTGCCGTTGTAGCCGGTACTCACGAGCATAGCGCGGATGCCTGCGGCTCTGGCTGCCAATGCGTCGTTTTCCGAATCCCCCACCATAACAGCTTCGGCGGGACTTACACCGAGCTTTTTGCAAGCCAACAGCAACATATCGGGGGCAGGTTTGGGATGATCAGTATCGTCTCCGGCCACCAAAGCATTCAAGTCCACATTCAAACCGGTACGTTGAACAAACGCCTCCGTCACCATGCGCATCTTGTTGGTGACAAGAGCCGTCTTGAAGCCTGCCGCCTGCAATGCGGCCACGGCTTCTCGGGCACCGGGATAAAACTTTTCTTCCGGCATGTCGCTACCCATCATGGCCGAGGCGTAGGACTTCAGAAAATGCTGCACATTTTCAGGGGACGGAACAATACCCTGCGCCGCACAGACGCTTTCAATAAGCGCCTTGGCACCCTTACCGACCATAGCGGCAATCTGAGCTTCGGTAAATTCCGGGCAGCCGTTGGCACGCATCACGCGATTGACCGCTTCGGTCAGCATCGGCACCGAGTCGACCAACGTGCCGTCCAAATCAAACAGGACAGCCTTCACCGGCGGTTGGACGGCAATCTCTGGCTTGAACTCGAGCACCATGTCAAACCAGCGGGCTCCGCCGTGCTGTGAATCGGAAGCGCCAAGCGGCACAAAACCGAACTTGGCGTAGTAGTGCAACATGTGCTCCTTGCAGGTGAGCGTCACACCGCGGCGACCCTCTTCTTTGGCCTGTGCAATGAGCGCTTTCATCAAGAGCGCCGCATAGCCGTGACGGCGATGCTCGGGTAGCGTATTGAGCCCGAAAATGCTCTGCCATGCACCGTCAGGACAGTGCATATCGGCTTTTTCAAACATCACGTCTTCAATATAGGGACTGTCGATCACCATTCCATCGACAAAGCCCACCGCCTGACCGTCGACTTCGCAGATCAGAAAGTGATCGGCAAACGCCGCCAGACGCGCATCAAAACGATCACGCGTAGCCGCTTCTGCGGCCGGGAAGCAAGCGGCTTCAATCTGCGTGAGCAGTGCCGCATCCTGGATCGTCGCCTTGCGGATGCGCACGTTCTGATCGTTTTCCTGCATGCTGTTTTACCTCATTCAAACTTCTGACCCTGCTCGCGCGTGGTCAGGAACTGCACCTGCGGCCAGTGCTTCTGCGTAGTCATCAGGTTGTAAATACTTGTGGCCATGTAGCAAATGTTGCCTTCACTGTCACGCGCCAAACGGGCCGCCTGCTCTTCACAGAAGTCCTTCTTGGTTTTTTCGTCCGGGAACACCAGCCAGCGGGCCGTTGATACGTCGGTGGACTCGTAGATGGCGTCCACTTTATATTCGGTCGCCAAACGCTGCGCCACGATTTCAAACTGCAATTGACCCACGGCGCCGAGCATCAGATTGCCGAATTCGCCTTCAAACACCTGAATGGCGCCTTCCTCACCGAGCTCCTTGAGACCCTGGTGAAGCTGCTTTCCCTTTAATGGGTCGCGCGCACGAGCCGAGCGGAAAAGTTCCGGAGCAAAGTACGGAATGCCGGTAAAGCCCAGCGTCTCGCCTTCGGTAAGCGTATCGCCGATATGCAATTGACCGTGGTTGTAGATGCCGATGATATCGCCCGCGTAAGCTTCCTGCATGTGTACGCGTTCGTTGGCCATGAAGGTCAGCGCATTGGCAATCTTCATTTCACGGCCTTCGCGCACATGACGCACCTTCATGCCGGGCTGGTACACGCCGGAGCATACGCGGAAGAATGCAATACGGTCGCGGTGGCGCGGATCCATATTGGCCTGAATCTTGAAAACAAAGCCCGTAAAGGGTTCTTCCAGAGGATCGACGGTACGCGTACCAGCATCGCGCGGCTGAGGCTGCGGCGCCCATTCAAGCAACGCTTCCAGAACGTCCTCCACACCGAAATTGTTCACACCCGAGCCAAAGAACACCGGACTTTGCTGACCGGCCAAGAAGGCATCGAGCGAGAACGGTTCCGTTGCTCCCTGTACAAGTTCCACAGCCTCGCGTACCGGCGGCATTTCCATCGGGAAAAGCTCGTCGAGACGCGGATTGTCCAGTCCCTCAATGAGTTCGGTTTCCTTTGCGAGCTTTTCGGTTCCCGGTTCAAAGCGCACAAGATGGTTCTTACGCAAATTGAAGACACCGCGGAACGTCTTGCCCATACCGATCGGCCAGGTGATCGGCACACACTGCAGCTTGAGAACCGATTCGATTTCACCGAGCAAATCCAACGGATCGCGTACTTCACGGTCAAGTTTGTTGATGAACGTGATGATCGGCGTATTGCGCATACGGCAAACGTTCAAAAGCTTGATCGTCTGCGCTTCCACACCCTTGGCGGCGTCAATGACCATAACGGCGGCATCCACGGCCGTGAGCACACGATACGTGTCTTCCGAGAAGTCTTCGTGCCCGGGAGTGTCGAGCAAATTAACAATGTGATCCTTGTACTCGAACTGCATCACGGAACTCGTCACCGAGATGCCGCGTTGCTTTTCCACTTCCATCCAGTCGCTTGTGGCATGACGCGCGGCCTTGCGCCCCTTGACGGCGCCTGCCATTTGGATGGCACCGCCGAACAGAAGCAGTTTTTCCGTCAAAGTCGTTTTACCCGCGTCAGGGTGAGAAATAATGGCAAAAGTGCGGCGACGGCGCACTTCTCGTAAAAGCGCTTGCTTGGACATGGAAGAGAAATAACTGTGGAAAAAACCGGAGCGGCCAAACCGCACACGCAAACAACGGCCCGTCGGGCGATCTTTTTTCAAAGCTCCCGTACGGGCCGAGTTTTATTTTTGATAAGGTGCGTTATTTTCGCCTATTTCCCGCTTTCCTGCCAAACGACCGACGCCGTTTTTTCAGGTTGCTTCAAGGCGTTAGGCACTTTTGTTACTCATCAATCGCGCTTTTTGAGAAGCGGTTCGGCAACACCCTGCATGCCGACGAGCAGCAGCGACGTCAAAAACGCGAGTTGGGCACCCAGATAACCGCCCTTAGGATCGTACCATTCCTTGACATTATGGTTGAAGCCTTCGGCACCGCCGCCGCCCAGCGTCGTGGCAGGAATGCCGCAATGGATGGCAATGTTGTGGTCGGTCGAAGCCGCATCGTACTTCTTGAGTTCAATACCCAGTTCGTTCATCGCGGCGCGTGCGGCCTGCAGCACGCTCGATTCATCCGACTGCTGACCGCCAGGACGATGTCCGATAGGTTCCAATGTGAGCTTCACAGCCAAATCGCCTTCGGCACCCCAACGGGCATTTTCTTCTTCACAGGCCGCTTGAATCAGGGGCAGAATCTGCGCTTCGATTTCATCGAGCTCCTTGCCGCCGGCGCTGCGCATGTCGAGTTCCATTTCGCAGTGAGCTGCAATGGAGTTGACAGTCGTGCCGCCGACAATCGTGCCGCAGGTAAACGTGGTCCTAGGATCTTCGCAAGGACGCACGTCGGCAATCTTGGCAATCGCGCGCCCCATGGCGTGAATGGCCGAAGCGTAGCCGAAATTCTTCCAGGAGTGTCCGCCTGGACCGTCAAAGTGCACGCGGTAGCGCTTGGAACCCGTGGCAGCACACAGAAGCCGACCGACATCGACACCGTCAACAGAGATAAAACCATCAATCTTCATGCCCGACTTCAGGAAGAGATACTTGGAACCACGCAGGTCACCGTTACCTTCTTCGCCGACCGTACAGACAAAGCAAATATCGCCGATCGTCTGAATATTCTTTTCCTGCATCGTGCGAAGCACCTGCAGAATCACAGCGAGACCTCGGGCGTCGTCGCTGATGCCGGGAGCGTGATAAATGCCGTTTTCTTCACGCACTCGCACGTCGGTACCCGCTGGGAACACCGTATCGAGATGCGCACCGAGCACCAACGTGGGGCCGTTTCTCGTTCCGGGACGGCGACCAATAACGTTGCCTTCCGGATCAATGGTCACATCTGCAAGACCCAGCTCCCGAAAGCGTCGGACCAGATCCTTAGCGCGTCCTTCTTCATGAAACGGCGGTGCTTCAACTTCCGTGATAGCGATCTGATCCGCCAACGTGAGCTTTTCGTCGCGCAGAATCGCTTCAAGAGCTTCCTTGACCGTCGGGCAAGCCGCTAACTTGTCGGCTGAAGCCGTCACATGTTCAAGCACAGGCGGCAACTGTTTGGTATCCATTGTCGTTCTCTCCAAATTGAAACCAATGACGGTCAAACTGTAGCCCAGTTTGTTCGAGTTTGCCGTCGTCAGAAACCAGTCCGAAATTCTCCTAAACAAAAAAACGGTGCGCCGCCGTCCTTATTTGACCTCGCACCGTTTGTGTTTGTCCTACGTTGAGCTCATCGTCCGAGCTTTAAGCCCGCAAAAGCCGCCGCCATGGCCCCCGAGGGCGACTTCGGCAGACGGTTGATCGGACGCGCGTTGGCGTTGGGGCGCTTATCGGCTACCTGAGTACCGGTTTTACCCGTCTTCTCACGGCTTCGCATGGACAGACTGATACGCTTGCGCGCCACATCCACATCCAGAACGCGAACGCGCACGATGTCACCCACTTTGACAACCTCTCTAGGGTCCCGCACGAAACGATCGGACAATTCAGAGACATGGACAAGCCCGTCCTGATGCACGCCGATGTCCACAAAAGCACCGAAGGCCGCCACGTTGGAAACAACACCTTCGAGCATCATGCCGGGCACCAAATCCTTGATCTCATGCACGCCTTCCTGGAACTTGGCGGTTTTGAATTCGGGACGAGGATCGCGACCGGGCTTTTCCAGTTCCTTGAGAATGTCCGTTACCGTCGGTACGCCGAACTGCTCGTCTGTGTAGTCCGAAGCCTTCAGGCGTGAAAGGACTTCGTGATTGCCGATCAGTTTATTGACGGACAACCCTGTCTTTTCCACGATGCGCTGAACAACCGGATAGGCCTCCGGGTGAACGCCCGAAGCGTCAAGCGGATCGGCGGCATCGGGAATGCGCAGAAAGCCCGCAGCCTGCTCAAAGGTTTTGGGACCTAAACGAGGTACATCCAAAAGCGCCTTGCGTGCGGCAAAGGCACCGTTTTTCTCGCGCCAGCTCACAATCGACTTGGCCTGCAGTGAGGAAAGACCGGCAACACGCACCAAAAGAGCGGCGGAGGCCGTGTTGACATCCACGCCAACAGCATTGACGCAGTCTTCCACCACTGCGTCGAGCTTGCGAGCCAGTTCCAACTGATTGACATCATGCTGATACTGTCCTACGCCGATCGCTTTGGGATCGATTTTGACGAGTTCGGCAAGCGGATCCTGCAAACGTCGCGCAATGGACACAGCGCCGCGGTAGCTCACATCCAAATCAGGCAGTTCGGCGGCAGCCGCCGCAGAAGCTGAATACACGGACGCACCGGCTTCGCTTACCACAATCTTCGCAAGACCCAGTTCGGGATGACGTGCAATCAAGTCGCCGGCAAGCTTATCTGTTTCACGGCTGGCGGTCCCGTTGCCGATGGAGATGAGTTTTGAGCCGTACTTCCGTGCCAGTCGCGCCAGTGTCTGAATCGAGCCCTCCCAATCGCGCCGAGGCTCGTGCGGATAGATCACCGTCGTATCCAAAACCGCTCCGGTATCCGAAATCACCGCCACCTTCACGCCGGTACGAATGCCCGGGTCCAGACCGATCACACCCTTATGACCAGCTGGAGCGGCCAAAAGCAAATCCTTCAGATTGGTACCGAAAACACCGATAGCCTCTGTCTCGGCACGCTCGCGCAAGCGAGTAAGCAAATCTCCCTCAACGGAAGCCAGACACTTAACGCGCCAGCACCAGCGCACAACACTTGCCAGCCAAACGTCAGCCGGGCGTCCCAGGTTTTTGATGCCGTGAGCACGCGCGATGAGTTCCTGACAAGGATGTACGGGAAGCGCTTCCTCTTCCTCAGTAAGAAGCACCTTTACCGTCAGAAGCCCTTCCTGACGGCCGCGGAACACAGCAAGCGCTCGGTGCGACGGCACGGTTTCGATCGGTTCATCGTAGTCAAAATAGTCGCTGTACTTGGCTGCTGCCGGATCAGTCTCCTTTTCCGGCACAACCTTGCTCACCATATACGCCTTCTTCCAGAGGAATTCGCGCAATTCTTCGAGCATATCGGCGTTTTCATAGAAAATTTCAGCCAGGATGTCCCGAGCACCGTCAAGTGCAGCACGTACGTCGGCCACCCCCTTGTCCGCGTTGACAAATGCCTCGGCTTCCGTTTCGGGATCGCGCAACGGGTCTTCCCACAGTAATTTAGCCAACGGCTCTAGACCGGCCTCGCGGGCAATTTGCGCACGAGTTCGACGCTTAGGCTTAAACGGCAGATACAAGTCTTCCAGACGTTGCTTGGTGTCAGCCCCCCAAATGTCTCGCTCGAGCTCTTCGGTCAGTTTGCCCGACTCGGACAACGCAGTCAGAATGGCAGCGCGGCGCTCTTCGAGTTCACGCTGATAAATCAGTTGTTCCTGCAGATCGCGCAACTGTGTGTCGTCAAGACCTCCTGTCGCTTCCTTACGGTAGCGAGCGATAAACGGAACCGTTGCGCCTTCATCAAGCAAAGTAACGGCAGCTCGGACTTGGTCGACGCGGGCGCCGACCGTTTTGGCAATGCGCGTCTCAATGGCGGCGCGCACGTCACTCGTAAGTTCGGTCATAGTGCAAAAAAGGAAAGCTCTGCTGCGAATTAGCCGCAAAAGCGACTCGCCGGCAGAGCGTCGATGTCAATCAATATTCGTCGGACTCAAGCGCATCCAGAAGAATGCGTTCAAGGATGGCTTTGTCTTTTTCTTCCCAGGCTTTTTCGATCAACGGGCGCAGCGAAGACGGAACCTTCGGCTCACTGGTCGCAAAATAGGAGAATGTGACGGCGGGCAACTGCTGCGGAGTGCGAGAAATTTCCATACGCAGACACGACGACGGGTAGTCTTTCGTTTCCTGCACATGAAATTCCAACAGCCGTGCATTCTTATTCAGGTACACCGTTTCTTTGACACGGTGCGTGCCGAAGTCAAGCGTACGTTCAAACACCGTTCCCGCTCTGTCAGCCGCTCCAGGCGTCACAGTGCTGGAACTGATCTGTTCATTGAACTTTTCGGGTTCACGCACAAACCGCATCAACCCTTCCCAGAGCACATCCTCATTAACCGTTTTGGCTGCTTCCTGCGTAAGAATTTGAATGTGCGAATATAGCTTTTTCATTGCCTCGTCGCTTTTCGTCATCAGGCATCGTTCCGTTAGTGTTACTCAGCGGGTTTTTGCACCCGAGCCGATGCGTTTTTCAAGCCACTGACTGTAGCGGCTCATCACAAACGAGCTCACAAAATAAATGGCTGCCACAAAGATGTATCCTTCGCGGAAGAAGTCGCGCCAATTGGCGTCACCGAGCGCCAACTGCAGACTGCCAGTCAGGTCAAACATAGAAACAACCGTTACAAGCGACGTGTCCATGAACATGGAAAGCAGATTGTTGACGAAGGCCGGAATCACCGCCACCAGAGCCTGCGGCAGAATCACATAGACATAGCGCTGAACCGTCGTCAGACCCAGCGAATCAGCTGCCAGGAATTGGCCGGCCGGCACCGTCTGCAGTCCACCGCGCACTGTTTCAGCCATGTAAGCTGCCTGAAAGAGAATGATGCCGCCCGCCACGCGCCAAAACGGATCAATGCGCACGCCGCTCGGAAGCAGCAGCGGGAAAACGAAACTTGCCACAAAAAGAACCGTAATCAGCGGCACGCCACGCACGAGTTCGATATAGCCCGTTGAAAGCACCCGCACAAGGCTCAGATTACTGCGGCGACCGAGTGCCAACAAAATGCCGATCGGCGTTGACACCCCGATACCCAAGAGCGTCAATATGACCGTCAGGGGCAAACCGCCCCAGCTGTCGGTCGGCACGGCCGTCATACCGGCAAAACCGCCGTACATCAGCCCGAAAAAGACAGCAAATCCAGCAATCCAACCCGCTGCCAAAATACGCGAACCTCTGCGATTCCACAGTCCCGGCCAAGCCGAGAGAACCAGCATCAGCACAATAGCAGCCGTCGCAATAGCCGGTCGCCACTGTTCATCATACGGGAAGCGCCCGAAGATAATCAGACGCCACTTTTCCGCCACGAAACCCCAGCATGCGCCACTGGCCTGATAACACGCATTGGGATCTGCACGGAATACCGCATCGAGAACAGCCCAGTCCACCAGACGCCACAAGATCAGCGCCAGCACAAAGCAGGCAACCACCGTGATGCCCGTGGCCTGACTCGAATAGAAAAAGCGTTCGCGGATTTGCTCAAAAATCGTTTTCTTCAATCCCGCAGGAGTCGTTTCCATTTTTATGTCTCCTTTAGCGGGGCGCGCGCATGACGCGAGTGTTGAGCGCATTCATGAGTACGCTGATGATGAGATTCAGAAACAGGTAGACGGCCATGATGATCACGATCACCTCCAGTGCCTGTCCCGTGATGTTGATCGACGAGTTGCCCACAGCCACGATGTCGGGGTAGCCGATCACCACGGCAAGTGACGAGTTCTTCGTGAGATTCATGAATTGACTCGTGAGCGGCGGAATCGCCAATCGCATTGACTGCGGGAACACGATGTAGCTCACCACCTGAGAGCGCGTCAAACCAAGCGCCAAACCCGCATTCCACTGACCTTGCTTGACAGCGAGAACACCGGCACGAACGATCTCGGCAATCGCCGCCGATGTGAAAAACGTGAGCCCCAACCAAAGCGCCAGAAATTCGGGAGAAAGCGCGGCACCGCCCTCAATCATGAAACCCGAAACAACCGGCTTACTCCAGCCGCTGTAAAAACCGAAGATCACCCAAACAACCAATGCCACCAAGATGCCGGCCACAAAACCTAAAAGTCCTGCCACCAAATCGGTAACGCGCCGCCGTTGAATTTCACGTACCAAAAGCGCCGTCAAAACGCCTGCGATGAACGCTGCCATCGCAGCCAGCCCCGTTTGGGCCGGCACGGCAAACTGCAAGCCCGCTTTCGAGAGCAGCGCCCAAGATCCCGCATGCAACGGCTCAGTACTTGCTGGCAACAGTTCGGTGATGAGCATATACACCGCAAAAAGCTGAATGATGAGCGGAATATTGCGATACACCTCAACGTGCGCCGTCCCCAAAAAACGCAGAATCGGGTGATTGGACAGACGCATGATGCCCACAACGGCACCGAGCACCATCGAGGTAATGATTGCAAATACCGCCACGCGAATCGTGTTGAGAACGCCGTTTAAAAACGCAAGCCAGACGGGTTGACTTGAGTCAAACGGAAGCAGCACCTCACCAATTTCAAAATTGGCGGCGCCTTTCAAAAAATCAAAGCCGCTGCGAATACTGCGTTCGGCCAAGTTGCTTGAGACGTTGTGCACCAACAGCCATACAAAGGCCACAAGCACGACAAGTACCACGAGCTGAATGGTCCACTGCCGTCTCCGTTTGGCGCTCTCCCTTCGTTGATAGGCAGCATCTCCGCGCTGCTCTTCGCTTTGCATTTTTTCTTTCCGCTTAGGGGTGATCGAATGAATAAGGTTTGCATTTTAAATGCAAAAGCCGCGGCCGGCCTGTTTTCCAGGCCGTCTTACCGCGGCTCAAATGCCCGAAAGAAGCGAGCTGTCTTGCCTACTCGGGCATGCGCTTCGTCAAAAAAGCGCTAGTTGACGTTTGCTTAGCGGATCGGGGGCACGTACATCACGCCGCCCTTGGTCCACAAGTTGTTGAGACCGCGGGGCAGGTTCAGTTTGGTGCTCGGACCGAAATTGGCCGTCCAGCTTTCGCCGTAGTTGCCGACTTGCTTAATGATGCGATATGACCAGTCCTTGTCAAGGCCCAGAAGCTTGCCCGTATCGTCACCCGTGCCAACCAGGCGCATCACCTGAGGCACCTTGCTCGAAGCGCGGATCTGATCAACATTGGCCTTGGTGATGCCGTTTTCTTCGGCTTCAACCATAGCGTAGAAGGACCAGCGGACGATCTGGAACCATTCGTCGTCACCGCGGCGCACGGAGGGGCCAAGCGGTTCCTTGGAAATGGTTTCTGGCAGAATTTCAAAATCAGCCGGATTGCGGGCGCGCGTACGGGCGCCTGCAAGATCGCTCATGTCGGTCGTGTAGACCTGGCAGCGACCGGAAATAAAAGCGCTTTGCGTGGCTTCCGTCGTGTCAAACATGACCGGCTTGTATTTCATGTTATTGGCGGCAAAGTAGTCGGCCATAGCCTGAACGGAACTGGTGCCCGACTGCAGGCAAACCGTGGCGCCGTTGAGCTGTTTGGCGCTCTTGACACCAAGCTTCTTGGGAACCATGAAGCCCTGACCATCGTAGTAGTTGATGGCTGCAAAGACAGCGCCTTGAGAAGCGTCACGGGTAAGCGTCCAGGTGGTATTGCGCGACAAAATGTCAATCTCGCCCGACTGCAGAGCCGTAAAGCGCTGCGGAGAAGAAAGCGGCACGAACTTTACCTTCTGAGCGTCGCCAAGTACGGCTGCAGCCACAGCGCGGCAGGTGTCGACATCAAGACCGGTCCACTGACCTTTGCTGTCGGCACTTGCAAAACCGGGGGCGGCGGTATTGACACCGCAGATCACCTGCCCGCGCGCCTTGACGGCGTCCAAAACGGGGCCGGCATTGGCGGCCGAGCAAAGTGCAAGCAAAGCTCCCACTGCACAAACTGTCTTGATGTTCATTTCTTTTATTCCCTTTGCGGCGTCCGTCAGACGGCACGCCCACTTTTTCTCATTAAAACGGTCTGTTTGTCGCTGGGTGCTAGATGCACCCAACTTTAAAAAGTTTATCCTCCAGCGCTTTTGTTCTCCACCTTGACTGTCCGCTGATTCCCCAACTCTTGGCTCAAATCAATCCGTCTGAGCACTTTCTCCAGGTCTGGTATCCATTCGAATGACGCTTCGCGGGCTCTGATAAAATGCGCCGAGTGTGTTGATTATTTTGGATTTTTATGTCGCTCGGCGTTCAAATTTTTTGTCTCCTTCTTCTCGTCTGTATCGGTGGATTCTTTTCGTTTTCGGAAATCAGTCTTGCGGCCGCACGCAAGCTCCGACTCCGAGCCATGACAGAAGAAGGTGTTCGGGGAGCCGCGCGAACACTCAAGACAAAAGAAAACCCGGGACGTTATTTTTCCGTCATTCAGATCGGCAACAACATGGCCGCCATCATGGGCGGCATAGTCGGCGAATCAGCCTTTTCCCCCTACTTCACAGCGGCGTTTCGATACGTGCTGTCCCCTGAAACCGCCGCACAACTGGGCTTTATCTGTTCGTTTCTGCTGATCACATGCGCCGTGGTACTGTTGTCAGACCTTCTGCCCAAGCGCCTGGCTATGAACAATCCCGAGCGCAACGCCATTTTGGTGTCCATGCCCATGCATATCTTCGGCACCATCATCAGCCCCTTTGTTTGGATTTTCGACAATCTGGCCAATGCGGTGCTGCGCCTGCTCAATATCCCGCTGGCTCCCAAAGACAAGCTCACGTCCGATGACATTCTCGCCACGGTAAGCGCCGGCAGCGATCAGGGCATCATTGATGCCAATGAACAAGCGGTGATCGAAAACGTTTTCAATATGGAAAACCGTCCCGTCACCACCGCCATGACGGCGCGCGAATCCATCGTCTATTTCACTCTTGACGAAAGCGAAGCGGAAATTCGTAAGCAAATCAGCCAAAACCCGCACAACTACTTCCTAGTCTGTGACGGTGACATTGATCACGTCATCGGCTTTATCGACAGCAAAAATGTCCTTCGACGCCTTCTGGAAGGCAAACCCATTTCCATCACTGAGCAAGGTCTTGTGCAACAAGTGCAATTTGTCCCCGATACGCTTACGCTTTCGGAAATTCTGGAAATGTTCCAGCGCTCGCGCGGCGACTTTGCTGTGGTGCTCAATGAATACGCTCTGGTGGTGGGCATCGTGACCTTAAAGGACGTGATGAGTACGGTGATGGGCGATCTGGTGCTAACACCTGAAGAAAGCCAGATCATTGAGCGTGACGATCACAGTTGGCTTGTCGACGGCGCTACGCCCACGGTAGACCTGGTCTACACACTCGATCTGGACGAACTTCCCGATTCGCAGAACTACGAAACTGTGGCGGGCTTCATGATGTATATGTTGCGAAAGATCCCCAAGCGTACGGACCGCTTCGACTGGGGCGGATACCGCTTTGAAGTGATCGACGTTGACGCCAACAAGATCGACCAAGTGCTGGTTCAGCGCATTGCCGACGCCGATACGCGCTCGGCAAGCTAAGAAAAAACGGGATGCCCGTAATTCGGAAATCCCGTTTCTCATGCATCAGAAACGTGATGCTTACTTCAACCAAGGTGCCTTTTCTTCACACATCACACCATCGGTCATCGTGTAGTTCTCAAGGCTTCCTGCCTTGGTCTGCACGCAGATGAACGTGATGCCTTCTGTCTCGGCTGCACGAATCGCACGCTTGCCAGCAGGGCTAACACGGAACCAGTCACCGGCCTTGATGCCGTGAACTTCGTTGTCAATCCAAATTTCACCACAACCGCTCAACACACCGTAGAGTTCTTCGTTTTGCTTGTGTGCATGCACAAACGGAACGGCTGCGCCCGCGGGAAGGCTATTGATTGACACTTCGCAACCGGTCAATCCCAACTGATCATGCAGTTCGGTACGAGGCGCCTGGGCTACAGAAACCAATTTGAAGTTTTCCGTCATAATTTTCTCCTTTTCCATACTTAGGCATTGGCAACCGGGCCACGGTAAACGCTGTCGGGTTGCGGATTGAAGATCTGAGCGCTCTTGGCAAGAAGCGCTTCCAATACAGCAAGTTCCTGCTCGCCGAGTCCTTCGCTGATCTTGCGATGCATTTCAGCTGTGATTTCGGCAAAGGCGTCTTCGAGTGCCTCGCCTTTTTTAGTTAGACGCAACCGCAACAGACGCGCATCAGCAGGATCAGGTTCACGGCGCAAATAGCCGGCTTTTTCCAATTTTCCGGCAAGCACCGAAATCGTCGACTTGGTGCGTCCGGTACGCTGTGCCAACTCAGTCACCGTCAAGGCTTCGCCCCCAAAAAGATGCACTAGCAAATTACCGTGCGAAGGAATGAGATCCTCGATACCGCGCTTGCGCATCTCCTCGGCAACAAACGCACTTGTTCCTGCCAGCAGTAGACCGGCAAGAAAAGGCACCATGGTCTGGTTAGGTAACTGCATTATGAATTTCCTTATTCGTTCGACATCGAACGGAATGCTAGCACAAATTTTGTTCGACGGCGAACAAATAATTCAAAAAAAGGTGCCGTCCGTCTTCCGGAAAGCACCTCTTTTCCGCTGGGACTGCGCTATGCTTTAAGAAACTTTCTTGCGCGGCGTTGTTTTGCTTGTTGCGCTTTTGGTTCCCTCCTCTCGCGGCGGAAATTCAAAACCGAGCTTCTTACTCTTGGCGTCCCACACCAAAAAAGCCTTGAACTTGCGTTTGGTACGAGCTGACACAAAATCCGTCATCAGACCACTCTTTCCCTGCGTAAGGATCAGACGAACCTGTTCCGGATTGACTTCCTGTTGCAGAATTGTGCGACTAATTCGGAAATCGCACTTCTTGTCACCCATTGTGTGTTCGCAGACGTACGCATTGGGACTGACCAGAACCCGTCCCCCGCACTTCGGGCACACTCCAATTTCTTCGAACGTAGCCGGATCAACCGGCTGTTCAGCCTCTTCGGGCTTGTCGCCGAAGTCGAATTCAAGTTTGTAATCATCCGTTAGTTTGAGTTCGGCCTCAAAGGGACGGCCCATTTTGCTGATGAACCCCGAAAGCGGACCGACATGGCGAGTGGCCAACAGTTCTTCGACTTCCTCTGGCTCAAACATGCGGCCGGCCGGATGCTTCGTGAGACTGAAGTCGCACCCCGGCGTTGTGCAGGCATAACGGCGATAGTTTTCCACCACCTCCCCGCCGCACTTCGGACAGGGCGTCTTGAAGTGCTGCGGATTTTCGAGAGGCACGGTGTTTCCCTCGTAGTTTTTAGCCGCAGCGACAATCATGTTGGTCATGTCACGGATTTCGTGCATGAACGATTCGCGCGGCAAATTGCCCTTGGCGATTTGAGCCAGCTTGTATTCCCACTCGCCCGTCAATGCCGGATCCGATAGAGCCTTGATGTTTAAGCCTTCAATCAGTGACAGCAACTGCTGCGCCTTAGCCGTAGCACGCAAATCGCGACCATCGCGCTGAATGTACTTTTGCTCAATCAGGTTTTCGATGATGGCCGCGCGCGTGGCTGGCGTCCCCAGCCCCTTTTCAGCCATAGCTTCGCGCAGTTCTTCGTCTTCAACGAGTTTTCCCGCACCTTCCATTGCGGAGAGGAGTGTGGCTTCGTTGTAGCGAACCGGCGGACGGGTCTGTTGCTTTTCTAGCTTGGCGTCAATCACGTCCGCAGAATCGGCTCCTTTCAGCGGCACCAACGCGGCGTCCTGAGTCGCTTCGCGGCCGTAAACCACCATCCAACCGGGTTCAATCAACACCTTGCCTTCAGTTTTGAAATGATCTCCGTCCACTTTGGAGATGCGCGTCGTCACATCAAACTGTGCAGCGGGATAGAACACCGCCATGAAGCGGCGCACCACCAGGTCATAAACCTTGAGCTCGGCCTCGGAGAGCCCCGTTTTCACCGTCTGCAGCGTCGGAATAATGGCAAAGTGGTCGCTGATTTTGGCATTGTCAAAAATGCGGCGATTGGGCTTGACCCAGTTCTTTTGCAAAATCTCTTCCGCATAAGGCTGATATGCCTGCGTACCGGAAAGCAGACGCAGCGTTTCCTGCACCGTACCGAGGTAGTCCTCGGGCAACGCGCGGGAATCGGTACGCGGATATGTCAACAACTTGTGCTTTTCATAGAGCGCCTGTGCAATGGCAAGCGTTGTCTTGGCTGAAAAACCGAACTTGTTATTGGCTTCGCGCTGAAGACTTGTCAGGTCAAAGAGCTGAGGCGAGAGCTGCGTCGTACGCTTGGATGTTTCGGTAACAACCGCCGCCTTGCCCTTGACGCGTTCGACCACATCCTTAGCGGCCTGTTCGTCAAACAAACGCTCGGCGCGCAAGGCGTTGTCGTTGGGATTCTTCTTGAATTTGGGATCAAACCAACGGCCTTCGTAACTGCCGCTCGGCACGGCAAACTGCGCTTTGACTTCCCAGTAGTCACGTGGACGGAAAGCGCGAATTTCGTTTTCGCGTCGCACCACAATGGCAAGCGTCGGTGTCTGCACACGTCCGACAGTGGTCAGGAAAAAACCGCCGTCGGAACTGTTAAACGCCGTCATAGCCCGCGTACCGTTGATGCCGACGAGCCAGTCAGCTTCAGAACGGCTGCGGGCGGCATCGGCAAGCGTCTGCATTTCCTCGTCGGTACGCAGGTGCGAAAAAGCCTCTCGAATAGCCGCCGGCGTCATGGATTGCAACCACAGACGCTTAATGGGTTTGTCGTTTTTTGTCGCCTGCATGATGTAGCGGAAGATCAATTCACCTTCACGCCCCGCGTCGCATGCGTTGATGATAAGGTTAACATCCTTGCGATGAATAAGCTTTTTGAGGTTCTTGAGCTTCTCACCCGCCTTGGCAATCGGCCTCAAGTCAAAATAAGGCGGCAAAACTGGCAGATGCGCAAACGTCCATTTGCCACGTTTGACTTCATAGGCCTCAGGACACGCCAGCTCCAAAAGATGACCGAGGGCGTTTCCTACAATGTAGTCCTCGCCCTCGTAATAGTCTCCGGTTTTCTTCAATCCGCCGATAACTTTCGCGATGTCGACAGCAACTGACGGCTTCTCCGCGATAATTAGTGTCTTCATAGCACCTTTACAAAATTTCCACGAGACACGCCAAAAAGAAACTGTGCGCGCGTCCTCTTTTTTCAGGATAGCCGCAAAATCCATCGGTTTGCAACCGCGAAACTCTCGTTTTCACTCTTGGCCGACAAAGTTTTTCGGCAAACAACTTCCTTATTTCCTATCTCAGTGTGCGCAATCGTTTGAATTGGCAAGGTTTTTATCTGACTAATGCCAGAAGACCGCCTGCGTAAGCTGGCGGATGAATAGCGTTTGATTTTCGATAAAAGTATACAAAAAATCCTTCTTTTGGGAGGGATTGCGTGTATGGAAGTCAACTGCGCATACAAAAAACTGGCTTCTCAGCTTGGATGGACAAAGAATGATTCAAGTCTTTGGTTGTCTGAATTACCGACCCAGACTTTGCAGCAGACTCTCAAAGACCTTCCCCGAGGTCTGATGCGCTTTAAACAGCATAAAGACGGCATGGTTCGGTTCAAAGCCCGTGGTGACGGTGACTTTGACGAAGCCAACGCCTGTATCCGCATTCCCAAAATTGGATTTGTACGGTACCGCAAATCACGCAACATTCAGGGAAAAGTCAAAAATCTCACGATTTCCATTGAAGCCGGACGCTGGTATGTATCCGTCTGTACGGAAATTGAGCGTTTTCAACCACAGGCAACAAGAAACGGAGAAATCTGCATTGACCTTGACATTGTTCGTACCGTTCGGTTGAGCGACGGCACGGTTTATCGGTTGGACGCAACCGAGATCAAAAAGCTTGAAGACAGGATTGCGGTTTACCAAAAGCAGCTTGACGGCAACAAAAGCTCAAAACAGAAACTGGCAAAACTGGGCAAAGCGGCTGATTTTGACAAGAAAGTCCCGAGCCGCATGCGCAGGAAGCTCAAAGAAGGGATTGTCCACCTGCACCGGCACATTCGCAATATCCGCAACAACTTCATGTTCAAGACTGCCAGAGCCATAGCGCAGAAGTATGGCTGGGTGGCAATTGAGGATCTGCAATTCCGGCATATGACGAAAAGCACCCGGGGAACGATTGAAGAGCCGGGTGGGCTCAGATCGTCTGTGAAGTGAATCCCGTTAGGGATCGGCTACAGAAACCAACCTGCAACAGGCAACGCCTGCCGGCAGGAATTCCCTGACGTGAGTCGGTGGGAGGACGTCAATTAACGGCTACACCACAGGTTTCATTTTTTCGCAACTTGAACAATGTCGGCTACGGTCTCCGTTAGCCTGGCTCCTTCGCGCAACAACTTGTGACTACCCTTGTAAAGCAACGAGTGGATGCTGCCCGGAATCGCATAAACATCTCGGTTGTTGTCGGCAAAAAGTCTGGCCAGCGTATGAGCTTGCCCGGGCAACTCGGCTTGCAACACCAAAAGGTCCGAACACAGATAAGCGCACACAACGCTGCGCTGCTCAAGCGTTTGTTCCGACACGCCGATCCCCGGCATTAAGGGTGTCAGAATCAAGCCCCGATCGGCCGCCAAATGATAAAGGTCGCGCATAGCCGGCGGATACAGACGATCCGGCCCCGTCGCACTCAGCACAAGCAGTCCGGCTTGAGATTCTCCCTCGAGATTCAGAATCGATCGAGCCACCTGAGCATCTGTCTCGTTTTCCAAAAACGACACCACTGTCCGACCGCTGCGCACCAATGCACCCGCAAAAGCTTCGGCATTTTGCAACCCTTCTGCATCCGGGCGCATAGCTCCCGCCAGTGCGATACGGCGGCTTTTAAGAATCTCTCTCTTGCCCCTCAATAGGAAAAAAGAGGGCGCACCTTCGTAGGCCAAGACCTCCTTTGGAAAATCCGGATCTGCCCAACAAACGAAGTCGGCCCGAGGCGTATCCCGAAGCCATTGTTCGACTTCGTGCGCTTGCTGTTCGGTTTCCTTGTCAAAAAGTTGACGCGAAGCCACCTCCCCAATGATGTCGGCGCAAGCCCTGCGCCCGGCATCAAAAATTCGATCAGCGTCGCCGTATGCCTCCAGAAGTCGACGCAAGCGCGCCGGCCCTATATCGCCGGCTTTCATCATCAACATCAGCCAACGGCTATCCGTACCGTCCGTTTGCTTGTCAAACACTTTGTTTTTCCCGAAAATTTCCGTAGATTCAGCGTTTTTCCAGATTTGACGCCTACAATAGCGCGCTTACCTGGCCGATTTATCGGCCCGCGCATTTCGAGATATTTTTCCGGAGGTCTTCACTGTGGCACTTCTGCCCATCGTTCAGTATCCCGATCCTCGTCTGGCCACCAAGGCTGAGCCCGTCACTGTGTTCGATGACGCACTCAAGCAACTTGCCGCCGACATGGCCGAAACCATGTATGCAGCTCCCGGAGTGGGGCTTGCCGCCACTCAAGTGGGAAAGCTCATCCGCATGGTCGTGATTGACATTTCCGAAGAAAAAAACGACCTTCACGTTTTGGTCAACCCAGAAATAACCTCTCATTCCGAAGAAATCAAAGAGTGCGAAGAAGGTTGCCTGTCCCTTCCGGGCCTCTATGAAAAGGTCAAGCGCCCGTCTTTCGTCACGGTCAAGGCTCAGGATCTGAAAGGTGAATTCTTCGAAATGCAGTGCGACGAACTCATGAGCGTGTGCGTGCAACACGAACTTGATCACCTCGACGGCATTGTTTTCATTGATCACCTGAGCCAGCTCAAAAAATCCCGCGCCGTCACCAAGTTGGCCAAACGACGCAAGGAAAAAGCACGCGAAGAAAAGGCCAAGCGAGAAAACCGCTGATTTGGTCTAACGCAATGTCGTGCCATAGCAGTGCGCGGCAATTGCGTCGGCAATTTCCTGCTGTCGGGATGCAGCCAAATCGTGTCCCATCCCTTCCATCGGCATAAAGCGTGCGCCTTCAATGCACTCGGCCGTTTCTTTTCCGGCTCGAAGCGACAGCAAGGGATCGGCTGTGCCGTGGATCACCAACGTCGGAACAGTCAGCTGACGCAGCTGCTCCCGCCGATCGCCCGAAGCCAAAATCGCCATCAACTGGCGCATTTTGGCCTGCGGCGGAACCTCGTACTCGAACTCCACGTCAATGATCTTATCGAGCGCTTCATCGCTGTAGATCTCGTTTTTCGTGCCAATGGACGTCATCACGTTGCGCAAATAGTTGCGCCACGCCAGTCGATCCTTCGTGGTCGGCGCCGGTTGCAGTGCCGAGCGAATGGCAACAGGATTTCCCACGCCGGTAATGACGTTGCCCGTTGCCGAGGAAATACTCGTCAGACTAACCGTGCGATGCGGCGCACGACACGCAAACACCTGTGCAATCATGCCGCCCATGGAAATACCGGCAATGTGCGCACGCTCTACTCCCAACTCGTCCAAGATACTTTCCGTGTCGGCGGCCATGTCTTCAAGACGGTACTCCGCATGAACGGAGCCGCCTGCAATGTATTTGGCAATACTTGCAAACATGCGCGTTTTGCTTACGGATTCCGTACCGAGCATGCTCGAACCGCTGTCCCGATTATCCGGTGCGATGACATAAAGTCCCTTGCGCACCAGACGCGTCAGAAAAGGTTCCGGCCAAGAGGCAGCATTCATCCCCAAACCCATCAACAGTACAAGCGGCGGCATGACCGGATCACCGTATAGACAGCATCCGAAACGACCGCGACGAGTAAGAAGCATCTTTTGCATGGTATGAATCCGATTTGTATTTGACCTCATGAGCGAGCCGACACTTGCACGGCAGCCTCACCGATTCTACTCAGCCTTTCCGACCAAGCCGCTACAATACCGCGCAACACACTATTTTTCCCGCTTCTTCAAAAGTTTCTATGCGTATTGCTTTTGCCGGTACTCCCGCCTTTGCCGCTGCCGCCCTGAGCGCTCTGATTAACGCCGGGCACGAAGTCTGTCTTGTTCTCACTCAGCCCGATCGACCGAGCGGCCGCGGCATGAAGCTCAAACCTTCGGCCGTCAAGGAAGTAGCGCTGGCGCATGGCATTCCCGTTCTGACACCGACCTCGCTCTCCGTAAAGAGAGCTCCGCAGGAAGCAGAAGAGGCGCTCGCCGCCCTCGAAAACGCCGGTGCTGAGGTTCTGATCGTGGCCGCTTACGGCTTGATCCTGCCGCAGCGCGCGCTTGACGCCGCCCGTGGCATTGGCCGTGACGGCGACATCAAAAGCATGAATATTCATGGCTCGATTCTGCCGCGCTGGCGCGGCGCAGCTCCCGTACAGCGAGCCATTGAAGCTGGCGATGCCGTCACCGGAATCACGCTCATGAAAATGGAAGCCGGGCTCGATACAGGTCCCATGATCCTGAAAGCCGAAACCGCCATCACCGAGACTGATACATCGGCCACGCTCTTTGAACGACTGACTGAAATGGGCGCCGAACTTATCGTCAAAGCACTCGAAGCAGCCGATACACTTACCTGGGAAGCACAGCCCGAAGAGGGCGTGACGTACGCCGAAAAAATCCTCAAGTCAGAAGCACCGATCGACTGGTCCCTGCCCGCAGCCGCTGTTGCCCGCCGCATCCGCGCTTTCAACCCGTTTCCGTATGCCACGGCCGTCTGCAAAGGCGAAACCGTCAAAATCCGCAATGCCGTGGCCATTGACGCTTCCGGCACACCCGGTCAAGTTCTGGAAGCCGGACATCGTTTGGTCGTAGCCTGCGGCAGCGGCGCCATCGACTGTCTGGAACTTCAGCGCGCCGGCAAACCCGCCATGCCGGCTGCCGCCTTCGTGCAGAGCACGGGACTTACCGTCGGAGATAAGCTGCAATGAGCGCCACTCTCAGCCGATCACTCTGGCTTGCTTCCGTCTGCTGGATGGAGCTTTCTGAACAGGCGGCCTTTGATCGTACGATTGAAGTTCGGTGCGAAAACGCAACGCCGGATGAAAAAGCGGCCGTTCGCTCGATTCTGTACTGCGCTCTACGCCGCGCCGTTTTTTTGGAGCGGCTCGTTGCCAAACTCGTGACCCGACGCCCCACTCCCAAAGTAACAGCCCTGCTTTGCGTTGCTTTGTCCGAACTCAACGAGCAACCCGATAAGCCCTACGTCGTCGTCAACGAGGCCATTAATGCAGCGCGTCTGAGCAAGGCAACTGCCCGCGCCAGCGGTCTTGTCAACGCTTGTCTGCGCCGCTATCTCCGCGAAAAATCATCGCTTGACAAAGCCATCCTTTCCGATCGCGTCGCTCGCTTCAACGCACCGGGCTGGTGGATCGATCGCATGCGCAAAGAATTCGGCGCCGAAAACCTCGAAGCTCTCTTTGAAACACTGCACAAAAAACCGCCGATGACGCTGCGCGTCAATGTGCGTAAAACCACGGTTGAAAAATGGCTGGCCGATGCGCAGGCCGCAGGCTGTCCTGCCCGTGCGCTGGGCGGGCAGGCCGTTTTGCTGGAAAAAGCACGTCCCGTAAATCGAATTCCCGGCTTTGCCGAAGGACTTGTGAGTGTGCAGGACGCCGGCGCGCAGTTGGCTGGCCTGTTTCTGGCCCCCCGCTCTGGAGAGCGCATCCTTGACGCCTGCGCCGCCCCCGGCGGCAAAACGGCACACCTGCTTGAGCTGGCCGATTGTACGGTTACAGCCCTGGAATCCGACCCACAGCGCGCTCCCCGCATCAATGAAAATCTTTCGCGTCTAGCGCTTAAAGCCGACGTCGGCGTGTGCGATGCGGCCGATATAACACGCTGGTGGGATGGCAAACCGTTTGATGCCGTACTGCTTGATGCCCCCTGCACGGCTAGCGGCATCGTGCGCCGGCATCCTGAAATCGTGTTTTCCCGTCGCCCTGACGATATTGTTGCCCTCGCGCAACAACAAAAACGGCTTCTGGAAGCTCTTTGGCCTGTCGTCAAATCCGGCGGCAGACTCCTTTATGCCGTCTGTTCGGTGTTTGCTGAAGAAGGTTCGCAGCAAATCACGGCCTTTCTCGAAACGCATGCAGATGCACAAGCCGTTGCACTTCCGAAGTGCTCCTGTGCACAACTGCGCCTAATGCCGTGCGACAATCCTGACATGTCCGAGTTAATCAACGGGCCGCACGACGGATTTTTCTATTCACTTCTGCAAAAACGCTGATCTCGGTATGACTGTCACTCGCCGCCAACTCTGCGTTGCCGCCGCCGCCTTTCCCATCGCGGCGCTTGTGCCGCGCGTCGCTTCGGCCGACACCCCCGAGATGCAGCTCATGCAGGCCGTGCTTGAACCGCAAGGAAACGACCTGTTTTTGTCGCTGAGCTGGGAATACGACCTGCCTGAAACGCTCATTGACAGTCTGCGTCGCGGCATTGCGCTTTACTTTGTCTGTGAGGTGAAGCTACAGAGCAAACGTATGCTCTGGTTTGACAAGGATTTAGGCCATCTTGAACTCGTTCAGCGCGTGAGCTTCAGTCCGCTCACCCGACAATACCGCTTTTCCCGAGGCGGTCTTTCTCAGACCTACGACACGCTTGAGCAAATACTGCCGATTACGCGGCACTTGATTGGCTGGCGGATCGCCGAAGCCTCAGTGCTTGATGATTCTTCGCTGGAACTGGAAGTGCGTATGCGGTTGGATACCTCACGCCTGCCCAAACCCCTGCAAGTCGTCGTCGGGGGCAATTCCGATTGGGCGCTTGACAGCGACTGGATCACGATCGATATCAAGCAAGCACTTGAAGCCAAACTCTTTCCGGATCCATCGCGACTATGATTCGTTGGCTTCGCATTCCGCTGGCCGTCGCAATCATCATCGCGGCCGTTCTTTTGGTTATTCTGGCTGCCGGTGGCGCTAACTCGGTCATCTTTGAGCGCTATTTCCCCATCCTTCTGATCGTCGACTCCTTCGCTACGATCGCCCTCCTGGCCTTCATCGGAGCCGTCGTCTACCGTCTGTTTAAACAGCGCCGCAACAAAGTTTTTGGCGCTCGCATGACAATCAACCTTGCGCTCGTGCTTGCGCTGGCAGCCGTTATCCCTTGTTTGCTGCTTTACTTTGTTTCGAGTCAATTTATCGGTCGCTCCATTGATTCGTGGTTTGATGTCCGCGTAGAGCAAGCGCTTGACTCAGGCGTAGCCCTTTCAAGCGAAGTAATTACGCGCGAACAGCATCAGTTACTGCAAACGGCCCGACGCATTGCCTCTATCCTGAATGCCACCTCCAAGGGCGAGCGCGCCCTGACGCTGGATCGAATGCGCGAGACATCGGATGCGGCTTCAGCCATCGTCTTCTCTTCTTCCGGCGAAATTCTTTTAAGTTCCTTCTCGCCCACCGTCACGGCTGTGATTGATCGGCCAACTGCCTCTCAATTGCAAAAAGCGCGCACCGAATACGGCATTTATCTTCTCGAGGGAGAACAACCCGAAAGCGAAGGATCCTTGCGCATCCGCAGTATTGTGCCGATGGACGCCTATGCCGCCCTGCAGCCCACAACCTACCTGCAGCTCACGCAGGTTGTGCCCAAAGCTATGGCCAGTCACACCATTGATTTGCTCAACGGTTACAGAAACTATCAGGAGTTGGTGCTGTCTCGCTCCGCCCTGCGTGACATGTATACGATCACGCTCACGCTTACCATGTTGCTCGCCATCCTGGTTGCGGTGGCCGTCGCCTTCGTGTTCGCCAGTGCCACAACGGCGCCCGTACTGCAACTGGCCCGCGGCACCCGCAAGGTTGCCGAGGGCGATCTGCGACCCATTAAAGAGTTTTCTGGCGACAGTGAAATCAATTCGCTCACCAAATCCTTTAACACCATGATCTTTCAGGTCGCCGAAGCCCGAGAAAATGTGGAACGTCGACGTCAAGAGGCCGAGCAGGCCCGCTCTCAACTCGAGTTGATTCTCGCCAATCTCTCCTCTGGTGTATTGGTCACCGATGACAAATTGCGCATCACGATGAGTAACGCGGCGGCCGTCAGCATTCTCCATGTTGACGAAATTAAGCCCGGTACCTCGGTTCAAGACGTCTCTCCCACGCTTGCCGGAACGCTTTCACAAAAAATTGCGCTGACCGACGACGATACGCCCACTTCTTTTGAACTGCCCCTGACCGGAGCAGAGGTTCATACCGACGTAACGCTTTTCGTCCGCGCTTCACGCCTGCATTTAGAGCTCGGCCCCGGTTTCGTCATCATTTTCGATGACATCACCCGCATTCTGGATGCCCAACGTGCCGTTGCATGGGGTGAGGTCGCCCGCCGTCTGGCCCATGAAATCAAAAATCCTCTCACTCCCATCCGTCTGGCGGCCGAACGGCTGGAAATGAAACTCAGCGGCAAACTCGATGAAAAGAACGAAGCGCTACTGCATCGCACTACCGGAACCATTGTCACGCAGGTCGACGCCATGAAGCAGATGGTCAATGACTTCCGAGACTTTGCCAAGCTCCCTGAAGCTGTTTTGAAACCATTGAATCTGAAATTTTTCCTCGAGGAAGTCGTCGACTTCTACCACAGCGCCGGCACCAAAGTGGAATTGCACTGCGAAGGAAATCTGCCCGAAATCCGTGGGGATGCCAATCAGTTACGTCAGGTTTTCCACAACCTCATCAGCAACTCAGTCGAAGCGATCGGTCGCAACAGCCCCAATCCGTACATTTGTCTGTCGGCGAGCCTACAAATGCAAAACGGCACCGCGACCGGCGTGCGCGTCACGCTCAAAGATAACGGCGGAGGTTTCTCATCGTCGGTCCTTGCCAAGGCCTTCGAACCCTACATCACAACCAAACCGACCGGAACAGGGCTGGGACTACCGATGGTCAAAAAGATTATGGATGAGCATCACGCCCGCATTTCACTCGATAACCGTACAGAGGTCAACGGCCAGGTGATCGGCGCGAAAATTACGCTGGTGTTCCCGCTCAATCGCCGTCAAACCACCGAGGAAACAGAAAATCAATTCTCTGAAGTCTCCCGAAATGCAAACCCTGAGGACAAAAACGTGCCTGCAGAGCAAAAGGTGCGTAACATTGTGGAGTCGCCGTCCTGAAATTTGAACTAGGGCACGCTTTTGGAAGTTTGAAAAGCAAGCAGTATGTCAAAAATCCTTATCGTCGATGACGAACTTGGTATCCGAGAAATGCTCTCGGACATTCTCACTGATGAAGGCCATACCGTCTACACAGCCGACAGCGCCGAAGCGGCTCGCGTCTTTGTGCTGCAGGATAAGTACGACCTGATTTTGCTGGACATTTGGATGCCAGATACAGATGGCATCACTCTGCTCAAGGAGTGGGGACAGCGCAAGTTACTGCACTGCCCGGTCGTCATGATGAGCGGACACGGCACCATCGAAAACGCCGTTGAGGCCATTCGCTTCGGAGCTCTGTCCTTCCTTGAGAAGCCGATTTCCATGCAAAAGCTGCTCTCGACCGTTGAACACGCTTTGGTCGTAGGGCAACGTCAGAACACCTTTGCCCGCTACCAGCAGCAAAAAGAAAAAA
>UMEA01045788.1_pt1 | contig 26889 bp, 19 predicted proteins | sample 1964621 | NCBI WGS metagenome assembly UMEA01 (sample SAMEA4836007, study PRJEB28245) | human gut metagenome | biome: gut microbiome; material: fecal sample | place: Denmark | collected 2008 | reverse complement strand
TTTATTATTCAATTGTCCTCAAGCCATATTTTCCTATAATTCTTCCAAAATCCATCAGAATCTCGACAGATAAATACTTCATAGAATTAATACCTAATTTGAATAACAAATATGGCATAACAAGCACCATAAATGTAATTACAAGACAGCCTTTATAATCTAAAATCTTTGTAATTCCATATATTCCAATTGATATTATTAATAATAAAACAAGTCTGAACGCCTGACCAATTACCATATACCAAGCTATGCTGATATTAAAAGGAAGGTCATAAAAAATCTGCAGGCTCTGAATTGGTGCTGACAACTGTTCTAGTTTGTACAACTGACATATATTAAAAATATCAATAAATGCAGAAAGTCCCCATATAAAAAATGATATCATAAGTATTTTTAATAATTTAACAGCCTTTACCCTGCTTCTCTCTTTTGAAGTGTTAAGAAAAGCTATCATATGACATCTTTTTTCATATGCATATTCGCCTGATATTATGAGAATAAGAAATATTACGCATACAAGATTCTGACTTTCCGTGTTCTGATATTTCCTTGAGCCAAATATATCCTCATAAGCAGCGGGATTTACAATTCTCGCTTCTATCCCTTTTTCCTCATTAACTTTTCTTACATAATTCAGACAATTCTCCATATTTTCAAGAGTCTGACTTGCTTCACGAAATTTATATTTATAATTAGCATCTGTCTCTGCTTTTTTGCCTAATTCTTCGACAGCATTACGACATTCCTCAATATATGCTTCACACTCTTTATCTCCGGTATTTCCACTAAACATAGAATAAAAATTATTCATTGAAAAATCCGTATTACTATAATCAACACCTCTGTACATTCTGCATGATATCAATAAATAAACAGCAGCAGCAAGAAGTATTATTCCCTTTTGTAATATAAGGGTCTTATATAATTCAGATACAAATAAAGGTACTTTTCCCAATAACATCTGGATAAACTGAGAGCATTTTTCTATTATTTTTGTTATGGCACTCTTCCTGCCCTGTGCATATTTATGAGAATATGTAATATATACTCCAATCAATCCTGTTATTGCCAGTAATATTGTCAGAAGCCAAGTCGTACTCTGAATATCTGTAATAAAATTATCCGTTCCCCAGTTTTCATATATGTAATATGACTGCCCCGGAAACAATACATTTGAAATATTTATGTATTTTAAAAATGCAAATGCACTCTTAGATGATATATTAATATTAATTATATATTCAAAAACTAAAAACAACCCTGTTCCTGCTATTGATAATTTGTAATTACCAGTAATAAGGAAAACAAAATATACCAGCCATGACAACACACTCATAGCTATCGCAAATGTTATACAATATATAATAAAAAATGTAGCTACATTTGTCTTTAATTGGAACATATTAAACATATAAGAATTCTGTATCAGACTTCCCATATTACAGCCATAAATATTCTTATATATTGCCAGAATGACGCCATTAAAAACAAACGAAAGCACTATTGATATAAGCAATATAATAAAACATCTTTTTACCGGTAATACTTTTCTGGAATTTTTACTGCCTCTAATCTGAAGAAACATATTATTTTCAAACTCTTCCATAAAAGTTATAAGCACAAATATCATCATCACCAGAAAAATAACTGGAAGTTGTTTGTCTGATACCAGTTTTTCTATAGCAGTAGTGTTAGTAATAGAGGAATTGATTTCCCCTCTGCTTTCCAAATCTGCCATATACTTTTGCGCATTAAGTACATAGTAACTTTGCTCCTCCGCAAATAATGTGCTGTTAATAATTTTCTTGTAATTATTCTCTGCCCTTGACATATCAGAAGAATAAACATATTGATATTTTTCCTGTAAAAGTTTTATTGCTTCTTCAATATATTCCCTGTCTGCTTCGTAGTCATCTGTTTTATCATGTACATACTTGCTGTATGTTAAGGATTCAATCATTTCCGTTTGATTATCATATTCATACATCAACTGATTATAATAAGCATATACTTTTTTATCATTCGTATTATTAATCTTAAAAATGCTCAACCAGATTATTATTCCAAGAAAAATAGCAATAAATACAACACTTTTCCGTAAAACCCTCAATAATTCCATTTTGCTCCTATTCCGGAGTAATCTGTATCCACTCCTTGTTTCCTGTTCCAATGTCAGCTTTGTCCAACACTGCACTTAAACATACCTGTGCCAGTTTACTCGAACCTTCAGTTTCCATTCTCTTTTTCAGTTCTTCATATTTACTCATTAATTCTGAAGATGCTTTGAACTGTTGAATATCCGTATCTGTTGTTGTTACTAACAGATATCTTCTATCTCCTCCCAATATATTTACATCAGCAGTCGTCTTAGTACTTTCCTGATTAAATTCTAATGTATCTTTTATCTCGCCATTTGTATCTAATATATAAACAATATTTTTATCATCAGTTGTAATATTTTTTATTCCTTTAGAAAGGTCTGGTTTATCAAATACATAAAAATACTGTCCATCATATCCTGCAAGTTTTGTATAATTTCTGGTTGATTTATTATCCAGTTTAAATACTTCACTTATTTCCTGTGTTTTAAGATTCATTCTATAAAGACACCATGCACTTGAATCTACTCCTGCAAAATACATGTTGCCATCTTTATCATAAAATAATTCTGATGTAACCCAGTGTTTAGAATCTGCCTTCTTAGATAATTCGTCATCACTACTTATATCAATAAGTGTTTCTACATTCCCTGTATTAGTATCGAGACAATCCACGATATATTCTTCTGCCTCTAATGATATACTTGTTCTCCAGTTAATATAGAGTTTGTCACCTATTGCGTTAAGTGACGCAAGACTAACCCCTATAAAATCTGTTCCACCATTGAATGCTGCATTATATTCTTTTACTTTTTCCGGTTCAGATGAACTATTAATGTCCACCTTATACATTACACACCCCGAATCACTATATAAAAGATAATACATATATCCATTGACAATATCTGCATATTTAATGTCACCCCATGCTGATGACAAAGACATACCTTCTGTTGATAATGTCTTTTCAGATTTCTTATCTCTTAATGTTTTATCATAAGACACAAGGATATCCTTCTCCTTTGTCTTTTCTATCATGTATATTCTTCCACCATAATACCATATAGTACTACCCAGACATTCTTCATCTGACAAATATGCCTCGCACTCTGCATTATCATGTGTACAATTTACATTTGAACATAACGCTACACTATTGGCATTAACCATATCGTAGTAAAACATAAATTTATATTCTTCACTGCTAACTGGAGACTTTGCAAGATAATAATAGCCTTTTTCCGCAGCCGCAGCATTTTTCTTCATATAAAATTGAGCCTCATCTTTATATTCATAATCAGAATATTTGTAAACATTGTCATCATTCTTAACCGTCTTATTATTACTACATGCTGTTAATACAGCCATTCCTGCAATTAATATTGCTAATACTGCCTTCTTCAATAGAATCTCCCCCTTCTTATCCCGACTACATTCTGACTCCACTTTACAACATTCCCAATATTTTTCAATACGATTTACGCGAACGGTCATTTTTTAACGCGAATTGTATTTCACTTTCCCAATGACAGCTCAACTCTGCACATAATATAGTCCGGTCGACGCATTTCATACGATATTTCCCCATTATATTTATCAACAACATCTTTAATATTCTTCAAACCATATCCATGCTTTCTGCTGTCTTCCTTAGTTGTCTGAGTATCTGTATTTATTTCCTTAATGCCATTCATTACCGAATTGCCTATATTAAAGCTCAATGTATCTTCTGTCCTGCATATCATCACATATATCTCCGGTTTGTCTGTTTTCAGGCTTGCTTCCATAGCATTATCAATAAGATTTTCTAATATTACATACATATCTATATCAGCTATTGATTCCTCCACATTTCCTAATACAATACATGTTTTCTCAATTCTAAGTTCTTCACACTGTAATATTTTTCTGTTAAGAAGATAATTAAGTACAACATTTGAAGAACATATTACTTCCTTTTCTACAGACTGCTCACCTGTGTACTTCTGCGTAATATTCTTTATTTTTTGCATTTCCCCCTTATCAGCTAAATCCGAAATCAGACTTAATATGTTCTTTTCATCATGCTTATACTTGCTATATCTTTCCTGAAGTTCAATTATCCCCTGAATGTCCTTCTCTTTCTGTCTGTATGCCTCCACAAGAAGTTCTTCCTCTGTATTATGTTCGTAGACTTTTCGTTCAATAGACATCAGTACCATATTTATAATATTAACCGTGATTATTCCCACCACAGCAATCAGCGTATATAATGCTCTAATGCTTTCACTTTTATTTTCCTGATATACTATCAGACAGCATATAATTACTGAAACAACCGGAACTATACTTAATACCATCATGTATCTGTTATCCATATGCTCATTCATTGTCTTAAACTTAATTATCATATAGAAAAATATGCATAAAATCACCTGCGTAAGTACAAGTGAAATATACCTGCTTGATTCTCCATATTGTCCTACTTTTAAGAAATCTGTTCCTTTTATTACTCCTACAATTCCAGCGCCTAGCATTGCGGCACATACAATTGCCACCATCATCACAACATTATACATAATCTTCTGGGCAACATTCCCACATAAGAATACTGCGCTAAACGCCAATGATACAACTAGATATATAAGCACTCCCACGCTCTCAAAAAAAATAATTCTGTTCATAATCTCAAGATACAGAACTGTTACTATAACTCCTGTTATATATGCACATTTTCTATTCTTCCCCTCTTTCACGCCAAGACATTTTATAAGATAATATGTTATTGCAAATGCCTGAAAAATATTTACAAACACTTCTACCGCCTCGTACATAATTCATATTCCCTTCTCACATTCTTTCGTCTGCTTCTGCTGATTTTACAAATACTACCATTTATCATGACAGCTTCATCACCGGATATATTTTTTATATATCTTGGATTGAGCATAACTGAGCGCGATATTTTAATAAACCCATACTCTTCAAGTTTCTCTTCATATGTGTGCAACGAACCACTAAGTATCTTTTCTCCATCTTTTAAAGTAATCTTTAATTCATGGTCATACACTTCAAATACAACTATTTCATCTGCTGCCAGCTCATATTTTCTATCTTTTCCTGTAATCTCTACTCTCTGCGCCCTCTTACGAACATGATAAACTGCATCATACACAAACTTTTCAAGGTCACTTTCAAGGCATTTCTTCTGTACAAATCCTATCGGTCTGCCAACAAAAGCATTATATACATTCTCCGAATATCCAGTAATATATATAATTGCCGGGTCGGACTCCCTAAATGTAAGCTCACGCCCCACCTCATATCCTTTACAGTCACCGAGGTCTATATCAAGCAGAAATATATCTGCACCGTCTTTCTTATAATTATCCAGCAGTTCCTTTCCCGAATGATATCTGACGACCGAATATGTTTCATCTCCCATAGTACATTTATTAAAAATGTCTATTATCCGTTCATCATACTTATCCATAAAATCAATGTCATCATCACATATTGCAATTTTTATCATTATGATTTCTCCGCATACAACATTTTTCTTAATTAAATAGTAACATTTACAATAATATATATCAATATTTCTATAGCATAAAAAAGCTGTGCACCAGCCTCAAAGACCAGCACACAGCTTAATATAACTTTTATTCAATTACCTGCATTAAGCAAGCTTCTCAACAGCAAGTGTAACCTTCTCACCATTGATATCCCACTCCTTCTCAAATCCTGCAGTCTTTCCAGTGATAATATCCTGTGCAAGAACTACAGTCTTAACCTGAGCGGCATTTCTGTTAACAATATCAGCTATCTTGTCGTTGCCTGATACATAGAGATTAATCTTATCCATAACCTCGAAACCAGCGTCCTTACGCATAGTCTGAACCTTAGAGATAACCTCTCTTACGAAACCTTCCTCGATAAGCTCTGGAGTAAGGTTAGTATCAAGAACAACTGTGATACCCTTGTCGCTGCTTGCAACAAATCCTTCCTTCTGAGTCATCTCGATAAGAACGTCGTCCTTAGAAAGCTCGATAGTCTGACCTTCAACATTTAACTCAAAGCTTCCTGACTCGTTAAGCTTATCCATAGTTGCGTTACCGTCAACCTCTGTAAGAGCTGTTCTGATTGCATTAAGAAGCTTTCCGTATTTTGGTCCGAGAGTCTTCATCTGTGGCTTGAATGAGTAAGATGTAAATGCTCTTACATCATCTGTGTATTCAACTTCCTTAACATTAAGCTCGTCAGCGATAATAGCTGTGTAGAACTCATCAAGCTTCCAGTCTGCCTTAATGAACATCTTGCCGATTGGCTGACGGTTCTTGATATTAGTTGAATTACGGCATGCACGTCCGATAACAACTGCGTCTAATACATCATCCATAGTTTCCTCAAGCTTCTTGTCAATGAACTGCTCATTAACCTTAGGGAAGTCGCATAAATGTATTGAAATAGGCGCATTTTTATCAATGCTGCATACAAGATTTCTATAAATGCTTTCTGTCATGAATGGAACCATTGGTGCAGAAATCTTAGCAAGAGTTACAAGTGTTGTGTAAAGAGTCATATAAGCATTAATCTTATCCTGCTCCATTCCCTTAGCCCAGAATCTTTCACGGCTTCTTCTTACATACCAGTTAGAAAGCTCGTCAGTGAAGTCCTCAAGCGCTCTTGCAGTCTCTGTAATCTTATAGTTCTCAAGGTTAGTATCAACGAATTTAACCAAAGAATTAAGCTTTGATAATAACCATTTGTCCATAACTGAAAGCTTGTCATATTCAAGCTGATACTTAGTAGCATCAAAATTATCAATATTAGCATACAGTACAAAGAATGCATATGTGTTCCAGAATGTTCCCATGAACTTTCTCTGACCTTCTGAAACCCACTCATCCTTGAATCTGTTAGGAACCCAAGGAGCTGAATTCTCGTAGAAGTACCAACGGATTGCGTCAGCACCATGCTTCTGTAATGCGTCAAATGGGTCAACAGCGTTACCCTTTGATTTACTCATCTTCTGTCCATCTGCATCCTGAACATGTCCGAGAACAATAACATTCTCATATGGAGCTTTGTTAAAGAGCAGTGTTGAGATAGCAAGTAATGAGTAGAACCATCCTCTTGTCTGGTCAACAGCTTCAGATATGAACTTAGCTGGGAACTGCTGCTCGAATAATTCTTTATTCTCAAATGGATAGTGGTGCTGTGCAAATGGCATTGAACCTGAATCGAACCAGCAGTCGATAACTTCTGGAACTCTCTTCATTGTTCCCTGACACTTAGGACACTTACATGTAACTGCATCAACATATGGTCTGTGAAGCTCAATATTATCTGGACAATTGTCTGATTTTTCCTTGAGTTCTTCGATACTTCCGATAGACATCATCTCACCGCAGTCCTCACACTGCCAGATATTAAGAGGTGTACCCCAGTATCTGTTTCGTGAAATTCCCCAGTCCTGAACATTTTCAAGCCATGCTCCGAAACGTCCTGTACCGATTGTCTCTGGAATCCAGTTGATTGTCTTATTATTAGCAATTAAGTTAGCCTTAACTTCTGGGTCTGTCATCTTGATAAACCATGACTCTCTTGCATAGTAGATAAGTGGTGTATCACATCTCCAGCAATGAGGATATTCATGCTCTACCTTAGGTGCTGAGAAGAGGATTCCTCTGCCCTCAAGTTCCTTAAGAACCTCAACATCACAGTTGATAGCGCCTGCTTCCATCTCTTTCTTAGTTGGCTTAGCACGCATTCCTGCAAATGGAGTCTCAGGCTTCATAACACCAGCCTCGTCTACCATCTGAACAAATGGAGCGTCATATTTTCTACCAACTCTTGCATCGTCTTCACCAAATGCAGGTGCAATATGAACGATACCAGTACCATCTTCCATAGTTACATAATTATCGCAGTATACGAAAAATGCTTTCTTGTGCTGCTTGTCAGCAGCATCCTTTGCACACTGGTAAAGTGGCTCATATTCCTTATATTCAAGGTCTTTACCCTTGTATTCTTCAATAATCTCATAAGCAGGTGTGCCTTCTTCTCTCTCAATCCCACCAAGAACCTTGTCAAGAAGTGCCTTTGCCATGATGTATGTGAATCCATCTGCTGCCTTAACTCTTGCATAAGTCTCATCTGGATTAACACAAAGAGCAATATTAGAGCAGAGTGTCCAAGGAGTTGTTGTCCATGCAAGGAAATATGCATCCTCTCCAACAATCTTGAATCTTACAACTGCTGTACGCTCTTTAAGAGTCTTGTAGCCCTGGGCAACCTCATGTGAAGAAAGAGGTGTACCACAACGAGGACAGTAAGGAACAATCTTGAAGCCCTTATAAAGAAGACCCTTATCCCAGATCTGCTTTAAAGCCCACCATTCAGACTCGATAAAGTTATTGTCATATGTTACATATGGGTTATCCATATCAGCCCAGAAACCAACAGTAGATGAGAAATCCTCCCACATACCCTTGTATTTCCATACAGATTCCTTACAATGCTTGATAAATGGCTCGATACCATATTCTTCAATCTGTTCCTTGCCATCAAGACCTAACATCTTCTCAACCTCAAGCTCAACAGGAAGTCCATGTGTATCCCATCCAGCCTTACGAGGAACCATATAACCCTTCATTGTTCTGTATCTTGGAATCATATCCTTAATAACTCTTGTAAGTACATGTCCAATATGTGGCTTACCATTAGCAGTTGGAGGTCCGTCATAGAATGTGTAAGTTGGACCTTCCTTTCTGTTATCAATACTCTTCTGGAAGATATCATTGTCTTTCCAGAACTTTTCAACTTCTTTTTCTCTGTCTACGAACTTCATGTCCGCAGAAACTTTCTGATAAATCATTGCAGCTTCCTTTCTTGCCTTGTGGCTTATATTTTCTAGTACATTACGGGCATTCGTCATAAATCTGTCATACAAGCAAGCCTGATGGCTGCTTGCATGACTCATTGCTTACGAAAAACCCCTCTGCCGTAATACAACAGAGGGGTAACATACTTATCCTAAAATCTGAATGATTACGACATACTATCATATGCGTCCCTGGCTTTAACCTGACGATGGGATTACCGTCCCCGCTTAGTCTCGTGATGATTTCAGCGAAGATGCTCAGAAGTGATGTTCAGATGGATAGTACTCGCACCGGCTCTCACCATCCCGGCTCGCTCATGCTTTTCACTCCAACCTACTGTCTTCGTCAATGCATTTGATTAGATTTTATATAATAAATGTTTAGTTGTCAAGCTGATTCTTAGCCACAATTCTCATAATCAGATCTACGCTTCCGTCAATTCCATAAGTTGAGCTGTTAATTGTGAGGTCGTAATTATCTGCTTCGCCCCACTTCTTGCCTGTATAGAATGCGTATCTTTTAAGATGTGCCTTATCCTCTTTTGAAACATACTTCGCAGCCTGCTTATAAGTAAGCTTCTCTTTGCTTGTATGGTAAGTTCTCTGTATACGCAGCTTCTTAGGAGCTGTGATAAATATGCTTATATGAGGAATGTGGTTCTTAGTAAGAATATTATCCGCATATCTTCCCATGATAACATATGGTTCCTGCTTTGCTAAATCGATCAGCTTCTTAGATGTATTAAAGAACTGTACATCCGACCTTGAAAGACCATGGTACTTCTTAAAATCTCTCCACCACTGAGCCGGTGTTCTTGCTGTTTTATTCTGGAATAAAGCTCTGTCAGTTTCTTCATGTTCTTCATTACGCTGTAATATCTCGTTCATGATAGATACATCATAATAGCTGATTCTTAACTTATCAGCAAGCTTGAAACCAATATCTGTTCCGGCACAGCCATATGAACGGCCTATGCATATAATAAGATTGTCGTCCTTTCCAAATCTGTTTGCAAGATTGGACATGTTAAGCTCTGCATGCTCCGGGTCAATAATATCATTTCCCTCTCTCGCTTCCTGCATAGCCATTGCTTCATCAAATATCTCACCATATTCATGCATTATTTCTTTATGAAGCTGAGGATTCTTTTTAGTGGTTCTTGCCATATTACTTATAAGTGCAAGCTCACTTCTAAGAACTGAAGAATCCGCACTGGATTTAAGCAAATCTCTTAAATCATTAATACATTTTTCCTTGTTTCCCTGATATACACGTCCCAGATTAGAACCTGTAGCTTTATATACTTTCTCATCCAGTGCGTATATTCTGTTCGCAAGTTCAGTTATTTTATCATTATCTGCCATAATGCGCACCTCCTAATTATATAAAGAATAACAGTGTGTCAATAAGGAATACTGGTACAAGGCAGCACAATGACCACACAATATACCCAAAGAAGCTTGGCATCTTAACACCATTTTCATCTGATATTGACTTAACCATGAAATTAGGTGCATTACCGATATAAGTTATTGCTCCCATAAATACCGCGCCACATGATATTGCTGTAAGCATTTTTGCAGGAACAACTCCAAGAGCTGTTGTAAGTCCTGACACAAATCCCATTGAACCAGCCGTTGTAAGGAATACAAGGTAAGTTGGTGTATTATCAAGGAAACTTGAAAGTGCACCCGTTACCCAGAACATCTGTGATGGATGTGTAAGTCCAAGTTCCGCACCTGCGCTCTTTAAAATCATAAGAGCTGGCTGCATAGTAATAAATATACCTATAAAAAGTACAGCAACTTCCTGAATGGCACCCCATGTGAAATGGTTCTTCTTTCTTATCTCTGCATTAGTTGTCTTGAATGATAAAAATGCGGCTAAAAGAATCATAACCACTTCAATAAGTGAAGTAATTGCAAGCTTAACCTCTCCAAATATAGGAATTGAGATTACCTCGCCGGCAGCATTCTGGAAAAATGATACATCCGGAAGTACTCCGCTTAATATAACTGCTACAACAATAATTACGATGAATATAATATTATGTAATCCCTCAAATCTTATAAGTGGCTCATTTTCCTTAATCTCCGGCATATAACCTGCTGCTATATCCTTCCTGTATGCTCTCTTGTCAATAAAATAAAGCACTGTTAGAAGAATAATCATGTTAAGGAGCAGTATCGGAAAGAATCTTATACTCCAGAAGAAAGGAACACCTCTTGAAAATCCCATAAGAAGTGGTGGGTCACCGATAGGTGTAAGACTTCCGCCCATATTAGATATAAGGAAAATGAAGAACACCATAATGTGAGCCTTATTTCTTCTCCAAGAATTCATCTTAATAACAGGTCTTACAAGAAGCATTGACGCACCTGTCGTTCCAATCCAGCTTGAAAGAAGGGTTCCTATTCCAAGAAGAATAACATTTACTCTTGGTGAACCAACAAGACTTCCCTCAACTGTTATGTTACCAGCTACGCAGAACAGACCGAAAAGAAGTACAATGAATGTAAGATAATCATTTACCAGACATTCAAGTACAGTCTCTGCTGCTGTTCCAGCACCATACTTAACTGCGAACGGAATTATGAAAAGCAGTGACCAGAATATTACAGCAAATGGTCTGTACTTTTCCCACCATTCTCCTTTTACAAGTGGAATTATGGCTATACACAAAAGCAGACATGCAAATGGTATACAAAGCCATAAAGGCACATTCGTCAGCTCAGCTGCCAGTGCAACCATTGGACAAATATTAATACTCATAACTTAAGCCTCCGTAAAAAAACCTGTTCCACACACGGAACAGGTAATCTTAATATTAAATTATCTCTGCACATCGAAAGACGAATTCTTCATAAGTCTCTTAATGTGGTCAACACATGTGATATTAGTATCACCTCTGATAGCATGCTTCATTACTGAAGAAGCAACAGCGAAGTTAACAGTATCTTCAGGTGTCATATTGTCCATAAGGGCATAGATAAGTCCTGATGAAAATGCATCGCCGCCACCAACTCGGTCTACTATCTCAAAATTAATTGTCTTGCTCTCATAAGTCTCTCCGTTAGTATAATAGAAAGCCTTTAAAGAGTTGTTGCTTCCTGAGTGTACATATCTTACAGTTCTTGCAATAGCCTTCATATGATACTGCTCATCTATTGCCTTAAATACTCTGTCCATGTCCTTAAATGATGGGTCCATTGTAAGACCGTCTTTAACATCAGTTCCATCTTCTCTGTATACATGGATAGGTTCGATTCCAATAAGCACATCAACATAAGGAAGGTACTTACTAAGAACATCTCTTGCAGTCTCGAATGACCAGAGCGTACTTCTCCAGTTAGGGTCGAAGCTGACAGTAAGTCCCATCTTCTTAGCTGCCTTAACTGCCATATCCATCATCTTACGGCAGTTGTAAGAAAGAGCTGGTGTGATACCGCTAATATGGAGCCAGTCATAATCCTTAAGAATCTCCTCGAAATCAACATCCTTATAGTCGTATTCTGCAAATGCAGAATCAGCTCTATCATATATTACCTGTGAAGGTCTGACAGAAACACCTTCTTCCAGATAATAAAGTCCCATTCTTCCTTCTGATCTTATAATGTGCTTGGTATGCACATCATTAGACTTAAGATAATTAATAGTTGACTTTCCAAGGTCTGAGTTAGGTAATACTGTAAAAAATGTTGAATCAACACCAAGGTTTGCAAGGGAAACCGCTACATTTGCCTCTGCTCCGCCATAATTAACTCTGAAATCATGTGTAGTTACAAGTTTTTCATAGTTAGGTGGTGATAATCTCAACATCAATTCACCAATTGCTATAAATTTCATGTCTTCCTCCAACGTCATAATAGATTAAGGGTATCAAATACCCAGTTTTGCATATTCCAATGACATATTACACCACATTTGTACAAATTGCAAACTTGCATATTACTTTTTAATAAGATATAATTATTTTATTAATAAGTAAGGTTAAGGTACGTGTTTATGGATATATTTGAGTCTCTGAATTCTGTGCTTGTAGACTTGTTCAATGATATCTTGAACATTGAAGAAAGGGCTCTTATCACAGAAGAATTTAAAGATATTTCTGTTACAGATATGCATATTATAGAAGCAATCGGCATTGAAGAACCTCGTACTATGTCCACAATTTCCAAGTCACTTGGAGTAACAATGGGAACTCTTACAGTTGGAATCAACGGACTTGTCAAGAAAGGCTATGTGATAAGAAAGCGCGGTGAGAAAGACCGCCGTATAGTCTATGCTTCTCTTACAGACAAAGGAATTGCCGCATACAGACATCATGAGAATTTTCACAAGGATATGATTGGACATATCACGAAGGATTTAACAAAAGAAGAAGCCGAGGTTCTTACGAAAACATTTATACGGCTGGAAGATTTCTTTCATCAGATTCCATAATAACAATCAGCTTAATAAAGGAGGGATATTATGCTAGACAATAAAAATTTACTTAATTTAGACGATTTAGCTGATGTATTTGCACAGCTTAACGATATTGAAGACGCACCAGAAGAACTTACTGAGGAAGAGAAAGCTTCCCAGCGCAGATATGAAGAGATTATCAAGAAACATAAGAATAATAATTAACCAAATGAATCTAAGCGACTGTCCAAGATATTTAAAGGCAGTCGTTTTTATATGTGTTATAACGCAAATCCCCGTTCGTGTAAACACTATTTTCGCGCAAATCCCCATTCATAGCACCTCAATTTCTACCCAAATCCCCATTCATTAAGTATCATATTCCTGCGAAATCCCCGTTCATATAGATTATACCTTGTAATATTCATATTTATTCATATATAACATATTGAAACAGCCACCCTTGGGTTTCCCCGCGGGTGGCTGTTCCATCTTTATATGAAAGTGTTTGAAAGAAAAAAGCTTAGTTATTGGCTGTAATGCCTGCTGTCTTGTAAACAAATGTTACACTTCCGGATTTGTCATCTGACTTGCCTAAGAATGAATTGTATTCCTGACCTGCCTTAACTACTGCCTTGATTGTATCAACGGCTGTCTGTGCGTCTGAGTCTACAAGCTTTGTGATAGGCTCAATTGCTTCGCTGTTAAACTGTGCCATTCCATCCTTTAATGTAATTGCACCTTCGTTTAACTGTGTAACTCCATCTGCAAGTGTTCCTGAACTATCCTTTAATGTAGCTGTTCCATCTGCAAGCTGTGAAGCACCACTCTTTAATGTATCATTATTAGCTGTAAGCTGTGAAAGTCCACTCTGAAGGACTGCTGTTCCTTCCTGCTGAAGTTTTCCTGCATTAAGATTTAACGCATATAAGCTTGAGCAGAGAGTTCCTTCTTTGTAAGTTGAAAATGAACCAACTGATGTGCTGAGTGTGTTAAGACCTTTGCTTAATGTATCAAGCCCTGCTTTAAGCTGCTTAGAACCTGCACTTAACTGTCCTGCACCTGCACTTAACTGGTCAATTCCTGCTTTAAGGGCATTTGCACCAGTATTAACCTGACCTGCTCCTTCATTCAATTTAGTAATTCCATTAAAGAAACTGTTCTCTCCGCCAGCTGTAAGGGATGTCATCGTATCATTAAGTAGACCGTATGCCTTATAAGCCTGTGAAAGTCCACTGGAAATAGCTACAAGATTTGCGTCTGCATCACTATTTGCCTTTGCTTTTAATTGTTCTAATGTATATTTGTGTTCTGTATCTGCTGCTGCATATTTAGCAGTTAATGCACTAACCATTGCTGTTCTTATACCAATCTTACCTGTTGTAATATTTTTATCATTATAGTTCTGCATTATAAATGCGGCTGCCTTGGTACACTGATTTTCATCTGTAATATCTGCTGTAGCAGATATACCTACATTAGCAAGTGTTGTCGCAACTGTAATTTTCTGCTCACCTGTCATTGCAGCCGGATTATATCCTAATTGTCCACCAATAACTGCCATTGCTAACTGATAAAAACTGTCATACGCATTATCATATTTTTGTTTTGCTTCTGTCATTCCTGATGTTAATGTTCCACCTATTTTATCTGCTCCTTCAGCTAATGCTGCTGCACCCGTTGCCAATTCTCCCGTTCCATCTGTCAATGACTTTGCCCCAGTAACAAGCGCTCCTGCACCAGATAAAGCACTATCAATTCCTGCATCAAGTGTTGCAGCGCCTGCTGCCAGATCACCTGCCCCCTTAGCTGCCGAAGCAACACTGCTGTCAAGATTGTTATCCTTAAGAGTATTATAAAGAGTTCCGATTCCGTCAGCATATGTCTTCATGTTGTCATTAAGTGAAACTGAACCCTCATATGCACTTGCAGCGCCATCTGCGTATGCATATATACCATCCTTAAGAGAAGAAGCACCTGTATTTAACTGGTCAACACCATCAGTAAGTGCTGGAATTGCATCACTTAACTGCTGTGTTCCATCCTGTAATGTAACCGTTCCGTCTGCAAGCTGTGTTGCTGCATCATCTAATGAAGCAACAGTTTTCTTTAGATCATCTAAAGTAATGTCATCAGCATTCATATCTGAAAGAAGATTAGACGTTGCAACAGACATTGTCATATCAAGTGAGAAATCCTTAACATCTGCTGTTAATTCAAAATACTCAGGAATATCAAGGTCAAGTGCCTTATCATTAAACTTAAGATTCATAGTATCCTTAAGTCCTGGCATTGTCATACCGACTGCCACAATATTATCACCAACCTTAGTAAGCTTACCATTAGTAACCTCAACATTTGAGAATACATCTGTTGGAAGCATCATGCCTGTAATCATTGTAAATGGTACGGCAACTGTCTGCTTTTTACCATTAATTGTTACAGTTTTCTTCTGATTATTAGTGTAATCAAAACGTATTGTAACCTTTCCGCTCTTTCCGGCCAGGTCTTGCGGCTTAATTTCCTTGCCATCAAGCTTGTAAGTAACCTTCATTGTTACTGGCGCATTTTCACTTGACTCAGTCTTATTAAGAGTCTCATTGCCGTTAGCGTCTGTAATCTTTTCGTTGACAGTGATGTGATTCTTGTTACCTGAAGCGTCATTGAATACATAAACAGTTTCCTGTCTTGTGTTAGTTGCAAGTGTGCTCTTGTTAGACACTGCAAGCTCATTAGTTATTGCCTGTGTAATCGTAGCCTCTGTACTGCCTGCTGCCATCTCTGTTACATAAGCTGTATCTGTTCCTGTTGTTGCAGCTGTCTTAGAACCGCAGCCAACAAGACTTGCCGCAGTAAGAACAACACACATTAAAACTGAACTATATCTGAATAAATTCTTTTTAACCATAATAATCTTCCTCCTATTAATTCTGACTGTTCTTCTTTGGCTTGAAGCCTAAACTTGTATGAATGATCACCTTATCAAGCAATACAAAAAGTGATGGAAGAACAAATATAACAACAAACATACTGATGATTGCGCCTCGTGCCATAAGTGTACAAAGTGAAGCAATCATATCAACACTGGCTATCATACCTACACCAAATGTTGCTGCGAAGAAACCAAGTGCGCTGACAATAATAGATGGAATAGATGTTCCAAGTGCTATTGATATAGCCTCTTTCTTAGAGTTCCCAGCAGCTCTTTCTCTCTTATATCTTGTAGTCATAAGAATTGCATAATCGACTGTCGCACCAAGCTGAATAGTTCCGATTACTACCGAAGATATAAATGGTATCGTTGTTCCTGTATAATATGGAATACCCATATTAACAAATATAGCAAATTCAATAGCAGCAACCAGAATAACCGGAAGAGATATTGACTTCAATACAAAGAAAATAATAAAGAATATCGCAACAATTGAAACTGCACTAACTGTCTTGAAATCCTTATCAGTAATAGTGATAAGATCCTTAGTACAAGGAGCTTCTCCAATTACCATTGATTTGGCATCATACTTCTTCGCAATTGCATCAACCTTATTAATCTGGTCATTGATTTCATCAGAAGCAATTGTGTAATTAGTTGATACCATCATAATCTGATATTCATCACCCTTAAGCTCTGAAACAAGCGAATCAGGAAGCATTTCCGTAGGGATTTCTCCACCGAGTGCTGAATCAATGCTTAATGCAAATGAAATTCCATCCAGATCATTTACCTCATTCATCATTGCATTAGAATCCTCTGCTGAGAGATTACTGTCTGCAAGAATCATATATATAGAATTAGTTCCGTCAAAGTTGTCGGCAAGCAGCTTGTTAGCCTGCGAACAGTTAAGCTTCTCTGGAAGTGTATCAGATAAATCATAGTAAACCTTAGTATTGTTATATCCGTAGATTGCCGGGCCAAGAAGCAGAACGAATATTATAAGGAATATCCATGAATGATTAACTATCCATCTTGCCGGCTTATCAAAATTCGGCATAATCTCTCTATGCATTGTCTTCTCAAGAGCCTTGTCAAATGTAAGAATAAGTGAAGGAAGTATTGTAACACAACCAATAACACCCAATACAACACCCTTTGCCATAACAACACCAAGGTCAAGACCAAGTGTAAAGCTCATAAAGCAGAGTGCTATGAATCCTGCAACAGTTGTTATGGAAGAACCAACAACTGATGTAAGTGTATTCCCAATAGCAACCGCCATAGCTTCTTGATGATCATCCGGAGTTTCTTCCTTAGCTTCCTTGTAACTGTGCCATAAGAATATAGAATAATCCAGAGTTACACCAAGCTGAAGTACCGCTGCCAGTGCTTTCGTTATGTATGAAACCTCACCTAAGAAATAATTAGAACCAAGGTTATACACAATTGCCATACCTATACTTAACATAAAGAATACTGGTACAAGGAATGAATCCATAAATATAGCAAGTACGATACATACAAGAACAACCGCTACAAGTACATAAAAAGGAGTCTCCTTTTCTGCCATTGTCTTAGTATCTGTAACTACAGCAGACATACCGGCAATATAACACTGATTATCCGTAACATCTCTTACTTCCTGAATAGCCTTCATTGTATCGTCACTTGATGTTGTATCATCAAAGAATATTGCAAACAACGTAGCTCCTGAATCCTCATTTTCAAAATAAGAACGGAACTTATCAGGAAGAATTTCTGAAGGAACATCATCTCCTACTATTCCACTATAAGAGATAACTGACGCTACATGGTCAACCCCCTCAACCTTCTTTACCAACTTAGAAACATTTGACTTATTCATTCCGTCAACGACGACCATTGCATAAGCGCCCTTTCCGAAATCATCAAGCAAAATGTCCTGTCCCTGCATAGTGTCGATATCACTTGGCAGATAATACAGGATATCGTAATTAACTCTGGTATTAAAGTAACCAAGAACTGATGGAATCAACAGCAGGAAGCTAAGAACCAGAATTGGAATTCTTAACTTAACAACAACTTTTCCAAACTTTTTCATATAAATAACCACGCCTTTCTGTAAGATGCAAATGCCAACAACCCTTAGTCATATAAGTATTCATGTCTTTAACAAATATGACCAATAGTCATTTTCAATTTCAGTTGACATTATAGCACCTCAAAACACATAGTCAATAGAAAATTGACCAAAAGTCATTTTTTAATATTTATTTTATAATTGAGTTGGTGTATAATGTTGACATAAGATGTGGTGTTGTAATTATTTTCAGGCACGCTTGCGCTACTTGTCGCTCGCAGCGGACACTAAACTCGTTGCAGTTCCTGCAACTTGTTAAGTGCCGGCGGCTCCAAAGTACCTGCAAATAATTACAACACCACATCATATACGCATTTTAACTAATAAAATAGTATTATATAAAGGTGAGTGATTGATATGGGAAAGCTTGAAACTAACAAACAACAGAAACTTACTTCTCTGCTGAATACTGCATTTAATCTCTTTACTACCCAGGGGGTTGCGAAGACTTCTATTGCGGAAATTTCTCAGAAAGCAGGTATTGCTAAGGGTACATTTTATCTGTATTTTAAGGATAAGTATGATATAAGAAACCGTCTTATATCACATGAATCAAGTAAATTATTTAAGAATGCCGTCGCTGATTTAGAAGAATTTTCTATGGAAAAGGACGAACAGTTAGGTTTCGAAGAAAAAATAATATTTATAATTAATCATATTGTAGACGAACTGAATTCTAATCAGACTCTTCTCACATTTATATCAAAAAACCTTAGCTGGGGAATCTTCAAGGAAGCTCTCACAACTAAGGTTGCATCTGATGATATTAACTTTAAAGATGTATATTATGAAATGATTAACGCTGAGGATATCTCACTTGAAGAGCCTGAAATAATGCTCTTTCTTATTGTTGAGCTTGTAAGTTCAACTTGCTACAGCGCAATTCTATATAAAGAACCTGCTGACATAGATACTATCAAGCCTTATCTTTTCAAGACAGTACGTGCAATCATCAAAGAGCACACTATCCGGTAGCTGCTTACGCTTTCCCTTCAAGCTCCTGATATATATCCCTTTTTGACACACCCCTGTCCTTTGCCGCAGCTTTCATGGCTTCTTTCTTATCCATGCCCTGCGACATATACATCTGCACATGTTCTGCCACACTCATGTTTTCCCACTGCTTTCTTGCTTCGGCCTTTAACTGCTCACGGCTTTTACCGGCAATCACAAGCACATATTCGCCTCTTGGCTCATTATTTTCATAATATTCACATGCAGATTCAAGCGTGAATTCCATAGAATTCTCATATCTCTTTGTAAGTTCCTTACATATAGTAATCTGTCTGTCACCGCCAAGCGTATCTTGAAGTTCCGAAAGTGTCTTAGTAAGTCTGTGCGGTGCTTCATATATAATCATTGTCCTTGTTTCACATGCTAACTCTGCAAGAACTTCTTTTCTCTCATTCTTATCCGCTGGTAAAAATGCTTCAAATGCAAATCTTCTTGTCTCGCGTCCTGACATTGTAAGCGCTGTTATGCATGCTGCCGGTCCCGGAAGTGAAGTAACCCTGATGCCTGCTGCCCTGCATTGCTTTACAAGCTCCTCACCTGGATCCGATATTCCCGGAGTTCCCGCATCGGTAATTACAGCCACATCCATTCCACCTAAGATTTTATCAACAAGAACCTTTGCCTTATCATACTTATTAAATTCATGATAGCTTGTCATTGGTGTCTTTATTTCAAAATGATTAAGCAGCTTAATACTATTTCTTGTATCCTCTGCTGCAATCAGGTCTGCTTCTGAAAGCACACGCAGAACCCTGTAAGTAATATCCTCAAGATTACCAATAGGCGTTGCACACAGATACAGCATACCCGGTCCGTCTTTCTTTACATTTTTTTCATTATCCATAATAAACCTCTATCTATTCATACATTTTTAGAAGCGCATCAGTGTAAGTACCGTCCGTCTTGTATACAATAAGCGGTTCTTCAACAATAAGCTGGGAATTACCTCCCTTAACCGCTTCTATAAGCACCATATTGGCAGCCTTATTCACATAAGGATACACCAGCCTCATTCTCTTCGGCTCAAGATGATACTTTCTCATAGTGTCAAATATATCAACAAGTCTGTTCGGTCTGTGAACCATATACATTTTCCCTTTGGATTTAAGACAACGGCTTGCTTCCCTTATAACATCATCAAGACTACACAGAAGCTCATGCCTTGCAATTGCCTTGGCACTGTCCGGATTAACAATACCGTGATTTTCATTCATATATGGCGGATTGCTCGTCACAACATTAAAAGAAGCTTCCCCAAATATAGTGGAAGCTTCCTTAATATCACCCTTAACAACACTGATTCTGTCCTCAAGATGATTAAGCTCCACATTTCTTCTGGCAAGCTGTGCGCTTCCCTCCTGAATCTCAAGAGCACTATATGTGCTACCTGGATTCTTAGACTGCATAAGCACCGGAATAATACCATTACCGGTACCCATATCCAGCACCCTGTCTTTCTTCCCTGCCGTGGCATAAGTAGACAACAGCACTGCGTCCATTCCAAAACAAAAAATATCTGTATTCTGTATAAGCTTTAGTCCATCTCTCATCAAATCATCAATTCGTTCATTAATCATCACTAATATGGGCTTTTCCTTCTTTTCTTTCTAATTCTTCAAGTGCCTTAAGTTCCTTATCATCATCAATGCGGACCTTATCAAATCTTCTTTTTCTCTTAAAACGAAGCTCCTCAACCGGATATTCCTTAAGTTCCTTTTCGTCATTATCATGAGTTATTAATACCTTAACTCTCTGCCTTAAAACATTGACACTTGAAACCTCACCAACCAGTTTATCTGGTGTAGTAACAGAATCTCCCACATTAGGCAGATGACTATTTAATTCCTCATATGTATCCTGTTCATTTTTTAAACAACACATAAGTCGTCCACACACACCTGAAATCTTAGTTGGATTAAGTGACAGATTCTGCTCCTTAGCCATCTTAATAGATACCGGATTGAATTCTGGTAAAAATGTGGCACAACATAAAGGTCTTCCGCAGGAACCAATTCCACCAAGAATCTTAGTCTCATCCCTTACTCCAATCTGTCTTAATTCAATTCTTGTCTTAAATACTGCAGCAAGATCCTTAACAAGCTCTCTGAAATCAATTCTTCCATCAGCAGTAAAATAGAACAGCACCTTATTATTGTCAAATGTATACTCAGCCTTAATAAGCTTCATGTCAAGATTATGCTTTGCAATCTTCTCAAGACATATCTTAAATGCTTCTTTTTCCTTTTCTCTGTTTTTTAATTCTCTTTCATCATCTTCTGGTGTTGCAATCCTTATGATTGCCTTTAGAGGCTGGATAACCGCTGTATCTTCTACTTCTCTTTCACCTAGAACAACCTGTCCATATTCAACTCCTCTGGCAGTCTCAACAATAATATGCTGTCCTGTTTCGACTGAATATTTCCCAGGTGCAAAAAAATATATCTTTCCAACCTGTCTGAATCTAACTCCAACAACTTTAGTCATCTATACTCTCCATTCTATGAATTTTCCTTAATTGCCATAATAAGCAATTCAATAACAAGATCAAAATTAACATTTGCCTGAAGTCTCACCTTAACCCTGTCAATAGAATTAATAATATCCTGTAAACCTTCATATGACATAGTCTGTGCCTGACTCTTTATCAATGTCATCTGGTCATTAAATATGAGCAGATTAGTATCATTTGTACTCTTAAACATAAGTACATCCCTGTACCACATAAGCATAAGGTCAAGGTAATCATCAATAGTCAGCTTATAATTGGTAACTCTTTTCACCGATGTCATAATATCAGCCGAATCCATATCCTTAGCATTCTTAATAACATCCATTACATCACGTCTTAACTCTGCAAACTCAGTAGATTCAACCATAGTCATTGCCCTGCCGATTCGTCCAGCTGCAAATCTTGCTGCAAATTTACACTCGTAATCACCGATATTATCATAGTGATCTTTAAGATATTTAATAACTACATCATCCTTAAGTGGCTTAAGATCAAGCACAACGCATCTTGACAGAATAGTCTGTAAGAAAACATCCGGATTATTAGCAAGAAGAATAACAATTCCATAAGCTGGTGGCTCTTCAATTGTCTTAAGCATTGCATTCTGTGCTGCAACAGTAAGCTTGTCTGCTTCATCAATAATGTATATCTTGTAAGGACTGCTGTAAGGCTTAATCTGCATATCAGATACAAACTGGTTCCTTATATCATCTACGCCTATACTACCAGGTTTCTCATGTCCAACCCAGATAATATCCGGCTGGTTCCTGCCTGCCGCCTGCACACAGGAATGGCACACCCCGCAAGGCTCAACACCGCCCGCCTCACACTGCAGTGTCTGTGCAAATGTGCTGGCAATAAGCTTCTTTCCTGCACCCAGTCCTCCGCTGATTACATAAGCATGAGATACCTTTCCCATAGATATTGCACTCTGCAAATGCTCTTTAATAGTCTCATATCCATATATATCTGAAAAATTACTCATACTTATTCCTCTTTTCATTACTTATCTGTAATATTATAACACATATTGCTCCTATGTTGAAATATCTAATAACAATCCCCTTATATCATCAATAGCTCCAACTATTGCAAGATGATCCTTTTCATCTTTTACCAGTTCTCTGGCAAGATTATCAAGATTCTCATCTACCATCTTAACAATTCCATACACCCTGTGTCTTCCTCTCCTGTCAAGAAAGTTCTCTCTTGAAAACTTGTGTGAACGGTTTACAACTTCATTTAGGAATCCCTTAACAAGCTCTCTGTACTTCTTCATATCTCTTATATCCATATGCTTTGCAATCTTTTCACCCTGCTCGGTAATTTCCTGCATCATATTTCCCAGTTTTTCCTGAAGGTCTTTCTCCTCAATATTGCTAATCAGTGTAAACTTAAAACTATCATCTGATTTTTCCTGTGCTTTAACCGGAGTGGTCTGATTAGCCGGTGCTATATCTTTAACCTTAATATCCATACATACCTCCTAATATGGCACTCTTAACTTCACTAATGCAATCCTCTAACTCTCCATTATTACTAAATCTTCTTGTAATACCAGCTTTAGCAATATTCTCTTCTGAAAAATCCTCACTGTCTGCAAGAAATCTTCTGCACATTTCCTCATAGTGTGGATTATCCTGTTTCTGTTCTCTGTGGATAGCCCTTGTGAGTCTCAATCCATCTTCTACTTCAATGTATATCGGCATAATATGCTGTTTTCCATAGAATTCACAGAATTTATCATACGCTTCAAGCGTTCCTATAACCAGATACCTGTTACCACTGTTAAGGTCAATCTGTCCGTCATCAGCTGTAAAATACTTCCACACACCATACACAGTATTATATTCTCTCAGTTCAACAATCCTGCCGCTCTCCTGCATCTTAACAGCTGTCTCATCATTTACAAAAAAATACTCAACCCCATTGGTCTCCCCGGCTCTCATTGGTCTTGTTGTATACAATATAACAGTATTAAGATTCAGACTTTCATCTTCAATTAGGTTTTTATATATCTTATCCTTGCCGGACGCGCTTTTTCCCATAATAAATGCTATCTCAGGCATCTTATCTTTCCTTCCTTAAGACCGGGTACTTCCAGCCCGGCATTTATCGCACTCTTAATAATTCTGCATACATCACCGGTAATCCGCTCGCCTACATTAACAACAGGCATTCCCGGTGGGTATATAAGAACCGATGACATACTTATTCTACCACATATATCAGGTGAATTAACAGATAAATCTTCATATCCATTTTCATCCATTAAATCAATTGCATCTGCCGGACACATACATACTTCTGGCTTGTTGTTAATCGCATACCCTAAGCTTTCCACTACATCATTTTCACTGTCTTTGCTTTCAACTTTCCAACTTTCATCAATCTCCTTCAATGCACTAAGAAATCTGTCATAATACTCCTGTTTATCAGCAACTGAAGTCATTGCAATAACATATTTAAATGATGCCATCTCAAGCTGCACCTTATATTCATCCAATAACCTGTCATATAGGTACTTTCCATCATCACATATAAGAATAATCTTAGAAATATCATCACTATCCATCAATCTTATATTATTAAGTTTTGCAATATTTTCTCTTAAATTCTTAAGTCTGTTTATATATTCCTTAAAAATATAATCTCCCTGCCCTTCAATAATTCTCATACACCTGTCAATACTCGCCATAAGAATATATGAAGGGCTGGTTGTCTGATATATATTCCAAAATCTTTCCACTTTATCATAATCTACATAATTTCCAGAAATATGTAGAAGTGCAGTCTGTGTAAGTGCCGGTAATGTTTTATGAATACTGTTAATAACAATGTCAGCCCCAGCTTTTACTGCCGACTCTGGAAATTCCTCACTGAATTCAAAATGTGCCCCATGTGCTTCATCAACTATAAGTGGTATTCCTTTTTCATGCAGATAACTGGCAATCTCCCTTACCTCTGACACAACACCTTCATAAGTCGGAGAAGTTATAATAACCGCCTGTGCATCCCTGTTATTTTCAACACATTTTCTAATCTGTTCTAATGATAGTCCTCTGTATATTCCTGTATCATTATCAACCTCCGGTATAACATATACTGGCTCTAACTGTGCCATAATCAATGCATTGTACACTGACACATGACAGTTTCTTGCAACGATAATCTTTCCTTTTCTTTTCGTCGCACCGCATATAGCTGATAATATTCCTGCTGTACTTCCATTTACAAGCATCAGTGTTTTATCTGCTCCATACAATTTTGCTGCCCTGTCAGATGCATTTTTAATAATACCATCCGCATTATGCATATTATCAAATCCGTCAATCTCGGTAATATCAAGTTCTGAAGTACTTGCATATTCAGTATTGCGCTTTCCTCCCGGCATATGCATCGGCACATAACCAGCTTTTGAATACTCTTCAAGTTTTTCCAGAATATCTATATTTCCCATCAATACAACTCCATTATCTCTTATTCTGTAACCATAAGCTTTACTGTTACTTCATCATGGCTTCCAATTGCATCTGTAACTTCATACTTAATATCATAAGTACCTGTCTGGTCAAATGTATATCTTCCAACAGTCACAATCTTTGCAGTAATATCATTACCACAAGTATCAGTTGCAGTAACCCCTGTCATTACATCTATACTCTGACCAATCTTTGTCTGAATGTCCTTTGCCCCTTCTATCTTAGCACTATAGGCATTCCACGGATTATTCTCGTCAGGGTCTGTAGGATCCCAGCCGGCATAAGCACTGTCCTCTGGAATCTTTATAGAATCCGGCTTACCAAGTGGTCCAGGATTAACTGCATCATCATATATAGTTACACCTGTTCCCGATGGACAGTTATCATATATCCACTTTACATCCCTAACGCACATTCTAACGCATCCAAGAGAAGCATAATCACCAAGCTTATTGTACTGTCCATCCTCCAGATCACCCTTATTCATTGAATAATATGGAACAGAATGGAACAGATAACCTCCACTTATTCTGAATGCATAACGTCCATAAGTACCATCAACCATATATCCCCATTCGTACTTATCTGATGTTACATAATTCTCACCCACAATAGTTTCGTCGCCTGCTTTTCCACATGATGTTGCAAATGCTTTGACTGGTATAGTGTATTCTCCATTCTCATCAATCCCATACACTGTAGCACAGTTAGCAGCTCTGTTTACTTTAATAAAATATGGAAGATAAACTCCTTCTGGTGCAATGTATTCTTGTTCTTTTGATTCAGGCTCTTTATTATCAATCCACACAACTTCCCTTGCCGCTGTTGTCTCTTCTGTTGAAACAACTGTCTGTTCATCATTACTCCCATGATTATCATCCTGTTTTTCCTTATTATAATGAGACAACATAATTCCAGCAGTTACTGCTCCTGCAATAGCAATCACAACAACAGCAATAAATATAACAAGTGTCAGATTTCTCCTGAACCATGACTTTCTTCTTTTTAAATATTTATAATTAATATTTCCTTTTGACATAATATCCTCCTTTGTCCATTACAAAAAAATAATATGTGTTTATAAATATTTTTAACGCAAAAAAAGCTGTTTCATCACAAAACAGCTTTAAGTGCCTAGAACCGGAATCGAACCAGTGACACGAGGATTTTCAGTCCTCTGCTCTACCGACTGAGCTATCTAGGCTTAGTAGCGGGGACAGGATTTGAACCTGTGACCTTCGGGTTATGAGCCCGACGAGCTTCCGAGCTGCTCTACCCCGCGGCATTCACTATATATATTATGTTAAATAGATGTAAAATATACATCAAAGTGGGCGGAGAAGGATTCGAACCTTCGAAGGCAGTGCCAGCAGATTTACAGTCTGTCCCCTTTGGCCACTCGGGAATCCACCCATCTATTAAATTAATACTAATAACGCTCTCACATTATTAATATAG
>UMEA01027266.1_pt1 | contig 28110 bp, 13 predicted proteins | sample 1964621 | NCBI WGS metagenome assembly UMEA01 (sample SAMEA4836007, study PRJEB28245) | human gut metagenome | biome: gut microbiome; material: fecal sample | place: Denmark | collected 2008 | reverse complement strand
ACTTTGCTAATTTGGGAACATGCGGACATTCATTAAATATTTTTTAAACCAACTCAATTTTTTAAATTATGAAAAAAGTAAAATTATTTTCCTTCGCATTGGCAGCGCTGATGCTGGGAGCTTGTTCAAGCGAAGATGGCATTGACAATGGCGGACAGCCACAGTGGAATGATAAGGGTAAGGGTTATATCAACCTTGCCATTCAGCTCCCTACGCAGCCTGGTACACGTGCCAACGATAATTTCGACGACGGCACACCGGCAGAGTATGAGGTAAAGGATGCTACTCTTATTCTGTTTGTTAATGACGTAGTGAACAGTGCCTACAACATGGATCTGAACTTCTCACCGGAAGGCACTACAACTGACAACATCACAACAACAGCTAAGATTACTCAGGAGATTAACAGCGTTTCTGGTGATATTAAGGCTTTGGTGGTTCTCAACAATAATGGACTCCTTTCTATTGCAGAAGGTGGTATATTGAATGTTAACGGAGCTGCTGCTACAGGTAAAAGTCTTTCAGAACTTAATGATGCTGTCAAAACAGCTATCGGTACAGACTACAGCTGGCACGATGATGGTCTGCTGATGTCAAATGCCATTATGGCTGACGCACAAGGTGGTACTGTAGATCCTACAAGTGCAAATGTTGTAGAACCTCTTGTTACTATCGACGGCAGCAAAATCTTTAAGACAAAGGCTGAGGCAGATGCTAATCCCGCAGCAACAATCTATGTTGAAAGAGCTGAGGCTAAGGTAACTGTAAAGAATGGTGCTAATGGTACTGTAACTGACGGATCTGGGCTTACTTATACAATTGACGGATGGGCTCTTGACAATACAAACCAGACCAACAAGCTGGTTCGTGATGTTACAGACTTTACTACATGGAAAGCTTTTAAGGCAACTCGTTCAACCGATTATCGTTTCATAGGCGGAACAGCCATTGCAAGCGGACTTTATAGAGTTTATTGGGGTGATGACTATAATTATAACACTACAGGTGTTGGTGGTCTCACTACTGTTGGCGGTGAGCATGCAACTCTGCCGGCTGTTAATCCTGCTAATGGAGAATATGCAGCTTATTGTTTCGAGAATACAACAGACTTGGCTAACATGCTTGAGCAGAATCTTACACGTGTTATTGTTAAGGCTACATTCAATGGCGGAACAGAGTTCTATACTGTTGATGGCGACAGAAGCGATATATGGCAAGTAGCTGATGTAAAGAAAGAAGTTGCTGCACGTTTGCTGAATGATGTTACATTCAATGCTTGGGCTAAGGCCAATGTAGATCAGGGTAAAGCACTTTCATCAGATACAGACTTTGATGTTACATTCTCAACAGAAGCTGCCGGAAAACGTACCGTTGCTACAATTGTTCTTAATGAATCAGGTAAAGGCAAACTGAAGGCTGATGCTGCTGAATATCCTACAAATGCTGCAACTCTTGCTAATGACCATATTACATTAGAGTATTATGCAAACGGAGTTGCTTATTATCCTGTTTACATCAGACACTTTGATGAAACTCAGACACCTTGGGATGCAACTTATGAAACAGGCAATAATATTTATGCTAATAAGTCTGATGAATATCTCGGCCGTTATGGTGTTCTCCGCAACAACTGGTACGAAATCAACGTTCAAAGCATTAAGAGCCTTGGTGATCCTAACGTAACAGAAGTTACTCCTGAACCTGTTGACAAGAAGGAATCTTACATTTCTGTTGATATCAACGTTCTCTCTTGGGCTAAGCGCAGCCAGAACGTAGATCTCTAATAAGATTGAACTTCATAAAAGTTAAAGTTAATTGACAACATCAGTGTGCGGCCGGTATGGGCCGGCCGCACATTTTCTTAAAAAGGCAGAAGCCGCAGAGGTGTGGCCTGCATGTAAGTCTGCCCGCAGAGACACCATGAGATACGGCGGGGTGCAGCTCCGGCACAGAGAGAGGAGCCGTTGCGGAACAATGTTGCCGCAAACCAAAACTGACAACAACGAGGCACGACGCTCAAGGGCAAGTGCCCACAACATAAACAGCGACAGCCCAAGGCTAAACATCTGCTTAAGCAACACAGACAGATAGGCATCCGGGCTGGCCCGGCGAGGATAGACAGCAATGTCGCCGCGCAAAGACAATGCAACAATTAAATATGGATAAAGGAAATAAAAACAAAAAATATATATGCTTATGAAGTATCTTTCAATAAAGCGTCTGACTTGGCTGTGCATTGCGGCTTTGTCGACACCGGTGTTCACATCGTGCGACATGATGACCGAAGACAGAGACGACTGTCCCATGGGGCTGTATCTCAACTTCAAGTACGACTACAATCTTGAGCGCGCTGACATGTTCAACGACCATGTGGGAGCTGTAGATGTCTACGTGTTCGACGAAAACGGCAAGTATGTCACACGCCAGTCGGAGGCCAACGTGGGCAGCTCGCTGCCGCTGGCCGTGCCTACATACTCAATGAAGATGGACCTCGACCCGGGCAAGTATAAGTTCATAGTGCTTGCCGGACAAAACTCTTACTCTGAGCAGATGGAGTCGGGACGTGCACGCTTCGTCCGCTCTGACCTTACTGCCGGAGACGACATGACGGCACTCGACGTCAGACTCGAGACAACACAGCAGGGCAGCGACATGCTCCTTGTTGACAACCACGGACTGCCGCTCGACACTCTGTGGCACGGCATGGAGGTTGAACCTGTTGAGGTGTTCGCCGGAAAGCCTACTTACCACACCATCTCGCTCATGCGCGACACCAAGAAAATCAACGTGACAATGCGCGAGCTCGACGACCCCACACAGATGGACGTGGCAAACTATGACATGACCATCACCGACCGCAACTCGCACATCCTCTGGGATAACTCGCTCGACGAGACCAGCACCGTGGTTTACACGCCGCACGCAACATGGAACACCGACGACCGCACGCCGGCCTTCGACCATAACGGCGACCCGATAGACGGAGTGGGCAAGATAGCTCATGCCGACTTTATGACATCGCGCATATTGTATCATGCCGATGCAAAGGACGACGGCATACTGTCTATAGTGAACAAAAACACCAACATGGAAGTGGTGCGCGTCAACCTGCCCGACCTGCTCAGCCGTCTGCGCACGAGCGAGGAGATATACCGCTACTCGGAACAGGAATTCCTCGACCGCGGCTACGACTATCAGCTCGACTTCTACCTCAAGGGCGACCGCCTGGCTTACGTAAACATCAGCATCAGCGTGCTGGGATGGAGCAAGCGGGTGCAGTTTGAGGAACTGTGATTTAAACAGCCAACCAACCTAAAAATCACGAATGTCTATGAACAAGAATATATTACATACAGTTAAGGGCGTTGCGGGATGCCTGCTTATGGCATCTCTTGCGGCCGGCTGTGCGCAGGAAGACATCGACACCGCTCCGACGGGCGGAGGCGGCATGTCGGCATCTTCTTATGTCTCGCTCAGCTTCGCATCGCAGCAAAGCACGCCTACGCGCTCAAATCCCACGGGAGGCGAACAGGGCGACGGACAGGAAAAAGGGCAAGCTAATGAAAATGAGATAAAATCTGCCGTGGCCTTCTTCTATCAGGGCAGCGGCACTGACGGAGTGAACAGCAGCGGTACAACTCCAATCATGGCTGTAGCAACATTTAACGTTGGAAGCCCTACCGAGCCGGGCAACGGCATCGACCGCAAATATACAACAACGCCGCAGCAGGTAGACCTCGACGACGGAACATACAACGTGCTTGTGGTGGCAAATCCGGGCGCAGACTGGTGGACAGGCCAGTCGCTCACGCTCGCCGACGTGCGCAATCATATACAGACCACGGCATGGACAGCCTCAGGCTCTGACTATTCTGACTTCGTAATGACATCAGCAGCCGACGCCACGCTCACGCTTAATTCTAACCCGGAGAGCGACCCCGCAAAAGCTACGGTAAACGTAGAGCGCATGGCAGCAAGGCTCGACTATAAAGCCGAAGCGTCTTATACTTGTACCGACCCGGCATATACTGGTGCCACAGTTGAGATAACCGGCGCAGCCCTGGTGAACAATCTTACTGCAGGCAGCTATCTGTTGAAGCGCGTTGCTGACGATGTTAACGGCACCAATCTGTCTTATCTCGGTGATGAAACTGCTGACGAGAACGGCGCAGCAACAAATTACGTGCTCGACCCGTGGACGGCAAGCAAGAATGGAAATCTTTACGGAACATGGTTTATGAACGGTTCTTCAGACCCCAACTGGTGGGCAGGTTACGTTCAGCCGGGCACTTCTGTTTCTGACGGAGCCGAAACATGGCAACGTATAGGCTATACACTCGAAAACACTACGGCAGCCGATGCGGCAGGCAGCGACTACAGCACGGGCGTGGTGTTCAAGGCAAAGTTTAATCCGCAGGGCGTGGCAAATTATCAAGGCGGTGCAACATTCTTCGCCCTCGGCACACACCTATTTGCATCAATGGAAGACATGATGACATACGTGTATGGTGCCGACTTCAGTCAGTTTGACGATAAAATCAATGCCTGCGACAATTGGGCAGCCGTAAAGAACTTTGCGGCATCGCTGCTCGACAACGACCCGTCAGGCTATAAGGCTTTCCTGCTGGGGCAGGACGAAGCACAAGACCTTGCACAGGTTAAGGAAAGTCTTAAATGGAGCGCATATATGCTCAGCAATTGCGGCTATTCGGCAAGTCTGAACGAAACTTATAAAGTTGAGCTCGACCAGAACGGCATTGTTACCCGTAACGCCTTGCAGTCTTACGGAGTGCGTACATACGAAGACGCCACATGCTATTACACATGGTGGGTGCGCCACAGCAATGACAACAATGATGAAACAAAGGGCATAATGGAGTATGCCATTGTGCGCAACAACATCTATAAACTTACGGTCAACAGCATCTATTCGCTCGGAAACGACGTGCCCGGCGAGGACGAGAACATCATTCTTGATGTTTACGTAAACGACTGGCTGCTGCTCAACCCGGAGACTCTGCCTATGTGATAAAATGACTTTAACGAAAAAACACTGACGTTATGAACAAAATGAAACAACATATATATAAGGCTATGTTATGGCTGCTGCCATGGCTGTGCGCCGTGCCTCTTGCCTCATGCTCGTTCGACGACGACATCGACCAGGGTGGCGACGGCACTGCTACGCTGCAGCTGAGCATTACGGCACGTGAGGAAGGCGACCTGAACACAAGGGCAGACGAAGTTGGCACCAATGGTGAGTATATGCACAACCTCTGCGTGCTAATTGTAGACGGCACCAAAGTTGTTACCAAAAAACTGTTGCCCAACACCGATGATGAATTTGCCGGTAACACTGCAGCGCAGCAGGGCAATCTGAAGTCGTGGGTGTCAGACCCCTTCACGCTTCCCGAAGGCACTTACACCGTTTATGCCTTTGCCAACATTGATACTTATTATGATAATTTATGGGGCAGTCTTACAGGATTGCAGAGTGGTGCTTCACTCACAACTCTGAATGTGGATATAGATAATATCGTGCTTGAAGATCCAGCTGCAAAGCTTAACTTTGCTGAGGGAAAGTTTATCCCTATGAGTGCAAAGCAGCAGGTTGTGGTTACGGCTGCCACCAAGAGCATCTCTATCGGTCTCGACCGCCTGGTCAGCAAGATAAGAATGAGTATATCAGGCAAGGCCAACACAAAGGTTACAGCCCTGTCGTTTGGCGGATATGCCGACAAGATAACTCTCTTCTCAGAGAAACCTTTGGAAGGTGAGGCATACTCAACGACAAAGAATATAACTGTTCCTGGTGACGGAACTCTGAAAGCTGACGGTACAGGTACAACCGGAACACTTGTTATTCCTGACTTTTATGTAAACTCTTCACCGGCAGACCATAAATTTAATGTCAGCGTTACTACCGACGAGATGAACGGAATTACATACGAGGCAACCACCTCAAGAGGCGAGCTTCCGCGCAACAGCATCTTCCCGCTTACGCTGCAGCTCAACGACTATGGCCTCGACCTCGCAGCGCAATGTTGGGTAAGCCCGATAGGCAGCCTGCCCGTGGAAGTTCAGATTACAGGCTTTGATAATACATATCAAATAGTAGTTCCCGAAGGATGCCAGTTTGAGTTTACCGTAAATGGCATAAATGGAGCAACAGCCGGTGTTACAGATCTTTCTTGCACATGGAACATGCCTGACGGTGTCAGCGGCATTGCCTTTGACGGCGAAACAACAGGAGTTACCACGGTTAAGGGCCATGTTACGGCATCTGCCGGCAAGACTTTTGATCTTAGCCTTTTGGTTACGTGGAAAGATAATGGCGCAACATATAACCGCACATACACAGTAAAGGTTCTTACCGACGACATTACTAACTTCCCGTTTAAGAGCAAAACGCGTACACCGGAGTTCGGTCTCGACTATCTGCGTCATGAAATGCTTAATATGTTCAAAAAATAAAAAGGAGGACATAAGATATGAAACAAATATATAAAAAGAAAATATTATTCTTGGTTTCTGCTATTCTGTGTGTGTCTTCGGCATTGGGACAAATCAATAATAGATATCAGAATTATTCAGTTCAGCATAAGTATCCTAATAAGTGGTACACCATACGCAACAATTCTGGCATGAGTCAGGCTTCAAAAGACATGGATACTTTTGATGATGAGACACCAAGCTTTAAAAATACTTATACAAACACAGATATCCAGGCAGCACATACATATATCGATACTTTGTATGTCAGAAAAGGACAGTCTGTAATGTTGTATCTGCCTCTCATTTCAAATGGTCTGAACCAGCTCAGTGCGCAGGCATACCAAAGGTGGTATAATTTTATTACAGAAGGTACGTTTAGTTATTCTTCCGGAGACATAGTAAGTTTTAACAGTACTGCTTATCGTTTTGCAAATGGATATGTAGGTGGCGTTAATACTGATTTGGGAAATAATTATTTGGACAGAATAACATTTACTTATCCTACAGATGCTCAATATAACACCTATGTCCAGAATGGCTTTAAAAATGGTAGTGCTGGTAACAAATATTATATTGTAGCTTGTGATGCTTCCGGTTATACAGATTTTACTCAATCATTTTCGTCTGGTAATGGTGGAAGTTTTAGATACAACGGATATATTGAACCGACATTGAGCGCACGAGCCGTCTATTATATTATAGGTGTTGACGGCAGAGGCGGAGCTGACGAAACAGAAATGTGGAAAAACGGATATGGCCGTCTTGCTTCTTCTGAGTATCAGGGAGGTGATGGAGATGGAAAGAAATTTCTGGAAGAATATAACATCACATTTCCGTGTGACCATTTAGGTAATAAGACGGATGAACTTGTTTCGCTGTCGAAAGATGCCCGTGGATATAGAATTAATGGTGACAGCAACGATAACCTTAATGTGTCAATATCTTCTCCAAATGATGTTTTTCGCCTGCTGACAGGTGGAAAGAATAATTCGGCTTCAGACGGTAGTGAAACTACTAGTATTACACTGACAGGTAGGCGCCGTACTATAACATTCCGTAAAACCGGTGCCGGTGTGCGTAATCCGTGGAGCGTTGCCGATGGGCAAACAGCAACCATTATTGTAACGAAAAATGTTGGCGGTACAACATATAATATAGCTAAGTTTAATTTGACGTTTGAAAAAGACAACCGCCTGCTTACACAGCATCAGCTGGACAGAATAGACAGACAGCGTAAGGGTGAGAGCACTGGTGTTACGGGTGAGTCATGGTATAGAACTGCGTATCAGAACAGAACACCTGAGTTTTTACGTGAGAATTATACGTTGCTGACGTCAAGAACACTTGATTATGATCCTGATGTGGCAAATCTGTATGGTCAGAACTGGTATTATCCTTTCCCTGTAGAATGGGGATACAGTTCTTATGCTTTTTTTGACGGATCAACAACAGATGATTTTAACGGTTCTACAGACGGTAATGCATCTTATAATAGTCAACCTTTTGCAGAATGGGGATATTATGCATTAACCAATACTTATGTAGGATATGGTGATAAAGTGAAGAATAGCGTGAAAGCACCGACGAATCCTTCTATGGGTGGAAAAAACGCAGACGGTTTCTTTATATACGTTGATGCGTCAGACCGCCCAGGTACGGTAATGACGTTGCCTTTCCAGAAAAATCTTTGCCGTGGTACAAAGTTGATGGTAAGTGCATGGGTAAAGAGTGCAGATGAAAATTCTGATAATTCTGAAAATTCAGCCATGCTTTTTACTATTTATGGTGTTGACGCAAATGGAAAGAAAACTCCGTTGTGTAGTCAAAGTACAGGTCAGATAACAACAACTACATATCTTACAAGCTCAGACGGGGATGAATATACCAATGCAAATGGTTATGGCAGCAGTCAGAATGACTGGTATCAGTTGTATTTCTCGTTTGTAAATAATACTGAATTCAATGCAGACTTTGTAAGCTATGAATTGAAAGTTGACAATAACTGCGGTTCTACAGCCGGTGGTGACTTCTATCTTGACGAGATAGAGGTGTTCATCGCCCAGCCGACAGCTACTGTCACGCAGAAGGATTACACCTGTTCAGGCGAGCGTACATTGCTTAGTGCAACATTGGACTGGGCCCAGCTGTGCGACCGTGTAGGTCTTGATCCTGATGAAACGGATACAGGAAAATCTCCGTCAGGAATAGATTTCTGCTTTATAGATGAAGCTGAGTATAACAGACTTCTTTCTAATACGCAAAATCCGACGGTAGAAGAAGTTGCAAAAGCTATAAAAGGCTCAATCGCTATGATTGGAGCAGGCGAAGATGCTGGTTATAACCGTGAGATAGCTTCCCTGCATTATAAGCCTGTATTTACAGAAAATACAGAATATATACCTTCTGAGGAAAACCTGGCTTTAAAGAATACAGACGGAACTAACTATTATTTTTATCGTGCAGGAACTGCAGATGAAGAAAATCGCCGGCTTGCCGTTGATTTCTATTCAGAGATGTCGCCAAACAGAGCGTATCTTATGCTCATACGTGATAATGACGGTACGGTAAGCACAATTGAAGATTTTGCTCAGGAAATGAACGATCCTTGTGCTATTCATAGCCGTTTCTTTGTAACCTCTCAGACTATTATAAAGATAAACGGCGAGGTGGCAAATCCGCAGACAGATTTCTGTGTGGGACAAGCATTTAATTTCTCTGCTCAGATGCGAGTGCCAGACCTGAATGATGATGGAACTATCAAGCGTGATCCTGAGACGGGAGAAGAGATTTATACGGTGTTAGATTCAGAAGTATTTTTCGACTGGTTCTTTGGCTCTGAGGCAGAGTTCGTAGCAGACCATGACGGCTTTTCATTGGAAACAGCTCTGCATGATTTGAGAAATATTGAAAAATATCGTGATGTAGAAACACTTGACGGTGTCGTTCCTGCAACAGAAGGTCAAATCAGTCTTACGCAGGATGAAATAGACCTTATAAAACAATATGTTGACACACCTGCTCCTGATGGAGGACTGAACAATAAACTTGTGCTTCATAAGAGCAGTTTGGATATTACTGTATTGGAAACAGGTCTTGAACTGACAATAAGTCCTATACCGGCAATACGTCCATCTGATTCGGATATTACAGATACAGAATGGGAAAAAATATGTTGGGGCTATGTTCCACTAAATCTTACTGCAAGTGGTGCTGCGCCAAAACTGCATGCTGGATTTAACTCAGTGGAATATCCTTCTAATGATTTCAATCCGTCTTTGCGTATCGGACTTGCTCAACTTAAAAATGCAGCAAAGGGTGTTGGTTCTTTGAAAGTAAACCTTAGAGGTGCAACTTATACAGATGAGGAACATGTAGAGAGGCTGGGGTTGATAGAGAATCTAGGTGGAGATATTGACTATACACAAATTTATCTTATTTCCACTGACGATCCGCAGTATTCTGATTTGATGAATCCACTTAACGGTTTTACCCAATATTATTTACCTATAGGTAAAATAATAAGTCTGGAGGCTCATAAATACAGCACAACTACACCTTACACAAATGAGGCTGATATTGAGTTCTATTTTGACAGACAGACACTTGTAGACGGAAAGACATTCACGTTCAATCCGCGTGAGGGTTATGTCTATACATTTGCAATACATTTTGCAGAACATGGAGAAACCGTGAATAACAGTTGTTGGGGTTCGTTCCCATTGACGTTGAAGGTTGTGCCTGAAAATCTTGTATGGAAAGGAACCGGTGCTACAAGCAACTGGAATAATGATGCCAACTGGAAGCGTGCCGATGCTAAGGACTTGAAGAATACAGACGGCACATATACTGATAATGCTGAAAATACAACAGACAAAGGCTTTGTGCCGATGCTGTTCTCTAATGTCATCATGCCGAAAGACAGCAAGGCTGAACTTTACATAGCAGGATTTGGAGATGGCGGTAATGGATGGGTAAATACGAGCCGTCCGGATTATATGGAACTGCCGACAGAGAACATCCAATATGACCTGATGGCTTATGAAAAAGACGGAGCACTCACCACTCAGCGCTACCGCGTGAATATCTGCCGCGACATCCACTTTGAACTGGGCGCACAGATGCTGCATGCTGAGCAGCTGCTCTATAACAAGGCGTGGACAGACGTGGAGGTTACTCCGGGACAGTGGACAGCCGTAAGCACACCGCTGCAGGGCGTTGTTGCCGGCGACTGGTATGCTCCTACAACAGGAAGACAAGAGACTGAGTATTTCAAGGATATAAAATTCACTGATGGAGGCTATAACCGACTGAATCCTGCCGTTTACCAGCGCAGCTGGAGCACCGGAGCAAGTATAGTTGAACAGGGCGGCGCCAACACTCCTGTATCGTTTACTACAGAATGGAGCTCTGCATACAACGACGCAAGCGTGCCATATATTGCAGGTGGCGGATTCTCAGTTAAAGGAATCTTGAATCAGGGACAACAGCAATCTTCTACAGAAAAATTGCTGTTCCGCTTCCCGAAGGCTGATACAGAATATAAAATAAGTACTGCTGAAAATAAAACAGTTGACCGTACCAATGCAGGCAAGCTGCTTGTCAGCAACATGGTTGATCGCAGTGATCCGTATACGTATGTTCATTCTGATAAAGTTACAGTTACGCTTACTCCGTCTGCTGACGGCAAGTATCTGATGGTAGGTAACCCGTTTATGGCTTCGCTCGATGTCCAGGCGTTTGTTGCTGCCAATAGCGACGTGCTGGCACAGAAATATTGGTATAATTCTGATGTGACTTCAACAGCAGTGACATACGATGCCCATACTAAGACGTGGTCTGAAGGAAAATATCTTGCAGTTCCTTATTCAGTCTTTTATGTTGAGGCTGCTGATCCTGCCACTGCAACCGATGGCGTAACCGTAACGTTTAAGGCTGATATGCAGGAGATGGGTGCGTCGAATTTGCCAATTCCTGCACCTGCTTCTCTCAAGATAACGGTAGAAGCCGCTGAAGGCTCAAGCAGCGCGGCTGTGCGCTATGCCGCTTCGGCAAGCAACGGCTTCGGCATGGAGGATGCACAGATGATTAGCGGACTGACAGGCAATGCCGACAACGCTCCTAAGGTTTACACCGCGGCCGGCAACACGGCAGTGAGCGTCAACCAGCTGAAGGATGCACAGCGCATACCGTTAGGCGTTACGGCAGCCGACGGCTCAGTGGTAACCCTTACATTCAGCGGCGTGGCAGCCGTTAAGGATGCCGCTATCTACGACGCCGAGCTGCAGAGCGAGACACCGCTCTACGAAGGCTATCAGCTCACGGTGAACGGTCCGTCATACGGCCGCTACTTCCTGATAGGTCACGGCTCGGGCACAACGGGCATAACCGAAACGGGCGCAGAGGGCAACGTCAGCGTAAGCTCTATCGTTCCGCGCCAGGTTGTCGTTACGTCAGACACGGCTCTGCGTTCAGTGAGCGTATGGTCGGCAGGCGGTGCACTTCTGAAGAAAGTATCGCCCAGCGGCAACTTCACCTGCACTCTCAATGGTGTCGACAGCGGCATGGTTGTCGTGCGCACAGAGACAGAGAGCGGCTCGCAGGTGACGAAAATAAGAGTTAGGTAAGTTTTTTATATTTTGACCGACAGGTCAAGTTGCAGGAGAGAATGGGAGTGTCCGTGAGGATGCTCCCATCATTTTTTTTATGCCAGTTGTGAGGACATACCGGAAAGAACGGGGATGGGACAGATGACTGCCGGTGAGTAGATGACGATGCCAAATTTGCCGTTTGTTGACTATTTGTAAGATATATGTACTGCTTTTTAGTCTGTTTTACGCTAATACGTGCGTTTGATGTGTTAAAAACCTGATAATGTTTGGCACAATGAAAAGTTAGCACTATCTTTGACACTGAAAGGAAGGAGGCAGAACATAATGCCGAAACACCTTAATAATATAGTAAAAACACATAATTGAAATATAAACCTTAAAACTATGAATTCAGAAAAGAATATCCGTATGGAGCACGACCTCCTCGGCGCACGTGAGATTCCGGCAGACGCATTGTATGGCATACAGACATTGCGCGGCGTTGAGAATTTCTCAATCAGTAAGTTCAAACTCAGCCAGTATCCTCTGTTCATCAACGGTCTGGCATACACAAAGTGGGCTGCTGCTGAGGCAAACCATCAGCTCGGGCTGCTTACCGATGCCCAGTATGAGGGTATCAAGGCTGCTTGTCAGGACATACTGGCCGGCAAGTATCACGACCAGTTCCCCGTGGACATGATTCAGGGCGGAGCAGGCACCAGCACCAATATGAACGCCAACGAGGTTATCGCCAACATTGCGCTGAAACACATGGGCTTCAAGCCGGGCGACTATGAGCACTGCTCTTCTCACGACCACGTGAACCGCTCACAGTCTACCAACGACGCATATCCTACGGCTATCCACATGGGCATGTATGCCAGCCATCTTGCCCTTGTTCCACATATCAAAGAGCTTATCGCGGCATTCCGCAAGAAGTCGGAAGAGTTTGCACACATCGTAAAGATGGGACGCACACAGCTCGAGGACGCTGTGCCGATGACTCTCGGACAGACCTTCTCAGGCTTTGCAAGCATACTCGAGGCAGAGCTGCTGCATCTCGACCAGGCTGCAGCCGACTTCCTTGAGGTCAACATGGGCGCAACAGCCATAGGTACGGGCATCTGCTCTGAGCCGGGCTACGCAGAGAAGTGTGTTAAGGCTTTGGCTGAGATTACCGGATGGGACATCACTCTCGCAAAAGACCTCGTGGGCGTAACCTCAGACACATCTTGCATGATAGGCTATATGTCAGAGCTGAAGCGCATCGCCGTTAAGATGAGCAAGATAAGCAACGACCTTCGACTGCTGGCCAGCGGTCCGCGCTGCGGTTTAGGAGAAATCAATCTCCCGGCACGTCAGCCCGGTTCGTCAATAATGCCCGGAAAGGTAAATCCCGTTATTCCTGAGGTTGTAAGCCAGGTTGCATTCAAGATTATCGGCAACGAGCTTTGTGTCACCATGGCCGGCGAGGCTGCCCAGATGGAGCTTAACGCCATGGAGCCTGTCATGGCTCAGTGCTGCTTCGAGTCAGTAGACCTTATGGCCAATGCATGCGACACCCTGCGCACGCTCTGTGTTGACGGCATTACTGCCAACGAGGATAACTGCCGCCGCGAGGTTAACCGCAGCATCGGCATCGTTACAGCCCTCAACCCCTACATCGGTTACGAGCATTCTACAGAGATTGCCAAGAAGGCTATGGAGACAGGCCGCGGCGTTGTTGAGCTTGTGCTTGAGGAAGGAATACTTACTCAGGAAGATCTCGACACCATCCTTGATGCCAAGAACATGGTTCGCCCTGTTAAGCTCGACATCCACCCGAAATGCTAGTTTTGATGTTCCTGCTTTCTGCCTTTAACTTCGTTTAAGGGCTAAGTTGATATTTTCCGTGCCGTCCGGTTCCTTTCATGGGAATTTGGGCGGCACGTCCTTTTGTCATCTCTTATGGTGCGCAGCTTCTCTGTCGCCATGTGGCAGGCTGTGATACATGCCTGCTGATGCCTCTCTGCATCTTCTTAACAAGCCACTCGCCCAAAACATGAAAATCAAAAGGCCGGTTTGGGCTTCAAAAACATGCCACTTTTGGGTGAAAAGTGGCCGAGTTACGATGCGTAAACGATAGGTTAATGATTTGAAACATGTACGCCTGATTTTGATTACAGTTTTTCTTTTCCCGCCTTTCTCTCTGAATGTTCTTTAAGCATAATCGTGCTTTCTCCTTATGATTTTTTGCAGCTAATGGAGGCAGGCGTTGTCGCTGTCTGTCTGTTACCCCCAAATCAGTCATTGGATTGCACGTAGCTTTATCAATTTTGTGCATTCCAGTTTTCAGCCAGTCTTTTTATTTCTATCGGTGCAAGGCGCTAAGCGCAAACCAAGTTCAACGCAGGCTAATTAAACAGCATTTCCCGATAATCATTGTATTACAATGGTTTACGATAAAATGGAATGTTTGATGATAGGTGGACGCACCTGGGGGGCGTCCCTACATTGCACTACTTGGAGGCTCCAAAAGTCTTGTTGCTTCTTGTCGCAAGCACTACGTTGGCATTTGATTCTAACTGCTTGAACTCCTTTAACTTCGGCGTAGCCAGTCATAAGAGTGTCTGTGAAAAAAATAACGAAAATCTGCTCAAGATAAAACAAAAATCCCGACCGAATTTTAATAACAGATTGGGGTTTTAATATGACTCAAGTATAAATAGCCGGAATGTGAAATCTTATTCAGCGAATATTTTTATCCGTGGCATATAAATGAGAGGCGTGGCTTCTGATGTTCACTTTTGACATATTTTCAAAAAACATTGCATTGATTTTGTTAAACCAATGATTTGCGTTATCTTTGCATAATATAAGCTGCATCTCGGCATAACACTCAAACGTATCTTGGTGGTTTTGTTGTCGGGTTGCATCATCATTCTGTTAATGACATGTTTAATTTTAAACAATAAAATATGGAACAAAAGTTTTTTATATATAACACTCTGAGCCGCCGTAAGGAGCTCTTTGTGCCTATCCACAGCCCTAATGTGGGCATGTATGTGTGCGGCCCTACAGTGTATGGCGATCCGCATCTGGGCCATGCACGCCCGGCGATAACCTTCGACATCCTGTTCCGCTACCTCAAGCATCAGGGCTATAAGGTGCGCTACGTCAGAAACATCACCGACGTGGGCCATCTGGAACACGATGCCGACGATGGCGACGACAAGATAGCAAAGAAGGCACGTCTGGAGCAGCTCGAGCCTATGGAGATAGCACAGCACTACACCAACCGCTATCACGACGCCATGAAGGCGCTCAACGTGCTGCCGCCAAGCATTGAGCCTCACGCCACAGGACACATCATAGAGCAGGAGGAGCTGGTGAAGCAGATTATAGACAACGGCTTTGCCTATGAGAGCAACGGCAGCATCTATTTCGACATCGCAAAATATAACGAGAAATACCACTACGGCATACTGTCGGGACGCAACCTCGACGACGTTATCAACGCCAGCCGCCAGCTCGACGGTGTGGGCGAGAAGCGCAACCAGGCCGACTTCGCCCTGTGGAAGAAGGCGCAGCCCGAGCACATCATGCGCTGGCCGAGCCCCTGGAGCGACGGTTTCCCCGGATGGCACTGCGAGTGTACGGCCATGGGACGCAAGTATCTCGGCGACCACTTCGACATACACGGCGGAGGCATGGACCTCGTGTTCCCGCATCATGAGTGCGAGATTGCGCAGGCTGTGGCAAGCCAGGGCGACCAGATGGTGAAATACTGGATGCACAACAACATGATAACCATCAACGGACAGAAGATGGGCAAGAGCCTCGGCAACTTCATCACGCTCGAGCAGTTCTTCACGGGCAACCATCCGAGCCTCGACAAGGCTTATTCGCCCATGACGATACGCTTCTTCATCCTCTCTGCCCACTACCGCGGCACGGTAGACTTCTCTAACGAAGCCCTGCTGGCAAGCGAGAAGGGACTGGCCCGACTGATGTCAGGCATCGCCGACTTAGACCGCGTGCCCGTGTCAGACAAGTGCGACGCGCAGACCGAGGAGTTTGTGAAGAACCTGCGCCAGAAGTGCTACGACGCCATGAACGACGACCTTGCCACACCTCAGGTTATCAGCTATCTGTTTGAGGCCTGCGGAGTGGTCAACAAGCTGCTCGACCACAAGGCCACTATCTGCGCCGACTGCCTGAAGGAGCTTGCCGACACGATGCGCCTCTTTGCGATAGACCTGCTCGGACTGAAGGAAGAGAAGGGCAACTCGTCTGACGCACGCGAGGAAGCCTACGGCAAGGTGGTAGACATGGTGCTGAGCCTCAGGGCAAAGGCAAAGGCCGAGAAAGACTGGGCCACAAGCGACCGCATACGCGACGAGCTGGCTGCTGCCGGATTCGAGGTGAAAGACACCAAGGACGGCTGCGTATGGAGACTCGACAAATAATGTTGATGTCATGTTACTGAAACCTGTGATGTGTATGTCTGTCGTGCCTGCCAAATCCTTTGGCTGCGTTATGCCGGCCCGCAGCTTCAGCAGGGCATACGTATGATGTTTCTGTTTACACATCTTATATAATATATAAAGAGCAGCGGCATGTTGGCCGCCCGTGTCCTAAGGCATGCGTGCCGCTGCTCTTTCAAAAAAGTTTTTTATCCAATGCAGGATAGCCTCTTATGTGAGGCATTAACCAACAGAGGTCAGACTATGAAAAATATTGCTTACGTTTTGTCTTTATTGATGTTAACGCTCATGACGGCCTGTTCCGACCGTAAGGAGTATGTTATAGCCATGTCGCAGTGCAGCGAGGACATCTGGCGCGAAAAGCTCAACACCGAGATGCTTGCCGGCACTTATCTTTACGACAACGTCACGTTGAGGGTGGCCTCGGCCAACGACGACAACGTAAGGCAGACTGAGCAGATAAACGGCTTTGTAAACGATGGCGTCGACATCCTTATTGTCGCCCCAAACCAGATGAACACCGTTACGCCGGCCATCGAGAACGCATACAACAAAGGCATACCCGTAATACTTTTCGACCGCAAGACCGGTTCAGACAAATACACGGCATTTATCGGCGCCGACAACGTAAAGATGGGGCGCACCATGGGCGAGTATATCGCGTCGCGCCTTGGCGGCAAGGGGCGTGTCCTGGAGATAACGGGCCTTAAAGGCTCGTCGCCGGCCATAGAGCGCCATCAGGGCTTTGCCGATGCCCTGAAGCATTATCCGGGCATAGAGCTGGTGGCCGTGAGCAGCGGCACATGGATGCAGCAGAGCGGGCGCAAGGCCATGGAGGCCATGCTCGACAGCGTGGGCGGCAACATCGACTACGTGTTTGCACACAACGACCGCATGGCCCTAGGTGCGCGTCAGGCAGCCCAGGCACGCGGACTGGCAGGCCGCATAAAGTTTATCGGCATCGACGCCCTGCTGGGCAAGGGCGGAGGCATCGAGCTGGTGCGCGACGGCGTGCTCGACGCATCATATATCTATCCCACGCGCGGCGACATGGTAATGCAGCTGGCCATGAGCATTCTTGAGAAGCATCCCTACCAGCGCGAAAATCTGATGAAGACAGCCCTCGTAACCAAAGACAACGCCGAGGTGCTGCTGATGCAGGCCGAAGAGATGAACAAGCTAAACGACAAGCTCAATATGATGCACGACCGCGTGAACATGTATCTCACGCAGTACAGCCATCAGAAGGTCTACCTCATGATGTTCATCATCATCCTTGTGCTGCTGGTGCTCTCGTTTGTAGCCTTCTACCGCACCATCGTAGTAAAGCGGCGCATGCGCGAGGATGCAGCCAACGCCAAGCTGGTGTTCTTCACCAACATAAGCCATGAGTTCCGCACACCGCTCACTCTCATTGCCGACCCCGTCAGGCGCATGCTCGAGGCCGACAACCTGACCACGCAGCAGCGCTCCATGCTCTGTCTGGTAAGAAAGAATGTCGACGTCATGCTCAGACTTGTTGGCGAGATTCTCGACCTTCGCAAGATTCAGAACGGCAAGATGCAGCTCACCGTGAGCCGCTTCAACCTGTCGGACAGCGTAGGGCAGTGGGTGGCCAACTTTGCGCCGCTGGCCGACAGCAGGGACGTGGAGCTGAGCGTTGACTGCGACCACGACATAAACATAGAGGCCGACCTGTATAAGATGGAGCGTATATGCTATAATCTTATCAGCAACGCTATAAAATACAACCGCAAGGGCGGCAGAGTGAGGATAAGTCTTGCTGCCGACGGCGGCATGGCGCGTCTGACCGTAAGCGATACGGGCATAGGCATACCGCTCGACAAGATTAACCACGTGTTCGACCGCTTCTTCCAGGCATCAGCCGAAAACCGCGGAGGCACGGGCATCGGGCTTGCCATAGTAAAGGCCTTTGTCGACCTTCATCACGGACAGGTTACGGCAGAGGCCAATGCCGACGGCGGGGCAACGTTTACGGTGAGTCTGCCGCTGACGCAGCCCGGAGAAACCATAGTGGAGCAGCCTGATGCAGCAGCTTTGGAGACAGGCGACAGCGTTCCGGCAGACATACCTATGAGCGGCGGCGTGGAGATGATGACGGCACAGGACGACGGCGAGCGCAAGTCGATAGTGGTGGTAGACGACAACAGCGACGTTAAAGACTATATCGTCAGCCTGCTCTCGGCCCACTACGATGTCAAGTGCGCGTCCGACGGCCGCGAGGGCCTCGCCTTGTGCGTCAAGTATGTGCCCGACCTGGTTATCTGCGACGTGATGATGCCCGTGATGGACGGTCTTGAGATGTGCCGCCGGCTTAAGGCGGAGACGGCCACGAGCCATGTGCCCGTCATACTGCTCACGGCCCGCACCTTCGACGACCAGCGCGCCGAGGGCTACGACTGCGGCGCCGACGCCTACATAACCAAGCCCTTCAGCAGCAACGTGCTGCTGTCGCGCGTGCGCAATCTGCTCAATGAGCGCATGAAACTGAAAAATATCTATTCGGGTGCCGAGGCAGAGGAGGACAAGGCTGCCGACGATCCTGATACACGCTTTGTGGCCGACTTCAGGCATCGCCTGAAGGAGCATCTGTCTGACTCAGAGCTCAATGTTGAGACTCTTGCCGCCGAACTCGGCCTTAGTCGCGTGCAGCTCTACCGTAAGGTGAAGCAGCTCACAGGTTCGTCGCCCGTTGAGATAATACGCATAACGCGCCTGAAGGCCGCCGAGCAGCTGCTGCGCACCACGTCGAAGACCGTGTCGGAGATATCCTACGACGTAGGCTTCTCGTCGCCGTCTTATTTCACCAAGTGTTTTAAAGACTATTTCGGCCATCTGCCCAACGAGGGCCGCGGCGTGTAGTCGGCTTGTCAGATAATATCAGTGAAAAATAATCCTTCTAAAGCCCTTGCCATACGTGGCGGGGCTTTAATTATAATATGTATTTTTTATTTTAATATCCTTGTTTATCAGGCGAAATGTATATTTTCCATTTAAAGCGATTTATGGCCTCATTTTATGGTGAAACTTATATAAAATAAATCAATAAGACAGCAAATTATTAGATTAGATACCGAAAATACACAAATATACATTCTTTATAAGATATTTGTTAATAATTCGTGATAAAGCTTTGGTAAATGTTAATAGTTTTGTATATTTGCATGCAATCTAAACTTAACTAATTAAAATTGTGTAACTATGGATAGGAAACTACTATTTGTTGGAGTATCTCTCCTGAGTTGTTTCACTAGTGTTCACGCGGACGATGTTCTTAGTCATGTGATTGAATACGATGGAACACAAGTAAGTTCTCGAACTGACTATACTTATGACGCCAATGGTATGGTTATAGAAGAGTTTATAACAAGACCAAGTCCGAGCGATCCGTCAGTTATGTCAAATTATGAAAAGATTAATTACGGTTATGATTCACAGAAACGCCGTAATTTTGTGGCCGATTACATGTGGAACACTTCCACGCTGACATTTGTTGGTCGTCCTATCGAGGGAGCCAAGACCACTTCTACTTATGATGATGCCACAGGACGCGTTTCGGAACAGCTGTTCTATGACTGGGGCACATCTGACTGGAAAGAGGATTATTCAAAGAGATGTGTGTATACATACGATGGCAATACAGCAACCGAAAACCGCTATAAGAAGCTTAACGGAACTGAGCAAACCACCCCATACGAGATAAACGAATATACCTATGACGACAATATGAACATATTGCAGAAGGTACGCAACAGCTATTCGTTCAGTTTTGCAGAATACGATTATGTAAAGACGCCTACGGAAAAAGAGGTGTATGAATACGATGACAGGGGCAACGTGACCTTGAAGGAGGTATATATGTATTCAAGCGGCGACGACTATGACCCATGGGGTGGAGACGGTGATCCTTGGGGTGACCCTTCTGATACAGACGAGGATGCGGATGATTCTGAGAACGGCGACACCGAAGGCAAATGGTCGCTGATGTACAGATATAAATATCAGTATGAGTATGATGCCAAGGACAATATAACGAAAAAGACAACTTTGGTGTGGCGCGACTATCTTGGGGAGTATGACACCGAGTCAGTGCTGACCTATGAATATTTCTACGGATCGAACGAGGCTCTTGAGCTGCCTTACAGCAATAACTTTGATGCAGATGATTCGTTCGACGGATATACTGCATCGGGCAGTGGCGAAGCCGGCGCAGGCTGGAAACTCGGCAATGGCTCGGCTATATGCACTGCTGCAGTTGACAGCGATCCTAACATACCTGAGATACTTTATCTGCCGGCTCTGCGTTTCACGACGGACAACGAGATTGAAATTTCGTTTAAGGCCAAGGTGGCTGACGCCTCAAAGCCCGGTAAGCTGCAGATGATATTGTGCCGCAATGACGAGACCCATACTCCTTTAGGTACGATAGGTCAGATGTGGGACATCACGGATACAGAGTATCAGGAAATAAAAGGTTTTGTTGTTCCAGACAAGAGCGACGCCTATGTGATAGGTATCTGTTTTGACAACTATCAGAAGGGTTCAGAGGTATATGTTGATGATGTAGACGTAAAGAATGGACGTCCGTCGGCAACTCCTGTTGCACCATACAACTTTGCAGCCACTCCGGCTCAGGACGGATCATTACAGGTTAAATTAGTATGGTATACACCTAACACTAATCTGGCAGGTGACTTCATCAGTCATGTAGACAAAATGGAACTCTACCGTGACGGTATAGATGAGCCTCTATATACCACTCAGGCCACTGGTGCTACGCTTGCAGCCCAGTATGTAGATGCAGACATACCTGAGAAGGGAGAATATACATATCGTGTGTATGCGTATCTCGACGGATTGAAGAGTTATGCTGCCGTTATAAGTGTTAAGGTTGGATATTCTGTACCTTCGCAGATCGAGGGTCTTACCCTGGTAGAGAACGATGACCACTCTGTTACAATCTCATGGGATAAGGCAGATTCTGAATACGGCGATGTAAAATATTATATAGAGCGTAATGGCAGTGAGGTTCTCGATGACGATTTCTCAGGTACGACATTTGTCGATAAAGGAATTGACACAAGTTATGGTCAGCAGCCTGTTTACTATATCATACAGCCCTATAATGAAGTTGGTTACGGCAGAATAACAAGTTCGAACCTCATGTTCATAGGCGAGTCTTCGCTGACACCGTTTAAGGAGTCGTTTGCCGGAGGTGAGCCCACGCATCTGTGGATGAACGAGAAGGTTGTGGGCTACGACGCTGCGTGGGGTACAGGCGCAAGTTGTCCTTCATATCCCTCTGTTGAGGCTCAGGATGGTGATGGCGGTTTTGCCGCATTCCTCTCTACAAGCCTTGCCGAAGGCGATGTCATAAGGTTCACTAGTGAGAAGATAGACTTGAGCAAGTTGGTAAATCCTGAGCTGACGTTCTATATGTATCAGATTGATGGTGACCAGACTGATGATGCTATCGTGGTTGAGGCTTCGAAGGACAATGGCGAGTATGAGGCCCTTACAAGTGCATTACATGTATCCGGCTACGATGCTGCAGGTTGGACAAAGCAGACCGTGTCGCTCGATAAGTTTAAGGGTGAGAAGAATGTACGTCTAAGTTTCAAGGGCATTTCCGCCATCACTCACGACATATTGATAGACAATATGACGGTTGGTGAAAAGCAGACTAGCGGTATCGGTTCTACATTGACCGACGGTGTCAGGGTATATGCCTCAGATGACGAGATAGTTGTCAATGCTCCGGCCGAAAGCGATGTAAGAATCTTCAATGCAGGCGGTGCGCAGCTTTATGCCGGCCGTGTGGCTGATGTAAGGGTTGCTGTTGCCAAAGGATTGTATGTCGTTACAGTTGACGGCCGTTCTACAAAGATTACGGTGAGATAATAGCACTGCAATAATCCTTATATAAGAAACTAAATGTCGGGGTGCAATGTGGCATAATGCTATGTTGCGCCCCTTTTCATTCCCGGTGCCAACCAGACAAAACAAGACTTCTTAACCTCATATTTATCTTCGGGATTCGTCTGCATTATTGTTCGTCCTGTCTGCTCATTCCTGCTCTGCCGCCGTGTCCAGCCACGGCATATCTCTGTTGCCGCATCAAGGAATATAAAGAAAATGTTAATAAGTGTGTAGCCCTTTTAGGCTTTATTGGCTATGAAACGGGCAAAATAGGCCACAGAAATCGTACAAAGTATGTAAATTTTGTTACATGAACGAAATTTTTAATTCATTGGTATAAAATTGTTAACAGAAATTTCATAATCTAAATAATTTTGCTAGCGACAAAAGTCACGATAAACAATTTATTAAACCATAAAAACGCAGTAAAAATATGAAGAACATTAAACTAATGCTATCAAGCGTAAAGCGTATTGTGCTGTTCTTCGTCTTAATGAGTTTCGGCTTGTATGCCACGGCTCAGACAACGATGGAAGTCAGCGGTACGGTGAAAGACGATCAAGGTGAGACGGTTATTGGAGCCAGTGTGCTTGAAGAAGGTACGACAAACGGTGCTGTAACCGACATAGACGGAAACTTTAAATTAAAGGTGAAGGAAGGCGCCAAGATCAGAATCTCTTATGTAGGTTACAACACAGTGACGCTTCCGGCGCGTCAGAACATGGTTGTAAAGCTCGAGGAAGCCGGAAACATTATGGACGAACTTGTTGTAACAGGTTATACCACTCAGCGTAAAGCCGACCTTACAGGATCTGTGTCTGTAGTTTCGACAGACGATCTGAAGACAAGTCCTGATGCCGACCCGATGCGTGCATTGCAGGGCCGTGTTCCGGGTATGACTGTTACAGGCAACGGTTCGCCAATAGGAACAGGAACAGTAAGAATACGTGGTATCGGTTCGTTCAACTCTTCACAAGACCCGCTTTTCGTAATCGACGGTGTGCCAACAACAATGTCTCTCAACTCTCTTAACACTAACGACATTGAGAGCATGCAGGTGCTTAAGGATGCGGCTTCGGCTTCTATCTATGGTTCGCGCGCGTCTAACGGCGTCATCATTATCACGACAAAGCAGGGTAAGAAAGGCGGCAAGATGAAGGTTGACTTCTCTGCAAATCTTACGGCTTCGTTCTACACATCACAGTCATTGATGAACCTGTGTAACTCTGCCGAATATGCCACTGCAATGGCTCAGGCAGCCCTGAACGACGGAATAGACCCTGTTACATATGCAGCCAACTACGGACTTAATCTCAACGCCGCCAACGGAACCCCTATCACGGTATGGAATCCGGCAACAGAACAGTATGAGAATTATACTGTAAACGGCCGTTATGACGGATTTATCAACAGCGCAAAAACAATGAAATATTCAGATACAGACTGGCTTGACGAGATTTCGCGTACAGGTTTCTCTCAGAACTACGACCTGTCTATATCTAACGCAACAGACAAATATTCGGCATTATTCTCTTTAGGATACAAAAAGAACGAGGGTATATTGAAGTATACTTCGTTTGAGAATATTTCTGCCAGAATGAATTCTTCTTACAACATTAACAAGAATCTGACAGTAGGCGAAAACTTCACCATAACATGGTCGAGACAAGTTGACTGTGCGCCAATGGAGAATGCCTTGAAAATGGCTCCTATCGTGCCGGTATATGAGACTGACGGAACAACATTCGGTGGTCCTGTAGGAAGCATGTCCGACCGTCAGAACCCGCTCCGCGAGATGTATCAGAACCGTGATAACCATCTTGACTACTGGCGTCTGTTCGGTAATGCATACGTAGAGCTGAAGCCGATTGAAGGCCTTGTGCTCCGTTCAAGTTTCGGTATCGACTTCTATACATCTTTTATACAGTCGATGAATCATACATTCCATTCAGATATCGTCAACAACAACGTTGCAAGCACAACGCTCTCTAACAAGAATGATATGAACTGGACATGGTCTAACACAGCCACTTACAACTTTACGCTTGCCGACAAGCATGATTTCTCTGTTCTGCTGGGTGTCGAGTTGTCAAAGCAGAACTCTATCGACTGGTCTGGCTACAATGAAGGCTATGCACTCGAAGATCCTGACTATATGTGGCCTAACGCTGCAACAGGCACAGCCCGCGTTGCCGGCGCAATGGTAGGATACAGGCTTGCTTCTTTCTTCGGTAAGGTTGACTATAATTATGATGATCTTATCTTGGCTTCGTTCACGATGCGCCGCGACGGTTCTTCACGTTTCGGCAAGGGCAACCGCTGGGGTACATTCCCCGCAGCCACATTAGGCTTCCGTGTATCCAAACTGCTTGAAAAAGACTGGTTAGACGACTGGAAAATACGTTTGTCATGGGGTAAGACCGGTAACCAGGCTATAGACAATAACGCACAATTCGGACTGTATGTCGCTGATTATGGATTAGACCGTATAACCTCTACAGCCTATGACCTTTTCCTTCAGGGCTCGGGCACATTCCCTTCTGGATACCGTGCCACACAGCTGCCTAATGCAAACCTGAAGTGGGAGTCGGCCACACAATATAATATAGGTACAGACTTTACGCTGTTCCACAACATGCTCTATGGTTCTATCGACTGGTATATCAAGGATGTCGACGACATGCTTATCAATCCGGCATATATCGGTACAAAGGGCGAGGGTGGTGCAACATGGATGAATGGTCCTTCGCTGCGCAACTGGGGTATGGAGTTTATGCTCGGATACCGCAAGACACTGCCATGCGGACTTGGACTCGATATCAACGCCAACGCCGACTTCTTCCGCAACAAGGTTACATCACTGCCCGAAACAGCAACAGGCTCTTATGCTCATACGTCTAAGGAGAATCTCGTAGAGTCAGGACAGCCTTATGGTTCAATAGTAGGATACGTTGTTGAGGGACTTTATCAGACACAAGAGGAAGTTAATGCATCCGGTCAGGCCAATGCGCGTGTGGGCGGACTTAAATACGCCGACCTCGACAAGAATGGTGTTATCAACTCTGATGACCAGGATTGGATCTACAATCCCGTTCCTAAGTTCTCTTATGGCATCAACATAGGCCTTACATATAAAGGTTTCGACCTGAGCATGTTCTGGCAGGGCGTTTACGACAAGGATGTTTATAACAACCAGAAATTCCAGACAGACTTTTGGGCTGTTACTGACGCAGGATCTAACAAGGGTAACCGACTGCTCAACGCATGGAACACCAACAATACCGGCTCAACCATCCCGAGGCTGTCAACGACCAATACAGCCGACGAAGGCCGCGCATCAAGCTATTTCGTTGAGAACGGATCTTATCTGAAACTGCGTACGCTGCAGGTGGGATACACATTCCCTTCAAGTCTTATTTCAAAGCTTAAGATGACAAGTGCACGCGTTTATCTTTCAGGCCAGAACCTGCTTACAATAAAGAGTTCAAGCCTTACATGTCCTGATCCGGAGAACCCGGACTGGAACTATCCGTTGTCAACATCACTCTCATTCGGATTACAATTAAGTTTCTAACATTTTAACGATTTATCAAAATGAAAAAGATATATAGCATATTAGCAGCATGCGTCCTGGGCTTTACGCTGACAAGCTGTGACGATTTTCTTGACTATACTCCTACTGCTGTGGTAGACGAGGATAAGGCCTTTTCTGATCCTGAAGGAATGGTTACCTCTGCTTACGCCATGCTCGGCGACTGCTGGTTCTCATATCCGTTTAATCTCTTTCCTTATGGAGACATAACGTCTGACGACTGTCTTAAGGGCGGAAGCGGACCTAATGATACAGGATATCATGCCATGGATATATGGACAACACTGACTTCTACCACTCCGGGTGAGATGGACGAGCTGTGGTATCATCTTTATTGTGCCGTGTCTCGCTGCAACCGTGCATTGCTGTCACTTGAACGTAACGGCGAGAGCAAGCTCGGAGCCGAGACTACACGCCAGCGTGTGGCTGAGGTTAAATTCCTCCGTGGTCATTTCTACTATAAGCTGCTCACCGTATTCCGTAAAATACCTTGGATTGATGAGAGGGTAGAAGACGACGGAACACAGGAGTCTGTAAGAAATGACCAGTACACTTATGAAGAACTCTTCGGCAAGATTATCAGCGACTTTAAGGTTGCTTACGATGTTTTGCCGGTAAAAGAGCCGGGACAGGACGGCCGTGCCAACAAGGTGGCAGCCGCTGCATACCTTGCAAAATGCTATCTTAACCTCGCATGGGGTAACGGATATGAAGCAGGTACAGGTGTTGACCACATCAACACAAACTATATGGACAGCGTTGTGATATACACCGACGAAGTTGTCAACTCTGATTACGGTTATCTCGAGGATTATGGCGACATTTTCCTTCCCGAATATAAGAACAGTAAAGAGTCTGTGTTTGCAGTACAGTGTTCTGACTATGAGGACGACCATACTACTTACGGCCGTGCCAACTGGTCGGTAATGCTTAACGGCTGCTGGGGTATGTGGTCTTGCGGATGGGATTTCCACAAGCCTTCTCAGAACCTCGTAAATGCCTTCAAGACAAAGGACGGTCTGCCAATGTTTGACAATTACAACGACAGTGTTGACTATCCTATCAACGGACAGCCTACTGCACAGAAGTGGGATCCGAGATTGTTCCATACTGTAGGCATGCCATCTTTCCCATACAAATACGAGAAGGAATATACGCAGACTATGGCTAACTCTCGCGACGCTACCGACTATGGCTATTATACATCGCTTAAGGAAGTTCCGCAGCGTTCTAAGGGTGAAACATTCAATGATTCATGGCAGGCTTTTGCAACAAACGACTATGTAATACGTTATACAGATGTCATGCTTATGCGTGCTGAAGCACTCATCGAACTCGGCCGTCTGTCTGAGGCCCGCGTCATCATCAACGATATCAGACGCCGTGCTGCCAACTCTGTGAACAAGCACATTGAATATGCTGCCGACCAGTGCCAGATAGCAGAATATCCTGTTTCTCCGTATTTCGACAACAAGGAGAACGCACGCAAGTGCCTGCGCTGGGAGCGCCGTCTTGAGATGGCTATGGAGAACGGACGCTTCTTCGACCTGCGCCGTTGGGGTGTTGCTTCTCAGACACTTAACGCTTACTTCGCAAGCGAGCAGAACTCTACATACAGCTTCTTCGACCACAACGGCAACGTGATGGAAGGCGCGCCAGTATCATACGATGAAAACGGCAATGTTACAAGTGCCAGGGAACAGCATTACGGACAGTATTACCGCGATGCTCACTTTACGGCAGGCAAGAACGAGTTCTTCCCGATACCTTATAATCAGTTGTTCTACATACCTGGATTATACACCCAGAATCAGAATTATGATTAAAGGATAATTGCCGGTTGCATTCATGGAATAGAAGATGATAGGTATTTTAAGTTGATGAAGATACATCCGGCGGATGTGCGATGTATTTTGCATAAGATTTCGTGCGGATGTATCTTTTAAAGGTAATAAGATTGTTTTTAAAAGGATATTGCCAATATTGTATACATTGGTAAAATTATAATGACGGCGGTCGTGTAGGTGCC
>UMEA01022173.1_pt1 | contig 28137 bp, 18 predicted proteins | sample 1964621 | NCBI WGS metagenome assembly UMEA01 (sample SAMEA4836007, study PRJEB28245) | human gut metagenome | biome: gut microbiome; material: fecal sample | place: Denmark | collected 2008 | reverse complement strand
TTAGGCTGACTGACAAGGACAACGTAAAGTAACCGCCGTTACCAACCATCGTGACAAAGAATTGGCTCACGGATGTTTATGAGCCATGCCAAAACGGCAAGTGGATAGGTTGGCTATGTTTATCTAATAGCCACACGGATGTCGCTCCACCGGTGGATAGGCGGGTCCTAAATCAGTCGAAGTTATCCGTACGGAACATGGTAAGCCTATAGGTCTCCTCATCTCATTATGGGAACAGGTAAGTCAATCGCAAGAGCAACCGAACGGCTTGTAGGTAAATGACGATGGAGAAAGCGAATGCCCCTCTGTAATGGCGGGGATAGGGGTTGGGACATCACCCCACGCGAAAGCGGGCAGACTTCCATCAGGTAATTCGCTACGAAATGAAATGTAGAACTTGTGTAAATGAAGAAACGACAATTGGACGAGGCGCAAGCCAAGTGTGCATCCTCAGCCGCACTGACCGCATGGCAGACCATCAACTGGGTGTCGTGTGAGAAGGAGGTACGCAAGCTGCAAGTCAGAATAGTAGAGGCTCTAAAGGCAAACCGCATTGGAAAGGTGAAATCTCTCCAACGCATCTTGATTAGCTCGTTCTCCGCCAAGGCATTGGCAGTGAGACGCGTGACATCAAACTCGGGCGGTAGCACTGCTGGGGTTGACAAGGAAACCTGGCTCACTCCCATAAGACGCTACAAAGCCATCAGCTCTTTGACAACGAGGGGTTACAAGCCAAAGCCTCTTCGCCGTGTCTTCATCCCGAAGAAAAACGGCAAGATGCGCCCGCTCGGAATCCCTACCATCAAGGACAGGGCTATGCAAGCCCTCTTCCTAATGGCACTTGAACCCATAGCAGAGACACTTGCCGACGGCAACTCCTATGGTTTTCGCAAATACCGCTCATGTGCGGATGCGACAGACCAGATATACAAGTGCCTTCACAAGAAGACCTCGGCTCAATGGGTGCTTGAGGGTGACATAAAGGGATGCTTCGACCATATCAGCCACGAATGGTTGCTTGACAATGTCATAATCGACAAGGAAATGCTCCGCAAGTGGCTTAAGGCGGGAGTGATAGAAAAGAATGTGTTCCACATGACCGACGAGGGGACACCCCAAGGCGGAATAATCTCCCCGACATTGGCGAACATCACACTTGATGGGATGGAAGCATTGGTAGCCAAACACTCAACCCGAAGGGACAACGGCAAGACCTACTCCAACAAGGTAAACCTCGTACGCTACGCAGACGACTTCATCGTCACTGGCGATACGAAGGAGGTACTTGAAGAGATAAAGTCAGAGCTAATCGTATTCCTAAAGGACAGAGGTTTGGAACTCTCAGAGGAAAAGACGCTGATAACACATATCAAGGATGGTTTTGACTTCCTCGGTTTCAACATACGGAAATATGGCAACGGCATGTTGCTGATTAAACCGAGCAAGAAGAATCAGAAGAAGTTTGCGGAGTCGACACATGAAGTAATATACAAAATGCGCTCAGCCAAGCAGACGGATGTAATTGGCAAACTCAACCCCAAGATAAGCGGTTGGGCGAACTATTACAGATATGTGTCCTCGAAGGAGGTGTTCTCCAAGCTCGACCACATAATCTTCCTCCAACTGAGGAGATGGTCGATAAGAAGACACCATGACAAGTCGTTGAAGTGGATAGAGAAGAAGTATTGGCAACACGACGGGAAACGTGGATGGATATTTGGAACAAAGGGCAAGGATAAGAAAGGCAAGGAGAAAATCTATCGCCTTATCCAACTGACCCACACACCGATACTCCGCTACACGAAGATAAGGTCGAAAGCCAATCCGTTTGACCCACGATACGACGAATACTTCAAGCAACGGCAAGAAACAAAAAGCCGTACACGCCCGCTCAAATGCAGTGCATGACAGCACACAGAGCCGATTATTTAGAACGAGAGATAATTAAAAGAATTACACGAGCCGTGTGCGGTGAAAGTCGCATGCACGGTTCTTGAAGGGGAAAGCGGGGGAAACCCCGCAGACCTACTTAGAAAATAAGTGGCTTTCAAATAGCTCAATTCAGAAAAAGACGGGGCCAAACAATGGAACAAAGGTTGTAAGCAAGGAGGCAATCCGTATGCAACAGACAGGGGCACTGCTATGGCTGTATGCCTGGAGAAACGAAGCGGGAAATCCGACCTTACAGCTGTATCATCAGAAGAGTGAGGAGCATGAACACTGATGCACGATGAACGACAAGCCTAAGGGTCAGCTTAGCAATAGAGGCATCAAGCCAAAAGAGGACAGACATCAGAGGATTGGCGATAGCACTGTCATCATGCTAAGACCAAGTTCTGTGTCCGACAAGGAAGAGTCGCAAAAGACAGACGAGTAAAACCAAAAGGCGAAATGACCATTCCTATAACAAGGTACAGAGACGCTTAAAACGGCGAAGGGACTTTGGCGACGTATCGCTATACAGGTGTCGAAGCATCGCTTCTATAACAGGACTGGAGCAAGTGAGCAAACCGCACAACTTGCTCCCAAGGTATTTCAGTTACAACAGCCATAACCTCATTGGAGGATTGTCCTAAAAGAGTTTTTGCAGTCAAAGGAAGAAAGAGTCTGCAAGCCACATAGCCAACAGACTCTCTCCTGATTATTCACAGATGACAACATCATCCTTGTACTCCGTCACTTCCTTGCCGTTGATGAGCTGGACAATGACCTCACAACCCAAGTCCTCGACAATCGTTCCCTCTGTCTGACCTCTTCGGGGATAAAGCAAGGTGCAGAAACACCCTACAACGCCGTCCAACTGCTCCATGTCTATCGTTGCCATATCCGTTCCTCCTTGTTAGCCGAATGTGATTGGATTGATGCAGAAATTCGTGTCCTCTGCCTCATACTCGTATTCATTGATGAAGTCAATCATCTTCTGTTCGCTTCTTCCGTCCTGTGAGACACCAGTCTTCTCACACCACAACTTGATAGCATCACCAAAGGTGGAGTAAGCACCCTCAAAATCCTCAAAGAGTTCTCCGTATGCAGTGACGTAGCACTCTTCGGGGAAGAAGTCGTTCTCATCGTGCGTATAGAAGATGTCGCAACCTGGCTCAACCTCTCGCCAACTGATTGAAAGTTCATCGCCAAGTGCCTTGTTCACCTCCTCAAAGAACAAGTCGCATGAAGACCAAGCACTTTCGGTGTCAAAGGACAAGAGGGCATAATCGTCTTCCACGTTCTCCTCATACTCTGCCCAATAGATGTGTCCTCTCACCGAGATGCCTTTCTTCTCGTAGTCAATGCCATAGTGTTCTGCCAAGAGATACAGATACACATTATTACTGTTCACCTCCAACTCTTGGAGTGTGTTCCAAAGGTCTGCCACGGCTTTGCGTGAGCCTGTCACCTTGTACTGAGTGTCGCAAATGTTAGCCATAAGATAAAATTTTTATTTTCTTCCCTTATGTAGAACCAACTACCATCGGGATTGATTAAAGAATTATGTTGCCCCAAAAGGTGTTATGGCTCATCAATGCAAGGTTTTGCCGTCAAATACTACCTCTGCCACAATCAGAGCGTGGAGATTTCACGGACAAACCACAGGCACCGACCTTGCAGGATGAACGCCATGACAGGTACCTTTGCAACACAATTCTTATCAAAGCCCGATGGGGTGGTACATGGCAGACTGCATGGTACAGCAGTGTGAAGTGACGTTATAGGTGGAGATAAGGCTATAAGAGGTTTTTGCAGTCAAAGGAGAAAAGAGTCCACAAAGTGCAGTATCTACAGGACAAAAACACTTTAGTTTACCTTGGTTAGCTCTTATATATATGCTAACCTAAAGTAAACTGTATATATGTCCGTCTAAAACCCGAAAACCGTACGGGTCAGCTTACGTCAGAAACAGAAGTATAGAACCATAGAAGTGGTTCAAGAAGTCTTTCTTCCTTTGACTGCAAAATATTATCTTTGCACGAATCATAATTGCCCTGTAGGATTTAATATAATTTAACACTCTTTGTTGAATGCAAGGAAGAACAGCTTCAATATGCTGAATATCAGTAGTATAACATTGTGTTAACCCTTAATCTGTAGAAAAGGATGTTATCATACAAAGTAATGTCCATTTGTACTTTTTCTATATGGTTTTATACTTACATTTGCATATCATTTGTATCTTGATAACAGTAACTAACTGATTATCAATATACTTTATATTTGAGGAAGTCAAATAAGGTTTCATAACCTAATATGATATAAGAAGTCCGTGTAACTTATTGAGTTGCACGGACTTCTTGTTTTATTCTACCACAATGTTTAATTACACATAAAAGACAATAAAAAGGGCTGAAACCATCAAATTGATTTCAGCCCTACTTATGTTTAGTAAAATAGGTTTTATCTTATGGCAATAATTCTAAAATCTGATTTTTCGCATTGTTGTCTGTCCTGATTCAGAAGTATGCTTAACGATATAAACACCATGAGTCAGGTTATGACCAGAAACCTGGATGCCTTGGAGATTGAAAACTTCCAATTTACCTTCCTCAGAACAGCATATTGTTCCCTCCGGAGTTACGTAAATTGAAACATTAGTTATTTCATTATTTTTGATATCAGTTGCTCCGGTTTCAATGTGTGCCTTTGCGGCATTGTCTATAATACCGGTCTTACCATTTATCAGCAAAGCTACGATTGACAGATATTTTGTGCTCTGTACTCTCGGCAGCTCAATATCCTTAGTGAAATCATAAAATTCTCCAACCTCAACTTCTGAAGGCATACTGTTTTCTATTCCATTATAATCGAATATACCTCTTGCCACATGATTGAATTTAATCGGTGCCGGATTCGGAAGATTCTCAAAGCCTCCCATCTCACCATTCGCACCTCCGGAATAAGCATTTGCCTGCGTAACTCCGGTGATACTGTCCTCAAGTATGACAAAAGCTATGCGATAGTCAAGATCCTTGCCTGGATTAGCAAACGTCGCCGTAACCTTTGCATGTACGACATTGTCTTCTAAGTTTGCACTTGTCACCATGCTGGCAACGGCCTGGTCCCTTACAAGATTCTTGTATTCACTTTCAAGATTACCCGACAACGGACTGCAAACCTTTTGCGGGTCTCTGTTAATGATGCAGTTTGGATATGAGTCGAAATAATTCTGTATAGGTGCATAAGTGTCCTCGCTGAAGACATCTCTATCGTGAGCGGCTATACCGATGAATGTATCAGGATATTTCTCATCCATATACTCGAAAGCCACAATTCCTTTAGGACACCATCCGCACCAAGTGCCAGTACCTTCTTCAACAACCATCCTTCTTACAAAAGAATTCTCTGTAACTTTGATATATGCAACAACATCATTATTAACAGGATTGGCATCTTCTATGCCATTAACAGAAACAAGTTTCATATTGACTGTGTGCATTCCAAATTCGTTAATAGCAGGCACATCAATGCTGAAGCTTGTAGAAGAACCGCCTGTAAGATACGTGGTTTTCTCAATTGTCTGAGTTTCGCCGTTGTCAATATTGTATTCAACCTTATAGCCCTTTATTGCCTTAGTCGAAAGATTTTCAAGTTTTGCCGTAAGTTTAAATCCCTCACCCGGTTTTACCAATGTTTCATTGTTTACTATTAAGCGTGCGTCTTCGGGCAAGTCTTCGCCTTCAATGCGGACAGCAATATTCAGAGCATTGTATTTATACTCTTCATTACCGGCATAGTCTATCCATGCGTTGTCTCCGTCTTTCACCCAACATCCGTTTACATTATAAATGCTTGAACGTCCTATAGGGTTTATACCTACGCAAGAATATCCCACATAAAATCCCTTGCCGCTTATTACGTATGCATCATCGAAACTAAAAGAAGCCACACCTGTTTTTTGCGAACCGAACGTTTTCTCTGTTTCAGGTGTACCGTCAAGATCTTCAGTAATGAACACCTTCAATTCACTTACCGAATTATACAGTCCAACACGTACAGCCGTAGCCTTCTTTCCCTTGTAAAGTTCTGCTACTTCAGAAGGTATGTATATGGCTCCCGAAACAGTTGTATTCTGCCCTATACCGATACCATTTAAAATGATATTATCACTGTATCCCCAATAAATTTGGGCCGCTACATCAGCCCGGCCAAGCATAAAGAGCAAAGATAATAATAATAATTTTAGATATTTCATTTTGAATAAAATAATAGGGTATGATGTTATTATTGTCTTTTTATAAAAATCGGATTACGACCTTCCGTTGCAGGGAGGTCGTAATCCGGACAAAAGATTATCTGCATACATTAACTTTGACGTTGTTCATAGAACCGTCAGCAGCAACAGTGTGTATTATATACAATCCAACAGGAAGATTAACTGCCAAAGAATTCTGCGAGCCGTTCAGATTAAACGTCTTTATCATCTTACCGCTGATATCATATACATAAACATTCTTGATGTTATTTTCATTAAAGTTCAAAGTAGAGGTCTTTGAATCATACCATACGTAATTAGCACCAATATTTACATTTTCAATATTGCCTGCAATGCCCCTTACTGCCATATGTATAACAGGAACCTTCCAATATGCCATCGGTGAACCGTCACTAAGGATTGATCTTGTATTTTCAAAATCATCATTGTTGAACATCTTAAACAATGCAGGATAGTCATTTCCAACCAAACCGTTCTTGACAACTGCTATACACAAGTTTTTATCTTTCTTGTATTCAAATTCTTCAGAAAGGATGAAAGACATAAAGTTTGTTCCAGGATTGATTGTTACAGATCCTTCGTAAACCTGTGTCATATCTTCAAGTGGAATAGCCTCGCTTTCAGTCTTGAAGATAGTCTTGTCCGTATTGCACATATAGATTTTTACATCTACCGGACCAAGAACAGAAGTGATTTCGTTACCGGTATATTCATATGCCAGACGGCTTATACTTCCGTCAGTCTCAACATTGATCTCGTCTGCAAAATATAACGTCTGTGTCATACTTTCACCTACGATGAACGACATAGGAATTCTGGTGTCATCACCTATTGTATTTTCATCTGTAACGAGAACATTGTACGGCGGCATGCCTTCCGGCAAAACATTTACAGTATACGGTTCTGTAACATTATTACTTTCGTCGCCGTCACCCTCAATTTCAACCAAGCCAACAAGTTCGACCTGGTCTTCAACATCAGGAACATAAGTTACAGTAACCTCTGCAGTCTTGAACATTTCAACAGCAGGAACATCTGTAGTTGAACCTAAGACAACATAGTTGCCATTGTCTACACGTGCAATCTTAACTTCGTATTTGTCTGCCGTCTTATAAGAGTTGTTGTACAGTTTTACCTTACATGTATTATTTCCATTGCATACAGCGTCAATAATTCCATCCAAGCTTACAGCGCTCATATCAACAGGATGAATCTCCTCTATCGTTACTTCCTGCAAGCTGAAGATATCGTCGCCTGTTACCAAAGACACGTCTATTCCATAATTGTAAACACCTGTCTCCTTAATCTCAACAATGTCTTCAAATGTCTTAACGTAGTAATATTCATCTGCAGAGTAATCCTTCTCTTCGCGAAGCACGTTTGTCATATCGCCAGCAGTCCTTCCTTGACCGATAGCAATTCTAAAGTCTTCCTTACAGCCATTAGGACCATAATAAGTCTTTATCTTTGTTGTTATTTTATACGTCTTTCCTGCTTCCAGCTTGACATCCGGTGAAATCAACCAACAGTTTTCTCTCTGATGTGTTGTTGTCATCATTCCTTCGTCTCCAGCCATAGAGCCACCGCTCCATTCCCAATCGCCAAGATTTGTCCATGCCTCTGAGAGAATCTGGTCTGTGAAATTGAATTTCACAGGAGTTGTGTATGCTGCTCCCGCTATGAACTTCTCTGTCTCTGTTGTCTCACCGACACCTGTTACGTTTGAAGTCTGTATTGTATAATAGTAACATTGCTGATTACCTAGATTTGTATCTGTAAACGTAGTTTCAGTCTGGTCTTTAGCAATTTCAATTTCGTCAGGATAACGTATGATTGTATATTTAAGTCCCTCAGGATTTACATATCCGCCGTTCATACCATATTCTGGAGCATCCCATGTAACAGTAACACTTTCTCCATTGTTCTTCACCACAATATTTCCGACAGCTCCGGGAACATCCTCGCCTACGAAAACGCTGATGCTGTCCTTGATACCTTTTCCAAATTCATTGCACGGAACAACATAATATGTGTTTATTCCTGCATTTGGAGTTTCATCTGTCCATGACATTTCCTGTCCTTCCTTGCCTTCTGCAGGGAGAGTAGCCGCCGGTGTTTCTGAACCGTCCTTATATATCTGTACTTCTTTCAGGTCTGTAAGTTCCTTTTTATTCCACTGCAATGAAGGATTCGTCCATGTCAATGTGCTTTTCATTGATCCTGTCATATCGGGAGTAGCTTTCAAATCCTGAACTTTTGCAGGTGCATTCTCATTTTCAGGCAACGTATAAGGAATATACAGTCCTACGAAATCGCCCCAGAATGCTCCAAGAGCTTCCATATTACCAGTTTCCAGATTTACAGTATACAATTGCTGCTTGTTATCATCTGCTCTAAGGGCGATCCAATATAAGTCACCTGTAGTGTAGTCAAATGACATTGTTCCATAATAAGCTGTAACAAACGAACTTCCGTTATAAGAAAGCTTCACTTCTTTTTTAACATCGAAGTTGTCTGTATCATATGCAATAAGCTTTGCACCTACGTTACTTTCACCTTCGTATATTGAATTCTGCACCCATAATGTACCTTCCATATCTACAGACATAGCAAAAGATATGAAATCAAAATCATGCAGTTTTGTCGGCGTACCCGTAGCTCTGTCTATTTTGTAAAGAGTTGACACCTGTGCCTGATTTTCTTTTGTTGTCTGTCCAAGAGCATACACCTCGTCTTTCACGGGGTTATATGTCATGCAATACAACGTATAGCTATGCCAGTTGTCATAAAAATCATCTCCCTGCTCGAAATTCTTAACTATATCCAGTTCTCCCGTCTCCGGTTCAACTTTCACAAAGGCATACGGATAGTCATATCCCAATGAATACTGGAAAATATAAAATGCATAATAAGCATCGCCGCCCCAGCATCCACATCTCAGACCATCAACGAATGACTGTGAACCAGGATTCCATGTTTTTAGCTTTATAGCATTTTGAGGCTCTTTTGACCAGAACTTATACCATCCACGCTCTTGATTATAATAATCATCCAATGTTGTTGCATACATCAGGATTCCTTTTCCTTTTTCCTCATTAGGATTCACTTTTTGCATGCCATTAGTCTGTAGTTTAGAGCTAACTCCTAATTTAAAATCAGGAAATTTTTGTCCCGTTTGCGCATGAACGGAAAACGATGTTGCTGCTACTAAAAGTAACAAAAAACAAATAGTAACTTTTTTTCATAGATAAAGTTTTTGTTGTTAACAATTATTGTTTTAATAAAGATTTCAAGCCATATCAAGCTTGATTTTGTTGAGAGAATGCCGCCTGCAGGTGTGTATGCAAAGAGGACTGTGAACTTAAACAATTACCGGTTGAAATGGGAATAAAACCTATTAAAAAAGGAATTTAAAATCAACTATAAAGCAGAAACAACTCCCTAAACCTGGGTAAAGATAAATACAATATTTCAAAGCTGAAATATTTTGCCTGGTAAATCTTATTATTTTAATGTTTTTTAAATTTAACATTTATAGCATTTTTAATTGCAATATGCTATACTTTGCACATATTTATTTACAAACTGAAAAAGGCATGAATAGGCGTTTCTGCCCATTTCTCAATACGACAGCACACATAAAATCGACAAACAGGCACACTATATCACAAAGAAAGAATCATGTCCGCCAGCAGAACGGCAGTCTCAGCTTCATCCCTCGGAGCATCCTTCGGTTTCCATGCAACAATGAATCTTACCGATGCCGACCTGACACGATAACCTCTGCTCTCCCACTCCGCAAGCGTCTTCTGCATATTGACAGACAACTTGGCCACAGGCATGCCGGCCGCATTATACAGAAAATGATTACCGTATGTAAGTCTGTCGCCGCTACGCAAGGCAAGAACTTCGCTTTTACGGCCTTTGAAGAACTGCAGATACACATCTTTGTGAGAAAGCTGCAAGACTATCTCATCGGGCATGGCATACTGCTCTCGGTCTGTCATGTGGCAGTCAGCTCTCAGACGGTCAAAACAGTTGCCGTTGGTATAGACAAAAAGCCTCTGCTTAGCCCGCGTCATTCCTACATAATAGCGGCGCATCAGGCAGTCGTCTTTCGCATAATTGCCGGAGATAAGCATATACACATCGTCAAACTCACGGCCCTTTGCCTTGTGTATTGTCGATACAACGACATCGGCCCCAGACAGGTCGCAGAAATCTTCGACAGAAGACTCAAACACAAACTCCTTGAAATCGCTTAGATATTTAGTCTTGCTGGTCTGCTCAAAAAGTTCGATGCAACGCTTCAGATACACCAAACTTTTACTTCTTTCATAAAACGAGAATGTTTTCTGTTTGGCCTTTTCCCACAAATCATCCTGAATCAGCGGTGAAGTAACATGCTTGCTTATGTATTTCATGAAGTATCTCACCTCTACCATGTTCCAAAAGAGCATGCCTTCCATCGACTGTATCAGTTTACATCTTATGCCGTGTCTGCGCAGAATGGCAACAAGCGTAACCGTTTCTTCGTTTGTCTGTGTGAGTATGCACGACGAACCTTTGCCCTTATGCGACATCAAGCAGTCCACAAGCGGCTTATACATATACAAAGAATTGCAGTGGACTACCTCTACCCTACCGTCGCTTTCTTTCATCGACTTTATAGGCGTTACCTTCATTCTCCGGCTTACGTTACGCAAAAAGTCGTTAGAGAAATCAACCAAATGACGCTCACTGCGGTAATTCTCTGTCATTTCTATAAAACGGCTCCCCTCTTCCTTGGTCAACTGATACATATATTTAGAGTCAGACCCGCGAAACTCGTAAATGTTCTGGTCGTCATCACCAACGGCTATCACGCGCATGTCATCATTGGCATCCATAAGTGCCTTTACAAGTTTATATTCGTCGTCACTCATGTCCTGTGCCTCGTCAATAACAAGCACCGTCTTGCCTATCTTTGACGGCTCCACCTCACCGTCGACAATCATCTGGGCCGCTCGCCCAACAACATTGTCAACATCGTCAAGATTGCCGATACGCCCTAACAAGTCAAAGCAATAAGAATGGAATGTCTTTATCTCAACAAAGTGGGCTGCGTTGCCAATCAGCTGCATCAGCCGCTGTTTAAATTCTGTCGCCGCAGCCCTCGAGAACGTCAGCATCAAGAGCTGCTCATGCTTCACATCTTCAAGCAACAGGAGCGATGCCAGCTTATGAACAAGCACACGCGTTTTGCCGCTGCCCGGACCGGCAGCCACGACAATACAGCGCGACTCTTTATCAGAGATAATTTCCATCTGCCGCTCCGACAGCTGTCCGAAAAGTTGCTTGTATTTCTTTGGCGTAAGATTGCGCTGCAGGTCGTTAACTCTCTCACCCTTGAAATATTTTGATATAAACTTTTTATAATCCATCCGGAAATAGTCGCTGACATACTGCAGGGCCGCGTCATAGTCTTTCACCATCAGGTTGGCATACTCTCCTACGATATGAACCTGCTGTATCTTCTGCTTGTAAAACTCATTGAGCATGCGGTAATCTTCCTGCTTGAACCTCGATTTGGTGTCCTTTATTCTTTGTATGTTCATCGCGTTGTAAAGAACAAGAAATCCTCCTTCAAGCTTGAGCGCGCCTATCCTCGACAGATACAGCAATGCCTCTTCCACATCATCGAGCTTTACATTATCTAACTCGGTGAAAAACGACTTTTGTTTTTGCTTTATATAATTAAGGAGTCCCACAACAGAGAACATAACCGGCTTGCTGCCCGACTTGTCGCCGTCTTTATCATCCACCTGTCCGTAAAGCCATTCTATCGCAACCTGGCATATCTCCATACGCTTTTCAAGACGCTTAATGGTCGACTCCATATCGCCCATGCGCCTCAACTCCATGTTATGCTGTGCGTCCTCCTTTTTGCGCACATATCCCTTTACCGTCAGAAAATAAAGTAAGGTGCGTATGTCTTTCTCTTTAGACGTGGTTATTCCATAGTTCAAGGCATTGTCGTTAAACTGCTTGCACGATATGCGCAGCGGTTCGTCAGGCAGACAGGTCAATATGTATTTCTCAAGTTTCTCAAATCTCGTCAGCAACAGCATTGCCTTACGCTCTGAGTCGCCTGCGTCAAGCAGGTATGCCGAAATATCCCTACTGTCGGCCAAGATGCCGGCCTGCCGCATACGCTCAACCACAGACACCACTTCGCTCTTGCTCAGTCCTAATATGTCTGCCAGATAGTCAATGCGCGACTCACCCTCAGCGTCTCCGGCCTTGGCTATGTTTTTCTGCGAAATCAGCGACTTTATTATTCTCACGGCAGTCTCTGTTTCGTCGCTGCCGAACAATACCGACGATGATATGCGCATTCTTGCCTCGTCCATGTTTTTCACTGTGATGCCTGTAGCATAAACATGCGGCACGTTATTGCCCCTTATCAGATATCCGCTCTGCTCCAGCGTGGCGAGTGCCGTGCGCACGCGTGTTTCTATGTCATACACCGAATCGTCCCATCCTGCGCAACGAGCTATCTCCAATGCCGAACAGCTTACCTTAGTGCGGAGTTTGGTAAGATTCTTCACGGCTCTCCACACCTGCTGGATTTCGCTGATGCTCAGCTTTGTCTGATTAAGCAATATGAAATGCTTGTCCAAGTCGTTGTCATTATACAGCACGTAGCAGCGTGCCGTCAGTTCGGGGTCGCGCCCTGCCCTGCCGGCCTCCTGAACATAATTTTCAAGCGAGTCGGATATGTCATAATGCACAACAAGCCCCACATCTTTCTTGTCAACTCCCATTCCGAAGGCCGAAGTTGCCACTATTATGCGCACCCTGCCGCTCATAAAGGCATCCTGATTGCTTATCTTCTCATCTGCATCCATCTTGCCATAAAAAGGCAAAGCCTTCAGCCCGTCGGAAGTCAGCTTGCGCGCAAGGTCGACAGTACGCTTAGTGCGCGACACATATACTATCGCAGGGCAGTTGAATTCCGACACGAGCGACCTTAATTTTATATACTTGTCATTGTCGGTTTCGGCATATATTACCGAATAGCGCAGGTTGGTTCTTGAGGCATTAGAGGCAAAAAGTTCAAGATTGATGTTCAGAGTCTTGCTGAAATAATCGCAGATGTCCTGTATCACTTTCTGCTTTGCCGTCGCAGTAAAGCACGACACGGGTATAGGTGTCTTGCACCTTTTTCTTTTCTGATATTCGCTGATAAACTTGCCTATGTAGAGATAGTCAACCCTGAAGTCCTGCCCCCATGAAGAGAAGCAGTGAGCCTCATCAATGACAAACCTCACCACATTGCGCGCTGTCAATATCTTTTCGATTGTCTTCGACCTCAGAGTCTCGGGAGAAATATACAGGAGTGAAGCGTCGCCGTCCTGCACTCTTTTTATTGCCAGCGAGCGCGATATAGGATCAAGCAGTCCGTTAATGGTAACGGCGTCAGTTATGCCACGGTCAGCAAGATTGTCCACCTGGTCTTTCATCAGCGACTGCAAAGGCGAAATTACTACAGTCAGTCCGTGAACGGAACGGCCCTGCATCAGTGCCGGCAACTGAAACGTAAGCGACTTGCCTCCGCCTGTGGGAAATATGGCAAGCAGCGACTTGCCGTCTATCGCAGCCTTGGCAGCCTGCTCCTGAAGCGGCACTCCGTCGTAAGTGCGAAAGCCGTCGTATCCGAAGAAAGTCTTCAGGTTATATCTCACGTTGAGCTTTGTGTTGCAGTAGTCGCAGCCTTCGCTGCAGCTTGTCTCACGCAGCAACTTCATGACAAACTCAACGGCAGGATAATTCTTAAGCACCCAGCCGGGAGTAACCGAACGATGGTCTGTTGTATCTATAAGTGCCAGCGCATATGCCAGTTCACATGGATACTGTCTTATCATCATGTCTAAGTCTGCATTGCCGCAAATCATTCCTTTATATATGCTGCGTACAAGGTCAGTCGGTCTATCGTCGACAGCCGTTGCACCTACCATCTTGAAAAATCCTTCAAACTCACGTTTATCTTTCAATAACGACGCAAACAGAATGCGCTTTTCTTCAGATAACGAATTCCATTGTGCCACTTCGTCCATCAGCAAGTCTCTTGCCTTCTCGCAGTCGTTCACGGGATTGTTCATCTGATCGCTCACCAGCTTGTCGTCTTTTACAAGTCTGTGATACGGACGCTCGGGAAAAAGCAACGGCGAAACATAGAGCGTGTCTACCAAAATCCAGGGGCACGGCTCGTCTTCAAACAGATATTTTATGTCATGGTGTATGATGTTATGGCCGCACAGATAATCGACATCTTTCAGAAAACCGAGCAGTTCGCTTTTGGATGACTTATGAAACACGCCACCGTCATGGCGCAGCGCACCAATATCATGCACCTTATGGTCATTAAGCCCAATCTCAGTATCTATCACGGCATAACGCGGAGCATTATTATATGTGTCGGATGCAGTTTTTTGACTGAAGATCCCATTCTTATCCTCAGCCTTAATTCCCCGTATTAGTCTTTCCCATATTTTCATGCTTTCCAACCGTAAAAAATTTGTCAACGGTGCAGTCTGACGGCATCATCAATATGCCTCTATCTGCAAATATCCAATTATCAAGGTTACACTTATCAGATTGCAAGATTTGCAATAATTCTTTACAAAAATACAAAAAACTATTTTATTCACATTAATTCAACAAGATTTTATTCGAATTAATGCTACCAACGCAAATTAACTCAAGCTGCTGCAATAACAGCTAATAATACTTATTATAAAAACCTATGCGAATAAAAATCAACAGGAAACCATGTTGCGTTATCTGAATTTACCAAACATCATACTGCCATATCCTGCCTTTCGAGAAACAAGATATGGCAGTATTATTTATAGAAGAGAGATGCTTTATTGGTAATTTCCGAATCAATTATGCAACCTATTGCTCATTCTCCCCTTGGTAAGCCTCAACCACATATAAATCAACCATAGGATAACTACTTGCCACACGCTCGATACATCTCTTCACGTCATCCCACTTTAAGCCTCCTAATCCGGCACCTATCGCCGGCATGGCTATTGCCTTAACATCATTACAGACGGCCAAGTAAAGCATTCTGTCTAACGACCCTTCAATATACTCAATTTCAGCCCGGGTACGCCATGTAACCTGAGTTCCGAGATTATATATGTGTCCACCGCCATAATCATAGTCGAACACATCTCAGGGACAAAATTCCCCTTCTTTACACAACTGCTTATACTTAACATACATATCAGGAAATTTAAAGCACAGAAAGCATGGCCGAAATGTTCACGCTGATTTCCTAAAAATAACTCTATGACTTACGGATAAAAAGTGACCCACTTTTGAGTGAAAAGTGGCCGAGTTACGGGTCGCAAACAGGCCACTAACAGTTTGAAAGTGAATACACGTTATTTTGTTACACAAACGCTATATAAAAAGAACGAAAATATCAACCTTAAATATAATAAGCCGAAAATGTTACTATTTTCACGCACTTTTTGCTTTATGATGAAATTCTGGGCTTGAAATGACGCAAAAAGGATAAGGAGAAAGCAGTAAGATGGTGTATTGAACGACGGCAAAAACTGACATACGGACATTACTTGCGGCTGGCAAAAAAAGCCATAATAAGAAGATGCGTTGCCATAAAGCATGATTATGTTTTTTTACTAAAAAAATCAGAAAGCAATCAGGATTTATTCTATCTTTGCAAAAAAGCACAAAATTATGAAGAAACTCTATTTAATAACATTAATCTTCAACGTCTGCATCCTGTCTGCTGCAGCACAAACGTCAGCTAAAAAGAATGCACAACAACCTGCTGACTCTATAAAAATAACAACGTGCAATGCCGGCATGACAACGATAAGAAATGTTCATCTTGGCAAGAAAGATTCTACGCTGCATAAACTAAAGGTGTATAAAATTGACAACAATGCCATAAAGACACCTAAATACGATGCATTCAAGGAGAGCATGAAAAGAAAGCCACAGGCCGTTGACTTGCTAAGAGACATTGCCGGACACATTATTAAATAATAGACAAACGCAGAATTAAATAACCTGTATACGCCGAAACATCAACATCAGGGATAAGCCAACAGCAGGATATGATGGCATAAAGCGTCAGCGCAAGACTCTTACAGATGATAAAATCCAAAGAAACATGCCATGTGCCGATGAGCCGTTCTTGACTTAAGGCATGAAACATGGACATGAAAGAATTATTTAACACAAAAATTAGTACGCAATAGCAACTAATTCAAAATATAATATTACCTTTGCAAAAAATTTAAATCATGCCAAAGGAACTGTTAGGAACAACAATAGGAAAACTGCGCAACAAGCTGCACCGCCTGATGAAACAGCGCTATGCTGCCGAGGCAAACATAAAACTTACCGTTGAAGAATTTATACTCCTTACAATGATAAGGGCAAAGACCGACCAGATTCTGCAAAACATTGCCATAGCAACAGGCAAGAACAAGTCGGTTGTGATGCGCATGATAGACTCGCTCGAGAAGAAAGGCCTCGTGAAACGCACCGTAAACCCGGAAGACAGACGCGAGAATCTGCTCAGCATCACAGACATGGGTGAACAGGTTGTTGCCGAATACCACAAAATTGAGAAGAAGCTGTCTTACGAATTACTGAAGGGCATACCCGAAGAAAAGGTGGAGGTGTTCTTCGAAGTAGTAGAGGAAATATCAAGGCGCACAAACAGTCTTTAACGCGATAAAGGCAGACTATCCGTAAAATAAAGCTCACATCAGCTGTTATATCTCAAATTCAGTCACCCAGAAGTTTAAGTCGTCCACATTGCGCTGACCGCAGAAACGCCAAGGCATGCCATGCTTTAACCTGCGGCACAAAAGGCAACGAAGACGGCAACATAAAAGGTGACCGAAACATAACCTTATGTTTGAGCTTATTATTTTACAGAGATAGTTGCTATTGTAAACGATTTATATTATCAATTAAAATCAGATGAAGAATATAATTAAAAATGTTATTACGTGCCTGTTGCTGATTTGCCCGGCATCATTACACGCACAGCAGACAGCACGCATCATGAGTTTGAATGAATTATTCTCACTGGCCGACACGCAGAGCAAGACGATAAAGATTTACGAGTCGGTTGTAAGCGGTGCCGAGAAAGACATTTCGGTGGCAAAGAATGCCTATCTGCCCAGCGTGGAGTTCTCGGCATCGGCAACGTTCAACGGCAACGCATGGGTGGCCGACCGCGACTTTTCAAACGGACATTCATTTTCATCGCCTCATTTTGGCAACAACTTCGCAATAGAGGCCTCGCAGGTGGTGTTTGCCGGAGGCGCAATCCACTATAACATAAAGGCCCTGGAGATACAAAAGAGAATAAGGGAGTGGGAACTTGCCTCGCACAAGCAGGACGTTTACTTCCTGCTGACAGGCTATTATCTCGACTTGTACAAATACCGCAACCTGCTCACGGTGTATGACAGAAACATGGAACAGACGCGCCAGGTGATACGAGACATGCATGCACGCGAAGCTGCCGGAGTGGCACTGAACAACGATATCACGCGATATGAGGTGCAGTATCAGAATCTGCAATATAAGCGCACTGAGCTTGTAAGCTCGATAAACATCTGTAACGACAAACTGGTAACGATGCTCGAACTGCCTAAGGACACGGAGATATTGCCCGACACGACACTCCTGTCGAGTAACATGCCGAAACCCGGCGAAGCCGAATTTCAGGACATAGCCTACAAGAATTCGCCTATACTAAACAAAAACAGACTTGCGCTCGACATGCTCAGCAAGAAGGAGAAAGTGATAAAATCGGGCTACATGCCGCAGATAAGCATCATAGCCGGCGACAACCTGAAAGGCCCTATTACCTACGAAATACCTACATTGGACAACAACATCAACACATGGTATGTAGGCGTGGGACTTAAATTCAACATAGGCAACATATACAAGCTGCCAAAAGACCTGTCGCGCCTGCGTTCTTCAGTGGAGCAGTCGCACAACGAATTTGCGTCGGCCGAAGAAAGCGTATCGCTCGACGTAAACGCCGCATATACAAGATATCTCGACTCGTTTGAACTTCTGAAGACACAGGAAAAGAGCCTTCAGCTTGCACGCGAGAACTATGACGTGATAGCAAACCGCTATGCCAACGACCTTGTGCTCGTGACCGACCTCGTAGACGCCGATAACCTCAGACTGTCGGCAGAGGTTCAGTATGTCAACGCACAGATAAACGTAATATACAATTATTACAAGCTCATTTACTCAACCGGTTCACTGAATACGATAATTAAATAACAAAAAAAATAATTATGAACAGAAAAAACAAAAAGATATTGCGCAACATCATCGTAATCGCAATAATTCTGAGCGGACTGACATGGGTCTGCTCAAAGTTCATACACTTCGGCAATGTTGAATACACCGACAATGCCCAGATAAGACGAAACATCATACCGATAAACTCACGCGTGCAGGGCTTCATACAGAAGGTATGCTTCGATGATTTCCAGTTTGTACACAAAGGAGACACTCTCGTAATCATCGAAAGCTCTGAATATAAGCTGAAAGTAGAACAGGCAAAGGCCAACTATCAGAAAACCCTCATGGAAAACACGGCCATGGGAACGGCAATATCTACCACGGCAAACAACCTTTCGGTTTCTGACGCAAGCATAGAGGAACTGAGAATAAGGATGAACCAGACCGAAACAGACTACCAAAGATATAAACAGCTGTATGCACAAAAGGCCGTTACACGTCAGCAATATGACAACGCAAAGGCCGACTATGAGGCTACGAAGGCCAAGTATGACATGCTCGTGAGACAAAAGAAGAGTACATCGCTCGTAAAAGACGAACAGACACAGCGCCTTGAGCAAAACCAGACAAACATAGACGTGGCCAAGGCAGCAAAAAACCTGGCCGAACTGAATCTGTCGTACACCGTGATTGTTGCCCCGTGCGACGGCTACACATCACGCAAGGCCCTGCAGGAAGGACAGTTTATCCAGCCCGGACAGACTCTGCTGTCAATAGTTGAATACGACAACGTGTGGATTATAGCCAACTATAAGGAAACACAGACGGCCAACATACGCGAAGGCATGCCCGTAAGCATAAAGGTAGATGCCGTGCCGGGCGTTGAATATCACGGCAAGGTAGGCAAGCTGGCCAACGCCACAGGCGCACAGTATTCGATAATACCGCAAGACAACTCTGCCGGAAACTTTGTAAAGATTGAACAGCGCGTTCCAATAAAGATTGTGTTCACAAAGGAGAACAGCAAGGAAGCCATAGAACGCCTGCGCTCGGGAATGAACGTAGAATGTGAGGTTAAATACTAAAGCCTATGCCAGCACCTTCACCACAAGAAGTAGCAGCCGCAAGGCGCATAATGGTATGGAAAGACTTTGTGCCCCAGCCTCTGCGCTTTCCGCTGATAATATTTATAATTGTTGTCTACATGTTCTCCGGCGGCATATACATGTCGGCCGTGGCCGAGATGACGGGAACATGGGGCTGGATCAACGGAGACGTAATGATGGCAGGCTATGCCTCAATGACGGGACTTACAATGGCCTTTCCGCTGCTGTTCAGGATACTGTTCAGATTCACAACGCGCGACGTTCTCCTGTTCTCTGGTGCAGTGTTTATCATATGCGACTACATCTGTATGATATGCGACTTTCTCCCGCTTGTTGTTGCCCTGTCATTCATTAGCGGTTTCTTTAGAATTGTAAGCACTTTTGTTTGTTGGAGCAGCATCCAGCTGAAGATTACGCCAAAAAGAGACTTTGCGGTGTTCTTTCCATTCCTGTTCACGTTTGTCCTCGGCAGCGTGCAGCTTGTCAACGTTGCCACGGGATACAGCATTTACGCCTTCGACTGGCAGGCCATGCACCGCATAACCATTGGTGCGTTCATACTTGTTTTCGCGCTGGTTTATTTCTGCATGCGCAGCAAGTTCCGTCAGGGTCCCTACATCCCGTTCAAGGGCATCGACTATCTCGGCGGAATAATGTGGACTCTGTGGCTGTTCTGCATCATATTCATCTGTGTATATGGCGAACACTACGACTGGCTTGACGGCGAACCAATCCGCATAGCCATAGCGTTTGCTGTTATTCTGCTGCTGATGTGTCTGCAACGCGCTGCCACAATCAGGCATCCTTACATAAACATAAGGACGTTTTCGCAACACAACATGCTCTATATATTCATCCTGTTCGGGTGTATGACGCTGATGTCGGCCACGGCAACATCCACCCAGAACATATTTACCAGTTCGATTCTTGGATACGACGCACGCCACAATGCCGACCTCAACTGGGGCATAACGGCAGGAATAGCCGTAGGCACGGGCTTTTTCTTCATGGCTCTGACGAAGTGGAAATGGCGTATTAAGGACATCGTCTTAACCGGGTTCGTTTCTTTTCTGCTTTACCAGACGATGCTGTATTTCCTTATCGACCCTTCTACAGAGAAATACATGCTGTATCTGCCCATGCTGCTTAAGGGCGCAGGAGTGAGCATTGTGTACACATCGCTCACCTACGCCCTTGCCGGCTGCGTCACGTTTGAGTATTATTTCGAGGCCATGTGCGTCATCGGATTTATCCGGACGAGCTTCGGCGGACCGCTCAGTTCGGCCATAATGACCAGGATTTTCAACAACGTCAAACAGGCAAACACAGCCAATCTGGGCAGCTATATCGACCCGATGTACTACAACTGCGAATCGTTTCAGACTCTATACAGCGAATTTCAGCGGCAGATGCTCATGGTGAGCCTTAAAGAGGTCTACGGATGGGCCGTGATAATGGCCGTGATAATCCTGCTCGCCATACTGCTGTCTGACTATCGCGTACACCTTGGTGCAAGGGCTAGTCAGATGCTCAGGCTGTCGCAAATATGGAGGCAAGTGCGCCACAAGTCTGACTAAGGTGCAAAAGCATAGCGGCACGGAGTCTTACAAACAGCAGCGCAAGACACGGCAAATAAGCCGTCGGCCGGATATTTCTGCCGCAAATTACAGGCATGCTCTGAAAATGGCCGAAAAACCGTAACTTTTTCGCCATATATAGTTAAAGATTAAGCATTGGCAACGTCAATAAGCATTATATATTAAGAAAACATCGCAGGTTTAGTTTCAAACCGTTAGTGGGCCGTTTACGGGTCGTAAACGGCCCACTTTTCATGCAAAAGTGGCCCACTTTTTATCCGCAAACGGCATACTAATTTCAGACTAAATGCAAGTTGATGAAACAAGGGAGACACAACAAGCGGCAAGGCACGCTGCACTATAAATGAAACAAGGACACCGGACACCTAAAAAATAACTGCAAACACACAAGAATATCGCTGCAAAATCTTATCTTTGCAGCGATATTTTTTATTTTAGAAAAACAGAAAATGCTTATGAAAAATAACAGAACAACCGAACTTTTCGGCATTGAATATCCCGTAGTTCAGGGCGGTATGGTGTGGTGCAGCGGCTGGCGACTGGCTTCTGCCGTGAGCAATGCGGGCGGTCTGGGACTGCTCGGAGCCGGATCAATGCACCCGGAGACACTGCTTGAGCACATAAACAAGATGAAAGCTGCAACCGACAAGCCGTGGGGCGTGAATGTTCCGCTGATGTATCCCGAGATAGACAGACTCATGAAGATGATAATAGACGAGGGCGTAAAGGTTGTGTTCACGTCGGCAGGCAGTCCGAAGAAGTTCACCCCGATGCTGCACGAAGCCGGAATAAAGGTGGCTCACGTAGTGTCGAGCAGCAAGTTTGCCGCAAAATGCGAAGAGGCAGGCGTCGACGCTATCGTTGCCGAAGGCTTTGAGGCAGGCGGACACAACGGACGCGAAGAGACTACAACGATGACTCTGATACCGCAAGTGCGCAAGGCAACCACAAAGCCGCTCATTGCCGCAGGCGGAATAGCATCGGGCGAGGCTATGCTCGCAGCCATGGCTCTCGGCGCAGAGGGCATACAGGCAGGCACACTGTTCGCACTCACCGAGGAAAGTTCGGCGTCAGAAGAGTTTAAGAAGAGATGCACAGAACTTGCCGAAGGCGACACCATGCTGTGTCTGAAGAAGATTGCCCCCACCCGACTCATCAAGAATGCCCTATACACCAAGCTGGCAGAAGCTGAAGACAAGGGAGCCACAGCCGACGAACTGCGCGAGATACTCGGCAGGGCAGCATCAAAACGAGGAATATTTGAGGGCGACATGGAGAGCGGCGAACTGGAGATAGGTCAGATTGCCTCAGCGATAAAGACGATAAAGCCTGTGAGTGAGGTGATGAAAGAACTTATCAGCGGCTTTGAAAAGGCAAAAGAAAGAGTTGCACTTCTGTAAGCCTCAACGCTTGTTTATCATCATTTTGCGGCAGAATAAAATGATTCTGCCACAAAATATTATACCCATAAAACAATTCGTCATCCGCAACATCCTTATAAAGCGGCAACAAAAGTCTGCCGCATGATGTTACGGATGACGAATAAAATTATCAAACAATATCACGACGGACATACGTCCGACATCACATATACATCTTATCCTAGCTTTACTTTGAGCCATCGTCCGCTGAACAGGCGCCATAAGAATATTGCACCGCGGAACGTAAGCTCTATGGCCATCGCCATCCATACGCCGCGCAAGCCGTAGATAGGCGCAAGATAAGCCGCAAGAGTAAGGCGCACGAGCCACATGCTTGCAAGGTTCATGCAGGCAGGAACAAGCGTGTCGCCTGCACCGAGGCATACGCTGTAGGCCACTATCGAGGCAGCAAACATCGGCTCGGCAAAAGCCTCTATACGCAAAGCGCCCACACCAAGCTCGCGAATCTCGTCAACGGGAGTCATTATTCCAATCATCTGCGGTGCCGTGATATACATCACGACGCTGATGGCCGCCATGACAATCATGCCAAGGAATACGGTGCGGTAGGCAAAGCTGCGCGCCAGGCGCGGCTGACCTGCACCGATGCTCTGCCCAACAAGCGTGGTGGCAGCCTCGCCGATGCCGTATCCCGGCATGTAGCAAAGGCTCTCGGCAGCTATGGCAAACGTGTTGGCGGCTATGGCGAAGTTGCCAAGCGGGGCAACAATCATCGTACTTACGATCTGCGCACCGCTCATCATAATATACTGTGCGCCCATCGGCGTGCTTATCTTTGCTGCGTTGCGCAGATAGTCCCACAGCGGTGCAAAGGTCCATTTCTCCTTTTTCAGCATCAGTTCCGACGACCTGAGCGTTGCAAACCATATCAGCATCACACCCGTAACGATGTATGCAAGAGCCGTTCCAAGGGCAGCTCCTGCCACGCCCATGCCCATTCCGGGCATCAGTATGTCGTAGCCAAGCACGGAGACGTGACGCGTGCTGAATATAAGGAAATAGTTGAACACCACGTCCAGAAGACACATCAACACGCTGACAGCACTGGGCACGCGCATGTTTCCCGAACTCTTAAGCATGCTCGACGACAGTATTCCAAGCTGATATACGGGCAACGACATGCAGAATATGGCAAAATAGCGCGACGCGTCGGGAGCGATATCGGCTCCTCCGCCAAGCCACAGGGGCAATGGACCGGCTATGACAAGGCATATGGCGGTAAGGATGAGCGTGAAGAGCGCCGTGGCCATTATGCCCTGACGGAACACCTGGCGCGCCTTTACAAAGTCGTTGGCACCGATAAAGTGGGCAGCCTGCACCGAGAAGCCCATGGCAGCGGCCGACGTAAGACCGCCAAAGAGCCACGTAGTTGACTGTACTATACCTATCGACGCCGAAGCCTTGGCACCAAGCGAGCCAACCATCGATGCATCGATATATACCATCAGGGTGTTTGTCAGCTGTGCCAGAATGGACGGCACGCTGAGCTGGGCTATCAGATTGAGCATCTGACTGCCGTTCATCGTCTGGCCGTTGCGTATCATGGCCAGCAAGTCTTTTCCTTTATTAGCTGAAAACATCGTGCGAAATTACTACTTTTAAGATGAATAAACAAATTACGCGGACAAAAAACACGCGGAAATCTTTTATTAAAGACTTCCGCGCACATTATTCAGTTAATTCAATTTTCTAAAAAAAATGGAGGCTCATGCAATTCGTTTATGCTTTCCCTTACCCCCAATACCTGTTGCTGTATTCACAGCAAACAGGGTTAACATCCGTTACCTTAAACAATCTTTTTTATTTACCTTAATTACCTATGAAAACTTTTTCATGCCTCGCGGCATCTTTGTTATCCTTTACCAAAACAATCTTTCTCTTTACCTTAGCTTTATACCTATGAATTATTAATACCTATTGTTTTGTTTTGACGATGCAAAGATACTGCTGTTTGCGCACACAACCAAACATTTCAAGCATTTTATGCATCAAAACACACGTTTTTTGACATAAATCAAAATCAGTATACGGGATATTGATTTTTACATATTATTTGATTACACAAAACGCCACGCTGCGTCAGCACTGCCATGCCGCAACACACATACGGGCAAGAAAGGCAAGGCACGGCAGGACATTGCAATACATAAAGCAGGAAAAGAAAAAGCATGAGAATAAAACGCAAAGAAATATACATAATGAAATAAAGGCGCATATATAACAAATTCAAGGTATAGGCATAACCATCGAACATACCAACGTTTACCAACCGTGTATGTTTACATAATAGATTTAAGGTGAATGTATAACTGTTGAACGCACAAACGCTTACCAACCGTATATGTTTACATAATAGATTTAAGGTGAATGTATAACTATCGAACTCACAAACGCTACCGACCATACGTGTTTACATTACAAAATTAAGGTGCATGCATAATAAAATTAAGGCATATACATATATAATATAATGTAAAAGGGACGGAAGCGGCATAATGCCGTCCGTCCCCAGGAACATTATCTTTACGTAAGTGTTATTCTGTTATCCACTTGCCTTTCTTGGCATACCACGGGTCTGGCGTAACTCCCGGACGATAATATGCCACGAGGGCTATATCGAACACCAGCGTGCTGTAAGCCGGAATACCGGTGCTTCCGGTTGATCCGTAGCCCAGCTGATAAGGGATATAAACGCGCCAGCGGTCGCCTATGTGCATATACTGCAGCGCTGTGGTGAAGCCGTCTATAAGGCCGCCAACATACAGCTGGCGAGGAAGAGCAGTCTGAGGGTTGAACTCTCCCTCATAGCTTTCGTCGAACACATATCCCTCGGAATAAGAAGTTGAGGGCAGGAGGCGTCCGCGATAGTGCACCAACACAGAGTCGGTGAACATTGGGCATCCGCTGCCTGTTCCTTCCTCGAGCACCTCTACCACGATATGGTCGGCATATCCGGCCGGTATGGTGTCCTCAAGCGAGTAGTTTCTGATAATCTTCCAGCTGCCGTCCTCAATACCCATAGCCTTCTCGTAGATATTGTCAAAATAGGCCTCGTTGCGGTTTTTCCAGTCGGGAAATTCCTCAACGGTGTCTTCGTTCTCGCTGCAGGCCATGAAGCACAGCGGTGCAATAAGCAGCATCAGAAGGGCAAAAATATTGTACTTCTTCATTTACTGTATCTTTTTAAGAAGACTTGCAATGCTTACCTTATCCTCAATAATGCCGTTGAGCTCGTCGATGCTTACTCTCTCCTGCTCCATTGTGTCGCGGAAGCGCAGCGTAACGGTGTTGTCCTTCAGCGTGTCGTGGTCAACGGTTACACAGTAAGGCGTACCTATTGCGTCCTGACGGCGGTAGCGCTTGCCGATAGAGTCTTTCTCGTCGTACTGGCAGTTGAAGTGGAACTTCAGGTTGTTGATTATCTCGCGTGCCTTCTCAGGCAGTCCGTCTTTCTTTACAAGAGGCATCACGCAGAGCTTGACAGGAGCCAGGGCTGCGGGCAACTTGAGCACAACGCGTGTCTCGCCGTTCTCGAGTTTCTCCTCGCAGTAAGAGTGGCACATGATTGAGAGGAACATACGGTCAACGCCGATAGAAGTCTCGATGTCATACGGAGTGTAGCTCTCGTTGGTCTGCGGATCGAAGTATTTGATTGAGCGGCCTGAGAACTTCTCATGCTGCGACAGGTCGAAGTCGGTGCGGCTGTGTATACCCTCAACCTCCTTGAATCCGAACGGCATACGGAACTCGATGTCGGTAGCGGCGTTGGCATAGTGGGCCAGCTTCTCGTGGTCGTGGAAACGGTAGTTCTCTGCGCCGAAGCCGAGGGCCTGATGCCACTTCATACGTGTCTCTTTCCACTTCTGGAACCACTCGATCTCTGTTCCGGGCTTAACGAAGAACTGCATCTCCATCTGCTCGAACTCGCGCATACGGAAGATAAACTGGCGTGCAACAATCTCGTTGCGGAAGGCCTTGCCTATCTGTGCTATGCCGAAAGGTATCTTCATGCGGCCTGTCTTCTGCACGTTAAGGTAGTTTACGAATATACCCTGTGCTGTCTCGGGGCGCAGATAAATCTTGCTTGCGCTGTCGGCTGTAGAGCCCATCTCGGTTGAGAACATGAGGTTAAACTGGCGCACGTCGGTCCAGTTCTTTGTTCCGCTGATCGGGTCGACGATGCCTTCGTCGAGTATTATCTGCTTCAGCTCGTTGAGGTCCATGGCGTTCATGGCCTCGCTGTAGCGCTCGTGCAGGGCGTCGCGCTTCTTCTGGTTGTCGAGCACGCGTGGGTTGGTCTCGCGGAACTTAGCCTCGTCGAAAGCCTCGCCAAACTTCTTGCGGGCCTTCTCCACTTCCTTGTTTATCTTTTCCTCGTATTTTGCTATCTGGTCTTCAATAAGCACGTCGGCGCGGTAGCGCTTCTTTGAGTCGCGGTTGTCGATGAGCGGGTCGTTGAATGCGTCAACGTGTCCCGATGCCTTCCATATCGTTGGGTGCATAAAGATGGCCGAGTCGATGCCCACGATGTTCTCGTGAAGCAGCACCATGCTCTTCCACCAGTATTCCTTAATATTGTTTTTCAGTTCAACACCGTTCTGTCCGTAGTCGTAAACTGCGGCCAAGCCGTCATAGATGTCGCTGCTCGGGAACACGAATCCGTACTCCTTGCAGTGAGACACTATCTTCTTAAAAACATCTTCTTGTGCCATTGTTGTTTATTTACCTTAAATTTTTATTTCACAGAAAAGCCCTCTGCGAGGGCAACAAAAAGTTATCGTATAAACACTTTTGCGTGCAAAGATAATGCAAAGCTACCGAAACACAAAACTTTTTCACACACATTATTATATTTATTTCGTCCGTGGCCCGTGCCGGAGGATGCCTGCTGCCATGCAGCGCGTTATGTTTATTTAACACGGAGACGGCTGCCGGTTTTTCGTTTTTCTTGACAATATAAATTTGTGAAATAGAAAACTTACGCCGAGAGATATGGGTTCGCGGACGGCATAAACGCCATGAAACGACCAAGAAACGGCATCCTGAAACATGAAATGCGGCCTTTCATGATGCAAAAGCATGCCTTTTGGCTACCGAAACATGGCCTTTTGCAGTGGAAAAAACAGTGTTTTACACCGCAATTTGCAGTATTTTACATTACCTCATGCCGCCGCAGACCGTGTCTACAAACACAAACAGCTGGTTATCAACTACTTACACAAAACACGATTTATGCCGATTTTTCATGTCTGAAGCCGGATTCTTGAGCTGCACGGGCATTCTGAGAGCGTCAAACGGACGGCAACGGGCATTTCCGGTTAACTTTATTTAACCTCGCACAGACCGTCCTCAACGGCATCTCAGCATAAGGCCGCGCTGCCGCTCCTTATATAAAAAATAAAATATTTATTTTGCATTGTCTCCGATTTTAGCTATCTTTGCATAAGATAAGCGGCATCTCAGCATAACACTTA
>UMEA01061590.1_pt1 | contig 31849 bp, 9 predicted proteins | sample 1964621 | NCBI WGS metagenome assembly UMEA01 (sample SAMEA4836007, study PRJEB28245) | human gut metagenome | biome: gut microbiome; material: fecal sample | place: Denmark | collected 2008 | reverse complement strand
GCAGCACCGGCTGCTACGCCTGCCCGATTCGTTGCTACTCGGTTATCCGTGACGATCACACGGCGCAGAAGTACGGCATTCAGAAGATCACCGAACAGACCTGCATGCCGCTCTACGGCCGCTGGTGGTTCCCGAAGCTCGTGTCGGATCTGAAGAGCGATGTTGCTCGCGAAGCCAATCTTGTGGGTGTCCAGACGATTGACGATATGGGCATCTGGTGCAACTACGGTCAGCTGCATCGCGACTTCCGCGTGATGTACCAGAAGGGGCTTTGGCAGAAGGTACTCCCGAAGGAAGAGTACGAAAGCATCGATTGGAACAAGATCGAAAATCCGGATCCGTCGATTTTCAAGGACATTTTGCCGCGCATCGCTTACCGCAAGGGAGAGTTCGGCCGCTGGCTCGGTGAAACGACGCCGGTGTGGCTCAAGCATTTCGGCATGACCGAAGAGGAATGGCAGAAAGAAGGCAAGGCGCTTTACTGGGCTGTCGGCCACACCAAGCACCATTCCAACGAAAACGACGGTCAGATCGGTGTGGTGTTGAACTGCATGTACAACCGTGACCCGATGTGCCACGCTCACATCAACTTTTCGACCTCCGGTCTGCCGCTTGAGCTGCAAAAGAAGATTGCCGCCAAGTTCTGGGGTGACGAAAGCGCCGTTGACGGTATCAAGGACTACCGCCCGACATCGCGCGCCAAGATGGTTCGCCTGCGTTGGTGCATTGCCCGCAAGGAATTGCACGACATGCTCGGCATCTGCTCTTGGACGGCACCGTGGGAACTTTCTCCGTTGCGCGAAAAGGGTTACATCGGCGACATCGAGATGGAAAGCAAGGTCTTCAGTGCCGTCACCGGCATCCAGATGACGCAGGATGAGCTCGATAAGGCAGGTCTGCGCGCCTTCATCATGCAGCGTCTCTACACGATGCGTCAGTTGAAGAACCGCGACATGCGCCATGTCCACGACCGTTATCCGGAATGGATTTTCCACGACGCCAAGGGCCGCAAGCCCTTTACGAAGGGCACCATCGTGATGGATCGCGCCGACATTGAAAAGAGCTTCGACCTCTTCTTCGATGTGATGGATTTCGACCAGAAGACCGGTGCTCCGACGGAACGCTGCATCAAGTCCTACGGTCTTGATTGGATGCTTCCGGCGCTCAAGAAGGAAGGTCTGTACTGATCAACCGAGATATAGCCAAAAGAATCTTCTGACAAATGAAAGACAACAACACCACTACGGTTGAGAAAAAGGCCGAACCGATCCTGCAAATGCAGGCCGACATGCTGACGTTGATCGACATCGTCACGCAATCTTCCCGACGTGTCGAGCTGATTGATCGCGATGCGCTCTACGAGGCGTTCTGCGAGAAGGCAGCCAAGGCTGCCGTGCCGACCGCTCAGGAGCTTGTCGACGAGACGCAGGCTAAGTTTGACAAAGTGCTGCACAACCCCGAAAACGTGCATCCCATGCATTTCCGCTCGAAAAAGGAAATGAAGGCCGATGCCGACAAGGTGCCGACAATGACGGCGCAGCGAGAAGCTTTCTCGCGTCGTGAACTCATTGCCACTTTGTTGTCCGGGCGCGTGACCGAAGCGCTTGCCGCTGCCGAAGCTCAGGAAAAAGCCAAGGCCGAGGTAAAGGGTGAGGAGCGTGAGATCACGCCCGAATACTTCGACAAGGTTTTGAGTGAGGTGCTTGCCGGCGACTACGGTATCGGACGTTTTGAAAGCTGGGACAACAAGGAGTTTTTCCATTTCCGTCCGCTTCTGTCGGGTTCGTACGCCCGCATGCTTTCAACTAAGAACAACCCGATCGAGGCCGTGGTGGACATGGTGCGTGAAACCTCACGCATCTATCCGGCGCTCACGCCGATTGACGTCTTTCAGGCTCCGCCCTTCGACATGAAGCCCGAAGACCTGCAGCAGATTCTGAAACAGATTTCGGAAGATCCCGAGAAAAAGGACATTCGATTCACAACCAACAGCGTCGATGCGGTGTTCCTTTATTCGAACCGCTACATCGATGACGACTACGCCGACGCCCTTGCCGACGTCGCGCTTGAAGCGGCGATGAACCCCTAAATCGATGCGATCTCTCGTAAGAAAAAAGAGATCGGTTGTGAATACCGCTATTGAAAGGAAACAGGAATGACAACGTTCAAAAAACTGCTCCGTCCGATCAGCGCCCTGAGCGTGCTGGCTTTGGGCTCGGCATTGAGTTTTACCGTTGCAGCCGCGACGCCCGCTCCTGAATTTGACATTCAGGGCAAGCCTGATTTCGTGAAGTCTTTGGGCCAAGCTGCCAACACGAAGATCGAACGCAGCACGGAAGAAACGAAGCGTTTGATCGCGGACGTCTACAACGACAAGCGCGAGCAGCACGTCATGAGCAAGCACTTCGAAAAGGGCTTGACCTGCGTGACGTGCCACGATCAGCAGCGTCAGGGCGGTCCCGACTGGATGGCCAAGGTCACCAATCCGCCCATGAAGAAGACCTGCCAGGACTGCCACACGGTGCAGGCCGATGTGCAGAGCCACACGCGCTCGCACAAGGATGTCGACTGCATCGGCTGCCATATGCCCAATATTCCGGTTGTGAGCAAGTTTGAGGAAGCGCTCAAGGGAACGGATCGCTTTGCCGCCGTTCGCCGTGCGCACCTCTACAAGATCAACACGGATGCTCAGGCTTCCATGGTGACCAAGGATCCTGAAAAGGGTTGGGTGTACAGCCGCGATAAGGAAGATCACGGTTTTGTGGATCTGCAGTGGAGCTGCGGTCGTCCCGCTCCGGCCGACTGGACGGTGTGCGAAGGACCGGGCTGCCACAGCCCTGCGACTTCCGAACTCGACAAGGGCCTGATCTACAAGTCGCAGCAGGAAATTGCCTACGAAGTGCAGAAGGTGCAGCGTCCCGTGAAGGAAAGCTACGACCGCATCGTCAAGGGTGTGGATCGCATCACGAAGCTTTTGGAAATCACGAAGATGACGCCGGCTGATCAGACGGAAACGCGTTTGCTTCTTGACAAGGCCGCCGAAATTGCCGACCTGATCAAGAAGGACGGCAGCTGGGGTGCTCATGCTTCGCACTACATCAAGGATCGTTTGGCAGCGGCAGAAAGCTATCTTGCCAAGGCACAGGTTCTGATCGACAACGGCGGCTACCGCCACGCGACCAAGTAACTCGAAGGGGACTTGGGTAACGCAGGACGCACGTCATCGGTCTGTACGCAACGGACTTTGGCGTGCGTTCGAAGATCAGGAGAAAAACTGTGACTAAACCGACAATTAAGCGCAGACAACTGCTCGGGACGGCAGCGCTGGGTATTGCGGCCGCGCCTTTGGCAGGCTGCACCGGCGTCTCCCGACAGGACAGTCAGCCGCACTACGTGATGGTCTTTGACCAAAACAAGTGCGTGGGCTGCGGCGAATGCAAGATTGCCTGCAATGAGACCAACAAACTTCCGAAAGGACGGTCTCGCCTTTTGATGCAGCTCAACGGCGTCAAGCCTGACGGCAGTAACAAAAAGGATCGCCACTACACGCGCGTTTCGTGCCAGCAGTGCGAGGAAGCGCCCTGCATCCGCGTCTGTCCGACGGGGGCAGCACATCGCGACAAGGAAACGGGGATTGTGACGGTGGATGCGGATCTCTGCATCGGCTGCAAGTACTGCATCGTGGCTTGTCCCTACAACGTGCGCTACATCCGTGAGGATACCGGCGCGGCAGATCACTGCAACTTCTGCCTGGATACGCGCCTGCAAAAGGGCGAGGATCCGGCCTGCGTTTCGGCCTGCCGTTTCGATGCATTGGTGTTTGGCGACGTGAACGATCCCAACGCATTTGTCACCAAGCTTCTTGACTTCAAGGACTCGGTGCGCGTGCGTCCGCAGTTGGGCACCAAACCCAGCCTGCGCTACATCCCGTTGAAGAAGGAGTCGTAAATGGAACAAGTCATTGATTTCACGATCGGCTTTTCTGAAAACGTGGCGTGGCCCTGGCCGATTGCCGTGTACCTCTTTCTGGCCGGCATTTCGGGCGGTGCTTTTGCCGCGGCGGCTCTGGTGCGCATTTTCAGAAAGCAGACGCAGATCACGCCGCTTTTTCAGGCGGCAAGCTTCATTGCGCTCGTGACGATTCTGTTGGGCATGATCTGCCTGGTGTTTGACCTTACCAAACCGTTGGATTTCTGGAAGATTCTTATCTTCTACAACCCGACCTCGGTGATGAGCGTCGGCGTGATGGCCCTTTTGGTGTTCATCCCGACGATGTTCCTGGTGACACTCGTGAGTTTCTACGAGTTTGAATCGGTCAAGCGCCTTGTGGACGGCATTCCGTGCGGCGCCGCTCTATTGAGCGTGCTGCGCAAAATCCTGCCGGTACTCACCTGGATCGGTCTGGTGTTTGCATTGACCGTTTGCGCTTACACGGGCTTTCTGATCAGTGCTCTGGTGCGTTTCCCGCTCATCAACACGGCTGTTCTCCCGGCGCTTTTCGTGGCTTCGGGGCTGTCCGCGGGTATTGCCTGCAATCAGCTCGGTGGCGTGATGCTGGGTGAGTCGCACGAAAGCCACGATGTGCATGTTTTGCACGTGGCCGAATGGCCGGTGATGGCTGCCGAAGCGCTTTGTATCTTTATGATCGCTTTTGCGCTGATGACGGGTATCGAATCGGCTCAGATGGCAGCCAAGGCCTTCATTGACGGCTTCTGGGCCACAGAGTTCTGGGTTGGCGTTGTCGGCGTGGGCTTTATTTGTCCCGTGCTGATTGCCTTCTTCAAGAAGTCGTTTGCCACGGTGGTGCTTTCGGCACTTTGCAGCGTGGTTGGCATGATGTGCTTGCGTTTCTTCATCCTTTACGCAGGGCAATTAAACGCGATCGGTGCTTAAACCTTTCGTTTTGCCTTAGACCGAGGAAGGAAAATTCTGCAGCAAAGTGGGATTCTCCTTGCCTCGGTTTTTTGTTGTCTCAAAGAGCTGGCATGTGTTGCAAGGCCGTCAAGTCAATCGCGAGCAGCGCCGTGATGACAGATACGGCGGCTAGAGATTCGGAAAAGATGACGCGAGCTTTGGGCTCGGTCACAAAGTTTATTTCCACCACGGTTTCGTGGTGTTCATGAGCAAAGTGACGAATCAACGTTGTTTTCCCGATCTAACGGGCGCCTGTGACGCAAAGCGCACTGCGTCTTGGCGATTCTTTCCAAGAGAGCATTTTTTGCAAAGCCTTGCTTTTAAAAAAGGTCGTTAGCGTTGCTGTCATCTGAATGCTTTTTCAGCTTTTGGTCCAACCAAAGTGCGACGTTTTTCAGTGATCACGTAGCTAAGTTTGCGACGTTTTTCGTTCTCGGCACGTGAATCCGTCCTGGCGTCTGCAATGGGCGCAGCTTCTGCTTGCCATTTAGCCGATCGGATCTGTTGGGAACCGACAGGATCCCATGTGTGTGAAATCGCCGTCGCCGGCACGTTTTTGCAACAAAGGACCGATAGCCTGCAGCAATTTTTCGGCGCAAGCGAGCGGAGAATTGGTTTGAGCGGCTCTTTTACACTTCTCCTGCCAGTAGGCAGACATTCTTTCGTCGTAGAGCTTGTAGAGCGCATCGGCCCAGGGGCGGCAACTTTCTTCGCTGGGCAAAGCCAGCCAGTTGTTTCGATCGCCAGCACATTCCTTTGGGGCGTCCAGAATGATGCCGCCGCCCGCAACCGCCTCGGGAAGACCGCCGCTGGAAGAAGCTAGAACGGGAATGCCGTTCATGACGGCCTCGGTGGCCACGCGCCCCCAACTTTCGTACCAAAGCGAGGGCGCAAGCAATACGCCCGTGAGTTTGTATATGTTTTTGACTTCGTACGTCGCCGGTCGAATCGAGATATTGCGGAAAGTCTGACGTCCGAAAGCGGAACCGGGTTTGCCTCCCGGTTTTTTGAGAAGCTTCAGCGCTTCGGCCAGCTTTTGACGTGTTTCGACAATGAGGAAAGGAATATCCGGTCGCTCTTTGTTGGCCATCAAAATGAGTCGTGCGGCAACGGCAACGCCTTTGGCAAAGCAGGGATTAATGAGCGTGACGGCTTGAGGAGAACGGTTTTGAGCGATGACCAGTTTTGGGTTGATGAAGTTGCCCATCGGGTGAATGGTGAGACCTTCTTTTTCTTTGTAGAAGCGAGATGTTGCTTCTGAGTCACACAGAAGAATATCGTGCAAGGGAAAACGATAATTTTGATGGTTCCCATTGCAAATGACGTAAGCCGTGGGAATACCGAATAGTCTGGCTTCCATCCACATGGATCGACATAATGCATCGCATCCGAAACCTATAACAATGTCGGGCTTAAAGGCTCGCAAAAGCTTTGAGTAATGAAACAGGAACTTGCCGGCTTCTTGAGAAGTGATGTCGTTCCAATCGGTGCTTTTAAAGCCAGTGAAGAAGTAATGACGAATAGGATTGTCGGGATTGGCGGATGAATCCACATTGACGAGAATTTCGCCCTTTGATTTGTCGGAGACCTGCTCTTTGAAGTTGGGAATGCGAGCTTGTCCCGAGGGATTGTCAAAAATGCCACCTCCGATGCTGGCGGTTTGGAAGTTCAATTTCGAAAGAGTTTGCAACATCGTGTAGCATTGCATTGTGGCCCCGTTGGAAACATCGAAGAGTGTTTGGGGACAAGCGAAAAGTATACGGAAGGCGCGCATAGGTATCGACGTAACGTTGTGAGAGGGTGCATGAAGTACAGCGAAATCGGGGGTTAGGAAACGCCTGAAGTGCTGTTTTCACTTTCGTTTCTGGTTCGAGTAATAAGTTTTTTAGAGTTTGAATTCGGCAGCTGTCTTTGGATTGAAAGATCACATGACTAGCCTAGCTGAGGTTTGAATTTTATGCTTTAGGCAGAGCTGATCGGAGGGGTTGGTTCTGGTGTACCAGGTTCTGGTATTTGAGAGGCTTCCTTTAATAGCCTCGGTAGGTGCGGATTTCATCGGTGCCTTAAGATGGGCATGGGGTGTTGCGCACCTTTTTTTGCCTACTCCCAAGCCTTTGCATTTGTCACAAGCAGCCCGAATTTTCCCCCAGGGAATCAATATTTCGAAGCGATCAGACGACAAGAATGGGTCTTGATCGCCGCGAACGAATCTCCGCATATGGAGTAAAGCTATGAACGCGATTTACAAGGTTATTTGGAACGACGCAATCCGTCAGTATCAGGTCGTCAACGAATTGTGCCGCAGCCGCAGAAAGGCTTGCTCTGTAAAGGCGGTGCACATGGAAGGGTCCGGTCGATCTCTCAAGCGGAGCGTTTTGGCTACCGCTGCAGCCGTCACAATGATGGCTGGCGGCGGAGCCTTCGCGATGGATCTTCCCGGTATGGTGATCGACCTCGGAGGCGGTCGAGTCACGACGGAATTACCAACTTACGAGGTGGCTGACCTTCCATCTGCGGGAGAATCGATTGAAATCGATCTCCGAGAGTCTTCTTTCACAGGATTGGACCAGAACATTTTTAATCAGGATGAGGCTGATAGAACGATCGGCATTTTCAGGGTTAACGGAAGCTGGTCTGCTCCGGACGGTCTGCAAATAACCTTCGTTGATGAAAATGGAGATCCGGTTCCCAGTGGCTTGCTAGGGATAAACAACAACAATTTCGCGACGTTTTTGTACGACGTGAATTTCGGCGGGTACAACTCGTATACACATTTGGCTCAAGGCAGTTTTGTCTTGAAGCAGATCGACCTGACCGACGATAACGGCACTTACGGACAGTATCTTGAAGTAGGCACCGAGGTTCAAGATTCGCCCTACCCCGATTTGAAGGCCACGCTTACTGGCGGCGGAAACATTACTTTCGGGTACGGCGGCACCGCCCAACATGGGTATTTGACACTCGCTGGCGATAGAACAAATACTTACTCTGGAAGAACGTTCGTCGGTTACACATCTGATGGACAGAAGTCGGCTGCGCCTACCACGATTTTCTTTGGCAAGACCGAGGCATTCGGCAATACGCTCAACCTCAACGTTGAATCCGATTCCGAGGTCTTCATTAGCGGCGAAAGCAAGACGGAAGACTATTTCCAGCGAGTGCACGGTCTGCAGGGCGAAGGTCTGATCGACCTCGGTACCCGCGCCAATCTGGAACTCGCGCAAAGCGGCAAAACGACCGGCAATTACGATGATGCCGAAGGTGTCATTCGTATCGATAACAAGTTCACTGGCTCGGGCAACACGACTGATCCCGCTTCAGGGGCGTGGTTTGACATCAAGCTGAGCAGCGACGTTGCGGGCGACATTGTCCGGTTCTCAAACGACGCGTCGGATTACACCGGCGTCATTGCGCTCACCGATGCGACGATCGAAGGCTACGATGCAAATCGGAAGCTCGATCTCAACGGCGGAACCTATTCGCCCAACAAAATCCTGACGACCTCGACGCTTCGTCTGGAGAGCGGCGGGCAGCTTTTGATCGACGGTACGTCGGTTGACAGCCTCTACAACCTTGTTCTGAACAACAATCAGGGTTGGACTGACGGCGGCAACAATCGAAACGCACTCGCCTTCAAGAACGTTCAGCTCGGCGAAGCGGCGCTTAATGTCACGGGCAAGCTGACGCTTGAAAGCGACGGCACCGTCAGTATCGACAACCTCACTGACCGCGGACTTGAAGGCGCAGTTTCCGGCAAGAGTTTCTTTGATGCGGATAACGGCCTTGAAAATGCCTTGATCGTTGTTAGCGGCGGCATTGTTACGAACGGCCACGAACTTGCTTTGGACGGCAAGATCAAAGGCGAATCCGGTACCGATGTCATGCAGGGCAACGATCATGTTGCCGATGCGCATTGGAAATTCGACGACAAGCTTGTATTTGAGGACGGCGCAACCAGCGATTCGTTCAACATCCGGTACACCTTGACGCAGATCGATATCCTTGACGGCAAGACGTTTACGCTTTCCACCGAGGAGAATTCGGCAACCAGCGGACAGGATTTTTCGGCGCTCATTTCCGGCAGCGGTGATCTGAAGGTCGATGCGAGCGGCTATACGGTCAACATCGGCCATTCGGGCGGCAATACCTTTACGGGGGACACCGAGGTCACGGACGGCACGAATGTCATCCTGACCGAAAACTCCGGTTTCGGTACGGGTTCCGGGACGCTTACCATTGCCGGCAGCGGCAGCGTCACCCTGGGCACCGGCGTCAAGCAGTCCGGGAGCGGCCTCTCCGGGACGGGCTCGCTCGTGCTCGGTTCTGGTGCCGAATATGCGCTCACGCAGAATTCGGACGCCAACATCACCAATAAGATCGATGGCAGCGGCACGCTTAAGGTCGATCTCGGCAGCAGCCGCCATGAACTGACGTTCGGGTCGACGAACCCCTTCTCGGGCTGGCTCGACCTGACGAACGGTTCTCTCAATCTCAGCAAGAATGCCGACGCGCTCAGCACGAGCAATATTATCCTCGGCGATAACACCAACTTTACGTTCGGCAGCGGCAGCAAGGTTGAGAGCCTCACCGTTACGGGCAATGCCGATCTGAATGCCGATACGCTCATTATCGGCGGTGATGCCGTACTGACCGTCAACGGCGCGCTCAGCTTTGACAGCGGCCGCTCGTTCGACGTCAGCAATGTCGTTGTCGCCGACAACATCAATCTCATCGATTTTGACGGCGGCCTCGTTGACAACAAATTCATCACCGCGGGTTCGGTCACGAACGCTTCGGGCGGCAGTTTTGGCATCAATGTTGACGACGAGGATGCCAATACGTCCGGTCAGCAGGTTGTTCGCAACTACACGCAAGGCGGTACCGATCCTGTCGCCGAGACGACCTGGACGATCGGTTCAGACATAGACGCTACCGGTACGACGGCACTCAATGCTCAGGTTCAGCTCACGAAGATCGACGTCCTGGACGGCAAGTCGCTTTCGATTGCTGGAGATGCTTCGGCACAGAAGGAACTCGTTGCGCAACTCTCCAGCAAATCCGCTTCGGGCAGCATTGTCTTTACGGGCGGCAGTATTCTGGTCTCGAACAGCAGTAATGACTACCAAGTCGCCACGCGAATCGAGAACGGCACGACCGTTACGCTTGGTGCGAGCGACTCGCTTGGCAAGACGTCCGAACTCGCCAACTATGGTTCGCTCGTCATCGGGCAAGGCATTGCTCAGACCGTAACCGGCTGGGATCAGGTTGCGAGCGGCTCGATCGCACTTGACGGATCTTTGATGCTCGACCAAACCGGCGGACAGACCATTGCTAACAGCTTTACGGGTAACGGTACCTTTAGCGTTGACCTTGGCGGTTCCGGCAACGCGCTTGTCTTTTCCAATGCCGGCGCTCTTACCGACTTTACCGGTACGCTTTCGCTCAGCAACCTTCTTTTTGACGTAGCCAATTCGACCAATTACAGCTCGATGCTTGGGTCGACCGACATTGCGCTCAATGGCGGCGCGATTTTCAATGCGGATGCGAGCGGGTCGATCCACACGAGCGACTTCACATTCAACGGCGGTACGCTCAGAGTCGGCGATATTGAAGCCGGCAACAATACGGGCGCCAAGGTTTCGGTGTCGGGCGACATCGTGATCTCGAGCGACAGCACGATCGAAGTCGAAGGCGTGAAGCTCGAAGGTACGTCGAATATTCTTGCGGCTGACGACGGCATCAAGCAGACCATTGCCGAATTCACCGGTAGTGTTTCGGGTAGCCTTGACGATCTCCTCGTGACCGGCGTTGGTACGAGCGAAATCCGTAATGCCAGTACCGATGAAAATCCGGCAGCTTACGGCGTTTGGAGTGCGGGCGATATTGCCGAAGGCAACAAGACGCTTGACGTCGAGCTGACGCTTCAAGAGATTCAGCTTGCCGATGCGACGAACGGTCTGAAGCTCAATGCGTCCGGGCTTTCGACTAACACCACTCTTTCTGCGACAATCACCGATTACAACAATACGGCCGGCAAAATTGTCTTTGAGGGCGGCAATATCACGATCGGTGGCAGCAACACCTACACCGGCGAGACCGAAGTGACGGGCGGTACCGTGACGCTTGCCAAGGACTCGGGTTTCGGCAATACGTCGAAGCTTTCGATTGCCTCGGGCGCTGCGGTGGATTTCGGCGGTAAGAATCAGACGGTCGGCGCGCTCGAAGTCGGCAGTAAAGAGGATGAAGCGTCGAATGCGCTTAGCGGGTCCGGTACGCTTACGCTCGGTACGGGGCAGACCGGCGCTTCTCACATTTGGGGGAGCAACAGCTTTACCGGTACGATTCAGCTCGCCGCGAACCATAATCTTGCGATCAACAGTGTTGCCGGTATTGGTGGCACCGCTACGGTTGGCCTCGGAGACAATTCCGTCCTGACCATTGATGGCGCTACCGGCGGAACGTTCTCGACACACCTCTCGGGTGCCGGAACGGTTGCTGTTGCTAATTCGACATTTGACGTTTCGGGCAACAATACGGCTTTCACCGGCACTTGGCAGCTCGGCAGCTCGGGCAATGTCAGTGTTTCCGGCACGTCGACTGACATCGACAATGCGCTCGGGTCCGGTGATGCGCTCGGTTCCGGCGCGAAGCTCAATTTCAGCAGCGGCAGTTTGTCGCTTAAGCTTGCAGCCGGCGAATCTGCGCTGACGATTGACGAAGTTCTTTCGGGTGCCGGATCGCTTGTCGTTGAGGGTACGACCGGCCAGACGTTCGGCCTCTCGTCGAGCGGCTCCGATTTTGCCGGCACGCTTTCGCTTGACGGCATCGGCATGACGGTGGGCGGCGCTGCGGACTCGATCGGCGCCCATAACGCGCAGGCGTTTGCCGACGCGGATTTGAATCTTTCGAACAACGCGCTCCTGACGGTAGCGAGCGGTACGACCGTAAATGTTTTTGACACGGTTACGGTTGGTGACAGCGCTCGCTTTGATCTAGGCAGTCTGGGCTTCTCGGCTGCCAACGGCTCGGGTTCGGCTGCAGCCGGCACGACGCTGCTTCAGATTGATGAACTCGTCAGTAGCAACGGCTCGTCCGGAACGATTATTCTTCAGGCGCCCGATGCAAACCGAGACATCTTGGGTGCTGTGAATCAGGATTCCCTGATCCGGGGCGGCGTAGATGTTTTCCAGTCGCTCATAGCAACAAACAATGAGATTGATCAGTCGGTCCTTGGCAGCTTTGTTTTGTCCGGCTTGGGTGACGGCCAGCTCACCCAGAACATTCAGTCGGGCGGCAGTGATGTCGCTACGGGCTATTATGATTACAAGCTTGCGATCGGTGACGACGGCACGGATCTTGGCGTCGATTACGATCTGACGCGGGTCGACATTCATTCCGGTCAGACTTTGACGCTTTCGGAGTCAGGCAATTTCGACGCACTGCTCACTTCTACGAGCGGGGCAGGCCATCTGACAATTGCTTCGGGCGGCAACATCAAGCTCGGCAACAGCGGCAATGAATATTCCGGCAACACGACCGTTGATGCGGGCGGTGCGCTCAGCGCTGAATCTGGTGCCATCAGCCAATCCGACGTTCTGACCGTTTCGGGTGCCTTTACCAACCTCGGCGCCAACACGGTCAAGCAGCTCTCGGTCGGTGCATTGGGTTCCTTGACGCTTGACGCTGATCTTTCGATCTCCCATAACGGACACGCCGACAGTGCTGTAATCGCAGGTGAAATCAACGGTTCGGGCGGTCTTGTGCTCAATTCTGGACGGCTCGTCGTGACGGAAAACAGCGGTACCGATTACACGGGCGCCGTTGGCCTTGATGCCGGTACTGTCCTCGAACTTAACGGCGCCGATGCGCTCGGCGCGGGCCGCGTCAATTTTGCCGGTACCGGCGATTCGAAGCTTGAGATCAAAGACTCCGGCAATACGAGCTTTGCCAATGCGTTGAGCGGGACTGGCACGATCACCGTCAGTCTTTCCGGGACCGACAATAACTTTACGTTTGGGTCGGATCAGTCCGGCCTCAAGACGGGTAGCACGCTTGTTCTTGACGACGCCACCTTTGATCTGACTGCATCGCAGGACAATTACAACGATGATGTTGCCGAGAAGCTTGTCATTCAGGTTGAACAGGGTTCAACCCTTGTTCACGACGGCAAGGAGAACAAGACGGTTGCCGGACTGACGCTCAACGGCGGCACCGTTGACCTCGGCGAATTGAACACTGAACATGGCCAGATCAGCCTCAGTGGCGGCGATCTTGTCATCAGCGGCTCCAACAGCATCATTCTCGATTCGCAGGCCCAGGTTTCCGAGTCGGGAGACCGCAACATCGGCAATGGTCAAGATCTGCTCGCGGGCGGCATCTTCAATCTCGATATCTTTACGGATGTCAGGGATCTTCAAGGCGACGTCAAAAACCTTGTTGTCGATTCGAGCTTCAGCGGCACGAGCGAAAACCTTCTGCAGGATGCAAACGACGACGGCAAGCTTGATCACGTCGCGAACATGACGCGTGGCAGCGGGTCATTCCTCTATAGAGACGGTGACAATGGCAGCGACGGCACGGTTTATCTTGAGTACTCGCTCAAAGAAATCGAACTGCTCCACAAAGTCGACGACGAAGGCCTTCTTATCGAGACGGCAGGCTCGGGATCGCTCACGGCTCGCGTCACGGGTGAAGGCAACCTGAAGCTGCACGGCAATATCAGTGTTGGCGGTACGGGAAGCGACCCGAGCAGCTTCAACAGCTACACCGGCAAGACCTACATTCTTCAGGGTTCGACCGTAGAAGCTGTTCAGGACAGCGCTTTCGGTACGACGAAAGAGCTCAATGTCGCTTCCGGCGCTACTGTGACGTTCGGTGCGAATATCGATCAGACGGTTGGTGCCCTGGCGGGAACGGGAACGTTGCAGTTGGGCTCGGACTCCAAATTTGAGCTCGAGAATTATCTGGAAGTGGCCGGAGATGAAGGCTCGGTCCTGGTCTCAAGCGGCTCTTCCACGATTACTATCACGAATGAGATCAAAGGCGCCGCCGGTGCAGAGTTCACAATCGACGGCTCCTACGGCAACGGCGGCAGCGGCAACGCCACAGTCGTGTTCGGCCAGGCCAATGATTTGACCGGCACGACTTTCAAGCTCCTCGATGCTCGCTTTGACATCGACAGCTCTTTGGACAACGACTACCGGACGGCATCGTCAGCCGCGGATTTTGTCCTTTCGACGGATTCGCACGTCACGATGGATGCCGGCTCGCTCGGTGCCGGCGAGCATTACACCTATAACGAGATCTCGTTCGAAAACAGTGGCAGCCTCAGCGTCACCGGCGTGACGCTCGTTAAGGAAGGTGAGGGCACGACCGATGCCGTCATCGAAACGGGGACGCTCGATCTTACTGGCAAGGGTACGCTTTCGGTTGCCGCCGATATCGACGAAAACTTTGACATTCTTGCTGACGACCAGTCCAACTTCGTTTCGACGCTGATTAAGTACACCACTTTGGTTGGCGATCCGGTCAATCTAGATCCTTCGACCGCTTTCTCGTCGTCCGTTATTAGGCAGGGCACTGAAGATGTCGCCTATGTGAATTGGACCGGCGATATCAATTTCGACGAAGGGGCGGAGACGGTCGGCATGTCCTACCGTGTTGCGAGCCTGCAACTCGCTGACGAGACGGGGGACGGTCTTGTTCTTCGGACGGAAAATGCACAGGGTGTCGACGCTTCCCTTGATGCGCTTGTTACCGACTATGTTGATGAAGACGGTACCCTTCATGCCGGCAACATTACATTTAACGGTGGCAGTATCACGATTGGTTCGGGAACGGTTGACGAAGGGGCCAACACCTACACTGGTACAACCAATGTTAAGTCGGGCACAACGGTGACGCTTGCGAAGGGCGGCGCCTTCGGTGCGACCGAATTGCTCAATATTTCCAATGGCAAGGTGGACTTTAACGGTAAGTCCGAGACGATCGGCTCGATCAATGTTGGAGATTCGGGCAGCATCACGGGGTATGGGGCGCTCACGCTCGGCATTGCCGGTTACGACGAGAAAACCTCGTCGATCAACGGTATGCACGCTGGCTTCACGGGTAACGTCACGCTCGCGAACGGCCACACGCTTACGCTTAATGACACGCTCGGTATTGGCAACACCGGGACGGTTGCTCTCGGCGCCGACACGACTCTTGTCATCAACGACGCATTGGGCGGCAGTTTCACGAAGACGGTTTCCGGTGCCGATGGCTCGAACATTCAGTTGAGCGGCAGCGGGATCGGAATTTACGCCGACAACTCGGGCTATTTGGGCGACTGGTCGCTCACCAGCGGCACGACCGCTTCCGTCAGCGGCTCGGGCTCCGTCGGTGTCGACAGCATCCTCGGCTCGGGAGGCACTGTCGCGCTCGGCACTGACGCAACGCTTGCCCTCTCGCAGGACAGCGGCAGCATTGTTGTCGACAATGTATTCGCCGGCGCGGGCACCCTCGTTGTGAGCGGCACTTCCGATTAAGAGTTCGGTTTCAGCACTGACTGGACTGATGCGGAAACTCCCGGCTTTACGGGCACGCTCCGCCTTGAAGACGGCATCAAGATGACCGTGGGCGGAGGCTCCGGTTCGTCGGGCTTTTACAACGCTGCGAACCTGGCCAACGCGGACTTCAAGCTCGAAAGTGGCTCGACGCTCGTCGTTGCGACGCAGACTGGTTCTCGCGTCAACACCTTCGACAATCTCAATGTCAATAGCGGCACGATTTCGTTTGCCGGCAATTTCGACCTTGGAGCGACGACCGAAGAGCTTGGTCAGCTGCAGGTGGGTTCTCTTACCGGTTCGGGCAACATTGCGCTCGCGATTCCCAATTCGAGCGGTACGGTTGACCAGACGATCGGTCAGAACGATCTTTTGACGATCGACGACGATTCGCACTTCCAGGCGCTCATCACGGCTGAGTCCGGCACGGTCTCGGAGAGCGGTTGGACGCTCAACAGCAGCACAACTACTTCGGGCTCGGGCCTTCGTCAGGCAGTTCGCAATGCCAAAGATACGGATACCGTCGCGCATGCGATCTACGATTACGCGCTTGCGACCGGTAAGGTTAATTCGGAGAGTGATTCGCTTGGCATTGAGTACACGCTCAAGACGGTCGACATTGTCGACACCAAGACGCTCGAGCTTTCCGACAGCGGCTCTCTCAGCGCCGTGATTATGGACTCGAGTGGCGCCGGCACGCTCCTCATTACGGGTCAGATCGAGCTGACTGGTCAGAACGAATACGAAAGCGTCACCTGGGTTTCGGGTGCTAACGCTTCGCTTACCGTCGGTTCGTCCGGCCTCGGTGCAACGAGCAGCCTTGACCTTTCGGGCGGAGCAACCTTTGTTAATGCCGCAGGTGCCACCAACTCGGCAGAGAGAATGCGCTCTTCCGGCTCGAATATTGTTCTGAATGAAGGTTCGGAACTGAAGCTTACGGGTGGCGCGAATGGTGGCGTGGCCTCCGAAATTACGGGCGGTTCTATTTCTGGTTCCGGGACGTTAACGGTAGGTGGCCCCCTGAATGTAAGCGGCAGTATTACTGACGGAGGCTTTACGGGCCAGATCAAGGCCGGATCAGCGGATTTGAACAAAGGCGCTCTCATCCGGTTCTATTCGACGGAGAGTGGTAATGCCGGCCTTGGTACTGGTGAAGTCGCTTTTAACAGCAGTAGCGACGTTGTGTATATCTTCGACGGCGAATCTACGACTGGATCTACGACTCTAACGAATACCTATACGGGCAACGGTCAGATCAAGGTAGTTAATTATGGTTCCGGTAGTCTTCTCTTTGACTTCAGCGAGAACCAGGCGGAGAAAGGGAACTTTACCGGTACTCTCCTTCTCCAAGACGCCGACTATCACCTTTATGAAGACGCTGGCGAGCTCAAAAACGCGACACTGAAGGTGTCCGGTGGTTCGCACATCACCGTCAATAGCGCTGGCAATGTCAGCGATCGGGCAGTCGGAAAGCTTGAACTGGCTGGCGGTGAGCTTGATTTCGGCGAAATGACCGAAGGCTCCGATTCCGGTCAGATTGTCGTCGGGGGACTTGGTGACTTTACGACGCCTCAGGGTGTGATAAAGGTTGCGTTGGGTGAAAACAACAATGCAACGGGTTCCGATGTCTTCGATCTCAATAAGGACCTCTCGGTTCAGCTTATCGAAGGCTTCGACGCGACCGATCCCGCTATTGATCTTTCCCAGCTCCAATTCAGTTCCGTCGAAGAGCGTCAGCAGGTTAAGCAGTCCGATCGCTATGCGGACGGTTCTGCAACGGCCGTACTCACCTATTCGAGCGGTCACCTTGTCGGTAATACGAACGGCATCGGTGCGTCGTGGACCCTTTCGAAGATCAACCTGTTGTCCGGCAACGGCAGCGGTTTCTTGATCGACGCGTCCGCCGAAACCGGTGATTCCGGGACCATCAGCGCGCTTATCACCGGTGAAGGCAGCATTGAGTTTGCGGGCGGCACAATCACGCTGAATCATGCCAACAATACCTACACGGGCAACACCTACGTGACGGACGGTGAGCTCGTGCTCGCTGCCAACGAAGCGCTCGGCGATTCGGCTCTGCTTGAAGTTACCGGCAGCGGCACCGTCTCGGTCGGAAGCACGGCTCAGTCAATCGGCTCGATTTCGGTTGCAGGCGAGAACGGCTTGTCGATGGCAGGCGGTTCGCTCACGCTCACGAGCGGCGCCTCGACCATTTCCAGTGCCAACAACGACGTTTCGGGTACGGTTGCTCTCTCGGGCTCGAACACGACCCTGACAATTCAGAACGCTTCGGGTGTCGGCGGTTCCGCTACGACCATTTCGTTGGACGACGAAACGTCGGTCATCTTTGCGGTATCCGGGTTTGCGGATGGCGGTACTTTCGCCAAGATCAATAACAAGTTGAGTGGGGCAGGTACCGTTCAGATCGGCAACGGAACGGACAAGATGTACCTCGAGCTGCTTAATACGGATAATGCGTTCGGGAAGCTCCTTGTCACCAGCGGAGCAACGGTTCTTGTCAATGATATGCATGCCGACAACGCACTCGGCGACGCCGCTGTAAATATTAAGTCGGGCGGTATCGCTCGGCTCTATGGCAGCAGCGGCTGGACTATCAGTAATGATCTGAACCTTGTCGAGGGCGGCGAGCTTGTGCTTGCCGCAGACGACGAAGCCGTTAATTTCGCTGGAACGAATCAGATTATTTCCAGCGGCAAGGTAACGCTGCAGTCGTCGGTTCTTTACCTTGGCGGAGATCAAGGTTCGTCCGGTGCGACCAATGCGGCGGTCCTTGATACGGCCCATCTCAATGTTGGCTCCAATGGCGTACTGCATGTTGCCACCGGCGACGACGCGCAGGTGCTTGACAAGCTCACGCTGGGCAGCAGCGGTCACATTTGGTTCGACGGCACGCTCGGTGTAAGCGGAACGGGGACGACGCAGCTCGGTCAGCTTGAGGTCGGCAGTCTCGGTGACATAACCGGCACCATCCACCTGACCGCTTCGTCCGCAGCGGGTTCGGGCGGCGAGATCAAAGCCGCCGAACTCCTCAATATCGCTGATAACGGCAGCTTCCAGTCGTTGATTGAGGTGACCGGCACCGATGAAACGATCACCAACGACGAGCTTTCGGGTACGAATCTCGATGTCAGCGGCAACACCCGTGTCGTGTCCGATATCAAGGATGGCAGCGGGAATACGGTTGCTGAAGGGACTTTCGGCTTTGGCAAGACGCTTGTTGCAACTGAAGACGGCAAGCATGCCGGCGTTCAGTACGAACTGCAGCTCATCAACTTGCTGCAGACCCTCGAAATCAGCGAGTCCGGCAGCCTGAATGTCCAGATTTCGGGCAGCGGCAACCTCCTGGTTTCGAACGCTTTGACGCTTACGAATAAAGAAGGCCAGAGGAACGACTACACCGGTTCGACGACGGTTGCCGGAAAGGGCAGCCTTGTCGCCGGCGCGGGTGCTCTCGGTAAGACGAGCGCACTCAACGTCAACGAGTCAGGCAGCTTCACGAATTCGGGCGACAACACCGTCGGCATCTTCGATCTCTCCGGCAGCGCCGTCTTGAACGAAGGTACGCTAACCGTGCTCGGCACGACCGGCGAAACCAACGACTTCACCGGCATGCTCACGGGTTCCGGTTCTCTTGCGCTCGAAAGCGGCGAAACGGTAGTTTCCCAGAACAACTCCGGCTACGCCGGCAATGTCGTGCTTGGCAAGGACGGCGGTCTTGATGCCGAGATTCACTTCAATGCGGGTGCGTCGCTCGGTACGGGGACGATCAAGTTTGCCGACAGCAAGTCAAAGTTGAGTGTTGATGCATCCGGCGCAACTACGCTCACCAACAAGCTCGATCTCTCCGCTGACGGCGGCGAAATCGTTGTAAGCGGTGACGGTGACGACACGTTTGCTTTCCACGCCGATCAGGCTGCCAGCGGCTTCGGCGCAGGCTCGACACTGACGCTCACCGGTATGAATTACAGCTTCACGACCGCCGGCAACGACGTTTTGGACAACGTCGCGCTCTCCGTGACGAGCGGAACGCTGACGGTCAACGGCGATGCCGATCTGAGCGACCGGAGCGTTTACGGTCTTTCGTTGACGGATGCCGTTGTCGACTTCGGCAAGCTTGGCAATGGAGACGGCGTACTGGATCTCGAACACCGGAATCTCACGATCGGCGGCTCTTCGGGCTCGACGACGGTTCGCCTGGGCAGCGAATTCCAGAGTGTTAAGAGCGACACCGGCTCGGCAGCCTTCATGCAGGGCGGCTCCTTGACGCTGATCCGCGACGCTTCAAACGATTTCAGCGGCGATCTTTCAAAGCTGAAGCTTGAGCTTGACGGTACGACGTCCGCCGGCACGGCGATTGAGCAGGCGGTTATTCAAAACAACGTCGAAACTGCTCGTCTCGAAGGCACGGCGCAGGGTTTCGGTGCGGTTCAGGGTGAAGATGACGGGCTCTGGGATCTGAATCTCAACCTCAGCTTCACGACGCTTCGAATCAATAAGGACCGCACCTTTACGGTTTCCGAGGGCGGTGATATCGGGCTCGTCATCACCGACAACGGTGCAGATGCGGCCGGAGGCTTGTCCATTACCGGCGGTGCAAGCGTTCAGCTTTTGGAAACCAATTCGTATCACGGAGAAACTTCTGTCTCGAGCGGCGCGGAGCTCATACTTGCTGCAGACGATGCGCTCGGCCACACCAGCGCACTTAATACCGACTCGGATACGTCGGTCGATTTCGGCGACACGAATCAGACTGTTGGTGCAATTCACGCGTCGGGTTTGCTTGTTTCCGACGAAGAAGCCTCGGGCAAGCTCACGATTACTGCGGGCGGCGATGTTTCTGGCGCCAATGAGGACTTCCACCTGGACGTTGATCTGACGGGCAGCGAAGAACTTATGCTCACGGATGTCGCTGCGCTCGGCAACGGCAATACCATCAACATTGCCAACAACGGTACGGAACTCATCCTTGCCAATGCGGACGGCAACTTTACGAACAACCTCAACGGTGCCGGTTCGCTCAGAATCAGTGCTGGTTCGGACGTGACGCTCACGGGTAAGAACAAACTCGAGGGCGGCCTTGCGGTCGACGTCTCCGGCAAGGTGAGTGCTGGCGGCAACATCTACGATCACATTGGTACGGGAGGCATCTCGCTTGCCGGCGAAGCCGACTTCACGCTTGAATCGCAGGACACCGCCGATTGGACGTGGAACAACGCCGTGACGGGCTCGGGCGACCTCACGCTCGCGCGCGACGGTTCCGGTTCTCGCGAACTGCTCTTTAACGAAGATTCGCTTTCGGGCTTTAGCGGCACGCTGACGCTCGACAACTGGACGATCGATCTTTCCGAAACGGGCGGCGTCAAGAACGCAACGCTCGGCGAGATCTATGGCTCGGCTCTCACGGATCTCACGCTCACGAACGGTGCGCAGGCGCTTGTTACGGGCGAAGTTGGTCTTGAAACCAAGAGTCTTACGCTTGGCGACAGCGGTCGTCTCACTTTGAACGGCGTCGGTGCTCCGGGATCGACGGGTACGGACAGCGCGCATATCACTGTTGACAAACTGCATCTTGAGGACGGCTTCAATATCGACCTCGGCATCGAGAATGCATCCGTCGAGTCGTCCGATCTCCTCCTGCAGGATTCGGGCAGCGGCACGACGATCGATGTGGCGACCGCGATGCACGGCATTGAGGGTGATCTCGCGAACGGTACTGTGACCGTTAACGGTGAAAGCAGCACCGGTCAGACGATTCGCTTTGATGTCGAACAGTCGGGCAGTGTTGCTCAGGAAAGCGGTACGGTGGCCGAAGCCATCTACGGGTACGGAATCCGGACCTCCGGCGACGCCGGCGGTCAACAGGATCTCCAGATCACGTATTCGCTCGAAGGCATTGATATCGCCAACGACAAGACGCTCGTGCTCACGGGCGACGCGGACGATACAGCGGGCAACGGCAGCGTCCTCAGCGTCTACCTGACGGGTGAGGGCAATCTTCGCGTTGCCGGCAACACGGTACGTCTGAGCGACGACACCAAGCAGGCCTCCGACTTCAAGGGCACGACGACCGTTACGAGCGGCGCAAAGCTCTACGCGGAAAAAGGCACGCTCGGCGAAACTGCGCGTCTTACCACCGAGTCCGGTGCGCATACCTATATCGAAGGCGACAACACCGTTCGCGGCATCACGTTGGCTTCTGGCGGTCAGCTTGCCATCGGTTCCACCGACTCGATGAGCGGCGAGAGCGATGTGACGCTCACGATCATCTCGTCGACCGACGAGAAAACGTCTGCTGACCAGATCAATCACCTCTACGGCGAACTGCACGGGCATGGTGACTTGGAGGTCGTCGGCAACGGTCAGGTTGACGAAGGCGTGGCCGCGGACCTTACGATTCACGGTTCGCAGACGAGCTTCTACGGCGACCTTGTGCTCACGAATGGCGCTTGGGTTGACATTGCCGCGACGGACAGCAGTCTGTTCGGCAACAGCTCGGCCGGCAACGAGGTGGTGGTCTATAAAGATTCGCTCCTGACAATCGAGTCCGATCGCTCCGGTGACGCTTCGTTCTACGGCGTCTTTACGGACGGCAAAGACGGTTCAGGCGGCGGCAAGGTCGAAATTTCGCTCCTGAACACTTCGGATCACTTCCGCTTCGCGGCGGCACAGTCGGATGCCGACTTCACGGGCACCTTCGTGCTCAATAGCGGCACGATCGACTTCACCGATCTCTTCACGTCAACCAGCGGGAGCGGCGATCCGCTTGCCGGGGCAACGCTCGTCCTTAACGACGGCGGCGTGGTCGACCTCGTGGGCGACGGCTCCGGAACGAGTGCTTCGAACGAACGCAAGCTCGGCGGCCTCACCATGGCGGGCGGCACGATCGAAGCCGGGGCTATCGGCTACAAAGAAGGCGAGGGTGCTTTCAACTCAACGATCAACCTCGGCGGTTCGGGCACTCTGACGCTCGAGAGCGCTAAGGTAGCTGCTGGTGACCGGCAATCCACCGTTGTCCTCGGCACGACGGATGATGCCATCCAGATTTCCGACAGCGGCTCCGAAATTCTCAATGCCGGCTCTGTCGGCGCGAACGTCACTGTCATCTCCGGCATCGGCGATCTCGTTCTTGTGAACGGCGATAAATCCGAAACCGTGAGCGGTTCGAAGGTTATCGATAGCGACTATCTCCACGCCGAACGTCCGGCGAACGGGACCGCGCAGGAAATTGAGCAGAAAGTCATCTTGGCAAACGGCAGCTCCGAATACAGGAGTGTTGCCGAAACCGTTCGCACGTACGACGAGAACTTCACGTACAACAGCGAGTCCGGCACGCTTTCGATCGGCTACAAGGTCTCCGATCTTGGTTTGCTCTACGAAACCGGCAATGTCAGCAGCAGCAACTACGCTGACGTTTCACGCTGGCAGGGTCTTACCATCACGGCCAATGCGGCATCGGGCGAGACGTCTGTCTTTGACGCACTCATCAAGAACGGTGAGAACGGCAACGCGGCCGGCAACATCGTCTTCAAGGGTGCCCACGACAAGGGCACGATAACGCTTGCAGGGGGTGAAAATACCTACACGGGCAAGACGTGGCTCACTGAGAATGCTCAGGTCGTCTTCGAGACCGACTCGGGCTTCGGCAGCACCGAGGCGCTTCGCGTTGACGCGGGCAGCTCCGTTGACTTTGCCGGTCACGACCAGTCGATGGGCGCGCTCTTTGCGCTCGGCGACGATGCGCTCAAGAGCACCGACGGGGCCAATCTTGCTGTGAACGGTACGGCGATCATCAACGGCGCCAACGATAACCTGCACGCTGACTGGACGTTCAGCGGCAGCGTGACGATCGGCGACGAGCTCTCTCTCGGCCACGGTGCCGTCGAACTCGCCGGTACGACGACGCTCACGATTTCGGGGAGCGAAGCGAACGGCACGATCGACAATGCGATCACGGGCGGCGAGCTCACCAACATCTACGTGACTTCGGGCGCCAATGTCTCCTTTGAGAACGCCGATATTCTGTCCGGACCCAACTTCACGGGCAATATTGCCGTTTGGAGCGGTGCGTCTGCCGGCTTCGCGATCGAAAGCGGTGCCACGGTCAGCAACGGTCTTACCATCGGCAGTACCGGCAAGGTCAGCTTCGAATCGACTTCTGGCGGCACGCTCGCCTTTGAAGACGCCAACATTTACGGCACGCTCGAACTCAACAACGTTACGTTCGACCTTGACGCGCACGGCGACGCCTTCAATCGCGGCTCGAGCCTTGTTGCCAACGCCGGCACGCGGATCGATGTCTCCGACGCCGTTTCGGGCGCCGTCTCGAACATCACGCTCACCAGCGGCAGCACGGTGGCCTTTGACAACGGCACGCCGGGCGCAGCGGGCGAAGGCGAAGTCGCGAGCATCAATCTTGGCAGCAGCGGCACGCTGACGCTTGAGGGCGATGTGACCGTTGACCTCGATATCAACGATTACGCCGACGCTTCGGATATCGAAGATGCGCAGGGCGATCTCATCAATCGTCCGCTCACCGCACAGGATCTGACTGGTGAGGACGGCGGCGCGGTACTCGCGACGCTCATTGCGGGTCAGGTTTCGAGCGATACGGCCGACCTCAATCTCAAGACCGACGGCAAGGATGTTGATAGCAACAAGCTCGACATTGCCATTCGCAACGCCGCCAACGGCGAAGAAGTTGCCACCGGCACCTACGACTACAAGCTTGTCCTCGACAAGGACGGCTCCGGTTCCGGTCTGAAGCTCTCCTACGGTCTCACCGAGGTCACGATCCACGACGGCAAGACGCTTGAGCTTACGGGCACGAGCGCCGACGAAGACGACAACGAGCTCACGGCCGCAGTGAAGGGCACGGGCAATTTGCGCATCACCGAAGGCGAAGTCACGCTCGTCGATAAGGACAGCGACTACACGGGCAGCACGTCCGTGGCTGCGGGTGCGGCGCTTGTTGCCGGTTCTGCCGGACATACGCTCGGCCAAACGTCCGAACTGCGCCTCGAAGGCGCCACCGGCGTCGTGAGCGGTGCTTCGGCGACGATCCTCGGCGAAGAGACGGTCTACGGCCTCAACGTTCAGTCGGGCGCGACCCTCAACCTTGTTGCCGATTCCGGTGAAGGCGCCGGCGCGGTTCTCACGGTTGCGGGCGGCGAGGACGACAACATCATCGCCGGCAACGATGCGCTCGGCCAGGGCGGCGGCAAACTTGCCGTTTCCGGCGACGGAACAAAGCTCACAGTCGAAGGCGCTAACAGCCGGTTCACCGGTATAACGAGCGTCGAGTCGGGAGCCGTCCTTTCTGCCGGCAACACCGCTTCGCTCGGCACGGGGACCACCGAGATTGCCGCCGGCGGCACGCTCGAAGTTGTCGCTGCGGTTGACGCCACGAGCGGAGCGAGCCGCGTTGTATCGCAGATCACCAATTCGGTGACGGGAGCGGGCGACGTGGTGATCAATCTTTCGGGGACGGCACAGGCGAACCAGAAGATGTTCCGCTTCGCCGACGATCAGACTTCCGGGTTCTCGGGCAACATCGTGCTTGAGAACGGTGGCTACTCGCTTGCCTACGCCAACGACGGCGACGCAGAGACTGACTACACGGCCAATCAGCTTGCGGCGATGAATTCGCGAATCTCGGTTGAAGAAAACGGCCACCTCTACGTGAGCACGGTTGATCACCAGATCAACCGCTACATCGACAAGCACGTCCGAGCGCTTACTCTTAACGGCGGCAACATTTACTTCGGCGGCTTGCGCTACGACATGACCTCAATGGACGAAAGCCTCGGCGGTCAGCTGCAGCTTGCGGGCGATACCGACAAGAGCGCAACGCTCGAGATCCAGTCTGAGTCGTTCGTCAACCTTGATGCGGGTGCGACCAACACGCTTACCGACGGCTCCGAACTGCTCGTGGCTGACGAGGGTGCGAAGATCGACCTCATCCAGAATGCGGCCGATGTCGCACTTGGTTCCGGCGCAGACACAATCTGGGCCTCCTCGAGTGACGAAGCTGATTTCACGGATCTGCTCAACGATTACCTGAAGCTCAACACGATCAATTCGGATGCCGAACAAACGCTGACGCAGGACGGCCGCGATGTGGCGATCGTTACGCGCGGCTTCGGTAGCAACGGTCATGACGAAGTCTTCGGCGTTGAACAGAACGAATCTTCGGCTTGGGATCTTTATCTCAATTACCACGTCTCGAAGATTGAGCTGATCGATACGGAAAATGAACAAGGTCTGCTCATCACGAATGACGAGGCCGGTTCCTATTCGGATCTGACCGCTCTTGTCACGGGCTCGGGCAATCTGACGCTTTCCGGCGTTTCCGGCACGACGATCGCGCTTGGCGACGGTTTGGCCGCTACGCAGAACGACTACACGGGACGCACCACGGTCACGGGCTCTGTCACCGTGAAGGCGGCCGAGGACAACGCGTTCGGCAATACGTATCGTCTCAATGTCGAATCCGGCGCCAAGGTTGACTTCGGCGAATTCGATCAGACCCTCGGCATCCTTGAAGCCCGCGGGGACGATGCGCTCGCCGGTACGGCCGACTCCGTCGTCACGATTACCGACGACATGATCGTCACCGGCAAGAACGACGACTTCCACTCGCAGGTGAGGCTCGAGTTCTCCGGCACGGGCACTGTCAGCGATGTCGGCGGTCTCGGTACGGGCGACATTTCGATCGGCAAAGACTACACGCTTGTTATCGCCGACGAAAACGAGTCCGACGGAAACCGCGTCGGCAACAACATCACGGGCTCCGGTACGGTGGTGATCGGTCGCGACGACGCGACGGGCACGATTGAACTCGGCGGCAAAAACGCCGGGTTCACGGGCAACGTGCGCGTCGAAAGCGACTGGACGCTCAAAGCTTCGATGGGCAAGGGCGAAACGGCCGCCGACCGCATCGGATCGGGCAACCTTGTCCTCAGCAATGGCGCAACGGGCAGCTTCACGCAGACGGAAGGCAACCTCGACTGGACGTCTGCCGTGATCGGCGAGGGCGACCTCGTTCTCTCCGCCGGCAAGGACAGCGACGTGACGATTTCGGGCGGTCTTGACTACTTCAACGGCGACATCACGATCGGTGGCGGACGCTTTGAGCTCGCTTCCGGCAACGGCAATGTTGAAAACATCGACGGCTCCAACCTCCATGCCACGGGTGAGGAAACGACGGTTGTTGTGGCCGACCAGGGCACGGTGATCCTCGGTGACGACCTCTCCGTTGAGTCGGGTGCCTCCATTATCTTTGAAGGCGATGTTACCCCGGGTACGATCAGCGAAGCTCAGCTTGTTGTTGCAGGCGATCTTACGATTACCGACAGCAATGTCACGATCAATGTTGGCGGCAAACTCGATCCTGGTGAATCGGGCACTGCATCGCTAAATGTTCAGGATGTGACTTCTGCCGATCGCAGCGACGAGCTTGCGCTCGTCATCGCCGAAGCGGATAACATCGTTCGTTCGGGCAACGACCTTGTCGTTCTCGGACCGGACGGCAATCCGATCAATAATCCGGAAGATCGTCTGGGCGTTTCGATCGTCGACGGCGACGAAGAGATTGCCACGGGCTACTACGACTTCGGCCTTACGTCGACCGAGTCGGGCGGCCGCGACATCCTCGGCGTCGGCTATCAGCTCATGGAAGTCAACGTAAAGGTCGGCAAGACGCTGGTTCTGAACGGTGCCCATGCCGCCGACGTTGACTACGAAAACGCCTCTTCGTTTGATGCCGCCATCACCGGCGAGGGCAATTTCGCGCTTGCGAACGGCGAGCTTACGCTCACGGGCAAGAACACCTACACGGGTTCGACGCTCGTCGGCGACGGTACGTCCGAGACGACGCTCACGGTCGACCGCGGCAGCAGCCTCGGCAATACGTCTGCCGTCAACGTCTCCGACAACGCCACGCTGGTGAATCGCTCCGACCTGACCGCTGCGGGCAGCATCCAGGTTGCGTCGGGCGGCACCGTCACGCTCGAGGACGGCAGCGTCTTCAAGGTGACCGATGCGGCCAACGAGTCCAACATCGCGGGCACCCTCACGGGCAGCGGTGCGCTTCACTTGAACGACAACGTCGACATTGACGTTGCGGCCGACAAGGCGCAGAACTTCACGGGCAGCGTTTCGGTCGGCAGCGGTGCCGTCTACAACCTGCTTTCGACCGTCACCGACACGGTGACCGTCGCGAGCCGCTTCGAATCCGACCCGGGTGACGACGCGGTTGTGGGCATGACCGGCGACTTCTCGCTCGAAGCAGTGAACAACGCTTATCACGGTGCGTTCGTCCTCTCGGACGGCACGGTGATCCGTACGGATTCGATCGCTTCGCTCGGCGCGGCCGATGCCACGATCACGACGGCCGGCGACTACGCCGGGGCCGGCGGCACTGCATCGCAGGCCGACGACAATGCGACGGTTATCCTCGACTATGCCGACCGCGAGACGGTGGGCGACGTTACGCAGACGATGACCTCGGGCATCACGTTCGTGAAGACGGGCGAGGGCGTTGTTGAACTCTCCGCCGAATCGCTTGGCGCGGGCGCGGTCAAGTCGTCCGAAGGCGGCATCATCTTCGGCGCTGCCGGCGACAGCACGGTCTATGGCACGGCTCTCACGGTCGAGGGCGGCGCCTGGGCTGCCGGCTTCGGCGGCGTGGGCTCCCTCAGTGTTGAGTCCGACGGCGCCTTCTATCTCGGCGGCGTTGACGGCTACAACTCGATTGTCTCGAGCGGCTGGACGTCCTCCGAAGGTTCGAGCACCGTTCAGTTCACGGTTTCGGGCAATGTCACCAACAACGGCACGATCTATGTCGGCAACAAGAATTCTTCGGGCGACACGCCTGCGGATTCGAACTACATCGGCAATGAACTCGTGATCGAAGGCGACTACATCACCGACGGCGGCACCCTCGACCTCAACGCGATCATCGCGGGCAAGGACAATTCTAAGTCCGACCACGTGACGATCACGGGCAAGATCAATGGCAATGGCTATGTTGACGTCAACTATGACTCTACGGTGAGTACCGGCGGTACGCTTGAGTACCTCGGACTTGTCAAGGTCGAAGGCGGTAACGACGGCGACAGTTTGCGTCTCAAGGACACCATCAAGATCGGCGATCTCTGGTATCGCTTAATGTGGTCGTCTGATCAGAACGAGTACTACCTGCAGTCGTCCGTTACCGATCCGGGTGACAAGCCCTGGGATACGGAAGACGTGGAAAACGTCAACGCCGGTACGCGTTCCGCACTGGCCTTCATGCAAGCTCAGGCGTTTGACTTGAGTCTGCGCGGACACCTCGGTGAAACGCTCTACGTGGATCCGGTGACCGGAGAACAGCGTAAGTCTTCGTTCTGGATGGTCCAGCGTGGCGATTGGACGAAGTTCTCAAATGCAAGCGGACAGATGGATGCCGACGGCAACCTCTACACCACGCATTTGGGTACCGACCTCTTTAAGCGTGAAACCGACGGAGCGACGTTCCGTTGGGGTGTGCTTGCCGGCTTTGCCGACGGCGACTTCGACGTCTCGTCGAATGTGGACGGCAAGAGCTCGAAAGGTTCGTTCCGCGGTTACTCTGCTGGCATGTACATGACGGCAGAGAGCAAGGCCGAAAGTGGTCCGTTCCTCGGATTGCAGTTGCGTTGGAACCGCTTCGACAGTGAAGTCGGTCAGGATGACTACGATGTCAACGGTTTGAGCCTCACGGCGGAAGCCAGTTGGGATCAGCTCCTCTCCAAGGGCATTACCGACGGCGGTCGCAACTACGAATGGCGTTTGGAACCGCACGTTCGTGCGTACTGGACGAACTTCGGCGATCCGGACGATTGGACGTCGAGCTTGGGCGAAACCTACTCGTCCGACTTTGACAACGGCTTGCTGGTGCGTGTGGGTGCCCGCACGAAGATCCAGACGACATTGGGTACGGGTCCTGCTTGGCAGGCCTATGCCGAAGCCAACTGGGTTTACAACAACGGGGACTACTCCACCACGATGTCGACGAAGTACGGCGACGTCACGAGCACTCAAAACGGTGCCGAGTTTGCCGAATTCCGCTTGGGTCTCGAAGCACAGTTCACAACCAACGTGAACGTGTGGCTGGAAGGCCACCATCAGACGGGTTCGGACGACTACGAATCGACCGGCGCGATGTTCGGCTTCAAGTACATGTGGTAACGGTAGGATCAGGTTCGGCGTGAAAGCGCCGAACCTGTGTCAACAGCCTGCGGAAACTTCGAGATGGAGTGTTTTGAGGTCGCCGCAGGCTTTTTTTGCAAGCTCGATGGCGCAATTGTGAAAAATGAGACTATAAGTAGGTGCGCATTTGTGAAAAGAGGTTTTGCGATGATATTCGAGCGAAAAATTTTCCAACCCGACTTTAGAGAGTCAAAGTGAGAAAAAAGCCAGCACTGAACTGTCCCCAGAAAGCGAGACACTTTCTGGGGACAGTTCATTGCAGGCTTTTTTCGCGCACATTCCGTCCGAACTGATGCGCGGCAACAAACGGTACGTGATTTCGCATGCCACACCGAACGCGCGTTGGCGAGAGTATGAGAAGCCAGTTCACTGGCTTGATGCCTCGATGCTCACCAACCGGGTTTGTGCGCTCGAGAATATCGACGGGACCGATGATTTTGCCGTGGCTGATCCCGTGTTCAAGTGTTGTCTCTCGGATACCGGACTTCTGGTTTCACTTGCTTTCTCGGATAGGCCATATTTGGAAAATGAACTCTACAGAGCGGTCCTTCGAGACCAACTGCAGGTCAACGAAGGTATGTTGGTGGAAAACGTTGTCGCGCAGTGTCTGAAGGCAAACGGACATCGTGCCTACTTCTACGCGGAGCGCAATCCGGAAACCAGAAAGACCACGATGGAAATCGACTTTTTGATTCGGCAAGGCAAAAAGATCGTTCCCATTAAGGTCAAGTCTTCGGGCTCATCGAGCATCAAATCGGTTGTGCGCTTCAAAGAAAAGTTCGGGAAACGCATCGGGGGAGGCCATTGTTCTGCATCACGGCGAAATTAAACGGCAGGACGACGTGTGGTATTTGCCGTACTACATGGCAACGCTGCTTTGAGTCGAAAAGTTGAACGATCCGAAAGGTCGGCGTAAAATTTGCGCCAAATTCTTTAGCCCAAAAATTTCGAAGCCGTGCTCTTTTTTTCTCAGGAAGAGGAAAAGAGCGTGGCCGTTTTTTGTTTTGGGCCGCTTTGAACCTTTGACGAAATTGGTGCCCATATGACTGCTTGCACTGCTGCACGCCCGCGCGTTATGGTCGATATGTCGGCCACGTTGATTCACCACGGACACGTTCGGCTTCTGAAAAAAGCAGCCGAGATCGGTGATGTCGTGGTGGTGTTGACCACGGACGACGAAATCAAAAAGAAGAAAGGCTACACGCCGGAATTGAGCTTCGAAGAGCGCAAGGAAATTTTGGAGAGCATCCGCTACGTGAAGGAAGTGGTGGCTGGTCCCTGGCTCATCACCGACGAATTCATGGATAGCGTCAATTGCGACCTTTTGGTGCACGGCGCCGACAATGTCAATCATGTGCGCCCGGAGCGCCTCGTCATTTTCCCGCGTACCGAAGGTGTGAGCAGCTCCACGCTGCGCGAGCGCGTGCTCGATTGCCTCATTCAGATGAATATTGACAGCAAGAAGGGCAATACGGGCGATAAGGTGGCTCATTTCATGATTGAGCTCATCAAAAAAGAGTTCCGACTCGAATAATTGCCGATGCAACGAAGACGCGGCCTTGCGGCTTTGCTGACTTTGCCCCTGGTTTCGGCTGCGCCTCTGTGTGCGGCTGAGGCAAGGCGTCGTATCACGGTCTACACGGCTGTGGAGCCCGAGTGGCTTGCTGTTTATCGCAATGCCTTTGCCGCCGTTCGTCCCGATATCGAAATCACTTATGTGAGAGCTTCGGGCGGGCCGATTTGTGCACGCCTTCTTGCGGAAAAAGACCGCGTGCAGGCCGATGCCGTGTTGGGCGTCTCGGCGATCGCCCTGGAAAATCTTCGCGCCAAGGGGGTTCTTGAACCGTACGCTCCCAAGGAAGTGGAAAAGCTCAATCCCAAGATGGTTGAAAAAGACAACCATTGGTTTGGGATTAACGCCTGGGGTGGGTCGGTGTGCGTCAACACGGATCTTCTCCGGAAAAAAGGACTTTCGATGCTGCAAAGCTGGGCCGATTTGCTGCGGCCAGAGTTTGAGGATCAGATCGTCATGCCCAACCCGAGAGCTTCGAGTACAGGGCTGATGTTTCTTCACGGTTTTGTGCAGGGGTTCGGCGAAGAGAAGGGCTGGGAAGTGATTGAAAAACTGCACGCCAACATGC
>UMEA01039017.1_pt1 | contig 34055 bp, 30 predicted proteins | sample 1964621 | NCBI WGS metagenome assembly UMEA01 (sample SAMEA4836007, study PRJEB28245) | human gut metagenome | biome: gut microbiome; material: fecal sample | place: Denmark | collected 2008 | reverse complement strand
GGCAAAACAGCCCAGAAAGCAGCTGGTATATCAAATGCTGCAAACCGGGCAAGTGCAACGTATACAAACAATGGTACATATTCTAAAACGGATTCCTCTCTAACGTCACGTAAGATAGATAAGGAAGTATAGTATGTTAAGCCTAAATGACAAGAAGAAAAATCTTTTGTATTAATTTGTCGGGAAGGAGGAACCAGATGAGTTTTACAGTCAATTTATCCGGTGGAGGTTTATTGATAAATAGATTTAATAGTTCTAATATGTTGAAAAGTACACAGGAAAAATTGCAGCGACAGCAGGAACGGGATAATAAGGTGGCTTTTTTTGAAGCACAAAAAGAAAATCTGAAAAACCGAAAGGCTGACACTTTGGAAGAAATCTCTGAAAAGCTGGAAATGTTTCATAATTATGAGAATGAAATTGCGGCAGCAAATCAGGAGTATAATAATTCGCAGATGTTTCATGTCATGGACGAGGCAGAAGAACATGGCGAAAAGATTGCGGAAGCTGCTGAGAGGAATAAGCCTAAAACAGAAGAAGAACGAAAGGAAGAAATGGTGGATGAAGCTCTTGGAACAGAGGAAAACAAGGGCATGATGTCTGAAATCATGGACGAACTTTCGGAGACAACCGAAGAAATGACAGAGCAGATGACGGAAAAAACTATGGAGAATATGGAAGAACTTCCAGACGAGGTTTTGCAGGAGCAGCTTGTTACAGATAGTTTAGAGGCAGCAGAAATGGTACAAACAGAGACAATTAAAAGGTATGTGCCGATTGATATTAGAGTCTAATGGTATTTATCTGGGAAGGAAACAGCTATGAAGATTTACAATAATACAAATATTACATATTCTGCAATCGAACATAACAGCAGGAAAAATACGAAGCAAAATTTTCCAGCAGATTTAGAAAAGAAAATGACACAGTATACAGATATAGTATCTATTTCTAAAACGGGGCAGGAGAGATTTAGGTATTTATCTTCTGTCAGCTCTATGGATTATCAGAACCGTTTTGAGAGGGAAGTGACGGATATATTTGTCAAAGAAGATACAGAGAGTGTAAAGTCCGATTCCTTTGAACATCATGTAAACAGAATGGCGACAGCATATAACAAAATGAAAAACAGCATTGAAGAAAAATATGCGGAACAAGATTATGAGCTGGAGTATTATGTGACAGAATCGGGCAAAATTGAGGAATTGACCAAAGAAAAAGAACTGGATATGCTGAATCAGGCATATGAAAACCACAGTAATTTTATGGCAACTTCCACAGAAATCTGGTCAGAATTACAGGATTTTACACCATCGGTAGTTTACCATAAAGAAAGTGAACAGACAGCAAATGAACAGAACATAGGTGAGAACCAGGAAAATACTGCAAAATCTAAAGAAAAGGGGGTTATCAAAAATTCGGCATATCAGGCATTTTTATCCGCCATCCAGTCGGATAACCAGAAATTATCGCAGCAGTATTTGGGTGATTGGAAAGATTTAAGGCTAAATCTGAATGTATCAGATGGTAATCGGAAAATGCTTAATGGTATTTGGGATTATTATGCTAATAAAAGGTAATGAAAGCTTTGTAATACGAAAGGAGATGTTAGTATGGCAGTTACAGGTGTAAACAATTACTCTAATATTTACACAAATGCTTATACCGGTAATATACGGAAAAATAATGCTAAGGAAACCACAGAAAAGCAGGTTGTGGAGCAAACAGAAGATGTAAAGACAGGGATAACCCGAAAAACTGCAGCGGATGAACTTTCCTATCTTTCTAAAAAATTTGACAGTGATGCGGTGTGGATACGGTATCAGTGTTAAAAGTCGAGGTGGCAAATCATCAACAATATGTTGAGATGATTTGCCGCCTTTTTGAAGTCTATACGTTTCTCCCTTTTATACCGATACATCAATAGAATTACGAACGAGTCTGTTACCATTTTGGACAAGTGTAGCTTCTATGGATTCTCTTGTGACATTATCAAGAATGCCTGTATCAAATGCTTGTCCGGGCTTCAAATTTGGATTGACTGATTTTACGGCTGCGTACATAGCAGCTCTGTACTGTCCTTCATATTGTTCTAAAGTCCATGTACCACTTAAACGATTACAGTAACATCCATACCTGTAACACCATTTGCATTCAGTAAATCTCCGTCCGAATAAAACTGCTAATATTCATTGACATATAAAAGCCTCCCTGCAAATAAATTCAAAACCTGTTTAGAATGTGCGTATAATCATAAAAATTAGAACTAACATATATGCGCATAATCTGGAGGAACCATGATATTAAAAAGAAAAATATATAAAAAACTACTGGAATGGAAAAATGAATGTCAGGGGAAAAAGCTTTACTGATAGAAGGCGCCAGACGTATTGGAAAGTCTACCATCTGAGAAGAATTTGGAAAAAACGAATACGAAAGTTATATTATTCATCCAAGAAATTTAATTGTAAAAGATGGAATTATATGCATTCCCCCATATATGACGATGAATATATAAAAATCTGACATACACACTTGATTTTAAAATAATTGTTATTATGATATTATAAAGAAATGCCAAAAACAAAGGAGAGGTGTATGTATCACAAGAAATTAGAATCAGATATCAGATGTCCATTGGAATACGGCCTGGAAGTATTTGGAGGCAAATGGAAATCAAGAGTTATATGTGTTCTGGCGGATAAGAAGATATTAAGATATAGTGAGTTAAGGGCAGAACTGGTGAATATTACAGATGCAGTTCTTTCAACAACATTAAAAGCACTGATTGCGGATGATATTGTATCAAGAAAATCATATGACGAGATTCCGCCAAGAGTTGAATATTCACTTACGGAAAAGGGCTTGTCTGTAATGCCGATATTGCAAAGTATATGCGACTGGTCATGCGCATTTTACAAGAAAGAAACTGACAAAGAAACGAGCCAGTGCATGAAGTGCGACCATAAGTAATGGATGAAGGGAAGGTTATTGTGTGAAAAAAATAACCTTCCTTTTCAAATTAACATTTATTGTGTAAAATGTTACATGGAACTGCCTAGCGGTATACTGGCAAGCAGCAATACGACATACGCAATATGCAGAAATGGAGCGGGAATTGAGCAGATTAACGATTATTACTAAGGATAAGGCTCAGGTTACAATGGAGTCTTTATATCAGGATTTGGAGAGAAGAATAGTAGCAAGTCCACCAGGATTGTGTACTATCGACCTTACGAGGTCATTTATAAAAATGTGTCTTGCACAGTCATGTGGCAAATGTGTCCCATGCCGTGTGGGACTTAGACAGCTTGCGAGACTTTTTGATGATGTGCTTGATGGTAACGCAACAGAGGAAACTCTTGATGTTATCAGGCTTACAGCAGAGGGAATCTATTATTCCGCTGACTGTGCAATCGGATATGAGGCAGCAAAGCTTGTACTAAAATGTATTGATGGCTGCGAGGATGATTTCAGGTCACATATTGAGAGAGGATTTTGTTCATGTAACAGTAACCAGCCGGTTGCATGTGTGAAGTCATGTCCGGCAGGAGTAGATATACCGGGATACATAGCACTTGTGCATGAAGGCAGATATGCAGACGCGGTTCGTCTTATAAGAAGAGACAATCCAATGCCTACAACATGCGCATACATTTGTGAGCATCCATGTGAAAACAGATGTAAGAGAACACTTATTGACGCGCCAGTCAACATCAGGGGACTTAAGAAAATGGCAGTTGATAATGCCGGTGATGTTCCGGTTCCGGCATGTAATGAGCCAACAGGTAAGAAGGTTGCAATAATCGGTGGTGGTCCGGGAGGACTCAGTGCCGCATATTATCTGGCTCTTATGGGACATAAGGTTACTATATTTGAGCAGAGAAAGCAGCTTGGCGGAATGTTAAGATATGGAATTCCTAACTACAGACTTCCAAGAAAAAAGCTGGATGCGGAGATTAACGCTATATTGTCTACAGGAATAGAAGTTAAGAAAAATATAAGCGTAGGAACAGACATTACGCTTGAGGATATTAATAAAGAATATAATGCAGTATACATTTCTATCGGAGCACATGCAGACAAGAAGATTGGAATTGATGGTGAGGATGCTACAACAGGCGTAACATCAGCAGTAGAAATGCTTCGTGCAATTGGTGATGATGAAATGCCTGACTATACTGGCAAGCGAGTGGTTGTTATTGGCGGTGGAAATGTAGCAATGGATGTTGCCCGTTCTTCTGTAAGATTAGGTGCTGAGAAAGTAAGCATTGTATATAGAAGAAGAAAAGCCGACATGACGGCACTTCCGGAAGAGGTTGAAGGTGCAGAGGCAGAGGGCTGCGATGTTCTTGAACTTATGTCACCAGTTAGAATAGAGAAAGATGAAAATGACGCAGCAGTTGGTTTATGGGTTCAGCCACAGATGATAAGCAGGATAAAAGGTGGCAGACCATCACCTAAGACTGCAGCTAAGGACGAGGTTCTTATTCCTTGCGACCTTATTGTAGTTGCCATCGGACAGGGTATCGAAACAAGATATTTTGAGGAGCATGGCGTTACAGTCAAGAGAGGAACAATTGAGGCACTTGATACAAGTGAGATTAAAGAACGTAAAGGAATATTTGCAGGAGGAGACTGCGTAACAGGACCTGCAACAGTAATCAGGGCTATAGCAGCCGGAAAGGTTGCGGCAGCCAACATTGATGAATATCTTGGCTACCATCACGAGATAACTTCAGATGTAGAGATACCTTATGCCGGATATGAGGACAAGGTACCTTGCGGACGAGTTGAGGTTGCACTGCGTGATGCCGCAGACAGAAAGAAAGACTTTGAACCTATTGAATATGGATTTTCATGCGAGGAAGCATGTCAGGAATCTGGACGCTGCTTAAGATGTGATCATTTTGGATTTGGTTCATTCAGAGGAGGCAGAGAGAAACAATGGTAAATTTAACAATTAACGGTAAAGCTGTATCAGTAAAAGAAGGAACTACCATTCTTGAAGCTGCCAAAACAATAGGAGAGACAATACCTACACTCTGCTATCTCAAAGAAGTCAACGCAATTGGTGCATGTCGTGTATGTGTTGTTGAAGTAGAGGGTACTGACAGATGTGTTACAGCATGTAATAACTTCGTAGAAGAAGGCATGGTTGTCTACACTAATTCAAGAAAAGTGCGTACAACCAGAAAGACTAATGTCAAGCTCATACTTTCACAGCATGATTACAAATGTGGTACATGTATAAGAAGTGGTAACTGTGCGTTACAGTCAATTGCAAATGAACTTAATATATCAGAGATGCCATATGATTCAATCTTAGAAAAAGATAATTGGGATAAAACATTTCCACTTATCAGAGATGCCCAGAAATGTATCAAATGTATGCGTTGTGTGCAAGTGTGTGATAATATTCAGGGAATGCACATATGGGATGTTGTAAATACAGGTTCGCGTACAACTGTAAATGTGCGTGCAAACAAGAACATTGCGGAGACTGCATGTACACTTTGTGGTCAGTGTGTAAGCAACTGCCCTGTAGGTGCACTTACAGAAAGAGACGATGTCGGAATCGTGCTTGATGCAATTGAAAATGAGGATATCATTACAGTAGTACAGATTGCACCAGCAGTAAGAACAGCATGGGGCGAAGATTTTGGTATGTCTAAGGAATATGCGACAGCACAAAGACTTGTTGCAGGACTTAGAAGAATAGGATTTGATTATATATTTGACACAACATTTGCAGCAGACATGACAATTATGGAGGAGGGAAGCGAGTTTCTTGAAAGGCTTCCAGAAATCAAGGAGTCAGGACTTCCAATGTTCACATCATGCTGTCCAGGATGGGTGAAATTCGTAAAGAGCGAGTTCCCTGAGATGGCAGGCAGACTTTCAACAGCAAAGTCACCACAGCAGATGTTTGGTGCAATAACAAAGTCGTATTATGCAGAAAAGCTTGGGGTTGACCCGGAAAAGATATTCTGTGTGTCAATCATGCCTTGTCTTGCAAAAAAGGATGAGTGTACATGGGACGGAGGCAAAGATGTTGACGCAGTTCTTACAACAAGAGAAGTTGAAAGAATGTTCAAAGCATTTTTCATAAAGCCGGAAGAACTTGATGAGGACGAGTTCGACAATCCTTTAGGTGAAGGAACAGGTGCTGGCGTTATATTCGGTGCAACAGGTGGTGTTATGGAGGCGGCACTCAGAAGTGCTTACTATCTTGTGACAGGAAATAATCCTGATGCGGATGCGTTCCAGTCAGTGAGAGGTCTTGAGGGCTGGAAGGAAGCTTCATTTGACCTTAATGGGACAACTGTAAATGTAGCTGTTGCCAGCGGACTTGGCAACACAAGACGTTTGGTGAATGCTATTAAGAAGGGCGAGGTTCACTATGATTTCGTTGAAATCATGTCCTGTCCGGGCGGCTGTATCAACGGTGGCGGACAGCCTTACAAGGAAGACGCTGCGATGGTTGAGGAGCGCCGTCATGTGCTGTACGGACTTGATAAGCACGATAATCTTAGATTCTCACATGAGAATCCATCGGTTAAGCAGTGCTATGAGGAGTATTTTGAGAAACCGTTGTCACATAGGGCTCATGAGATATTGCATGTGAAATAGAATCATTTTTCGATAAGGTATGTGTAGACCGGTCTGCGGCTGGGGCAGAGCAGGGTGTACACCTTCGGACTGTCTTCGCTTAGCAGTAGTAAATGCCGCCATCTGCAGAGTTTTTTACAGGGTGCGAAAGCAAACGCGCTTCGCTTGAACGAGCTTTCGCACCCTGAACTTTTGCATCTGGCGGCATTAACTTCTGCACAGCTTGCCAGACTCAGGCGTACACCCTGCACTGCCCCAGCCGCAGCGGCTATATATGCCGGATTGGAAATATGATTTTATTTACGGTGCGTGTTCGGGGCAGGTGTGGCAGACGGACGCACCTGGTCGTTGCACTTCAGGTGCTGGGATTAGTGTATGTTATGTGACTTTGTTCATTTGGGATAGTGTCAAATAGCACATGAAATCAGCGCATAAGTAGGGAAAAGCCTACTAATGTTGCTAAATGTGATGAATTAGTAGGTTTATTTAGAAGAAATTATGATGAAAATAGAGGAGAAAAAAGAAAATTGCCTACTAAATTTATGATTTATGCGAAAATAGTAGGTTTTTTGACTGATAAGAAATGTCTAATATTATAAATATATGAGAAAAAGACCTACTAAAGTGTGAAATGTGATGAATTAGTAGGTATTTAATGGGGAAAGAAGCATAATAAACCAACTAACAATGTAAAAAAGACCTATCAGATTGTGAAAATTGATGAAAAAGTAGGTTTAGGAGGCTTTTTATGGATATAAATGAGTTATCACCATCAGAGGTTTTCTCTTATTTTCAGGAGATTTGTGCGATTCCGCATGGTTCTGGGAATACCGGGATGATTGCGGATTATTGTCTGGAGTTTGCTAAGTTGCATGGGCTTAAGGCAAGGAAGGATACGTCTGATAATGTTGTTATATTTAAGGCTGGTTCTTCTGGATATGAGGACTGTGAGCCTGTGATTTTGCAGGGACATCTTGATATGGTGTGTGAGAAAGAGCCGGATTGCGATATTGACATGAGTGTACAGAGCATTAAGGCCTGCACCGATGGTAAGATGGTATGGGCTGACGGCACAACTCTTGGCGCTGATGATGGAATTGCTGTTGCATTTATACTGGCAGTGCTTGCTTCGGATACGATTGCGCATCCTCCTATACAGGCAGTGCTTACGAGTGATGAGGAGATTGGAATGCTTGGCGCAAGAGACTTCGACACTTCTGAACTTACAGCAAAGAGGCTTATCAATATTGATTCTGAAAATGAGGGAATATTGTATGTAAGCTGTGCTGGTGGTGTAAGAGCTGAGTGTGACATTCCGGTTGTGTATGAGGATGCTGCGGACTGGGTGGCAGATGGTGCAATTGATGTGCAGAATGGTTCGGTATGCTTCGAAGTTAAGATAAGCGGGCTTGCCGGAGGTCATTCCGGCGTTGAGATTCACAAACAGCACACTAATGCTATAAGATTGCTTGCTTCATTACTTTCACATGCCAGCGGGGCAGCAGATTTCCGTCTTGTGTCGCTTTCAGGTGGCGGCAAGGAAAATGCAATTCCAAAAGAAGCAAAGGCAGTTGTAAGTGTCAGAAGCTGCGATGCCACAACATTTGAACAAAGCATCAAAGAGAGTGAGGCTGTGTGGATGCAGGAAATCAGCGCGACAGAGCCATATGCTAAGATTGAGCTTGAAAAGACAGACATTGCAGCAGACAAGGTTCTTGATTCCAAGAGCACTGCAAATGTAATATATGCCCTCTGGTTAAGTCCTGATGGTGTGTACAGAATGAGTCAGGAAATCAACGGCATGGTGCAGACTTCACTTAATCTGGGCACAGCGTATCTTGAAGATGACAAGCTTGTGTACAAATATCTTATAAGAAGCAATACAGCGGCTGGAAAGAAATTATTGCTTGAGAGAGTCACTACATTTGTAAAATATTTGTCAGGAAAAGTAGTCACAATGTCGGACTATCCTGCGTGGGAATACAAGAGTGATTCGCAGTTAAGAAAGATATGTGTTGATAGCTTTACAAATGTGTATGGCCACGAACCGGAAGTGACCTCAATCCACGCCGGACTCGAATGTGGCATACTTGCCGGGAAAATGCCGGGAGTAGATATGATATCATTTGGACCGACACTTGAAAGTGTGCATACGCCTGATGAGTGTATGGACGCGGGTTCAGTGGAGCGGACTTGGGAATATCTGCTGGAGATACTTAAAAGTTTATAACTAAATTTGCGGGAGTAAGTGTGTGACGACAGATTGCACCACATTTACTTCCGCAATTTTAGTTATATACTACAGAAAAATGGGTAGAATATGCTATATATTAACCATAAGGAGAGTTAATACATGATAAAAGATGGATTTTTATACCTTGCGGCACTTATATTTGCAGCCGCAGTATTAGTAAATCTACCTAAGATTTTTAAAGGGAAAAAGGCACAGGTGTTCTTTAATTTTGCACCGCCGATTGTACTTATATACCTGGGGCTTATGCTGCTTTGCACAATGAAAGTGTGGGACCTTAGTGCAACAAGCGCTGTGTACAAATCAGTCAAGAACCCGATATTATATGCGATGCTTTTCATAATGCTGCTTCGCTGTGATTTGAAGAAAATCATCAAGCTTGGACCTAAAATGCTTATCGGTTTCTTCGCAGCAACTTTGTCAATCGGACTTGGATTCTTTGTTTCATATGCAATATTCCACCAGCTCTTAGGCGCAGGTTCATGGAAAGCACTCGGCGCACTGTGCGGAAGCTGGATGGGCGGCGGCGGCAATATGCTCGCAATCCAGGCAGCACTTGATGTTGACGAAGTAACAATGGCTTACGCCCTTGTTATGGATTCAATCTGCGCGACACTTTATGTAATGTTCCTTCTGTGGGCAATCGGAAATCACGAGAAGTTCAACAAATGGACAAAGGCAGACACAAGCATAATCGACGGCGTTGGAGCTGCACTCGAAGAGGAAGCAAAAGCCAACACAAAGCCTCTCGTATGGCAGAACATCATTCTTCTGCTCGGTTCAGGACTCTTAGTATCGGCAGTTTCAATGGAACTTGGCAGCATGATTAATGCACATTTATCATTCTTTGACAGCACAACATGGACAGTCCTTATCGTATCAGTGCTTGGTATTGTATTCGCCCTGACACCATTTGGCAAGATTAAGGGAACTGAGGAGATTTCAAATGTAATGCTTTATATAGTCATTGCCTTAATCGCTTCAAGAGCAGACCTTGGAGCAGTCGGAAATGCACCAATATGGCTTCTCGCAGGATTCGTAATCCTCCTTATCCATGTGGCAATAATGATTGCACTTGCGAAAATATTGAAACTCGACATCTTCACATGTTGCGTTGCTTCCCTCGCCAACATCGGTGGAACAGCAACAGCACCGGTCCTCGCCGGCGCATACTCAAATGCCCTCGTACCAGTTGGTATCATGATGGCGCTGCTCGGCTATGTCATCGGAACCGGCGGCGGTCTGGTTGTGGCCAATCTGATGAGTATATTTGGGTAGATTTTAATGGAATAATTGATGGAGTGGATAGCACTTCGGCAGTGGATGGGTACTGCCGGGGTGCTGTTTTTTTATATGTTGTAGAAGTGGTGAAAATAAAAAAGAAACGAGCATCCTTTTCCAGTCGAGAGACTTTACTCAGTCATATTAAATTCTTAAAGAATAATCAAGAAAAAATATAATTTTACAAATTATTGCAAATAACATTCATTGTCGACATAATCTGACAAATTTTGTATATGAGGAGTAGTAGTATAAGTATATATACAAGATTGGAGGATAAAAATATGGATGAAAGGGATATTGTTTTAAATAGTGTTTTAGAAGAACTTAAGAATAAAAAGCTGATAACAGAATTAGAAAAAGATATAATATCTGCTATAAAAGTGTATATAAAAAAGCCTTTTAATAGAAGAGATGTCGAGTTGAAAATATTAGAAATTGAAAGTAAATATAATTATTTAATAAACTTTGCTAACTTAGTGCAGAATCCTGTTAAATGTTCCATAGACTCATTAAATGATAGTGAATTAAGAAATAACTTATATTCTAGAATTATTAAATTGCTGAGTATAACAGGAAAACAAAATAACAACAATTTTAATTTAAACATTCATTGCAACTAACCATAATAAATAATATAATTAGTATAATAATTGTCAGTGGAAATGGAGTACCAGTATGGATAAAAGGGATGAATTGCGATTAGGATTTGAGACAGCATATATAGACGGTTCAGTTGCTTCGAACAGCTTTTATAGCCCACAGTTTGTATCTAATAATTATAAGGATGGGAAGAAAGTATTATCTTCCATTGAAGATGAACTTTTAAGATGCGATAAGTTTCAGATTAGTGTTGCGTTCATTACTTTGGGTGGAATTACGCCATTACTTCAGACGTTGAAAGAATTAGAAAAGAAAAATATTCCGGGCGAAATTCTTACTACTAATTATTTGAGTTTTAGTGAACCTAAAGCTTTAGAGAAGCTTAATGGGTTATCAAATATTACCTTGAAAATGTATGATGTACAAGAAGCAGGCGAAGGCTTTCATACAAAGGGATATATTTTTAAAACTGATGAAGTGTATCGTATTATCATTGGAAGTTCGAATATAACAAGTGCGGCACTTACTAGAAATCAGGAGTGGAATACTAAGCTTGTCTCAACCGAGCAGGGAGAGATGGCAAAGGAGATAGTTGCTGAGTTTAATAAATTGTGGAATTCTCAGTATGCTTTAGATTTTAATGAATTTTATGAAAAATATAAAGAACAATATAAAATTATTAAACATCAGAGAGATATAGCCAGGAAAGATCAGGTTGTGTCCCTTGAAAAATATAGATTAAAACCAAATAGTATGCAGGTTGGATTTATTACAAATCTTAAGAAGATTCTGGAAGCAGGAGAAGACAGGGCTCTTCTTATATCTGCGACTGGGGAACGTGGTATATTTGTGACAGGTGGAAGAAACCCAGGATTTACAAGGGTTTCGGAAGCCTGGTCCTAGACGTTTCCGTGTGAAAATTGTCCGGATTAGCTCCGGATGGGAAAACTTAACAGGTATTTTTACTGATAGGACTAAATTGACACAGAGAATCGAAGATTTAATCGGTTCCATATTGAAGTCAATATGGTCTTATTTTTTATACCCTTTTTTCGGGTGGCTCCCGATGGGTGGAAAGGAGAGTTGAATTTATGATTTTAGAATTTGTTGGCAGAGTTTTACTGAATGTTTTAAAGGCTATGGTATGGATGGCATTGTTAATGCTTCGGTGTGTACTGGGATTGGCGAAGCTGACATTATTAGTGTTTGGGCTGGTTGCAAGAGTATTTCTTGTGTTTGCCAGGGCAGCAGTTGATTAGGATGGAATGGTGATTTTTGTGTGTTCTGGCATTACAGATAATTTAACTGTCAGGTGTGGACAGCATTTATACATAGCTTCGCAAGAGGCAATGAGAAAGGAGGATTTTCTGCATTGCAGATTATTTGAGGGCAGTAACTCTCCGCGGGCCGGCGTCAAGGTAAACAACGATATTTTAACAGCGTAAAGCGCGGAAAGGAGCTTTTATGGAAGAAAAAGCAAAGGTGACTGCAGCACCTACAATTGCAGAAATGTGTGGCATTAAGTACAAAGAGGTGGATGGATTGTATTATCCGATTCTTGGAGAGTCGGAGCCAGAGAGTTATGCAAGTCTTGGAAAATACGGACATCGTTATCTCAGAGCCTTGATGGAGAATGACCGTTATCTGTATAACAAGTATTTTATGCAGGGAGTGCTTTTGGATAAGGCAGCAGAATATGAGAATTATGCATGGCAACTGTATGACACTGTTTTACAGGGAATAAGCAAGGTGAGAGGAATTGGTTTGGATACTTTGGAAGAAAAAGGATTTCAGGTAACATTTCAGGAAAACATGCAGGCGGCAATGACAGCAGATGAGATTGTAACAGAGGATTTGTTTGCAGCAATTGATTACAACAAGCGTGTACGTCTGGAACGTGCAAAGGAAAATATTGCGTTTGAACAGGCGGAGACGCAGAGAATGGAGGCATGAGTTTATGGAAGAAAATAGAATTTATTATGTGGGAATTGACCACGGGAATCATTTAATGAAAACATCAAACCGTGTGTTTGAGAATGGTGTGGAAAGGCAGGCTGTAAAGCCTACCTTCCAGGCTAATACACTGGTTTATGATGGAGCATTTTATAAGATTGGAGAAAAGCGTAACAGTGTGAAGGACAGTAAGCTTGCAGATGATGATTATTATCTGTTGACACTTGCGGCACTGGCAAAGGAATGTCAGTCAGGGAATATTCCAAATGGTGCCAGAGTGGTGCTTGGAGTCGGACTTCCTTTAAAACAGTTTGCAACTGTAAGAAAACAGTTCGTAAAGTATCTGAAGCGTGGAAATCAGTCGGTGCATTTTAAGTTTGAGGATGAGGCATATGACTTTACCATTGAAAATGTGATGGCATTTCCACAATGTTATGCAGCAGTGGCAGACAGACTCGTCAGTATGAAGGGCGAATATCTGATTGTGGATGTTGGTTCCTGGACGATTGATATCATGCATGTGAAGGATGGCGTTCCAGTGGAGAGTAAATGTGAGACATTCACAGAGTCCATGATTTCTGTTATTCAGGAAATCAAGAGCAGAAGCAGTGAGGTTTTTGGCAAGGAGATTTCGGAGAATGTGATTACAGATTATATCAGTAATTTTAGCAGCAATTATCCAGAGAAATATGCAAGGATTATGGATGAGGCACTTGAAAAGTTTGTAAGCAGAGTGGAAGGCATCTTAAAGGAAAACGGGCATGATACGGAATTTACCAACATCATTTATGTAGGTGGCGGAGCAAAGGCAATGGAGAGATTTGGAAAACATGGGGATAACATTTCTTATGTGACGGATGTCAGAGCTAATGCAAAGGGCTATGAGTTTCTTGCAAAACAGATGGCATAAAGGCAGGTGGTACACATGGTAATGGGATTTAGAGAGAGGCGGCTTGGCTGCCGTCTCTATGTGGACCGCCAGTCGGATGCAAATATCCTTGAAAAGCTGGATAGGATGCTTGTGGATGGTAGCTTTCCTAACCAGACGGAGCTTATCAAGAGAGGTATTGAACTGGCCTATGAAGAAGTGTATGGAGAGGCGGAAGAGGTTAAGGCGTCCCATAGGCAAGAGATTGATGTAAAGAAGTTTGCGGAAGAAGTTGCCAGGGCATTGAAGCCGGAAATGGAGAAGTTGATGGCAGAGTGTGAGGCGAGAGTTGCCACGGCGGAAACACTAGCATTACCCAAGCTGGCTTTGGCATCAACGCATGATGTTCCACAGGATAATACAGTACCTGTAACTGATGATGAAGTCATTATTCCAAGTCAGACATTCAATTTTCTAAAAGGACTGAATGATGATTAGGAAGATGTGGCAGCGACGTCGAATTGACGACAATGGAATCCTAAATGACGGCAGATTGACATCATTCATATATAAAATAAATATATCTGACGGCAAACTGACGCCAGTTGGCGGACGGTTTGCTGTCGATGTTTCGGCACATATTTTGTGCCATATATCGGGTGCAGGAGCTCCTGCCAAGATGAAAAAATGGTAATTGCGGTTAGCAATTATATTTTTTTCGGGGAAAGGTCCGACCTTTCCCGAATCTTGCAAAACAAGTGAACAGCAGCAGAAGCAGGTTCTAAAGAAGGATTTAAAAAGGAGGTCACAGCCATGAGCATGGTAAGTGAGATTTTGATGAGATTAATTTTGAGGATTGGAGGTTATGTGTATGGCAGATGGAAACAGAAAGTACAAGTCTGACAAAAAGCTATATAAGGTTTCTTTTAAGTTGTCGGAGAAAGATAAGCGACTATTGGAAGAAGGTGCCCAAAAGGCTGGAATGAATATCAGTGAATACCTGCGCAATCTGGTGCGTGGCGGTGGAAATGTGGATGCATCTTTTACGACAGACAGGGGGATTTTTATCAGACAGATAACAGGAATTGCTACCAATGTGAATCAGATTGCGAAGGTAGTAAATACCCAGGGATATGGTTACACGAGGGATATCCTTGCTGTTAAGCAGGATTTGGAGGATGTAAAGAGGCTGATGAGGGAGGTACTTACGGTATGGCAATCACTAAGATACAGTGCCTGAATGAGGCACATACCGGGAACCCAGCGTCACATCTTAAGAATGCTCTTTCATATATTCAGAATCCAGAGAAAACAGAGGAAAATGTTCTGGTGGGCAGTATAAACTGCCTGCCGGATACAGCCTTTGAGCAGATGATGGATACGAAGGTTACTTTCGGAAAAACAAATAAGCGACAGGGATATCACATTATCATTTCCTTTGCACCGGGAGAAGCGACAGAGGAACAGGCGCTGGATATCGTGGCACGTTTTGCACAGGAATACCTGAAGGATAAATATGAGGCAGTATATGCGGTTCATAATGATAAAAAGCATATGCATGGGCACATTGTTTTCAATAGCGTCAGTTTTGAAACGGGGATGAAGCATGAGTGCAAAAAAGGGGAATGGAAGCATCGGATGCAGCCGATTACAAACAGACTCTGTAAAGAGTACGCATTATCCATTGTGCCAGCAGAGTATGTGAAGGAGCCTAAGAATTTATCAAGGAAGGAATGGGAGCGTGAACAATGCTTTCGAAAAATGATTCTGACAGATGCAGAGTTTTGTCAGAGTCAGGCGGGAAGTTTTGACCATTTTATATTCCTGATGAAGAGAATCGGGTATCAGTTTGAGTATGGGAAGTACCTTTCGGTAAAGGTTCCGGGTGGTAAATGGTATCATGAACTGGATAAGCTGGATGAACGCTTTTCGGAAGAAAAATTCCGATTTTACTTGGATATGCCTTTTACCCGTCCTGTATTTGTTGTGGGTAATACTGTGGCAATTCATAAACGTGGCATAACAGATTTTCAGATAAAGTATTACCGCAGAATCTATCAGGCGAGAATGGTGGAACAGCGTCGATTTGATAAGCATTCTGCATATCTTGCGAGGGAACTGGAGCGTATGAATCAGCTGCAGGAACAGTATCTTTTCCTTGTGAATAACAATATCAAAACTGTGGAGGGGCTTGTGACTTATCAGGTTCTGGGAGAGCGTGATGTAGACAAAATCTCTGAACGGCAGCAGGAATTATATCAGCAGAACAGAGCAAGAAAACGCATTTGCAAAACAGAGGAGGATATTCGTGATTACCAGATCTGGCATATGGGAGTACAGGCGGAGCTGGACGAACTTAAGGCGGAGAAAAAAGCACTTAATAAGAATTTGAGGATTGCTGAAGGTTGTGTAGAAGAGTATAAGAAGTTTTCAATGCTGGATTTTTCAAATATTGAGGATGAGATTCGGAATTCAATAGAAGTGCCAGAGTATCCGTATGCGGTGGAGAAAGATATTGAGTTATCTGTTAATGATGAAATGTCTGATATAGATATGGATGGGATATCAGTAATGGATGAATCAGAGGATTATGATATTTCGTTAAATGCAGAGGTATGTGAACAGATTTCAGCAGAAGATACCATGGATGCCACAGTAGGAGATGCCGGCGAAGCGAATATTGTGGAGGAATATGTTGGTGATCGGTCAGATGATAAAGGCAGCTATGAGGCGTACAAAAAGATGACACTTTTGGAAAAGGCTCAGACGTATGGATTCGGTGAACTAAAGAGTTACGACACAGTTAGGTCTATTGTGCAGATGAAGTTTTTGGACATGGGGCATATTGCAGATGTTGATGAAATTATGGAAGAGACGGATTTGCTTTATAAGGGCATGTGTGAATTGGTTGTCAAAAACAAAACAGAAGAGGTATTGGATGAGATTAAACAGCGGGGGATAGCTTTTGATGATTTGTCTGTTATCGAGAAGGCAACGATGCTACAGTTTCAGCCAGACAATAATTCATACAATATTCAGCTTTATAGTGCTGTTTGTAAGGCATGTGGAGTTGATACTTCTGATGAGGATAAGATATTTGAAGATTATCAGGATATTTATGAAAAGACATTGGAGATGAAGCAAGAACAGGCCATTGGAAGAAATGATGGAGACAGAGGCAGGGCACGATAGGCGTGCCCTGTGTTATTTGACTATAGAACAGGGTTAAAAACAGGTTTACATCATGGTAAAAACCTAGTATAATTTTCTTATATAGATGGAGGAAATTACCATGACAAATAATAAGAAGAATAATGGTGGTAGACCGGCTGGAAGGAGAAAAACAGCTAAAATCGAAATTTCAATTGAACCTAGTGTAAAAGAGGAATTTATGAATTTGATGCGTGTACAAGGGAAAATGGCTTCTGTTGAGATTGGATTATGGATACGGGAATATTTAAAGCGTTATAAAGAAGTTAAATAGGAAAAGGGATAATGTAGAAGGTATGAGTTCGTTTTATATAACAAAAATAATGATATGATAAAAGAGATATTTTTACTGGACGAAGAAAGGAATATAAAAGATGGAAAAAACTTACGAGTTGATGCCGAATGCAAAGATGTTACTATCATCTCTTCGTTCGGTAGGATATACAGAGGAAACTGCAATAGCAGATATTGTTGACAATAGCATATCGAGTGGGGCTAATACGATTCAATTGTATTTTGATTGGGATGATCAAACAATTTTAATTGCAGACAATGGTAAAGGAATGCAAAAAAGGGAATTGTTAGACTCAATGAAAATTGGTTCTTCAGATCCGGGAGTTACACGAAGTGCAAGTGATTTAGGGAGATTTGGTATGGGGATGAAAACTGCTTCCTTTTCACTTGGAAAACAACTACTTGTGATTACAAAGCAAAAAGATGAAATTAATAATGCGGAATGGAATCTTGAATATGTGGAAAATGAAGACAAATGGGAAATATTAATACATTCTGATGAGAAGATAGATACATATATAAAGTCAAAAACTGACAAGATTGAATTTCAAAATTGGGATGAAGGCACTTTGATTAGTTTATCTATGTTGGATAAACTGATAGATGAAAACAATATGCAAAAATCAAAAGTTAAATTTTATAAGACGGTGGAAAAAGTAAAGAAGCATTTGGCAATGATTTTCCATAGATTTATAGAAGAAGATAATTTGCAAATATATGTAAATAAGAACTTGCTGGAAGCATGGAATCCGTTTATAAGGCAGAATCCGGCAACAATGGAGTTAGCATGTGAGGAATTATTTGATGGAAAGACAATTGTTTCAATTGAGCCATATATACTTCCTCATAAAACGAAATTTGAGGATGAGGAGGCATTCAAAAAGGCAGGAGGAGCTAAAGATTGGTTGGCTCATCAGGGGTTTTATGTATACAGAAACAGAAGACTTATAGTATATGGTACATGGTTTGGAAAATTCAAAAAGGAACCAGCATATAATTTGGCACGTATAAAATTGGATATGAGTTCAGAGAGTGATTTTGAATGGGGAATAGATATAAAAAAATCAAAAGCAACATTACCGGTATCTATAGAAGAAAGCGTAATACAAATTGCATATTTGGCAATAGAAAAGTCAGTAGCAGTATATAATTCAAGAGGTGTTTACAATAGGCGAAATACTGGAAATAATACAAGCTTAAAATATGTATGGGAGCAAAGAAAAAATTCATCTGGAAACTATATGTTTTATTTAAATAAGAAACATCCCATGCTTATTAAATTGATGCAGGAGTTGAGCGAAGAAACTAAGAAAGAGTTAAAGACATATCTTTCATTGATAGAGAATTATTCACCGTCAATGATGAGTGGTGTTATTGCGACAACTAATAGTACAGAAATTAATGATGAAGTAAAAAGTAGAGATTTACTTGCAGTGAAAGAGAAAATAATGGTACTTAAAGAATTGGGGTATGAACAGGAAGAAATTTATGAAGTTTTCAAAGAGGCACCAGAGTATAAATACTTAGGAGACGAGATTAATAAGTTCATTTAGGAGGTTTAAGATACAATGTTTCAAGATGAAAATAATATATACGAAATTGCATATATGATGTGTAATGAATCTATTAAAAAAATGCTTGGCGACGATTTGAATGTTGTTATTGATAAAGCAGTAGATGATACCGTAATGATGTTTTCTCCAAAAGTGAAGGATTGTGATACATTAAAAAAATATTTACATAGTCGCATTAGTAGAGAAAGAGAAGAGGATGAACCATCAGTTCTGTTAGGAGAAGAAGCTGAAAGTGAAACGTGGTGGTTAGATTATCGTAACGAGAATAATGATAAATTGAGTTTTTGGAATAGATATTATAAATATCTTTATGAGGAAAAAGGATGGGAAAGGAGTGCAATTAAGAAAAGCATTGACAATACAACAGATACTTTATTGAATTCGATTGCGGACCCAAGAAAAGGGGTTTCAGAGGAGAGACGAGCTATGGTTGTTGGATATGTACAATCAGGAAAAACCGCAAATTATATTGGATTGATAAATAAGGCATTAGATGCTGGATATAAGTATATTATTGTATTGGCAGGGATTCATAATAACCTTAGAAGTCAAACACAATCGCGTATTGATGAGGAGGTTTTAGGATATGAGACTGATTCAGCTGCAAAACAGAAGCAAAGAGAACGAGCAGAAAAAAATAAAATAGGTGTAGGAAAATTGTATAATGCAGGATTTGTACAAACATTGACTTTCCGAGATGAAAAAGGAGACTTTACAAAGGATAGGTCAGGAATTCTGACATCACCAGATAATGCAACTATTATTGTAACTAAGAAAATAAAATCGACATTGGAGAATTTGATAGAAAATATTAAAAGCAATAGCGAAGCTTCTGTTGATGATAATGGACATTTTTTTATGAACGCAAAATATCCATTATTGCTTATTGATGATGAAGCCGACCAAGCATCTGTAAATACCGGATATGATTATGATGAGAATGGCAATGTGATTGATGAATATGATGTTAAGACTATAAATAAATTAATTCGTTCATTGTTTAAAATGTTTGAGTGTAGATCTTATGTAGGATACACGGCAACTCCTTATGCAAATATATTTATTCCTAATGATATAAGAGTTGCAACAGAGGAATTAGGAAATGATTTATTTCCGGCAGATTGTATTATAAGTTTGCCTAAACCGTACAGATATATTGGAGCTAATGAGTTTTTTGGCTATGGAGTGGACAACGATGAAATAAAACCGATGCCATTGATAAGAAAAATTACAGAAACTAATTTTGTTAACACACGAAAAAAAACGGTAGGGGATTTGCCAGATAGTTTAAAATATGCAATGAAATGTTTTCTTATTTCAATTGCTGTTCGCAATTGTAGAGGTGAGATAAACAAACCAAATACAATGTTAATACATGTTGCACGAATAAAGAACATGCAGGAGATGTTAGAACGTAAGGTGAGAGATTACTTTTGTAATGAGTTACAACCTATGATTATAGATGGAGATAGAGAAACAAAAGAAGAAATTTATCGAATAATGAAAAATGATTATGTTCCAACAACTAATAGTATGATAAATGATTTTCGCAGATATATGGAAGGTGCGGAAAATTTTTCTTTAGATGAAGTGTATCAGGAAATTCTTCGATTAATGAATGACGAAAAAATAAGGATAAATGTAATTAATGGTAACAGCAAGGATTCATTGGCATATAAAGAGCATGAAGGGGAAGAATACAATGTAATAGCGATTGGAGGAGATAAATTTTCAAGAGGCCTAACATTGGAAGGCTTATCAATTAGTTATTTTACCAGAGAGTCTAAGTATTATGATACCTTAATGCAAATGGGGAGGTGGTTTGGATTTAGACCTAAGTATGCAGATTTGTGTAGGGTGTTTGTTACAGAAGATATTTATAGATGGTTTGCGAGGATTGCATTTGCAACAGATAATTTGCGTGATCAAATATCTTATATGTGTGATGAAAAAGCTAAGCCAATGGATTTTGGATTACGTGTCGCAACACATCCAGAATTAAAGATTTCAAGTCCGAGAAAAGTTAAGTCAGGAACAATGCAGAAATTAGATTTTAGTAATACATTAACGGTTACGAGAGATATTGATGTTGATGTACAACAGTACGAAAATAATTATAATGCTGTGAATCGGCTGTTTTCTACAGCGTCAAGGATTTATTCTTCGAAGGAACATTTTGCAAATCTTGGAAGGAGTGCTGATAATAATCATTTGTTTCTTGAGAATGTTTCATCACACAAAATAATTGAATTTTTTACAGAATTTAAGACATCTAAATATGCTAGTAAGGTGAATGGTAATAATATCGCGACATATATAAAAGAACAAAACAAGGATAATTTATTAATTGATTGGACGGTATGTTTAATTAATGTTGGAAAGACTAATCCGGGATTTGAGATAGCTGGGTATAAACTTAGAAATGGTATTACGAGACATGGAGAAAATAGTGTTGTTCCGTTAAGAAATGGTAAAGTCTGCTCTGTACATATGTTGAAATCGAAAGATCACGAATATTATGCTTTAAATCAACAGGAATACAAAGCGGCATTACATATGGAAGAATCTTCAGATAAGGGAAAAGAAAGTACTATTGCAGCAAATATCAGAGCAAAAATGGATCCAAGAAAGGGATTATTGTTGATATATCCTATTGATTATCATGATGCAGAAGCAAAAACAAGCAACTTTAAGATTGGGAACGGAGAGCATAAACCACCGTTCGGCTTGGTTGTAGTATTTCCAAAAGGAAATGGAAAGTCTATTTCTTACCAAGTTAATCCGATAGCAACGAAAGGTGATGGATATGATATTTTTGACTAATGTATATAATGATATAATAGGTGATTTCGTAAAGGAACAGTATAAAGAATCAAAGGTATTATCCAGAAGATTTGAATTTAAGGATAATGTTGTTATGTTGATTAGTGTATATAAAAAATCACAACTTTGTGAAGTGAGTGTGGCAATAGATGATAATGTTACAAGTGTTTTTTTAAATTCCATGCCTAAATGGAAGGGGATGGAAGAACGCATGTCTGAGCTTTATGATGATAATAACAGAAAAAGAAAATTTCTATCATTTAAACAGATGGTAGATTTTGATAAAAAAATATATTTTATAGTAATGCAAGATATAATAGATACGTTATATGAGTCCTCTAAAAACGAAATATTAAATAAGATAAAGGCTGTATTAATAAAATGGAATGTGTTCTTTCAGTTTGATAAGGACTACGTCTTATCTGATAATGTGCAACAAGGATTATATGGAGAACTATATTTACTTGATAAATTAATTACATTAAAGGGCGAAAAAGCTGTTGAATGCTGGACAGGTTGTAATTCTGAAACACATGACTTTTATTGTGGCATTGATGCCGTTGAAGTGAAAAGTTCGAGTGTAAAAGGTCCCAATAAAGTAAATATTAGTAGTGAATATCAGCTGGATGATACAGGTGTTTTGGGACGATTATATTTGTTATATCTTAAACTTAAAAAAAGTGAAATTGATGGAGAAACTTTACCTGTAATTGTTGAAAGAATAGCTTCGATGCTTAGTCCGGAATATCGGATAAAATTTTATGATAAATTACTGAAAATAGGATACGTGTATCAAATGCCGGAATTATACAAGTTACATTTTAAGCTTAGGGAAGAAAATTGTTATGATGTAGAAGATGGATTTCCAAGAATTACAGCAAAAATGCTAAATAAGGGAATTACTTCTGTAGATTACACGCTGTCATTAGATGCATGTAACTCGTTTCAAATAACAATAGAATCATTTTATAAAGGAGTTGATTTGTAGTGGTTACAGAACAAATGAGGCAGTTTAATGAAGAACTTATAGAAGAAGTACAGGAATATAAAAATAATGAGAAGTGCAGTACAGAAGATGCATTTACTAGTGTTTTTTCTACATATGTTATTGATGCGGGCGAATCCTTTATGAATAACTGTAATGTTATGGGTTATAAAAAAGATTATGAGAAAGCTAAAATAAATGGGTACGTATTTGATGAATATTTTCAAACCTTAACATTAGTGGTGAGTGTGTTTGAAAATAGAATTGAAGTTGCCAAAATGGGAAAAATAGATATTACAAAGTATTCAAAACAGGCAACAAAATTTTATCGTATGTGCAAATCGGGATATTTCGATAATGTAGAAGAAACGGATCCGGGATATATAATTTCAGAATATATTAATGGATATGAGCAAGAAATAGAAAATATAAGAGTTATTCTTATGACGAATAGAGAAACTACCCCGGATATTCCTGCTAGTGTAAAGATAGATAAGGTGATGGTTAAATTTGATGTTTGGGATTTGGAAAGAGTTTGCCAATCTTTATATCAAAAAAAGGCACATGAAGATTTGGTTGTCAGATTTCAGAATAAATATAATTGTCCATTGAAAATGATTAAAGTAAAGCAGGAAAATGAAATATATGATTGTTATATTGGAGTCATTCCGGGAAAATGTTTAGCAGAGATTTATAGAGATGAAGGACAACGTCTTATAGAAAAGAATGTTCGTTCATTTTTGCAAGCAACAGGAAAGATAAATCAGGGAATAAAAAACACATTGCAAAATGAACCGGAAATGTTTATGACATACAATAATGGTATTTCTACAACTGCAAAAAGCATCATTGTGGATGAAGATAAAAGTGATGATACTTTTGTCGTAATAAAAGAAGTTACAGATTGGCAGATTGTTAATGGTGGACAGACAACCGCCTCAATATACAATGCATTGCAAACAGGTATAGATATTTCTTCTGTAAATGTTCAGATAAAACTTACGGTTATTAGAGATGAGAGTAAAACAGAAGAAATGGTAGGATATATATCAAAATATGCCAATAGTCAGAATAAGATTAATATGTCGGATTTTAGTGCGAATGATTCATACCACGTTGAAATGGAAAGATTGTCTAGAAAGATATATGTTCCGGTAGAAAATGGTAAATCAATTCAAAGATGGTATTATGAACGAGCTCGTGGACAATATATGGTTGATGTGAATCGTCAACCGACTCCGTCATTGAAGAAAAAATTTAAAGCACTTAATCCTAAGTCTATGTGTATTTCAAAGACAGTGGCTGCTAAGTGTATGATGGCATGGATGAAATATCCATATGTGGTTAGCAAAGGATTAGAAACTAATTTTATTGAGTTTTCAGCGATGATAAAGCGAGGAGAAGTTCCTGAGCCTACGGAAGATACATATATTAGTATGATAGCGAAGGTAATTTTGTTCAAAGAGTGTGATAAATTGGTTGCAAAACAAAATTTTGGTGGTTATAAAGCACAAATTGATTACTATACAATTGCGTTACTTGCTGAATTTTTTTCAAATAATGTATCAGACGAGCAGATTTGGAAAATGCAAGCAATATCTCCGGAATTGTCACTTATTATAGAGGATTTAATAATGGTGGTATGGAATCATTTTATGAATCCTGTAGTAAAAGGAATCAATATTACTCAATGGTGTAAAAAAGAAGACTGCTGGAAATTATTAAAGAATAGATATAAGAATAAATTGATTTAGAGGTGCCAAATGTATAAAATTTTAGATTTATTTGCGGGAGCGGGTGGTCTCAGTTTAGGATTCGAAATGACGAAACAGTTCGAAGTTGTTGCTATCGTGGAGAATAATGCAAATGCGGCTAAAACATATATGAAAAATCATCCTGGACTTAAAAATTATGATGATATTATGAAGGTTGATTTCGATAAAATAATTGAAGAAAATGGAAAGGTAGACGTAGTAATAGGGGGACCACCTTGCCAAGGATTTTCAAATGCTAATAGACAAAGAAGGCATTTGATAAATGGTAGTAATGAACTTGTTAAGCGTTATGTCAAAGCAATAGAGGCACTTAATCCTGATGTATTTGTAATGGAAAATGTGAAAACAATAACATCTGATAAACATTCTTTTTGCTTGACAAAAGAAGATCAAGAATATATTGTGGATGAATTACATCTTCCAATTCATGATAAAGATGTAGTCCTGTATGAAGGCGAATATGTTAATGAAATAAATAAATTGTGCAGTATGTATAATTCAGATGAATTGGTTTTATTAAATGAAGAGGAATTATATACAGTATACAATTTATATAAAAAAAGAAAAGACTTTAAAAAATATTTTCAAAAGACATTTAATGTAAAAAAAATTAATACTATAGTTTCACATATGGTGAGTAAGGATAATATGCCAGATTGGTATAATGACTCCACAAATAAAGCACGTAGAATTTTGCAAGCACTAATAGATACAAATGGTGAAAAAGGCATAGAGAAATTTAATGATTTGAAGGTTTTTTGGGATATTCAACGTTTCTTTCAAGGAATAGTAGAGTTAAATTCAAAAGACGCAATATATAGTATTGTTTTATCCAATAGGACAATTACGGTGCGAATGCGTACTTATATAGTGATTGATTTCATTCGTAATGCTTTAAAAAAGTTGGGATATGAAATTAATGGCAAAGTACTAAATGCGGCTTCATTTGGCGTGCCACAAAATAGAGAACGCTTTATTATGATAGGGGTGAAGAAAGGAAAAGCGAAAACAGAAATTGAGCTTCCAGATGAATTGATTAGAAATCCACAGGATTATGTAACGGTCAAGCAGGCAATTTCAGATTTATCAAAGTATGAACCTACAGTTGGGAGCATGGATGAAATACAAAAACGTCAATATATTCCGGTAATAAACTCATTTTATAGAAAGTTAGTTTTGAATGATAGTAAAGAGATATTTAATCATGTTTGTACTGAAACAAGAGATACAGCAAAAAAACGTTTTGAAATGATAGAACAGGGAAAGAATTTCCATTCGTTGCCAGATGAATTAAAAAGTACATACGAAAATCCAGCAAGAACACAAAATACTATATATAAGAGATTGGTATATGACTTGCCGTCTGATACTGTTGTAAACGTTAGAAAATCAATGTGGATACATCCTGAGTTGAATAGAGCAGTTAGTGCCAGAGAAGCAGCACGCTTGCAAAGTTTTCCTGATAATTATATATTTTTTGGCACTAAGGATTCGGTATACCAACAAATAGGTAACGCTGTTCCACCAGTATTGGGAAGAGCTGTTGCAGAAAAAGTATTAGAAATATTAGGTTGCAGAGAAGAATATAAAAAATTGAGAGATATATATGAAGAAATGAAATAATGATATGGACGTAAAAGTGAACTTCACGTCCATATCATTAGGAGGGTGTGTCATGAACAAATATACATTTTCAACACAAAGTGGAAAAGCATATTATTGCAATTCTATTCCTGGATTTATCAAAGATAAATCCGCATCGATAATAGGACAACTAGTTAGGCATTCTTTTGAGATAAACAAAGAACAGTCTGATGCTTGGGAAAATCAAATTTGTGAGTTGCAGAGACGATTAGAAGAATGTGGTATGGAGGGTGACATCATTTTTGAATATGATATCGTTCGTCTTGGAAAGCGCATAGATATTATTTTGCTTATTCGCCATATGGTGTTTTCACTTGAGTTCAAGAATGGAAAGAATGCTTTTACAGCTCAAGATGCACAACAAGCAGAAGATTATGCAATAGATATTAAAAATTTCCATAAGGAATCTGAGGATTTGTATGTTTGCCCTATTTTGATAGCTACTGATGCACCAAAATATAGCAAACCACAAGTTATAAATCATTATGATGACAAACAAGTTTTTTTGCAGAGAGAGAATATAGATACTTTGATCCCAAAGATAATGGAAATAATTGATGTGTATGGTTCTGATGATGAGATTGATTTTGAAAAGTGGTTTAATTCACCTTATTATCCAACACCAACGATTATTTCAGCGGCAATAGAAGCCTATAACACACATGATATTAGCCAAATTGCACAGTCGGAAGCTGGACAAGATAATATTAATGAATGCGAGAGCGTAATTGATCGAATCGTATGTTATGCAAGAGAGAAAAAGAAAAAATGTATTTGTTTTGTGACAGGAGTCCCAGGGGCTGGAAAAACTTTGGTTGGATTGGATGTTGTCGCTAAGAATTTGGAAAAAGGACGAGATAGTCTTAGTGTATATTTGTCAGGTAATGGTCCATTGGTAGAAGTACTGAGAGAGGCATTAAAAAAGAGTGTAGCCGATAAAAATATAAATAAAAGGGAAACAGAAGCTGCCATAAATGCACTTATTCAAAGCAGTTATTCTTTTAAGCTGGATAATGCTAAACATAATGAACCTACAGCGGAGAATATTTTGATTTTTGACGAAGCGCAAAGGGTGTGGAATGTGGAAAAAATGCGTAGAAAACATGATGATCCCACAATGGCGGTAAGTGAGCCACACTTATTATATAGTATTATGGATAGACATAAGGATTGGGCAGTGATGATTTGTTTGGTTGGTTTGGGGCAAGATATATATGATGGTGAAGTTGGAATAAATGAATGGTTTAGGTGTGGAATCGAGGATTTTGGCGAATGGGAAATGTATTATTCTCCAGATATTTTTTCGCAAGTCGAAGATAAAAACATTGATAAAGAAATGATTATTTCATGTGATAGATGTCATGCAGAGAAGGCATTGCATCTAAAGACATCGATAAGATCTTTTAGGGCTGATAAGCAATGTCAATTTGTAGATGCATTACTTAATAATGAGCCGGAAACTGCAAAAGAAATATATCAGTACATATTTGAAAAATATCCAGTATACATAACGAGGGATGCAAATGTGGCAAAAAAATGGGCAAAAGGAAAAGTACGCGGTTCACAAAGATGTGGAATGTTGGCTTGTAGTAGTGCTCAAAGACTTAAACCGGAAGGTATATATGTATCAACTGAGATTGATGTGAAAAACTGGTTTTTGGCACCGCCTGATGATTTGCGTTCTTCAAACATGATGGAAATTGTTGCTAGTGAGTTTAAAGTTCAGGGATTGGAAATTGATTGGGCTGTTGTCTGCTGGGATGCAGATTTACGAAGAAATGATGATAATACAGACTGGTTATTTTATTCATTTAGAGGAACCAAGTGGCAACGAAGAAATAAGCCTGAACAACAAAGATATTTGGTAAATTCTTATAGAGTTTTATTGACTAGAGCAAGACAAGGTATGGTTATATTTGTTCCACGCGGAGTGGAAGAAGAGGAAGATGCGACAAGAGATTATAGGAATTATGATAAAATATATGAGTACCTGATTTCTTGTGGAATAAAAGAATTATGAAATATGAGATAGTGTAGATAATTATGGAATTAGAGAAAATATAGAATTGAGATGGAAAATCAGCCTTTGTAAAATATTATTACAATTTTAACAGTACCGGAAAGAATGTATTATGGGATTTTATATGAACTATTTTGCCAGTTCTAAAAGTACAAAAATATTTTGTGATAACTTTTTAGTTTTGTGTTAGATGGCGGAGACACAGTATAAGAAGGTGATATACATGGCGGATAATTTAACTAAAGAACAAAGACATAAAAACATGAAAAATATCCATGGAAAAGATACTAAAATAGAAATTATCCTTAGAAAAGCTTTATGGGCAAAAGGTTATCGGTACCGGAAGAATTATAAAAAGTTACCGGGAAATCCGGATATTGTGTTGACAAAATATAAGATAGCAATTTTCTGTGATGGAGAATTTTTCCATGGAAAGGACTGGGAAGTATTAAAACCCAGGCTGGAGAAGAGCAATAACAGTGAATTTTGGATAAGTAAGATATCTAGAAACAGAGAGAGGGATGATGAGGTAAACAAAAGATTGTTGTTTGAAGGGTGGACTGTTATCCGATTTTGGGGTGATGATATTAAGAAGCATACGGATGAGTGTGTGAAGGTTGTGGAAGAAGCAATACAGGATATGGTACTTGAGGATATGGAATTGTAAATGGTAATAGTAGTATATATAAATGAAACAGATAGTTTGGTGAGTGGGGGCGAAGATGAATAGAACAGATAAACCAAAGATGACATCAAAAGCATTAGTAGATAAATTACGTGATGAAAAGGGTGTCTCATTCAAATATGTAACAGAAGATAATGCAGAAAAATATTTAGCGCAAATAAATAATTATTTGCGTACTGCGTCATATAGAAAAAATTACCAGAAATACTTAAATGGTCCGTCAAAAGGAAAATATATTGATTTAGATTTTGCATATTTACAGGAATTGTCGACGCTGGATATGCATCTGAGAAATTTGGTTACAAAGATGTGCATTGATATTGAACATGATCTAAAGGTGCTACTTTTGGAGAATCTTGAAAATGATTCCGGGGAAGATGGTTATGATATAGTTGATAATTTTTTGAGTAATAATCCATATATTGTTGGCAAAATAGAAGCTGCAAGTGCATCTCCGTTTACTGGAAACTTAATCAATAAGTACTTTACGATTCAAAGAGTGTATAATCCTCAGAAGGGAAAATCGGAAAATAAAATAACAGCGTTTGATTGTCCGGCTTGGGTATTGATGGAATTATTGAGTTTTGGAGATTTCATTCGTTTTTATGAATATTATTATGGATTGAAGGGTGGTATGCCAGTTGATATATCTATGATTAATTTGGTAAAGAGTTTACGAAATGGATGTGCACATAATAATTGTATCATTGCGGATTTGAATCCGGGAAGTTCTATAGCTCCGGCAGCCATATATCGAATAATCAAAACAATGCCAGATATAAATAAAAATCAGAGGCAAAAGAAATTGTCCTGTCGTGCGGTTTTAGAGTTCGTTAGTATGCTTTGTGTATATAATATGGTCGTATCCGAAAAAGTAAAAAAACACCGAATTAATGAGCTTAAGCAATTGTTTGATGTTCGTATTAGAGAAAAAAAGGAATTTTTCCAAAAGAATCAGCTGATAACAAGCACTTTTGGTTTTGTTTACAAAGTTATAAAAAATTTGTTTGGATAAATTTGGACAAGCAGATTTTGAGGAAAAGTATTGACTTTTTCAAAAAATCTACATATACTGTGGATAGAATCATAAAACACTTATGTGTTTTTGTAAGGGCGGCGTTGCGACGGCGCTCTATTTTTTTGTTTAAATGCAAGCACTAAAACACCAGATTCTGGTGTGAATCCCTGAAAAAACACCAACCATGTCCATAGACAAACACAAAACCTCATCGTATAATGAATACACGATTTGCAAATTTCACACTTTGCCGAAGTGTACAATCACGACGGAAGGCAGTATGATATTTTTGCATAAATCAGAAAAAGGTCACAAACTGTCACCTTTTTCGCAAAAATAGACCATAATAGTCCCTTGTGGACGACACCGGATTGGTTTATACTATATCCAGGCTTGAGACAAGCCAATGAGAAAATGAAAATTGACAACTGAATAGCAGTTACAGATTTGAGTAAAATTACGGATCATATACCCGCAGGATGAAAGTCACAGTTATCATATTAGTAGGCTGATGGATTGAGAGATGAAGGCTGAGAGGCTGGACGGAAGTTTGGGCAATGCGGGAGCAGGTATGTTGCGTAAGGATAATAACCCATGAGGGGCGAGAAGTTCGTCCCGATCCCCGTAATGCAGGTAGGGGAGATAGTGCTTCTCCGGAATGGAGAAGGGCGTCGTGAACACAGCTAGTGGCTCATCTGTAATTCCCGGAGGTGAGTACACCTCTACGTATACGGGGCGATGAGGGGTCAGAAAGACCGGCGTATACCTTCATAGGACGTTAAGAGAAGTCCAAAACAGAATAAGTGATAACCAAAATCGTTATCCATAGTTTATGCATTTTCAAATGAGCTATGGGTAGCGATTTTTTTAATGGAGGTAACGCAGATGGAGGAAAAAATAGATATTAAAGCAAAGACAATTAAGGTGGATACGGGTAAAGGGAATACCATAAAAGCAACCATGTCATACGGTGAACAATCAACTCTGGAAGAGCTGTTGATAGCATATCTGGGACAGGAAATAGCAGGTGGAAGTGCAGCATAATAGTGGCTGCCTGATGATTCAGAAGGGCTCGTGTGATGGTTGTGACTGGCAAAAATGCTGAAAATCATATTTTGTCAAAAAAGGTGGAAAAAAGTGGTAGACAAATATTTGTTCGGGATGTAACATAAACATGTGGCAAACAAATGAATTTGAAAAAATAGCCACAATACCTGTAAAACATTGTGAACGTCCAGCCAACGTAATGACCAATGTTAAGTTTTTCTAATTGAATAGTTGACATCAAGACAGCTTGAAAATGTCGGTGCAGATGAGACACCATGAAATAATAACCGCTGTCCATGGTCAACAAAGTAAGCGCAAGCTTACATACATATTTACATACGGAAACATCGTATGGATGCAGCGTATGACGTCAGAGATTATAAGAATATATGACGTCAAAACAGTTTAAGTTGAAATGAATATCGAACCAAAATGAAGAAAAGATGTAAGTTATTTAGCTTTTCTTCATGGTTTGTGCTTTTCGGCTTTCGTGTGTAAATATGATATGTAGCGCGGTTGTTACAGCAGATGTAACAAGAGACTTTGTTAACTATGGAGAGCGGTTTTTGTGTCTCATGATTTAGCCATAAGGAGGACATTTTTAGGCTGTTTTTCATTTTTGAAGGGAAGGAGAAGAGTGTATTTTGCAGGAGACAGATACGAAAGAGCGGAATATGACGGAGTGTTCGCAGCATGATGCAAAACAACAGGGAAAGGCGAAACGGTATGGAAAATATACTGTTCAGTCCACCTTTGCAGGAAGCTGTAGCATTACGGATGTTATGAATTGCTATATAGAACGGAAAGCGTCACTTAGATATCAATAGAAGCTGTTTTTACAGTAGTTGAAGAACGACAGGAGGAATTGTAATGAGTAAGAAACAGATTGATGTATACAGAACAGGAATTTATCTGAGATTGTCTCAGGGAGATGAAGATATTGATGGACTGGAGAAGAAGGAAAGTAACAGTATTTCCAACCAGAAACTTTTGCTGGAGGGATTTATAGATGCCCATGATGATTTGAAACTGGTGGATATTTTTATTGATGACGGTTACAGTGGAAGTAATTTTGACAGACCAGAGTTTCAGAGGATGATGACATCCATGAAGGCGGGGAAGCTTGACTGCATTATTGTAAAAGATTTGTCCCGACTTGCCAGGGAGCGTATTGGTGCGGATGAGCTGATACAGAAAACTTTTAAGAAATATAACGTGCGTTTTATTGCAGTATCGGAAGGGTACGATAGCCTGACTGCCAGTAGCAGTGAGACGCATACGATCATTCCTTTCAAGAACCTGCTGAATGAGCAGTACAACGGCGATACGTCTATAAAGGTTCGTACCAGTCAGGGCATTTTGAGAAGAAATGGGCTGTTTATCGGTGCATTTGCGCCATATGGCTATCAAAAGGCAGAGGATAATAAGAATCATCTGGTGCCGGACTCTTATGCAACCGGTGTGGTTCAGGGAATATTTGCAAAGAAGCTTTCGGGAATGAGTGCATCAGGAATTGCAAGGATTCTTAACAAGAATGGTGTGCTTGCACCATCGGAATATAAGGCAAAATGCGGAGAAAAATACAGCACCAGTTTTAAAGGTGCAGGACAGTCAAAATGGTCTGCCCAGACAGTATCAAGAATTCTTAAGAATGTGGTGTATATCGGAACATTGGCACAGGGAAAACGAACAACTGTCAGTCACAAGGTTAAGAAGGAAATAAAAGTACCGGAATGTGACTGGGTGGTAGTGGAGAATGCACATGAAGCAATTATCAGCAGGATGGATTTTGATGCAGTACAGGTTCTGATGAGTCGGGATACCATAGCAGTTGCTGGAAAAAACGAATCATATATGTATGCGGGTATCTTATATTGTGGGGATTGTGGCAGCAGTATGGTACATCGCAAGGAGTCTTACAAGGGCAGGGAATATATCAACTATATCTGTTCCAATTATAACCGAAACGGGAAAGATGCCTGCAGTCGTCACTGCATTCGTGAGGAGGACCTGAATCAGATTGTGTTGGGAGAATTGCAGGGATATATCAATAGTATGTGTGACTGTGAAAAGGTACTGGCGCATCTGGATGAGCTGAATGTGAATTATGATGAGGCCGTTGCCCATGATAAAGAGATTGTTGCCCGGAAGCAGGAGCTTACAAAATGTTCTGCATTTAAGGCTTCCCTGTATCAGGATTTGCGTGATGAGATTATCAGCAAAGAGCAGTTTACAAGGTACCGCGAGGAGTTTTCGGCAAAAGAGAGGGAGCTTGAACAGGCAATCAGAGAGCAGGAGACAATCATCCGCGATATATATGAAAATGGAATTGCTGTGGCAAAGGACCTGGAGCAGTTTCGTGAAGGTCTGGTGATTGGAAATCTGGATCGTGTGGCACTGGTTTCATTTATTGACAGGATTCTGATTTATGATGATTTCAGGGTGGAGATTGTGTTCAAGTATCGTCAGGAGATGGAAAAGGTTACCGGACTGTTTGATGTCGCAAATGAGAAGAATGCGGAGCCAGTGTACACCATGGTAGATGGTTTGCCAGTGCTGGAGCTTAAGGAGGCAGTGTAAATGGCGAGAACGAAGAACAGATTTAATGCAGTTCAGATACCAGAACCGGTAACAGCTGATGTACCTGCAAAGCAAAGAAAATCCTTTCGCGTTGCACTTTATGCCAGATTGTCGGTGGAACTGAAATCCAGACCATCGGAGTCCATAGCCAACCAGCTGAGTATTTTAAGAGAATTTATCAGGGATAAGGCTGAATTTGCAGAATACCATGAATATGTTGACAGTGCAGTGTCGGGAACCAGTTTTGACAGACCTGCATTCGGGCAGATGATGGATGATGTCAGAGATGGGAAAATCAGTTGCATTATTGTGAAGGATATGTCCCGTTTTGGCAGGGATTATATCGAAGCCAGCAACTATATTGAAACGATATTTCCGTTCCTCGGGGTCCGTTTTATATCGGTAAGTGATCATTTTGACACAGAGGCAGAATTTAACCAGAATAAGGCACTGGAAATTGCATTGAAAAATCTGGTGAATGATATGTATACCAAGGATATTTCAAAGCGTGTTTCAGTCAGTCGCAGGCTTGATATGGAAAGGGGCAAATTTACGGGAAGCAATGCACCATATGGTTATAAAGTGGATAGTGGGGATGCCCTTCGTAAGTATGTGATAGACAGGGATGCGGCGGCAGTTGTCCGTCAGATTTTTGAACTGGCAGCAGATGGAGTGACGCTCAGGGAGATTGCGAAAGCACTTCAGGAGTATCGTCTTGCATTACCGGGAGATTATCTGAAAACAGGGAATCTCTATGTGGAGGAAGGTGCAGAGGCAAAGGCATGGTATCCCGGTACGATTTCCAACATCCTGAAAAATCAGGCTTATATTG
>UMEA01012558.1_pt1 | contig 34393 bp, 17 predicted proteins | sample 1964621 | NCBI WGS metagenome assembly UMEA01 (sample SAMEA4836007, study PRJEB28245) | human gut metagenome | biome: gut microbiome; material: fecal sample | place: Denmark | collected 2008 | reverse complement strand
TCCCCTCCAGGGGAGCCACCACAATCATAAGGTAAGATACTGGCTCCCCTTAGAGGGGAGCTCCGGCGAAAGCCGGTGAGGGGTGGTTCCTCGCGCAGAGCCTGATAAATGAGATTTGTGACTGGGCTCATCCGGCGGCCAATGGGCTGGCCGCCCTACCGTACAGTTACCAACAAAAGGCCTGTAATTTATACGCTCCTCCGGGGCGTCGGGGACGCCGCCCCCTACGGCATAGCAAGGTATATTGCAATTTTTAAATTGTGTATTGTTCCCAGTATTTCGGCAGGGTGGGGTTCCCCGCCCTACTGGCCTGGCAAATATTTCACCGAACCTATGCCCACAAATACAAAAATGCCGCAGCAGACTGTTACATCTGCTGCGGCATTTCTATTTAGGGGTTAATGGGCTGGGTTACAGCTCATTGTTCAGGCTGTGGGATTACTGCCGAATGCCGGTGTTCTTATCGAAATGATAAGTGCGGCCATCGATGACTGCATCGCCCTTAGCCATGGTGCCATAGATCGGGTCGAAATAGTAACGCTTGTCAGCGCTCCAGCCCTTGATCATGTGGCCCTGTGCATCGTAACGGACCCACTTGCCGGTGCCATCGGCGCGGTCAGCCCACTGGCCAGCTTCGGATTCCTGATAGACATCCTTGCTGGTGGCTTTCTTGCCCTGGTCAACGGCATCCAGCCAGTACCAAGCGTCGGAAGCCGGGTCATAGATTTCCTTGCCGCGGCCATCCAGGCCCTGGCGAACGCCCTTTTCGTACCAGAAGTCAGCGCCTTTGATGGTCAGCCACTGGCCGTCCAGAGCGATACCGGTGTACTCGTCAAATGCGCAAGGTACACCGTCAATATCGCCTGCGCCCTTAGCCATAGCGCCGGTGATCAGGTCAAAGTAGTAGGTGCCCTTATCGGTCGTCTGCCAGCCCTTGACCATGTGGCCGTTCTCATCGTAACGGACCCACTTGCCGGTGCCATCGGGCTTATCAGCCCACTGGCCGGCGGCGGATTCCTGGTAAACGTCCTTGCTGACGGTCATTGCGCCGCCCTGGACAGCATCCAGCCAGTACCAAGCGTCGGAATCGGGATCATAGATCTCTTTGCCGCGGCCGGTGGTACCCTGCTTCACGCCCTTTTCGTACCAGTACTTCTTGCCGTTTTCTTCAACCCAGCCGTTCTTCTCGCCGTACTTGGCGGTGTAGTCCTTGCCGTTGAAGTTGACAGCAGCGGTGGTAACGCCGCTGGTCTGCTTTACCGTTGCATCCACGAACTGAGCGCTTGCGCAGTTCTTATCGGTGCAGGTAAAGACAGCCATTGCGGTAATGGTGGTCTTTTCAGCGGCACCATGAACGGTGCGTTCCTCGGCTTCAATAGCCTGAGGTTCTTCGCTGGGGTTGGTGGGTTCAGTGGTTTCAATCTTCTTGAATTCTGCAATGATTTCAAAGTTACAATCGCTCATGACAACTGTATACGTACCACCATCTTTGACTTTATCCGTGATACTGGTCTGACCATGGCGAGCCAGCTCCAGTTCATAGCCCGTATTCGGCGTAACCGTTACAGCCATTTCTGCATCCTTCGGTGCACGTTTCAATTCAGATTTGCCATTAACTGTAACAGTAATCGTGCCACCTTCAGCCGGGTCTGCCGTAGTTACAATGCTGTACTCAACAGTCGTAAACTGTACGTTGACATTTACATCGCCGTCCGGCATTGTGAAAGTATAGGTATTTTCATCTACCTTTGTGGTGGAGACCTCAACTTTGCCAGATGTAACCGTTACACCTGCCAGCTTAGTCAGCAAAGTATCCGTATCTATCGGGTCAATCTTCAGTGTAACAGGATCACCAGACTTCAGACCCTCAAGCTTTTCAGTTTCCTGTCCATTGACCGTAACTTTGCCGTCGCCGCCCTTGGTAACAGTTACTGTGTAAGTCTCGGTCGCAATTTTCTCAAACGCAGCGCTAACGGTAACATCGGCAGCGGGCATCTCGAAGGTGTAGGTGTTTTCCTTACCGTCTACTGCCTTAAAGTCGTTAATTTCTTTCTTCGTTCCGCCATCCGTATAAGTAGCTTTCAGGCTGCCGTCCGTGTACTTAAAGTTGGTATTCGGGGTAACGGTAACAGTAACAACATCCTTCGCAGCTGCGGTTTTCTGCTCTACGCCCACAGTGCCGTTTTCAACAGTATCCGCCACAGTAACGTTATACTTCTTAACCTCTTCAAACGCTGCGCTGACAGTTGCATCGCCAGCGGGCATTGCAAAGGTGTAAGTGTTGGCCTTTTCTGTGTCAGGAGTTGCTTTCAGGGTCTGATTGTCGCCGTAAGTAACCACCACACCGTCAGCCGTCAGGGTATAGCCATCCTTCGGGGTAGCCACAACGGTAATGGTAGTGCCCGCAGTGACCTTATTCAGGTCAGCTTCGGGGCTGGTGATCTTCAACGTATCCTTGTTAGCATCGGCCACCTTGACCGCATAGGTCTTAGCGTTCTTTTCAACGCTGATGGTCACATCGCCGTCCGGCATGGTGAAGGTGTAAACCGTCTTAGCCTTTTCGGTGGTAGCCTGGGCTGCGGCTTCGTCCTGCGCTGCTTCCTGAACTTCAGTCAGGGCAACATCGGTATCGCCGTTCTTTGCGGTAACGGTAACGATATCGGTGCCTTCCTTTTCTACGGTCAGGGTAACGGTATCGTCCTTGATGTAGGTGTTGCTGGTGGTGCCCAGGGTCAGGGTAACGCCTTCAATCTTGTCCGGCAGGGTTACAGTGTGAGGTACGCTCTCGGTTGCGGTATGGCAATCAGAGCACAGGTACACATTGTTGCCAACGGACTTGGTTTCCAGCTCGTCCAGAGCCCAGGTATGGCCCTTGGGCAGTGCGCCGTCAGCGTACTTCTTTTCACCCTTGGTCAGGCCGTACTTGGTGGTGCGGGCCTGGGTGTAAGCGGGGGTATCGCACCATGCTTCAACGGAAACATCGGTGGTTGCGCCGCTGCTCAGGTCGCTGACCATGTCGGACATCGGCATGGTTTCAACCAGGTTAGCGCACCACATGAACTCTTCGTTCTTGTTCTTCTCGTCAGAGCTGCCCATGTTCTGGTTGTAACTCGGGTTGTAGTTCCAGGACTCGGTCTTGTAGCTCTTACGGTTTGCATAAGAAGTGCCGGAGGCATCGGTCTTAACAACCGGCTTGCCATCGGAACCCAGCTCGTCCAGGCTCTTATAGGTGTTGGACAGGTTGGTGCCGACAGAAACGACCAGCTGATCTTTGGTGGTGTTGATGCCGGTGATCACAGTCTGGCCCTGCTGGGTGGTGGTAGCAAAGCTGTAGCTGTCACGCAGGGTCAGGCCCGCCAGAGGATGGTTCTTGAAGGTGCCCAGATACTTCACACTGCTGGTATCCTGGGCGCTATCCATGATAACCATGCTCATGCCGGGAAAGTGGGTATCGGGAACCATGTTGCCGTCCTTATCCTTGGTCAGCTTAATGCCGCCATAGACGGTGTTGTATTCCTTCACTTCTTCCACTGCGCCGGTGGTCGGGTCCATACGGTAGATGGCGTTGTTGACGTTGAAGTACAGCTTGCCATCATACAGTGCGGTAGAGTGTACCAGTGCGGGGTAGATCCGCTTTGCAGCAGCGTCTGCCAGGCACTCGGTGTTCAGGTTGTTTTCAACCTTGGTATGCTTATCTTTTGCACTGGTATCGATCTTATAGATGGTGCCAGCTTCGGCCAGAACCTTGGCATTGCTGTCGTCATCATTGAAGTTGCTGCTGGTTTCCTTCAGATCGTTGTAGTACATCAGGATGATATCAAACGGGTCATCCGTCTTGGTAAAGCTGCTCATGCTGAAGCCGCCGGGCCTGCTGCTGGAATCCTCTTTGCGGATATAGTAGTTCGCATTACGCGGACGTGCTTCCAGAGTATCGGGGCCCTGGTTCTGCATCTTCTTCATGAACTGCTGCATCTGGGAGTTGTTACCAGAGCTGCCGGAACCAGAGTTGCCGTTGTTGCCGTTCTCGGCCTGCTGGCGGCGCATGTTGTTATACAGGTTCTGGTTGGTCGTGGTATCAACGTAATAGAAGTAATTATTGTCGAAGTAGATGGGGCTGCAGATAGAGGTGAACCAGGTATCCTCGTAGCAGGTATCGGTGTAACGGGTCTCGTTCTTGTTCTCCGCCTTGGTGTAAGAGTAATGCGGCTTGCCGTTGTTCAACACAACATTGCCGTCATCATCCACATCGGGATTCTTGTTCTTGGTGTAGGTGTAGCCATCGTACAGCGAGTCAATGTAATCATAGTACTTGCTGTAACGGCCTTCCAGACCGGAGGGAGAAACCAGGAAGTTGACATGGCGCAGGTCGCCTGCGTTCTCAACGCGGGTCTGGGCCATGCACTCGGTGTTCACGTCATCATAGCAGACGTCAACATAGTACCAGTTCTTGTTGGGTTCGCCGGTGGTCATCGTAGCAGAGTTGCTGTCGCCCTGCAGCTTGTTGACCTTGACTGCGTTGAAGTAGTGGACGTTGTTGAACATGCCGCCGCCGAACGCATTACCGGCAACACTGGTATCAGAAGTATCGCAGTAATACAGGATCTGGGCAAAGTCAACAACAGCGTTATCGCCTACTTCATCGGGGGTCTTCCAGCTGCCGTCATCATTTTTATAGATGCTCTTGTTGTCAGGCAAATTCTGGACCATGTAGTTAAATGCAGATGCATAGCCTAGGCAGATGCAGCCATACTCAACGCCCTTAGCGCCGATCTCGCCGCCCAGCAGGGCGCCGAAAGCAGTCGTCTGGATGGGGTCGTTGTTGCCGCCGCCGGTGATATCGCCCATGGAGCCCATATCGAATTCTGCAACCTGGGAGATCCAGTCATGCAGGATCAGCAGCTTGGTGACATAGTCAGCGTCACCCAGCTTGGCAACCTGTGCCAAGCCTGCATCACGGATGTCTTTCAGAGCTTCGCCATAGTTCATGACGTAAGACATGAACGCCTGCGGCAGCATGTTCAGCATGAATGCCATGGTGGTCGGCGGGACATTATCGTTCGGATCAATGCTGCACAATACCTTGATTGCGCCCATGGTGCCGGTGATGCTGCCATCCTCGCCCTGCTTCTGAACGCCCTTGGAGGTCCAGAACGGGGCAACCACGCCGAAGTACTCTGCTTCGTCCTGGTTGAACTGCGACAGCTGGAAGTAGTAGTAGTTCATCTGCGCAGTCGAGACATCGTAAGTATTGGTGACCTGGTTGCCCTGGTCGTCCACATACACGGCAGTCTTCTGGCTGTCGTACAGCAGCAGGCTGTTCTTGCCCTTGTTGTCGCCGCTCTGATAGGTGAAGTTCACCTTGCTTGCGTCAACCGGGTTGTTCTGCATATCGTACCAGTTGCCGTCCTTCATTGCGGACACCAGGGTAACGCCGGTGCCGCCGGAGGTGGTATCCAGGGTCGGGGTGCCGCCCACGTTGATGTAGACGGAATTGTCATTCTGGTCTACCACAACGCTGACCGGCATGGTCATTACCGGCTGGTTTTTGATTTCTTCGCCGCAGACAGCGCACTTGAAGGTGACGCTGGTGCATTCCCAGTCAATGGTAACGGGAGCGCCGGCAGAAATTTTGCCGGTTTCGCTGTCATAGAACAGCTGGGCGTTGCTGAAGTCATCGGCCAGCTTGCCCTCGACCTTCTTCATTTCCCAGTTGAAGGTAGCAACAAAGTTGCCATCTGCATCCTTGGGCACGGCATGGTTCTGGCAGGGCAGGGCGGCAATGTCGTCGGTGCGGGTGGTGGGTTCCTTGTATTCCTTCTTAACCGGGCTCTTGTCAGCGGGCACGCTGGCAGAGTAAACGGTCTTGCCGGCAACGCCGGGCTTTGCCTCGGTGGTATCCTTGGTTACGGTGCCTTCTACCTTCTGGTAGGCATCGCCCTTTTCACAGGTATACACAGCGGTGTAAGCCCAGCCGTCATCGGTCTTGGTCCAGTAACCATCGGGGGTTTCCTTCCAGGTATGGGTGTGACCATCCTCCGGGTTGGTGTCATTCCAGTACCATTTCGGCTCGCCATAGGTATGGCCGTCTGCAGCGGCGCTGGCCGCAAAGGTATCGGAGTTTTCAGCAACGTAAGCCTGTGCGTAGCTGTCAGCCTGCTGCGCAATCACTTCATCATCGCTGTTGGTCATGGACTCCATCGCAGAGGTCATGCCGGAGCTGCCGGTAAAGGTAACGGCGGTCACAACGCCTGCGGCGTTCGTCTCATAGCCCAGGTCGGTAACGGCGCTGGACAGATGATACGTTTTGATGGTGGCAGCCATCACCGATGCCATCTCGTCCTTGTTCAGGCCATAGGCTTCGGTGTTGATCTTGCCGGCTGCGGCGTTGGCGTACATGGCATCGGCCAGTGCATTTTCCAACGCTGCAAGGCTCATGCCCGCCTTGCTCTGTGCAGTCGCTTCCAGCTTGGCATCGTCCTGCTCCAGTTCATGCACTTCGCCCTGGGCAGCCAGCGTTTGGGCTGTCTGCTTGATCAGGTCTGCGGTGCTAGTGAACTTGGGCAGGGACTGCACAGCGCTGGCCGCGCTTGCTGCGCTAGCTGCAACAGACTGCGCTACCGAAGAATCAATCTTGGTAGTTTCGGCTGCTGCGGGAAGCGCCACGCTCTGGGCAACCATGGCTGCTGCCAGCACGGATGCACCAAAACGCTGAAGGTTTTTCTTCATAGTTTTATCCTCCCTTAAGTGTTACTACTTTCCCCTTTTGTGTGAAAAGTGGTACGGCAGATGTGCGGCACTTTGCAGGTGTAGATTGCAAAACGCCTGGTTGTGCTCCCCTCGGTCTGGCGATCCCTTGCCGGGCTGCGGCCTGCTTTTGGGGCTTTTGGCCCCGGCACAGCGGCTGACAAAACGTTGTACCGGCTGCATGCCTTGATCCTGCAAATGATAACCTTTCCGACACATTTAGGTATATACATTATATCACAGTTGCCAGAATTTGCATAGTTCATTAGAGCGGTTTCTAGGTAAATTTTTGTCCTTGAATCAACTGAAACCTGTTTTTCGCACATTATTTGCGCTGCGGTGCGGTGACCCTTTGGCGGTACTTATTAACATTTTTGAATGGTTTATTCCTGTTTTTATCAAATGATTAAACATTTACCCCGATAATGTTCTTTGCAATCTCTTAATACAATCATCCGGTATTGTGATCGCGCATTTTTTGCCATTTCGGTTTGGCTTGTTGCTGAGAGATTTGGCAGAGATTGGAGGAAACTTGAAGGGAAAATTGGAGGTTGAGAATTGCCCATTATAAATTGTACCGTAGAGAGCGTTCCTGACTGCTCCGAAAACTTAGGGATAGATCAACCCTTGCCCCTTAACCGCGACCGGAAATACACCTTCCCAAGGTAGGGCGGTGTGAGTGCCCCCTCCTGCCCCACTTTTTCAAAGTTCCGAATGGTGTCCTCTCCCCTATCTACAATTCCTGATGTTTTCATGATGCCTTCCTTGGTCTTCCACACCCGGCCTTTGCCCCCTCCCCGTCCCATAAGTCGTACACAACAAAAAGGCCCCTGCCTTAACAGCAGGAGCCTTGAAAGCTATATCACAAGCCGAAAATTACTTCTCGATCTTGGAAACAACGCCGGAACCAACAGTGTGGCCGCCTTCGCGGATAGCGAAACGCATGCCTTCTTCCATGGCAACCGGGGTGATCAGCTCAACGTGCATATCAACGTTGTCGCCGGGCATGCACATCTCAGTGCCTTCGGGCAGGGTGATGATGCCGGTAACGTCGGTGGTACGGAAGTAGAACTGAGGACGATAGTTGTTGAAGAACGGGGTATGACGGCCGCCTTCTTCCTTCTTCAGGACGTAAACATGGCCATCGAAAGTGGTGTGGGGATGAACAGAGCCGGGAACAGCCAGAACCTGGCCACGCTCGATCTGGTCACGGTCAATACCACGCAGCAGAGCGCCGATGTTGTCGCCAGCCTGAGCGAACTCGAGGCTCTTGCGGAACATTTCCAGACCAGTGATGGTGGTGGTCAGCTTCTCTTCCTTCAGACCAACGATTTCCATCTGATCGCCGACATGAGCAGTACCACGCTCAACACGACCGGTAGCAACGGTGCCACGGCCGGAGATGGTCATAACGTCCTCAACGGGCATCAGGAACGGCTTATCAGCAGCACGGTCCGGGGTCGGGATGTAGCTGTCAACAGCGTCCATCAGCTCCCAAATGCACTTGTATTCCGGAGCATCGGGATCCTTGGAAGTGCTCTCCAGAGCCTTCAGAGCGGAACCACGGATGATCGGGGTGTTGTCGCCGTCGAAATCCTGGCTGTCCAGCAGTTCGCGAACTTCCATTTCGACCAGGTCGAGCAGCTCTTCGTCGTCAACCATATCGCACTTGTTCAGGAACACAACGATCTTGGGCACGCCAACCTGACGAGCCAGCAGGATGTGCTCACGGGTCTGCGGCATCGGGCCATCGGTTGCAGCAACAACCAGGATAGCGCCGTCCATCTGAGCAGCACCGGTGATCATGTTCTTGATGTAGTCAGCATGGCCCGGGCAGTCAACGTGGGCATAGTGACGCTTCGCGGTGTGGTACTCAACGTGAGCGGTGTTGATCGTGATACCACGAGCCTTCTCTTCAGGAGCCTTATCGATGCTGGAGTAATCCATGAAATCGGCGTCGCCCTTCAGAGCCAGAACCTTGGTGATAGCGGCAGTCAGAGTGGTCTTGCCGTGGTCAACGTGACCGATGGTACCGATGTTGACATGCTCCAAAGAGCGGTCAAATTTTTCCTTTTCAGCCATTGGAAGTATCCTCCTTTAATTCAAACAGATAAAATAGCCTGTTGTAAGGCTATCATACTAGATTTTTCAAGAAAAATCAAGTATTTTGCGCGAATTTGTGCAGAATCAGCCCTTATTGCGCTCGGTCATGATCTTATCTGCAACACTCTTGGGAACCTGCTGGTAATCAGCCGGCTCCATGGAGTACTGGCCACGGCCCTGGGTCTTGGAACGCAGGTCAGTAGCGTAACCGAACATCTCGGACAGAGGAACCATAGCGGTGACACGGGCAGTGCCATCGGTGGATTCCTGGTTCTGGATCGCGCCGCGGCGGCTGTTCAAGTCGCCAATGACGTTGCCCATATACTCGTCAGGAACAACAACGTCAACCTTCATGATGGGCTCCATAATGACGGGATCAGCCTTCTTCATAGCATCCTTGAATGCCATGGAACCGGCGATGGAGAACGCCATTTCAGAGGAGTCAACTTCATGATAGGAGCCGTCCCACAGAGTGACCTTGACATCCACGACGGGATAGCCAGCCAGAATGCCGGACTTCATCGCGCCCTGGATACCGTTGTCAACAGCGGGGATGTATTCCTTCGGGATAGCGCCGCCAACAATACCGTTGACAAACTCATAACCCTTACCCGGGTTGGGCTCAATCTTGATCTTAACGTGACCATACTGGCCCTTACCACCGGACTGACGTGCGTACTTGGTTTCCTGGTTAGCATCCTTGCGGATGGTTTCACGGTAGGCAACCTGAGGTGCGCCAACGTTAGCTTCGACCTTAAACTCGCGGAGCAGACGGTCCACGATGATTTCCAGGTGGAGCTCGCCCATGCCGGCGATGATGGTCTGACCGGTTTCTTCATCGGTCCAGGTACGGAAAGTCGGGTCCTCTTCAGCCAGCTTAGACAGGGCAATACCCATCTTCTCGCTGCCGGCCTTGGTCTTGGGCTCGATGGCAACGCGGATAACCGGCTCGGGGAAGTTCATGGACTCGAGGATGATGGGATGCTTCTCATCGCACAGGGTATCACCAGTGGTGGTGTTCTTCAGACCAACAGCAGCGGCGATATCGCCAGCGTAGCAGATGTCGATATCCTTACGGTTGTTTGCATGCATCTGCAGGATACGGCCGATACGCTCGTCCTGATCCTTAACAGAGTTGTAAACAGTGGTGCCAGCCTCAACGGTACCAGAGTACACGCGGAAGAAGCACAGCTTACCGACATACGGGTCAGTCATAATCTTGAATGCCAGTGCAGAGAACGGCTGATCATCGGAAGAAGTGCGATCTTCTTCCTCGCCAGTCTCCGGGTTGGTGCCCTTGATGGCCGCAACGTCGGTCGGAGCAGGCATATAATCAACGATTGCATCCAACAGTTTCTGAACGCCACGGTTCTTGTAAGAAGAGCCGCAGACAACAGGAACGATCTCGTTGGAAATAGTAGCCTTACGCAGAGCAGCCTTGATTTCTCCCTTGGTCAGCTCTTCGCCTTCCAGGTACTTCATCATCAGCTCTTCGTCGGTCTCAGCAACAGCTTCGATCAGCTTGTCATGATATTCCTGAGCCTGTTCTTTCAGGTCTTCAGGAATTTCCTCAACGCGCACATCATTGCCCATATCATCATAGTAGATATCGGCTTTCATGTCGATCAGATCGATGATGCCGCGGAAAGTGTCTTCCTGGCCGACAGGCAGCTGGATAGGCACACCGTTGGCATGCAGACGATCATGCATCATCTGTACGCAGCGGAAGAAGTCAGCACCCATGGTATCCATCTTGTTGACGTAAACCATGCGGGGAACCTTGTACTCGTCAGCCTGGCGCCAAACGGTTTCAGACTGAGGCTCAACGCCACCCTTTGCGGCCAGAACGGTAACAGAACCGTCCAGAACACGCAGAGAACGCTGAACTTCAACAGTAAAGTCAACGTGGCCCGGGGTGTCGATGATGTTGATACGATGACGGTTCTTTTTGAACAGAGCCGGATCGTGCTGGGTCTCGGTGTGGCTCCAGTAGCAGGTGGTTGCAGCGGAAGTGATGGTAATACCACGTTCCTGTTCCTGCTCCATCCAGTCCATCGTAGCAGCGCCGTCATGAACTTCGCCGATCTTATGGTTAATACCGGTGTAGTACAGAATGCGCTCGGTGGTGGTGGTCTTGCCTGCGTCGATGTGGGCCATGATACCGATATTTCGGGTCATTTGCAGGGATACGTCTCTCGGCGTTGCCATGGCTTAAACCTCCTCAGTAAGCAGATCAATAACGGTAATGCGCGAAAGCCTTGTTGGCTTCTGCCATCTTGTGGGTATCTTCGCGCTTCTTGACAGCGCCGCCAACGTTGTTGGTAGCGTCGATGATCTCGGCGGCCAGGCGAGCGGACATAGTCTTTTCACCACGGCTGCGGCTGTACAGAGTCAGCCAGCGCAGGCCGAGGGTCTCGCGGCGGGCGGGGCTGACCTCCAGGGGAACCTGGTAGGTGGAGCCGCCGACACGGCGGGCCTTAACTTCGAGGCTGGGCATGATGTTTTCCATGGCCTTCTCGAACATTTCGAGAGGATCGTTGCCGGTCTTCTCTTTGACAGTCTCAAAAGCTTCGTAAACGATCTTCTGAGCGACGCCCTTCTTGCCATCCAGCATGATGCTGTTGACCAGACGGGTGACGAGCTTGGAATTGTAAATAGGATCAGCCAGAACTTCGCGCTTTGCGATTTTACCTCTTCTGGGCATCTTTCTTCCCTCCTTCACATTAATGATATCATCGGTACTCGAAAGTTAAAGAAAACTCCCGTTATGCCACAAAAGGGTCAGCTGACCATTTTATGGCGAAAAGATGTTTCCTTACTTCTTGGCACCGGCCTTGGGACGCTTTGCGCCGTATTTGCTGCGAGCCTGGTTACGGTTTGCAACACCCTGAGTATCCAGAGTACCACGGATGATGTGGTAACGGACACCGGGCAGGTCCTTAACACGACCGCCACGGATCAGGACAACGCTGTGCTCCTGCAGGTTATGGCCGATACCAGGAATGTAGGAGGTGACCTCGATACCATTCGTCAGGCGGACACGGGCAACTTTACGCAGAGCAGAGTTGGGCTTTTTGGGGGTCATGGTACGAACAGCGGTGCAAACACCACGCTTCTGGGGGCTGTTCATGGTGGTGTACTGCTTCTTCTGGGAGTTGTAGCTCTTCTGAAGGGCAGGAGCAGTGCTCTTGGTTACCAGGACCTCACGGCCTTTGCGTACGAGCTGGTTAAAAGTAGGCATTTCTTTTCTCCTTTCTTGATTATTCCGCGCAGTTTTTTGCGGGGGTTGTGCTTCCATTTTGGCCGCACTTGACCCCTTAACTCACGCATTTATTATAATAGCGGATAAACCACGCTCTGTCAAGAGTATTCACAAAAAATATTTCAAATAATCGTGCAAGATGCTGATTTTCTGCACTGGGGGTTCTAAGGCAATACCGCACAATTCCCGCCTAACGGCTCAAGCACCGCTCCGGCGGCTGCGGCACGGCATCTGCGTTGCCAAAATGCTCGATAAGACATCCAGTATTATCTGCGCTTTTGGCTTAGCATCTGCCGCACCTCGCTCGCCGTATCGGCACTTAGAATTATGCGGTATTGCCCTGATTTTGCACTTAAGGTGTATCTGAAAACAAAGAGAACGACGGATATTTCGCAAACGCAAGCAGAATTTAAGGCAAAGAGCCATAGGAATCCTTTGCGGATTCCAAGGCTTTTTAACGCAAAATCCCGCTGTGTTTGCAGAAACAGACTAAATTTTCGAATTTTTTCAGATACCCCCCAGGACTTTCCCCTGCTTATTTTGCAGCTTCCAGCTGTGCCACGCAGGCTTCGGCTTCGTCCAGAATGCGGCCGAACTTATCCAGGGCAGCATCCACCGGGGCGGGGGTGGTCAGGTCCACACCGGCATGGCGCAGCTCATCCAGCGGGTAAGCGCTGCCGCCCATGTGCAGGAACTCCAGGTACTTCTTAACAGCCGGTTCGCCGTTCTTCAGGATGCCCTCGGACAATGCCACGGCAGTGGAATAGCCGGTTGCATACTTATAAACATAGAACGGGCGGTAGAAGTGCGGGATGCGTGCCCACTCGTACTGTACTTCGTCATCCACAACCAGCTCCGGTCCAAAGTAGTCCACAATGAGCTTCTTGTACAGATTGTTCAGGGCGGCGGGATTCAGGGCTTCGCCGCGCTCGGCCATGGCGTGGGCATTGCGCTCAAACTCGGCAAACATCGTCTGGCGGTAGACGGTTCCCTTGAAATTTTCGAGGTACTGATTCAGCAGGGCCAGGCGGGTTGCGGGATCCTGGTTCTTTTCTGCCAGCAGGTGCTCAATGAGCAGGTTCTCGTTGACGGTGGAAGCGACCTCCGCGACAAACAGGGTATAGTCGGCATACTGGGCAGGCTGGGTATGGCGGCTGAACCAGCTGTGCATGCTGTGGCCCATCTCATGCGCAATGGTGGAAACACTGTCCAGCGTACCGGTAAAGTTGCACATGATATAGGGGTTGGAATCATAGCTGCCGCCGGAGTAAGCGCCGCCGCTCTTGCCCTTGTTGGGGAACACATCGATCCAGCGTTCGGCAAAGCCCTTGCGAACGATGGTGCCGTACTCTTCGCCCAGCGGTGCAACGGCATCCAGAACCATCTGCTTGGCCTGGTCATAGGTGTAATGGGCGCTGACGCCCTTGGTCAGCGGGGCGTACACATCATAGTAGTGCAGCTCGTCCACACCCAGGATGCGCTTGCGCAGAGCAACATAGCGGTACATATCCGGCAGGTGCTTGCGCACAGTAGCCACCAGGTTATCATAGACCTGGCCGGGCACGTTCTCCCCTGCCATGGACATGGCGCGGGAAGATTCATAATGACGGACGGAGGCTTCGGCGGCAGCGGTCTTGACAGCGCCGGAGTAAGAGGCAGCCAGCGTGTTGATGTGCTGGCGGAAGCTCTTGTAGTAGCTTTCAAAGGCATTCTTGCGCAGCACGCGGTCATTGGAGGTTTGCAGCAGGATGTAGTTGGAAGCGGTCAGCTCCACATCGTTGCCCTCGCCATCCTTGACGGAATCGAACACCATGTCGGCGTCTTCCAGGTTATCGGCAACATTTTTCGGGGTGCCGAATGCCTCACCGAAAGCAGCCAGCAGCTTTTCTTCCGGGGCGGTCAGGGTGTGAGGCTTTGCACGCAGCAGGTCTTCCAGAGCAAAACGATAGGGGGCAACCTGCTCGTCAGCCATGATGGCATCTAGGGTTTCCTGCGGCAGTGCCAGGATTTCCGGCTGAGCATAGGCGATGGTACCGACAGCCTTTACATATTTGGCGGTAGCGCGGGCATCCATGCTCTGGGCGTCATCAGCACGGGTATCCTCGCTCAGACGCAGGCTGGTGTAGACAGCCAGGTTTTCCAGTTCACGGAACACGCCGATTTCTGCACCATAAAATTCACGAATGCTGGCAGCGTTGTTCAGCTTGCCCTCCCAGGCAGCCAAAGCTTCAATTTTGGGGTCAATGGCGGCAAAAGCCTTTTCCCATTCCGCATCGCTGGCGTACATTTTGGTCAGGTCCCACTGGTACTGCGGGTCCATCTCTTTGCGTTCTTTCAATGCTTCCGACATGGCGGATTCTCCTTTTCTATATGGTGTCTTTCTGAGCCAGTCAGGGAAGCGTTCTCCCCTGCCCTCCATGCAGGCACCATTCATCCTGCACAGACAAGCCCAGTATAAAAGTATTATACACCAAATGTTAGAAAAAACAAATCCGTTTTTATTTAAGGCAATACCGCACAATTCCCGCCTTACGGCTTAAGCACCGCTCCGACGGCTGCGGCACGGCATCTGCGTTGCCAAAATGCTCGATAAGACATCCAGTATTATCTGCGCTTTTGGCTTAGCAGCTGCCGCACCTCGCTCGCCGTATCGGCACTTAGAATTATGCGGTATTGCCCTAACTTTCTTTATTTGTCATTTGCCCGGCTTTCCAGCAGGCTTCTTCCTTCTCCTGCCAACGCTTCACTTTCATTTGTCGTAAAGATACAATCAGACTGGTCTTTCCCGATTCTGAAAAACACCTGATAGTCCTTATTTCCGCAGAACGTCAGCACATCCAGCATGGGCTCGCTCTCCCCTGCCTGATAAGCAACCCAGAAGCGCAGCCGCAGTGGATTGGGGGTGATTTTTCCCGCCTGTTCATTGGTCACGCCATTGCGGCAGACAAGATATGCGGTTGTATTCCCCTGCTCGGAAGGCAGGTCCACCCGCTGCATATAAACACTATTTCCCATTGTTTCGCAGTGCTGCATCCATGCGGCAACCTCGGGGTAGCTCTGCCATTCCTCCTGCGGCATACTCCAGATGGCCTTGCTTTGGTAGTTTGCTGATGCCACAAAAGCAACGCTCCATAGAACGAGTGCCAGCAGCATTGCCGCTATCAGATACAACATTCTTTTGCCTGTTGATTTTGCAGCCGCCACAATACCGCTTTTCCCTATTGCTATCAAAAAGAGCACAATCATTAGAATCAGCAAGAGCAGCAGAAGCCCCACTGCCGCGCCAAGCCCAACAAATTGCAGAGCAAACCACAGCAGAATTGCCGCTGCCGCAAGCTGCATCCACTTCTGCTTTGCTGTCAGGCTTTCTGCTTTTTCTGTGTTTGCTAATGTTCCCGATTTTTCCGTTCCCGTTGTCCCTTCTAAATCAGTCGCTTCCCTATCCGCTGCTTCCAACGGAATTCCCAGCAGCGCCGCAGCATAAACAGGTTGGCTGTGCCGGGCAGAGCTTTCCCTGTTTCCCACCTTGCCACAGCCTGCCGTGTTACCCCCAGCTGCTCTGCCAGCATTTCCTGGGTCATGCCTTTTTCTTTCCGGGCGGATGCAATTTTCTCTCCCAATGTCATGGTGCTATCCCCCTTTCTTTGGGGCCAGCATAGCACAGCTGTACTACTATTTTCAAGCAACTTTGTATCACTTTTCTGCCACTTTTCCGCAATAAGCAGTTTCATTCCCCGCAAAGCAGCATAAAAAATCCCCCACAGTACCCTTTCCGTTCGCAGTTGCCCGTGCGGAGAATGCTGTGGGGGATATTATGCTTTATTGTCAGGCTAAGCTTATCAGATAAGAAAAGTCTTACTTTTCAGCGTGGTCGTAAGCGCTGCCTTCGGCATCGCGGATTTCCTCGGCGCGAGCCAGCTCTTCTTCAACCTCCGGCAAACCGGTTCCGGCGGGGATCAGCTTACCGATGATGACGTTCTCCTTCAGACCGGCCAACGGGTCAACCTTGCCCTTGATGGCGGCTTCGGTCAGAACGCGGGTGGTTTCCTGGAAGGATGCAGCGGACAGGAAGCTGTCGGTTGCCAGGCTGGACTTGGTGATACCAAGCAGGATCTGACTGGCCTGGACCAGCTTCAGGTCGGTTTCGCCTGCATCAATGCGTTCCTGAATCTTCTCGTTCTCGATCATCACATCGCGGCGGTTGACAACGCTGCCCATGATGAACTCGCTGGAACCTGCATCGTCAATGCGAACCTTACGCATCATCTGGCGGACGATAACTTCGATATGCTTATCGTTGATTTCAACGCCCTGCAGACGGTAAACCTTCTGGACTTCGCTGATCAGGTAGTTCTGGGTAGCAATGCGGCCCTTGACAGCCAGGATATCCTGCGGATAAGCATGGCCTTCGGTCAACAGTGCGCCCTTGACGAGCACATCGCCCTCCATCACCTTCAGGCGGTGGCCGAACGGGATCAGGTAGCTCTTGGTAACCGGTGCGCCGTTATCGTCAACACCGGTCACTTCAACATGGCGGCTCTTCTTGGTATCATCAATATGGACGGTACCGGCGATCTCGGACATGATAGCCATTGCCTTCGGGCGGCGGCTCTCGAACAGTTCTTCAACACGCGGAAGACCCTGAGTAATATCTTCAGCAGATGCGATACCGCCAGTATGGAAGGTACGCATGGTCAGCTGAGTACCGGGTTCGCCGATGGACTGTGCCGCAATGATACCGACGGATTCACCGACCTTAACGCACTGGCCGTTGGACATGTTGGAGCCGTAGCAGCGGGCACAGACGCCAACGTGAGCACGGCAGGTCATCACGCTGCGGATCTCCAGCTCGGTAATACCGGCAGCTTTGATCTTTTCAGCGTCGAACATATCCATCATCTTGTCCTTGGACACAATGAGTTCGCCGGTCTTGGGATCCATCACGTCATGCAGAGCATAACGGCCAATCAGACGCTCGGAGAAGCTTTCGATGGTAGCGTTGCCTTCGCTGATCTCGCTGACGAGGATACCCTCGGTAGCGTGGCAGTCTTCCTCGCGGATGATGACTTCCTGAGAAACATCAACCAGACGGCGGGTCAGGTAGCCAGAGTCAGCAGTACGCAGTGCGGTATCGGTCAAGCCTTTACGAGCGCCTCGAGAAGAGATGAAGTACTCCAAGATGTTCAGGCCTTCGCGGTAGTTTGCACGGATAGGCATTTCCAGGGTTTTACCTGCGGTGTTAGCCAGCAGGCCGCGCATGCCGGCCAGCTGCTTGATCTGGTCCATAGAACCACGAGCACCAGAGTCGGACATCATATAGATGGGGTTGCGCTGGTGGTGGGTCTTCAGGTTGGTAGACAGAGCGTTGGAAACTTCCTCGGTAGCTGCCTGCCAGATCTCAACGGTGTTCTTATAGCGCTCTTCATCAGAGATAAGACCACGGTTGAAGTTCTTCATGACCTTTTCAACCTTCTTGTCAGCCGCAGCCAGGATCGCCGGCTTCTCTTCGGGGATGATAGCGTCAGGCACGGCAACGGTGATGGCGGAAAGGGTGGAATACTTATAGCCCTGTGCCTTGATGTGGTCCAGCATGATAGCGCAGCGCTTGGTGCCATGCTTTGTCAGGCAGCGGCTGATGATGTCGGGCAGCTTCTTCTTGGTGACCTGGAAATCGACTTCGTAATCGAACTTATGTTCGGGGTCGGTGCGATCCACATAGCCCAGATCCTGCGGGATGGGGGTGTTGAAGATGATCTTGCCGACAGTGGTGGTGACAAGGGCGGTTTCGGGGCCGTTGCCAAAGTCCATGGTGCGGCGCACCTTAACGGGAGCCTGCAGGGTGACGATATGCTCGGCGTAAGCCATCAGGGCTTCGTCCTCATCGCGGAACACCTTGTCGTGGCCGGGGTCTTCGGGGTTGACCATGGTCAGGTAGTAAGAGCCCAGGATCATATCCTGCGTGGGCACGGTGACGGGTTCGCCGTCAGACGGCTTCAGCAGGTTGCCGGAAGCCAGCATCAGCATCTTGGCTTCGCGCTGTGCTTCGGTGGACAGCGGCAGATGGACAGCCATCTGGTCGCCGTCGAAGTCAGCGTTGAAGGGGGTGCAGACCAGCGGGTGCAGCTTGATGGCGTGGCCTTCGACCAGAACGGGCTCAAATGCCTGAATGCCCAGGCGGTGCAGGGTAGGTGCACGGTTCAGCAGAACGGGATGGCCCTTGATGACGGTTTCGAGAGAGTCCCACACCTCGGTGGAAGCACGCTCGACCTTTTTGCGGGCAGCCTTGATGTTGGAGGCAATGCCCTTCTGGACCAGGTCCTTCATAACGAAGGGCTTGAACAGCTCCAGAGCCATCTCTTTGGGCAGACCGCACTGGTACATCTTCAGCTCAGGGCCGACAACGATAACGGAACGGCCAGAGTAGTCAACACGTTTGCCCAGCAGGTTCTGGCGGAAGCGGCCCTGCTTGCCCTTCAGCATATCGGAAAGGCTCTTGAGGGCGCGATTGTTGGGGCCAGTGACCGGGCGGCCGCGGCGGCCGTTATCGATCAGGGCGTCAACTGCTTCCTGCAGCATGCGCTTTTCGTTGCGCACGATGATGTCGGGAGCGCCCAGCTCCAGCAGGCGCTTCAGACGGTTGTTGCGGTTGATCACGCGACGGTACAGATCATTCAGGTCGGAAGTCGCAAAGCGGCCGCCATCCAGCTGGACCATGGGGCGGATATCCGGCGGAATGACCGGAACAACGTTCAGGATCATCCACTCCGGGCGCTGGCCGGACAGGCGGAATGCATCAACGCACTCCAGGCGTTTCAACAGGCGGACGCGCTTCTGGCCGGTAGCCTTTTCCAGTTCCTCATGCAGCTCTGCGGACAGAGCTTCCAGGTCGATCTCAGCCAGCAGCTTCTGGACGGCTTCGGCGCCCATACCGGCTTCAAAGGTATCCTCGTACTTTTCCCGCATCTCCTTGTACTCGCGTTCAGTCAGGAGCTGCTTTTTCTCCAGCGGAGTAAAGCCGGGATCGGTAACGATATAGTTTGCAAAGTAGAGCACCTTGTCCAGCTGGCGGGGGCCGATGTCCAGCATCAGGCCAATGCGGCTGGGAATGCCCTTGAAATACCAGATGTGCGAAACGGGTGCAGCCAGCTCAATGTGGCCCATGCGCTCGCGGCGGACCTTAGCGCGGGTAACTTCGACACCGCACTTATCGCAGATCTTGCCCTTATAGCGGATGCGCTTATACTTGCCGCAGTGGCATTCCCAGTCCTTGGTAGGTCCAAAAATGCGCTCGCAGAACAGGCCGTCGCGCTCCGGCTTCAGGGTGCGGTAGTTGATGGTTTCAGGTTTCTTGACCTCGCCATAGCTCCAGGCACGGATCTGGTCGGGAGAAGCAAGGCCGATCTTGATAGAATCGAACTCTTTATTTTCCATTCAGCGAACCCTCTCATTTAATCGTGACGTAAACAGCATTCCGATCATTCACCGTCGAACAGGTCGTCGCCATTGTCGGCTTCGATCTGTGCCAGAGAAGCTTCATCCGGCTCCTCATCGCCCAGGTCGTCGTCAAAGCCTTCATCGGCATCCTTGACACTGTAATCATCCTGCAGCTCGCTTTCCAGCAGAACATTATCACCGATATCGCTGTTGTCAAAGTTGGCATCGTCATCGTCATATTCCTGACGCATATCAACAGCGTTGCCTTCCTTATCCTGAACAACAATATCCAGGCCAAGGCTCTGCAGTTCTTTCAGCATAACGCGGAAGCTTTCGGGGATGCCCGGATTCGGCACATCTTCGCCCTTGACGATTGCTTCGTAGGTCTTGACACGGCCCACAACGTCGTCAGACTTGACCGTCAGGATCTCCTGCAGGGTGTAAGCCGCGCCATAAGCTTCCAGAGCCCAAACTTCCATTTCGCCGAAACGCTGGCCGCCGAACTGGGCCTTGCCGCCCAAAGGCTGCTGGGTAACCAGAGAGTACGGGCCGGTGGAACGGGCATGGATCTTATCATCAACCAGGTGATGCAGCTTGAGGTAGTACATATAACCGACAGTAACCTTGGAGGGGAACTTTTCGCCGGTACGGCCATCGTAAACGGTGGTCTTGCCGTCATCGGTCAAGTCGATCTTGCTGAAATCGATGATGTGGCCCTTATCGCCCATCAGGCGGGGCAGCTTGGTGGGATATTCCGGTGCATGGTCGCCATGCCACTTATCGCGGGCTTCGGCCAGGCAGTCACGGATATCGGATTCGTGCGCGCCATCGAACACGGGGGTCTGCACATGCCAGCCAAGGGCCTTGGCAACATAGCCAAGGTTGACTTCCAACACCTGACCGATGTTCATACGGGAAGGAACGCCCAGGGGGTTCAGCACGATATCCAGCGGGGTACCGTCAGGCAGGAACGGCATGTCCTCCTGCGGCAGAATGCGGGAAACAACGCCCTTGTTGCCGTGACGGCCTGCCATCTTATCGCCAACGCTGATCTTACGCTTCTGGGCGATATAGACGCGCACGCAGGTGCGCACGCCGGGCTGCAGCTCGTCAGAGTTTTCGGGGGTAAAGACCTTAACATCCACAACAATGCCGTAAGCACCGTGGGGAACGCGCAGGGAGGTATCACGTACTTCCCGTGCCTTTTCGCCAAAGATGGCGCGCAGCAGGCGCTCTTCGGCGGTCAGTTCGGTTTCACCCTTCGGGGTAACCTTACCAACCAGAATATCGCCGGTCTTGACTTCGGCGCCGATGCGGATAATGCCGCGGTCGTCCAGATCCTTCAAGGAATCATCGCCGACGTTGGGGATATCACGGGTCACCTCTTCAGGTCCCAGCTTGGTATCGCGGGCTTCGCTCTCGTACTCCTCAATGTGGATAGAGGTGTAGATATCCTCGCGGACCAGCTTTTCGTTCAGCAGAACAGCGTCCTCATAGTTGTAGCCTTCCCAGGTCATGAAGCCGATCAGAGCGTTCTTGCCCAGAGAGATCTCGCCGTCCTTGGTGGCGGGGCCGTCAGCCAGAACGTCGCCCTTCTTGACAACATCGCCCACATAGACGGCGGGGCGCTGGTTGACGCAGGTTCCCTGGTTGGAGCGCATAAACTTAATCAGTTCATAGGTATCGGCGGAGCCATCTTCCAGACGGACAACAACCTTATCTGCGTCAACGCTTTCAACGGTGCCGTCATGGGCAGCCAGCACGCAGACACCGGAGTCGGTAGCAGCCTTGTATTCCATACCGGTAGCAACCAGAGAGCGCTGGGTAACCATCAGAGGCACAGCCTGACGCTGCATGTTGGAGCCCATCAGAGCACGGTTACAGTCATCGTTTTCCAGGAAGGGAATGCAAGCGGTAGCCACAGAAACCATCATTCGCGGAGAAACATCCATGAAATCGACCTGTTCACGGGCAAATTCCTGAATGTCGTTGCGATGACGGCCGGAAACGCGGGAACGGACAAAGCGGTTGTTCTCGTCCAGCGGTTCGTTGGCCTGTGCCACGATGTATTCATCTTCAACGTCGGCGGGCATATAAACAACTTCATCGGTAACAACGCCAGTTTCTTTATCCACGCGGCGGTAAGGTGCCTCAATGAAGCCGTACTTGTTGATCTTGGCGAAAGATGCCAGATAGGAGATCAGACCGATGTTGGAACCTTCGGGCGTCTCAATCGGGCACAGACGGCCATAGTGGGTATAATGAACGTCGCGGACTTCGAAGCCTGCGCGGTCACGGGACAGACCGCCGGGGCCCAAAGCGGACAGACGGCGCTTATGGGTCAGCTCAGACAACGGGTTGTTCTGGTCCATGAACTGAGACAGTGGGCTGGAACCGATGAACTCACGGATGGCAGCCACGACCGGGCGGATGTTGACCAGGCTCTGCGGGGTGATCTCGCCGGATTCCTGGTTCTGCAGGGTCATACGCTCGCGCACAACGCGCTCCATACGGGCAAAGCCGATGCGGAACTGGTTCTGCAGCAATTCGCCAACGCTGCGCACGCGGCGGTTGCCCAAGTGGTCGATTTCATCGGTCACGCCGATGCCATGGTCAAGGCCCAGCAGGTAGTTGACGGAAGCAAAGATATCTTCAACGGTAACGGTGCGGCTGATGAGCTTATCATGATTCTTGGTCAGCAGTTCTTTCTGCTCTTCCGGATCGGAGGTAGCATCCAGAATCTTACGGATTTCGGCGAAGGAAGCGCGCTCATTGATGCCGCATTCCTTCACGTCAAAGCTGAAGAAACTCTGGGCATCGACACAGCCGTTGGAGAACACGATCACATTGATCGGATCCTGGCCCTTACGCTCCACGATAACAGTAACGCGGGAAACACCGGCGTTATCAATTTCAACAGCCTTTTCGTGGTTGATGCGCTCGCCCTTGGCAGCCAGCAGTTCGCCGGTCAGCGGGGCAATGATGTCCTCGGCAGTCTTATAGCCCGCAATACGGCGGGACAGGCACAGCTTGTTGTTCATCTTGAAGCGGCCAAAACGAGCCAGGTCGTAACGGCGCGGATCAAAGAACAGCAGGTTGATGTGGCTGCGGGAGCTTTCCACCGTCGGCGGCTCGCCGGGGCGCAGCTTGCGGTAGCACTCCAGCAGGGCTTCCTCTGTGGAATGGGTGATATCCTTTTCCAGGGTGGCGTTGATTTTGGGTTCAGAATCGCCGAAGTACTGGCGGATCTGCTCATCGGTGCCAAGACCCAGTGCGCGCAGGAAGGTAGTAACCGGCAGCTTGCGGTTTTTATCAATGCGCACATAATATACATCGGAAGAATCGGTTTCGTATTCCAGCCATGCGCCGCGGTTGGGGTTCATGGTTGCGGTGAAAAGGTCCTTGCCGGTACGGTCCTTGCTGGAAGCATAGAACACGCCGGGCGAACGAACCAGCTGGCTGACGATAACACGTTCTGCACCGTTGGAGATGAAAGTGCCGGAATCCGTCATGAGCGGGAAATCGCCCATGAAAATTTCCTGTTCCTTCACTTCGCCGGTGCTTTTGTTCAACAGGCGCGCAGTGACATAAAGCGGCGCAGCATACGTTGCGTCACGCTCTTTACATTCTTTAATGGTATACTTGGGGTGCTTGTCCAGACGGTAATCGACAAATTCCAGCGAGAGATTCCCGGTGTAATCCTCGATCGCGTCAATGTCGTGGAACACTTCGCGCAGGCCCTCGTCCAGGAACCAGTTATAAGAGTTTTTCTGGATCTCGATGAGGTTGGGCATGCCAATCACTTCGTTGATGCGGGAAAAGCTCATTCTGGAGGTTCGACCGTTTTGTACGGGCTTGACCTTTACCATAAAATGCGACCACTCCTATTCCGTTCAGATTTGTTTTTGGCAAAAGCGCTCCGCCGAAGCAATGATTTTCTTGGAACATTCGTCGTTTTTAACAAAGTTTGAAAAAACGCGAAAAAATCAAAATTCCTTTAGGGCGCTCTATTCCATTCTGTGATACTATGCCAGTATACCAGCCAAAAAGCTGATTGTCAAGGGCTCTTTTGGCATTTTGCGTGTTTTTTTATCAGACAATTGAACGCCCGGATGCGTGTCGCATTTCTTTTGGCAAAGTGCTATTTTTGCATTTCTTCTGCCACTTGACAAATCCTTGAAATGCCGCTAATTGGCACAATGCCCAATTACCTTGTGTGTTTTTTGTATGGGTTGCAGCCTGCGTTTTTTCTGCATTTTCCCGGTTTTTACGCTTTGCAAACAAAAAGTGCCCTTCCCGCCGTTATCCGTGTGCAGGGTGGGCACTCGTCTGTTTTTGGTGTTATGCGTTTGATGCCGGGCCCGCCACACGGGTATTTACACCAGCTCCACCCGGTATTTTTGCAGCCAGTAATTCAGCTGCACAAACCAAGCAATGGTCTGCGGAGTGGTCATCAGCTGGCCATACCAGGGGGTCGCAGTCTCGGCAGCGGTCAACAGCTGTTCCAGCGCTGCCCTCTTGGCAATACGCAGCAGCGGGGCATCCGGGTCCTGCATCGCACTGCGCAGCATGGCGCTGACAGCGTTCAAATACGCCGGGTTCCATGTTTTAGGGTAGGGGCTCTTTTTTCGCCACAACACTTCCGTGGGCAGCACGCCCTGCATCGCCTGGCGCAGCAGGCCTTTTTCGTGGCCCTCGTAATCCTTATATTCCCACGGCACGCTGTACAGGTATTCCGCAATGCGGTAATCGCAGAACGGCACGCGCACTTCCAGCCCGCTGTACATACTCATTCGGTCCTTGCGGTCCAAAAGGGTCTGCATAAACCAGTTAAAGTTCAGGGCAAACATCTGGCGCATCCGTTGTTCCAGGGGATCCAGACCGGGGCGGATGGAAGTTTGCTCCAGCGTGGCGCGGTAGCCTTCATCAATATACGCCGCCGGGTCAATGCCGCCGAACACCTCCGGCTTAAAAAAGCTGACCCTGTATGCCGTGCTCTGCGCCCAAGGGAAGCCATACCGCTCCCGCACGGTCTTATCCCTGTACCAGGGGTAACCGCCAAATATCTCGTCCGCGCACTCGCCGGAAAGTGCCACGGTGGCTGTTTTACGGATCTCACGGCAGAACAGCAGCAGCGAGGAGTCCACATCCGCCATACCGGGCAGGTCGCGGGCGTCCACCGCTTCCAGCAGGGCGGCGGCCAGTGCTTCGCTGTCCAGCGTTACCCAGGTATGCTGCGCGTTCAAGAATTGGTTCATGGTGCGGATATACGGCGCATCCGGGCTGGGCTGGAAATGGGTGGCGTGGAAGTACTTTTTGTTATCCTGATAACCGACCGAGAAAGTCTGCAGCGTTTTGCCCCGCGCCGTAAAGTGGGAATCCGCGATTGCCGAAATCAGGCTGGAATCCAGCCCGCCGGAAAGGAAGGTTGCCACCGGCACATCCGATACCAGCTGCCGCGTGACGGCATCCATCACCAGGTCCCGCACTTTGGCTGCGGTGTGGGTAAAATCATCGGGGTGTTCGTGGTCGGTCAGCTGCCAGTAGCGGCGCACGGTGAGGCGCGGCGCACCAACCTGTGGCACAGTGTATTCTGCGCAGCAGCCGGGCTTCAATTCCTGCACATTGCGGAACACCCCGCACCCCGGCGTGCGGCCGGGGCCGAGCAGCAGCACATCGGCCAGCCCATGGGCATCCACCTGCGGCGGGATCTCCGGGTGGCAGAGCAGCGTTTTCAGCTCGGAAGCAAAGATCAGGCTGTCCCCGCGCAGGGCATAGAACAGCGGCTTGACCCCGACGCGGTCCCGCGCCAGAAAGAGCTTTTGCGCCCGCTGCTGCCACACAGCAAATGCAAAAATACCGTTCAGCTTTTCCAGACAGTCCGGCCCCCACTGGGCAAAAGCATGTAACAAAACCTCAGTATCGGAATGGCTTACAAAGCGATGGCCCAGAGCCGCAAGCTGGGCGTGCAGCTCCGGCGTGTTGTACAGCTCGCCGTTGTACACCAGAATGTATTTTTCCCCGCCCTGATCCAGCACCATGGGCTGGCAGCCGTTTTCCAGATCCACCACAGCCAGCCGCGCATGGATCAGCGCCGCATGGCCGTGCAGGTACATTCCCCGCTGGTCCGGCCCGCGGCGTGCAAGGCTTTTCTGCATTCGGCAGTAAGCTGGGTAGTTGGCTGCAATCTTATTTGGGTCCGCGCTGATCTGTCCGGCAATTCCACACATCGTTATCCCCTCCCCTATATCATCAGGGTAATCGTATGCTGTGGCTTTGTCATTTATGCCTGCTGCACACAAAAATACACCCGCACCGCCGGGCAAACAGCAGTACGGGTGCAGATGATTTTAATTTGCTATTTCTAGAATCCCGGCATCAATCCAGGAAGTCGCGCAGCTTTTTGCTGCGGCTGGGGTGGCGCAGCTTGCGCAGGGCTTTTGCTTCGATCTGGCGGATACGTTCACGGGTAACGTTGAACTCCTTGCCCACCTCTTCCAGCGTGCGGGGGCGGCCATCTTCCAGGCCAAAGCGCAGGCGCAGGACCTTTTCTTCACGCGGGGTCAGGGTTTTCAGCACATCGGCTAGCTGCTCTTTCAACAGGGTCTGGCTGGCGGCTTCGGCGGGAACGGGGGCTTCCTCATCGGGGATAAAGTCGCCCAAGTGGCTATCTTCCTCCTCACCGATGGGGGTTTCGAGGCTGACGGGTTCCTGTGCCACGCGCATAATCTCGCGCACTTTGTCCACCGGCATATCCAGGCGCTCGGCAATTTCTTCGGCGCTGGGCTCATGGCCGTTTTCGTGCAGCAGTTGGCTGGAAACCTTTTTGACCTTGTTGATGGTTTCCACCATATGCACAGGGATACGGATGGTGCGGGCCTGATCCGCAATGGCGCGGGTGATGGCCTGGCGGATCCACCACGTTGCATAGGTGGAGAACTTGAAGCCCTTGGTATGGTCAAACTTTTCAACCGCTTTGATCAGACCCAGGTTACCTTCCTGGATCAGGTCCAGGAACTGCATGCCGCGGCCCACATAGCGCTTTGCAATGGAAACTACCAGACGCAGGTTGGCTTCGCTCAGGCGCTGCTTGGCGCGTTCGCCGTCCTTGCCGCCTTTCTGGATATCCAGGGCCAGCTGCACTTCCTCATCGGGGGTCAGCAGGGGCACGCGGCCGATCTCTTTCAGGTAAACCTTAACGGGGTCATCGATGGTAATGCCGTCCGAGGTAACGGTATCCTCAAAGTCATCCATCCCCTCCTCGCCCATATCGGCCACAGCGGACATATCAGTGGCGTCATCATCCACCACTTCAATGCCGTTGCTTTCCAGCTCTTCATACAGCTTTTCCATCTGCTCCGCGTCAATAACACGGCTGCTTTCTTCCATAGCGTCACTGATTTCGGTGCTGGTCAATTTGCCTGCACGGCGGCCCTGTTCAATCAGGTTGCGAATCGAATCTTTCTTTTCTGCCATAAGTAGTTTCTCCTTTGGTTTTTATTCTGCCCATCTTACTGGAACGGGATAAAACAACATGGTTTTGGCCGGGTGGAAATTATTCTTCCGGCGGGCGTTCGCCCACTTTTTTGCGAGCAAGGGCGGCAAATTTCTGCCGGAATTCATCGTCTGTGGTGCCTGCCACCTGGGCGCTTTCGGGGTTTGCGGTCTGCAAACGATCCAGCAGCATATCAATATCCCGGCGGGTCAGGCGGGTATCGGCGTTTTGGGCCTGGGCCAGCATCACCTGGCTGTAGGCTTTTTCCTCCAACAAGGGGGAAAGGGTCGTGGCGTTGGCAGGCTGGCCGCGGGCGGCGCAGTCGTAAATTGCCTTGATTGCCTGCTGCATTTCCGGCAGCACCACCATGCCAAGGTTCAGCCGCTCCCGGATGTAGGGGATGGCGCCGGCATCCTGCAGCATAGCCGCCACAAGCTGGCGGGCGGCGCTTGCGGCCCCCAGGGCAGCTTCGCCCCCGCGGTCATAGGGCACGCGGATATCCGCCGCAATCCCCTGGCGGGAAAGTTCGTTCTGCTCTTTGCGGCGCGCCCTGCGCCCGGCCCCGCGCACGGCGCTTTCCAGCTGGACCAACACAGCCTTTTTATCAATGCCGGTCTGCTCCGCAATGCGCCCGGCATACACATCCCGCGCCGTGGGGCTGACCGCGCTGCCTGCCAGAATGCCGATGGCTTCATCCACATATTGCAGGCGCTGGGCATCGTTGCGCAGGTCATATTTTTTCACTGCCTTAGCCAGCTTGAACTCCAGCGGGGTTGCGGTGCCTTCCAGCACGGCTTCAAACCGGTCGCGGCCATAGGTGCGGATAAATTCATCCGGGTCCTTGGCACCGGGGATGTTCAGCACCCGCACCTGCAAATTGGTACCGGAAAACAGCGCCAAACTGCGCTCCGTTGCCTTCTGGCCTGCTTCGTCCGAGTCATAGCTCAGCACCACTTCGTCGGCGTATTCCGTCAGCAGCTTGACCTGCTCCGGCGTCAAAGCCGTGCCGCAGGCACAGACAGCGGTATCAAACCCGGCTTCGTGCATCGAGATGACGTCCATATACCCTTCGCAGAGGATATACCGCTTGGACGTTGATTTTTTTGCCACATTCAGCGCAAACAGCGTGCGGGATTTGTGGTAGACCATCGTTTCGGGCGAGTTGATGTATTTCGGCTTGGAATCATCCATCACGCGCCCGCCGAACGCAATGATATTGCCCCGCACATCAATGATGGGCACCATCACGCGGTGGCGGAAGATATCATACAGATTGCCCTTGGCGCTACGCTTGACAAGGCCGGAGGATTCCAATTCCGGCTCGGTAAAGCCGCGGTGGCGCAGGTAGTGCAGAAGGCCGACAAAATCTTCCGGTGCATAGCCCAGGCCAAACCGGCGGATGGCCGCATCCGAAAGGCCGCGTTTTTCGCGCCAGTAGCGGCGGGCCATGGCGGCTTCCGGCGTTGGGGCGTTGAGCTGGTCATAAAAATAGCGCGCGGCGTTGCGGTTGATCTCCAACAGGCGGGAGCGGGAACGGCTTTCCTGGTCGTCCTCCTCCGGCATGGGCATCCCGGCGCGGCCCGCCAGCTGTTTAACAGCTTCCACATAGCCCAGGTTGGAAATTTTGCGCACAAAGCTAATCACATCCCCCGCCGCACCGCAGCCAAAGCAGTAAAAACTTTGGGTATCCGGGTAGACGGTAAACGAAGGGGTTTTCTCGTTATGGAAAGGGCACAGCCCGGTATAGGTCCGCCCGCGATGACGCAGCTGCACATATTGGCCGATTACTTCGGTAATATCATTGCGTGCAACCACTTCCTGTATGTATTCCTGTGGGATCAATGGGGCTCCGGGCCTCCTTTCGCGTATATATCGTAATAATTTATAGGTTAGCGGGCGCACAATGTGCGCCCCTTCGGGGCGGGCGGCAGTGCTCTAACATACTGCCAATTTTATAGCACCTGCCACTTTTGCGGCACAAACAGCTCCTCAAACAGGCGGGTAGCAAATTCATCGCTCATGCCGGAAATATAATCCGCCACGGCACGGTCCATTCCCTGGTGATATGCCACCTGCATATAAAAATTAGGCATCAGCGTGGGGTCCGCGCAAAGGCGCTCATACAGCGCTTCGATCATCTTGTCCACTTTTTTCTCTTCGCGCTTGGCATCCTTGTCCACATACACCGTGCTGTACATAAAGTCTTTCAGCACACCGTATGCCTCCTCCACTTCGGGGGAAAACTGCATTTTCCCATTTTTGCAGTTTGCGCTGTTTGCCACAAGGTCGGTGATCATTGTGGTGATGCGCCGGGATTTGGTATCTCCCAGCACCTGCACGGCATCCCGCGGCAGGGCGGTGGGGTTCAGTACACCGGCGGCCACGGCATCCTCAATATCATGGTTCAAAAAGGCAATGTGGTCCGCATAGCGCACGGTACAGCCTTCCAACGTGCGGGCCCAGGCGCCTTTGGTGTGGGTAATAATCCCGTTGCGCACCTCCCAGCAAAGGTTCAGGCCCTTGCCATCCTTTTCCAGGTAGTCCACCACCCGCAGGCTTTGGCGGTAGTGGGTAAACCCGCCGGGGCACAGCCGGTTCAGTGCGCGCTCCCCCGCGTGGCCGTATGGGGTGTGGCCAAGATCATGCCCCAGGGCAATGGCTTCGGTCAGGTCCTCATTCAGCCGCAGGGCGCGGGCAATGGTTCGGGCAATCTGGCTAACTTCCAGCGTGTGGGTCAGCCGGGTGCGGTAGTGGTCGCCCTCCGGCGAAAGAAACACTTGTGTTTTCTGCTTCAACCGCCGGAAACTTTTACAGTGCAAAATTCTGTCCCTGTCACGCTGGTAGCAGGTCCGCAGGTCATCTTCCGGTTCCGGGGTGCGGCGGCCAAAGCTCTGCTCACTTAAAGCGGCATAGGGGCTTAAGGTCAGGCGTTCAATTGTCTGGGTTTCTTCCCGCACAGTCACGGCGCAGCCTCCTTTCCCCTATCCGGTTCCCCGTTGGGCATATCATGCCCAAAAACGGCTCTCTATATTATAAATACGATAAAAAGCCGCCAAACACTTGTATGAAATGTAAAAATTTCATGGGAAATTCTGCTTTCTTGCCAGAAATGACTGCGCAGCATCAAAAAGCTGCGTAAAGTGGTTTGCTGATCGTCACTTCGGCACTGCCGCGGGTCAGCTCGCTCAGGTCATGGCACAGGGCTTCTTCGGTTCCGGCAGGCATGCGCCAGCGCAGGGTCACAGCGTCGGCATACTCCGGTTCCTGCAGTTTGGCCCCGGCGGCTGCGATCATCCGCTGGGCCTGTTCAAACTTGGGGTATGGCACGGTCACGGCGCAATCCGTCACCAGCCGCATGCTGACAATCTCCGCCTGCTGCAAGGCTCCGGATGCTGCCGCGGTGTAGGCCCGCACCAGCCCGCCGGTACCCAGCAGAACTCCGCCAAAGTACCGCGTAACCACCACGATCACATCCGAAAGCCCCGCATGGCCGATAGCTTCCAGCACGGGGGTACCGGCGGTTTTGGCGGGTTCGCCGTCATCACTGTAGCGGGTGCGGCCGCCCTCGCGCAGAACATAGGCATACACATTATGCCGCGCGGTGCGGTTGGCCGCTTTGATGCGGTTCAGGTGGGCAAGGGCAGCTTCCTCGGTATCGGCAAACGCAGCGGAAGCAATAAAGCGGGAGCGCTTTTCTTCATATTCAAAGGTGGAAATACCGCGGATCGTTTGATAGTCCGGCATAGGGGTTCTCCTTTGAGATGCAAGATGATGTATTTGAAAAAAATACCGCAGATGTTGCCATCTGCGGTATACAAAACCTTAATGCAATTACTTGCCAGCCTTGTTGGCGTAGCGGCGCTTAAAGCGCTCAACACGTCCGCCGGTGTCAACCAGCTTCTGCTTGCCAGTGTAGAAGGGATGGCACTTGCTGCAAACTTCAACGCGGATCTCCGGCTTGGTATCGCGGGTATGGATCACGTTGCCGCATGCGCAGGTAATGGTGCAATCCACATAGTTGGGATGAATACCCTGCTTCATTTTCATTTCACCTCTTTCTCGATCATGACTAAAGGGAGCCATACTTGATATATGTGCTCATCACAATCTTCGAATTTCGGCTACCAGCAGACGCCATCCTGTGCGTGTGGAGCAGCCCTCTGAACGATTGCTAGAGTATTTTACCAGAGTTTTTGTGTTTTGTCAAGTAGTGCGGGCAACCTTTTGCGGCGGCAAATTGCCAGCAAAAGTGCAATCATTTATATGCCCATCCGGGACGTCGAGGACGCCGTCTCCTACTGTGGGGCAAAGTACATCACACGTTTTTTGTATCTGCTCCGGTAAGTTTCCGGCGGAGTCGGGTACCCCCGCCCTACTGGGTGTTTGTGGGTTGGCCGCACACAATAAAATGCTCTGTAGGGAACGGTCTTGACCGTTCCGGAGCCTTGCAGCAGATGCCGCAACAATTTTCCGCAAAGCCTTTGGCTCCCCTTCGAGGGGAGCTGTCGCCGAAGGTGACTGAGGGGTGATTCCCCAAGCGGAGCCTGAAAATGCGCGTTATTTCCTCACTGCGGCGGCTAGGGGGCTGTATACAAAAAAGGCCGTCTGCGTATTACAGCAGGCGGCCCAAAAGCGCCAAACCTATGGAATCACATTATGCCAGCAGCGGCTTAACGGCAGCGGCCAGTTCTTCTTTCTTGGCTTCGGCTTCGGCCAGGTCTTTGCCCTTGGTGGTAAAGTAGGTCTTGATCTTCGGCTCAGTGCCGGAGGGGCGCACCACAACGGTGCAGCCGGATGCCAGGGTGTAGATCAGCACGTTGGCGGCGGGCAGACCGGTCTCTTCAGGCTTTTTATAGTCCACAACCTTTACAACGGCGTCACCGCCAAAGTCCTTGGGCGGGTTCTCGCGCAGGCCGGACATAATGCTCGCCATCTTGTCCATGCCGGACAGGCCCGGGAACTCAAAGCTGTCAACCTTGTTCAGGTAGCGGCCATACTCGGCGTAAATGCGCTCCAGCTCTTCCTTGATGGAACTGCCCTTTGCGCGGTAATAAGCAGCCATTTCGCAAATCAGCATAGAGCCGATGATGGCATCCTTATCGCGGACGTAAGGACCAGCCAGGTAGCCATAGCTTTCCTCAAAGCCAAAGATGAAGCGGTCAACCTGACCAGCAGCTTCCAGCTTGGCGATCTGATCGCCGATCCACTTAAAGCCGGTCAGCACATTGCGGCACTCAACACCGTAATGCTCGGCCACCTTGTCCGCCAGCGGGGTGGACACGATGGACTTGCACATGACGGGGTCTTTGGGCATGGTTCCCTGCTCAATGCGGCCCGCGCAGATGTAATCCAGCAGCAGAACGCCGACTTCGTTGCCGGAAAGCAGCTCATAGCTGCCATCCTTGCACTTAACGGCAATGCCAACGCGGTCAGCATCGGGGTCAGTGGCCAGCATCAGGTCTGCACCAGACTTTTCGGCCAGTTCCAGGCCAAGGCGCAGAGCCTCGAAAATTTCGGGGTTGGGGTACGGGCAGGTGGGGAAATTGCCGTCCGGCTTTTCCTGTTCCGGCACAACGGTGATATCGGTAATGCCGATGTCATGCAGAACATGGGTGACCGGAACCAGGCCGGAGCCGTTCAGCGGGCTGTAAACCAGCTTCAGGCCGGCGGTCTTGCAGATACCGGGACGGATGGAGCGGGCTTCGATTGCTTCGTACAGGGCGTTGATGCAGTCATCGCCAACGTATTCGATGATTCCCTTTTCCAGCCCCTCGGCAAACGGCATGGTTTTGGCGCCGGTCAGGATGTCGGTCTTCTGGATTTCGGCGTACACGATGTCCGCAGCCTCATCGGTCATCTGGCAGCCATCGGGGCCGTAAGCCTTATAGCCGTTGTACTTGGCCGGATTGTGGGATGCCGTTACCATGATACCGGCGTTGCAGTTATAATACCGGGTAGCAAAGCTCAGTGCGGGAACCGGCATCAGGGCGCTGTAAATGCGCACCTTTACGCCGTTGGCGGCCAGAACTTCGGCAGCAGCCTTGGCAAACACATCGCTCTTGATGCGGCTGTCATAGCTGATGGCAACGGTCTGGGTGCCGCCCTGGGTCTTGACCCAGTTGGCAAGGCCCTGGGTAGCCTGGCGCACAACATACACGTTCATGCGGTTGGTACCGGCACCGATCACACCGCGCAGACCGGCAGTGCCGAACTTAAGGGCAACGGCAAAACGATCCTGAATGGCAGCGTCATCGTTCTGAATCGATTCCAGCTCCGGCTTCAGGTCGGGGTCATCCAGGTTGGCAGCAAGCCAACGGCTGTACATTTCTTTATACATTTTGGACACCATCACTTTCTTACCCTGTAAAAGTTTTGGGTAAATTTACTTGTTCAAATTAAATATATCAATTTTAGTTTGCGTTGTCAATCAAAAAAAGCTGGAATTCCGGCTTTTTGCCGGGGCTTTGCCTGTTTTTTACCCTACAGCGTCAAGGCAGATTTTGGGCACAAAAATATGCTTGCCGCCGCGGGCGGAACAGGATATACTGAAAATAATCAAAGTACGCAATTTGTTGAAAAAAGGAGTTGGCTGCGCCATGTATGCACACGTTGTCAGCCTGGGGGTAACGGGGCTGGATGGCTACCCCGTTACCGTGGAAACCCACATCAGCGGCGGTCTGCCCAAATTTGCCATGGTGGGCCTGCCGGATTCCGCCGTGAAGGAAAGCAGTGAACGGGTGCGCAGCGCCATCAAAAACCTGAACTGCCCCTGGCCCGCCAGCCATGTTACCGTCAACCTGGCCCCCGCCGATGTGCGCAAGACCGGCAGTTTGTATGACCTGCCGGTGTTCATCGGCATTTTGGCGGCGCAGCAGTACATCCCGCAGCCAGAGCCGCACCAGGCATTTTTGGGTGAGCTTGGGCTGGATGGCACACTGCGCCCCATTGCCGGTGCCCTGCCCATGGCCCTTGCCGCCCAAAAGGCGGGCGTGACCGAGCTGTTTGTTCCTGCCGAAAACGCCGCCGAAGCCGCCGTGGCCGAGCAGCTGACCGTTTACCCCGCCCGCAGCGCTGCGGATGTGATCCGCCACCTAGCGGGGCAGGCAAAGCTCAGCCCCGCCAGCCGCACAGGATACGATGCCGCCGGGCAGTGGCTTGGCCCCGATTTTGCGGATGTGCGCGGCCAGGCGGAAGCCCGCCGCGCGCTGGAAGTTGCCGCCGCTGGCGGGCACAACCTTTTGATGGTGGGCCCGCCGGGTACCGGCAAAAGCATGCTGGCCAAGCGCCTGCCTGGCATCCTGCCGCCGCTCAGCTATGAGGAAGCGCTGGAAACCACCGCGATCTATTCCGTTGCC
>UMEA01001215.1_pt1 | contig 34526 bp, 32 predicted proteins | sample 1964621 | NCBI WGS metagenome assembly UMEA01 (sample SAMEA4836007, study PRJEB28245) | human gut metagenome | biome: gut microbiome; material: fecal sample | place: Denmark | collected 2008 | reverse complement strand
TGAAGAAAAGTCTGTAAATAATAATCTTCTATGATAATGATCGAGCTGGAAGCGCTAAATTGGAGCTTCCAGCTCTTGCTATATATATACAACATGATTTCGGGCATGTCAAGAGCAGACGTCAAAACGTCCTTCTCATCATGCATTCACGCCATTAGGGATAAAGTGCGTTTCTCTTCCATAAGTTTCCTTAAAATAGTCCTGCACTCCTTTGCTTAGAACAATGATCTCGTCCGCATATTTCACAGCATTCTTTTCGCCTTGGTGGATAAACTTAGAACCAAGTCCTGATTGCCATTTCTCGCGCTGCCAATCAATGCCAATGTAATATCATGGGCAACTTCGCCTTTTTGAAATTCAATCCATGCTGTTCAGTTTATCCACGAACTGCTGCACGGCAGATACGATCTTACGGATCCTCTGCCGAGAACCCCAGCGCACTGGCGATAGGCGCACAGTACTTGAACGTCTCGCCCATCATTGAGGCATTGGTGTTCGCATTGGAAGAAGCAGCGGCAGTCACCGGCAGGAACTTCTTGCCGACATTCTCCACAGAAGATCCGATGTTCTGGAGCTTTTCTCCAGCTTCATCGATCTTGGCAAGAGTCGCATTCTGGATGCCATTTGCGTAACCACCTCCTTTTGGGCATAAGAAAAGCCCTACTTTCTTTGACATAAGTAGGGCAAAATTAAACTATAAAATTCTTAACTTGAAATTTCTATGGTGATTTTGCTTGAGCAATTTCACAAAAAGTTGTTTTTCTGAAATTTCTTTTGCTTCGTATTTTCACGATAAGCTGATTTTCTGAAATTTCTATGCTAAAATAGCCTCAGAAATTTCAATTTCCGTTTTTCGGAGGAAAGGAAACAATCATGACAAACCGAGCTGGTACACTCGTGAGTAATCTGTCAGGCGAAATGGCTTATGAATCTTTTCGACCGGCTCTGCTTCCACCGAATCCTCCTATTGAGGTGTCTGGTGAGCTTTTCACGAAACTTATGCACTCTTCTCAGGAAGCACCTGATAGGTCACGATCACATCTGTGACATACACAGGAATCTTGTCAGAGGCTTCGCCCCAGCGGAGTATTTTTCAAGACCTTCTCGAATTCCTCTACTGTCATTCCAGCATCTTTCGCTGCTTCTTCAATCGTCACGCGGCCCTTTCTCACCAGCTTAACCAACATCCGCATGAAGGCCGAGAAGAGGTTAAACGGCGGTGGGTTCCGTTTTTGGAGATGTTGCCGGAGTACAAGAGCATTTGTGAGGATATTCTTGCAGGAAACAAGGACAAATATAGCGAATGAGGTAGTGTATCATGGCGAACGATTACGGCTATTTTGGCAGCGGCAGTACCGGATATGCCCACTATAAACAGTCATTTGACCGCAACTTCGGCGGTTCCGGTGGCAGCGGAGGGAATCACAACGGTGGCGGCAATGGCTCCGGCTGCGGGCCTCTGTTGCTTATCATTGTTGTTGCTGTAGTCGCTGCGCTTGTGCTGTGGGCAATGTAATTCTTAACAAGCGGCGTATGCTGCCAATAAAAAAGAGGGCCATCGCTTGCGGCGCGGTGGTCCCCTTTTTTGCTTGCTTTTTGTTCGGTCTCGTGGTAAAATAATGCTGAAAGTTATTTCAGTGAAAATGTATTCAGTATTATTGAAGGTGCAATATGTTTATAGGCCGTGAGAAAGAACTGGTGCTCTTGCAGCAAGACTACATCGGCAAAGCTGTGATGGTCTACGGCAAGCGGCGAGTTGGAAAGACCACGCTCATTCAGAAAGCCCTTGATAACTGCCCTTATCAGACCGTCTATTTCGAGTGTTTGAAAGGCACAGTACAAGAAAATATTGATAGCCTCGTTGATGAGCTGGTTCGAGCCAAGATATTGCCAGTAGCTCTGAGCTTCAGTACACTACAAGATGTTTTTACCTATCTTAACACGCTGCCTCAGAAAATGGTTGTCGTCATTGACGAATACCCCTATCTGAAGGTGATGAATGAGCCCACAACAGTTGATTCCGTTTTTCAGAGCATCATTGATAACCGGCTTGGAAACATTGAGCTTATCCTCTCCGGCTCTCACATCGGAATGATGAAGGACCTCTTGCAGGAGAAAAATGCTCTGTATGGACGCTTTGCTGTCACTATCAAACTCAACGAATTGAACTATCTGGATACCGCCAAGTTCTATCCTGACAAAACTCCCTACGACAAGGTGGCGCACTATGCTGTATTCGGCGGTTCTCCTTTTGTGAATCAGGCGTTGCGTCCTACTGCCACGCTGCGAGAAAACATCGTCAGTACAATTCTAAATCCTGTGAGTGCGGTGTACCTGTATGCCAGTCAGTTGCTGTTGTCGGACTATTCCGTCAAAATCAACGCAGAGCGTATCTTTGCAGTCATTGGTAACGGCAAGAAGCGCTATTCTGAAATTGAAGACAAGCTGGATGTGAAGAAGACCGGCAATCTTGCAAAACAGATGAAACCTCTGCGTGACCTCGAAATCATCTCCCGCAATTACCCCATCAACAAGCTCAACGACAGCAAGAAATCTACCTTTGAAATCAACGACAACTTGTTACGGTTCTACTTTACCTTTATCTATAAAAACGCCAGCGCATTGCAAGTGCTAGGCGCAGAGGCTTTCTATGATGAGTATGTAGCCCCTACTCTGACAGACTTCATCTCTCGCCGATTTGAGGGCATTTGCCGTGACTATTTCAGTTTACAGGTTCGTTCTGGGAAACTGAAGGGTGTTCGCAACATCGGCAGCTATTACTATGACGACCCCGTCCACCGCAAGAACGGTGAGTTCGATGTTGCTCTGGAGCTGGCAGACGGCTATGCAATTTATGAGGCAAAGTATTATGCCCAACCTATGACCCTCGATGAAATTCACCGTGAGGCTCAGCAGGTGGCGAACATCAAGGAACTGGCCGTTAAGCAGCTCGGATTCATCGCCATCAATGGCTTTGTGGAGCAGGAAAAGCCTTATACCTATCTTGATGGCAATGACATTTTTGCGGGAATGTAGCCCGAAGCAAGCGGTTGACGCATCACCGCTGCAATTCAACCTGTTTTCGCACAAATCAAGGTCTTTCTCAAAGAGGTTCACCCATGGAAAAAGCCACATACAGTCTATCTGCTCTAAAGCAGTGCAAGGAACTCATCCGAAAAAACCGGTGGAGCACACGGTTAAAGGCCGAGCATAATTCCCGGTGTGCGGAGGTCAATGTTCTGTTCGCATCCTGCCAGAAGCTGCTCAACTATGTCATGTTCCAGCCGGACCTTTCCCCTGCCTACGACTATCAGCAGATGGTCCTTTCGAAGAGCTGCACAAAAAACAACTCGACAATCAGCTTCGTGTTTGCCACGCGTCCAGTCCGCGTCAAAGTTGTAGGCTTCCGTTTCCTTGATGACAAATGAAGAGTGCACACCCCGTCTATAGCTTCAAAGTTTAGGCGGGGTTAGCTCGCTTACTGGGAGTCAATATAGGATTTTACAGCCGATTCTGTTCTGTCCGAAACGCTACACACAAAGTAACTATCGCTCCAAAAATATGGCTTCCAATAATACGGTTTGAGTTGCTCACTAAAGTTTTTACGAATAAGTCGAGAAGTAACAGTTTTATAATTGTTAGCCAATTTGGATAGTTGTACTTGTGGTGGGGCCTCAAACAAAATGTGGATATGGTCCAAGTCGGTATTGACAGCCTTAATAGTGCAATGCCATGAATCAAAGATTGTTTTTGTTTGGTCAAGCAGGTAGACTTTTATCGCACCTTTAAGCACAGGATGACGATATTTTGTTACTACAACTAAATGGTATTCTAGTAGGTAACATGAGTGTCTATTTGTCCTATATAGGTTATTTTTGCGCATAGTATATCCTTTACAACTAAATATTTTTGTGGTATAATCATACTATAAAGCAACGCTATTGTAAAGGAGGTGAGTGCTTTGAATATTACATCCAGCTATCAAGTCAGAATCGTCAACTGCAGTGTCAACCTTATCGATACGGTTCGTATATATCAGGAAGCGCTCTCCTACCTGATTGGTGTTGTCAGCGAGAACTGGGATGCCGTAAAAAGCATAACTACCGGAGCCTTGGAACAGCAGCGCTATATCGAAAAGCTGGTTCATGGCAATAAAAACCGTGAAGCCAAATATCAGGAATTCGATAAAATGTTCCATAAGTATCCTTCGTACTTGCGCCGTGCAACAATTACAGCTGCTATCGGTGCAGTGAGCAGCTACCGCAGTAATCTTGCTAATTGGGAAAACACCGACAAGCATACGCTACACCTATGTTTCATGTGGAGGCAGTCGTTTGCCTGACACGCGAGGCGTGACAGGCAAAAATATATAGCCCGAAAACCACGATGAACAGGAGGTACCCAGATGAGTGAAATCACGTTGAACAGCCTTCCCAAGACCTTGGACGAGCTGAAGGCTATGCCCCAGGCTGCGCTGACTGTGCCGGAGGAAGTGGCCGCTCTGACAGTGGCGGCGCTGGCGCTGTACCCGGAAAACCCTGCCGAGACCGAGAAAATGCTGGATTTCCTGCGCGGCCCGCGCCCCTTGAACGGCATCGACAAACAGTTTATCCGCGACCGTTTTCGCGGCAAGGAATACCTGATGCGTTCCTACCTTGTCGGTTCCACACCGGAAAACAACTACACACCTGTGCAGCCGTACCGAGTCACCGTTTCGGAAAACACTTACAGCCGGACGCAGTTTGTCGACGGGTACCTGACCTTATATGTGGCTTGCAGCGGCGCTGACAGCCCGCGCCCGCTAAAGCTGCGCAACAAACCATCCACAGGGCAGTGGTTTTTGTGGGAGCAGCAGCTTTTGACCGGCATCCGTATTCCGCAGGTGGCTGACCCCTGGGCGTAACTCCCCGCCCTGAGACCTTACAGTTTTCCTGACAGTTAAATCGCTCTCGACCCATGGACAGGTCGAGGGCGATTTTTAGTTGTGCATTGCGGCGCATAAAAAAGGAATCTCACTTGAATCAAAGCGAAAAAGACATCCCGGAAAAGGACGGAAAAATCACCACGGCATCGGCCGCTGCTTTGATGCCCGCCTTGACATGCCCAAGGCCATTGCCAAGGGCGACGATATCTGCGCTTTGCGGCACATTAAATCCGACGATAAGCAGGGTGACCAATGAAAAATGTAGACACATCCCTCGGAGAAGCCCCATCTATAGCCGAAATGCTTAGGTGGGGAGGTTCACATGGGACCGCGCTATACTTTCTGCTAACGGTCTCGACTTTTCCAAGGCATCGATGCGGCGGTCGATGCTCTTCTTGTCGAGGTCAAAGGATGCCACTATCTCTTCGAGATTGCCGTTCTGCGCACCATCAAAACATTTTAAGCTGTGCTGGAATGCTCTCCTGCACTTTTCCCGAAATCCAGCATTGCTCCCTGCACAAACCCAGTAAAGAGAATCCGATCGTCACCCTTCGCCAGTTCTTTCAATTCCTCCATAAAGGAATCCGTATCACTAGAGCCGGCCGATGCAAGTCTTGGACAACATTTTTCACAAATAAATTTGAAAAAAAGCAAAAAATAAGCCCTACAAGGCTTTCAGTCGGTATCGAACCGATCTGAGCCTTGTAGGGCTTAACAGTTTACTCTATATGTTTTTTCTTAGACCGCCTGCAGAGAGGTGTTTTCCATCCCTTTCTTAAATTCCTCTACTGTCATTCCAGCATCTTCCGCTGCTTCTTCAATTGTCACACGGCCTTTCCTCACCTGTTTAACCAGCATCCGCATCTCACCAATGTTGATGCCTTCGGCCTTTACGCCCTGACTAAGGTTGCACATTGGTTTTGGCATATATCATCCTCGGATATGCCATCGTTCCTTTTTATCATTTCTGTACTCACATCATTTTTTCTTCGATGGGAATACTGGTGGTGAACGACAGCGACAAAGAATCTTGTCGAATTGAAAATTGACACACGCAAATTCTTCAGTATATGTCCACCTGTGTGGAGCATGTACCGTCAGGATTCGCATATGGCAGTGGTAATTCCATTTCGTTTTTCGCGTGGAATTGCCAGAGTTATTCATTCGACAAACTCATAATGCGGTTCTCCGTATAGAGGAAAAGCCTATTAAGTTATAGGCAATGGCTTATAACCGCACTTTGAGAAAAGAGGCCTCAAGGTACTTTTTATCTTTTGAATTTGTTGTATACCTCCAAATGAAAAAAATAAGGAGAGGCTTCCAAGGAAACCTCTCCTTAACTGGTATTAAGGGCTATGTCAGAATCTTTCCGGCAGAATATTTACGACAGGTAACTTACCGATACAGCGGCCCGTACTGCTTGCACGCAGCATAATCCGCAGCCTGCTGATCCTGTGTGCCGAAGCTGGCCCATGCGTGGGGGCGATAAACCTTCTCGGCAGGGACATTGTGCATCGTGACCGGGATGCGCAGCATGCTGGCCAGCGTAATGAGGTCAGCACCCACATGGCCGTAAACGGTCACTCCATGGTTGGCACCCCAGTTTGCCATAACGCTGTACACATCGGTGAACGCTCCCTGTCCGGTCAGGCGCGGGCAGAACCATGTGGTCGGCCAGGTCGGGTCGGTGCGTTTGTCGATAGTGTTGTGAATCTCGTCGGGCAGATCAGCCGTCCAACCCTCGGCAATTTGCAGGACGGGTCCAATGCCCTCCACAATGTTGAAGCGCAGCATCGTAACAGGCATCTCTGCCTTGCAGCGGAAGTGGCTGGAATATCCACCGCCGCGGAAGTACTCATAGTCCGCGCGACACCAATCGGTGGCGTTCAGGCACGCCTTGATGTCCGCATCGGTCATCTCCCAGAACGGTTTCATCACATGATTGCCCATGGCATCTACGCAGGCACCGGAACCGTCCAGGGCCGTTGCGCCGGAATTGATGAGGTGAATAAAGCCGTTGGCGGCAACGCCGTCAGGCTTCTGCCCGGTCACACGCTCGCAGGCTTCCGGGCTCCAGTAGGTGCGCACGTCATGGAAGCACGGCGCAGAGCCGGAAACAAGGCTACCCAGCATCATGGCAATGCCGTTGCAGGTATCATTCTCGGTAGCGAACGGGGTCGGGGCCTTCGGGCCGTTCCAGTCAAAGGTGGAAGCCATGATGGCTTCGGTGAAGTCAGCGTTCGGCAGCCAGTCTGTCCACTGGCGCTGCCCCTGGAAGCCGCCGACCACAGCGTTGCGACCGAGCGCTTCTTCATGCCAGCCCATCTCGTCCAGACGCGGATTGCCGTATAGAATGTCACGGATGATCAGGGTCATCTTGACGATAAACTCCCAATCCTTGTCGGCCGGAACAATCTTCGACTTCGTGATGACAAGCGGCAGGTTCTTACCGAGGTTCTTATCAAAGCCCTCTTTGCAATTCTCACGCACCCATGCCAGCGCCTTTTCATATTCGTCGTGGTCATAGATACCGATGGAAATGCGGCGCAGGATCTCGACCTCGTCCACCCACTCGGCGCGGATGCCGAAATACTTTTGCAGAACACCTGCATCGCAGAAGCTGCCGGCAATCCCCATCGTCACAGCGCCAATATTGACGTAGGCTTTGTTCTTCATCCAGCCTGCGGCAACAGCACCACGGGCAAAGCGCAGGATTTTCTCGGCCACGTCATCGGGAATCGTATCATCGTTGGCTTCCTGCACGTCATGGCCATAAATGGAGAAAGCAGGCAGACCGCGCTGGGCGTGTGCTGCCAGAACCGCAGCCAGATACACCGCGCCGGGGCGCTCGGTGCCATTGAAGCCCCAGACTGCCTTGATGGTGTTGGGATCCATATCGAACGTTTCGGTACCGTAGCACCAGCAGGGGGTCACAGACAGCGTTGCCGTAACATTCTGGGTAGAGAACTGCTCTGCCACGCGGGCCGCCTCGGCACCACCGCCAATCGTCGTACAGCCGATCATGCACTGCACCGGCGTACCATCGGGGTACTTGAGGTTCTCCGAAATCAGCTTGGCGGCATTTTCTGCCATGCGCATCGTCTGATTTTCCAGGCTTTCACGGACGCCGCCCCAGCGTCCATCGATGACAGGGCGAATACCAATTTTAGGATACAGCATAGTTGCACCTTCCTTATTATAATAGGGTTTTGAAATGATCATAAGCGGCGTTCCATTCCGCATAGTTCTGTGTGCTTGCGGTATATGTTTTAATGACCTCTGTCTCCGCAATCAGCCGGCGTCCTTGTGTGATGGAGTCCAGCAACCCCAAGGCTTTCAACTGAATCATAATGTTGCCGAGCGCCGTAGCTTCCACCGGGCCAGCCTTTACCGTAAGGCCGCAGCAGTCTGCCGTCATCTGGCAAAGCAGACGGTCTTTTGTGCCGCCGCCCAAAACGTGCAGGGTCGTAAATGCTCGACCCGTTACAGCGGAGAGCTGCTCTATCGCATAGCGATATTTCAGAGCAAGGCTTTCATAAATGCAGCGCATTACGGCTCCCACCGTTTCCGGGACGGGCTGGCCGGTTTTGCGGCAAAATTCCTGTATTCTGCCCGGCAGGTCGCCGGGGGCAACAAATTCCGGGGCATCCGGGTCAATAAAACTGCGCAGCGGTTCGGCGGCAAGTGCCTGTTGCTCCAGCTCCGCGAAAGAATATGCCTGTCCACGGCGCTTGTACTCACGGCGGCTTTCCTGAATCAGCCAAAGACCGATGATATTTTTCAGATAATTGATTTTCCCGTTTGCACCGAGTTCATTGGACAGCCCGCTTTGGCAGCTGTCCGCCGTCAGAATCGGGGTGTCCAATTCCGTTCCCAGCAGGCTCCACGTGCCGCAGGAGAGAAATGCCGTATGTTCGGCATCTTCCTCGGCACACGGCATAGCAGCCGAGGCGCATTGTGTATCATGCCCTGCCACCGCAATGATTTTCGCGCCGGTTGTAAGTGTACCCGTCACCGTACCGCTGGCGACAAGGGACGCGAAGTGGTTTTCATTTAAGCCATAGGCTGCCAGCACTTCCCTGCTCCACTGCCCTGTACGGGGGTCAAGCATCTGACTGGTGGAAGCAATGCTGCGCTCGCAGACCGGCTCGGCTCCCAACAGAGCCGCAAACAAATCCGGCATAAAAAGGATCTGCGCAGCCTTTTGCAGCAGTTCCGGGTCCTGCTCACGCAGGGCCAGCAGCTGGAACAAAGTATTGATTGCCATGATTTGATTGCCGGTATGGGCATACAATTCTTCTGCGGGCATACGGGCAGCGGCCTGTTCCGGTTTGCCATTCGTTCGGGCATCGCGGTAATGAACAGGGTTTGCCAGCAGATGGCCGTCCGTATCCAGTAAGCCGAAATCTACACCCCATGTATCAAATCCTAAGCTGTCAAATGTACCCGCCTTTTGAATAGCCGTGTGAATTTCCTTCAGCAGTGTTTCCACATCCCAGCAGAGATGACCGTCCTTTTCGATGGGAATATTTTCAAAACGATGGATTTCCTCGTAGGTGAGGTTTTGGCCATCGTACACGGCCCGAATCGCACGTCCACTGGAAGCGCCAAAGTCGAAGGCCAGCACAGTTGCTGTGTTACTCATTGAACCACGCCCTTCTTCAAAAGTACGTTGGCATAGATTGCGCTTTCCCCGGTGGCGATAATCGCATAGGCATGGCGGGCGCGCTCATAAAACGCAAAGCGCTCCACCATTTCAATTTTAGCCGGGTCATTGCCGCTCTCGTTCAACTTCTGTTTATAGCTATCCCAGATAGTCGGCTTGCACGGATCGCCATCAACCACTTTCATCAGCGCGACAGGCTTTTCCACATATTGATCCAACGGCAGAAATTGCAGGATGGCCTCCAGCAGTTCTACGGTTCCGTGCCCGTCTGCACGAACCACAATGGCATCTTTGCCGATGCTTTCAGCCGGGAAATTTCCGTCTGCGAGAATGATTTCGTCGCCATGTCCCATCTCGCAGAGGACTTTCAGAAGTTCCGGGCTAAGGATAGGCGGAATGTTCTTCAGCATACGGTGTCTCCTTATTTGTCCGTCGGCTCACCTTTTTCACGTCGCTCAAATTTGCGATAGCCGGGGTGTTTGCCGGTAATTTTGTAGTAGGAGCGGAGATTGATGAGCTTATCAATATTCTTGCGGTCAATATCGTAGCTGCCGCCGAGAATGATTGCGTTGATTGTGATTTTTGCCCACAGTTCCAGACTCTCCATGCGGTAATAGGCGGTGATGACATCGCTGCCCACCGTCAGCGCACCGTGGTTTTCCAGCAGCATAACATCGTGGTCGTTGAGATACGGCTCGATTGCGTCCGGCACCTCCGTCGTGCTGGGAGTTCCATACGGAGTCAGCGGCACAGCACCGATGGCTGCCACATCCTCAATCATGTTGTACATATCCATTGGGCGATGTGCCACGGCAAAGCCGGTGGCTGCCGGCGGATGGGCATGGACAACAGCATTTACATCGGCGCGCTTTTCGTAGCAGCGCAGGTGCATCTTGATTTCGCTGGACGGGCGCAGGCCCTCTGCACCTTCCAGCACATTGCCCTTTGCATCAATACGCAGCAGCTTGTCCGGCGTGATGAAGCTCTTGCTCATGCCCGTAGGCGTTGCAAGGAAAGTTCCGTCCTCCAACCGAACTGAGACATTGCCATCATTGGCAGCGACCCAGCCAAGCTGCCACATTTTATGGCAGACATCGCAGATTTGGTCTTTGATTTCTTCGATTTGCACAGTTTGTACCTCCTAAAGTGGATTTTGTCCTTTACTTGTATTATACTGTTGCAATTCGCCCTCGTCTTTGCGTATAATGATATTATATTGGACGATATTGATATTTTAGGAGATGCCTGCCATGAAGTTTCTGGCTTCCCATGAAAGCAGTACGCGCGGCACTTTTGACTTTCCCATTGAGCTTTATTATGTAGATAAAATGCACCCACGCTATGAAATGCCGTTTCACTGGCACATGGAATTTGAACTTATGCTGGTTCTAAGCGGGGAGTTTTCTCTGCTGATTGATGGACGCTCTTACCTTTTACACAAGGGGGATGCCGCCATCATTTCAGCCGGGGCCGTTCACGGCGGAGCCCCCAGCGACTGCGTTTACGAGTGTGTTGTCTTTGATATGAACCGCTTCCTCGGCAGCGGCTCCGTATGTCAGGCAAAATACAATGCGCTTTTTGAACGCGGCGCACAAATCGAGCCGTATCAACCGGCTGGCTCCGTAACCTGCCAACTGATTGACAGACTCTTTGAGGCAATGGAAAAAGAGCCGGAGGGATATGAATTTGTGACGATTGGTCTGATGTGGCAGTTGTTCGGTCAAATCCTTTTGCAGCATTCGTACACAGTATCCTCTCCCGGAAATAAACGAAATGATCGCAGCACAGCCCAAATGAAAGTGGCCTTAGAGCGCATCCGAAAGAATTACGCCAGCCGCATCACCTTGGAAGATCTCGCCTCCACAGCAGAAATGACCCCCGAACACTTTTGCAGGGTCTTTCACAGCATAACCGGGCGCTCCCCTATTGACTATTTGAATTACTACCGGGTAGAATGTGCCGCGGAGCTATTATGCTCCACCGAAGATCCCATCACGGAGATCGCATATAGCTGCGGCTTTAGTGATTCCAGCTACTTTAACCGGATGTTCCGCCGCTATAAGGTTGAAGCTCCGGGCAAATATCGAAAACTGCATAGCATATAAAATCGCGCCGACAGTGCATTGTCGGCGCGATTTTTAGTCAACAATTCGCATTTAGTATCAACCGTTCTGAGTTTCCAATATCATAAAAATCAATTGCAATGCATGGCCTTATTAGCCTCACTGCGGACATACAACTTGCTGTATTACAGAAAACTCCCGCGCTTGTTAGGCGCGGGAGTTAAGGAAGGAGAAAACACGATTTTGCATGATGCACTCTACTGCAAAACGCAAACCGCAAAATGAAAAAGCAGATTAGCGGTATCAGCAGTATTTTTCAATTACTTTTTGCATGGCATCCCAGTTCCGTTCCATATCGGCAGTCAACTTGAACTGGGTGCGGGCGCGGTTGAGGTTTTGGGTTTCGTAGTTGATGTGGAAGTAGTGGTCCCCCTCGAGATAATCAGCGAGGAAACGCATACCGCACTCCATCGTCATCAACTTGGCACCCCAAGGCAGGGTCTGTTTTTCCAGCGGGGTGAACGTTTCCCCTGCTGCCTGCAAGAAGCCCTTGGTGTAAATTTCAAACAGTTCCATACTGAAATTGACTTTCGAGAGGTCAGCTTCGTCCTCGGCGCAGTGGTTGGCACCGAAGCGGATAGAATCCCCAAAATCATTGGCAGCAAGCCCCGGCATGACCGTGTCAAGGTCGATAACGCAAAGACCCTCGCCGGTCGTTTTGTCGAACAGGATGTTGTTCAGCTTGGTGTCGTTGTGGGTGACGCGCAGCGGCAGCTTGCCCGCTGCCAGCAGATCCACCATAACGTGATACTCTGCTTCGCGGGCGCGGACAAACTCAATTTCACGCTGCACCTGTGCGGCACGACCCATGCGGTCCTCAGCCACGGCGCGCTGGAAGTCAACGAAGCGCTTGGGTGTGTCGTGGAAGTGCGGGATTGTCTCGTGCAGAGTATGGGCCGGGTAGTCGGCAAGCTGATGCTGGAAATTGCCAAATGCAACGGCGCTCTGGTAAAAATCCTCGGCGGACTGCACCTGCTGCAAGCAGACAGTATCCTCCACAAAGTCATAGACACGCCAGCAGCCGCCATCGGCAGCTTGGTAATAAGGCTTTTCCTCTTTGGTAGGCACCACATGGAGCGTAGCACGCGCCGGGTCAGCCCCGCGCTGCTTAGCCTTTTCGCGCAAAAAATCTGTAATACCGCAGACGTTTTCCATCAAACCGGCCGGGTCTTTGAATGTATTGGTATTGATTTTTTGCAGGATATAGCGTTTTGCACCCTGCTCTGACGTTACCGTAATAGCATACGTCTGGTTAATATGCCCCTCTCCGTAAGGAACCGGTTCTGACACTGGGCCATCCCATTGCCACGCGGTCAAAATTTCTTTCATCACATATATCCTCACTGATAGACTTCCAGCAGCCGCAGCGTTGGCTCCGTGCGTGAAGCTGTAATCTTTATGGTAAGCGTCAGCACTTCCACAGGGGCGAAGCGGCAGATACGTTTATGTCCAACTACCGTAAATTCAGAAACCTTGCTTCCATCTGCCCAAATCTCGCCGCTTTCTATGCGCTGCCCTGTCGGCAGATGCTCCCCCAGAACAACACAGGAAACCTTCTGCGGCTTCGGGAACTTCAAAGTAATCGTATCGGATTCTTGTCCGTAGGCAGCCTGCCAATAGGTATTTGCCATACCGTCTACAGCCTGTGTGATGGGGTGCTGCGCAATCGCGGAATCTGCCGTAATTGCCGCCTTTTCTGTTACGTTGCTGGCAAAAATCTGGCGGATTTTAGCACCCAGCTCCGCAAGGCTGGCGCAGTCCGGTGCGGCAATACGGCCATGCGTATCGGGTGGAATGTTCAGCAGCAGGCTGGCATTCGCACCGACGGCATCCAGATAGATGTCCAGCAATTCGTCTGCCGTGCGCACGTCAGTGTCCTCCTCCGGATGGTAAAACCAACCCGTTCGGATGGAGGTATCCACCTCGGACGGATACCAGACAAGTTCTCTTGCATTGCGGATGACCTCTCTGCTGCCGATGTCCTCGTCCTGAGAGTCAATTTTGCGGGAGAATTCTCCGTCATCCGCCTGCTGCGATTTCGATGCCGTGCGCTCGGCATCCCGCAGCTCTGCGGGAACCACGCTCCACTCAGCTTTCCGGCAATGCCCGGCCTCGTTGCCGCACCAGCGCACATCGGGGCCGCAGACATTCAAAACCGCATTCGGCTGCAATTTACGCAGCACCGCATAGTAGCGTTCCCAATCGTAAATTTGCTTTTTGCCGTTTTTGCCCTCGCCACAGGCACCGTCAAACCAGAAGCAGAAAATATCTCCGTAGTTTGTTGCAAGCTCAGTCAGCTGGGAAACGAAATAATCATCATACGGTTTCCCCTGCCCATAGCGTGCATCGTGACGATCCCACGGGGAGAGATAGACACCAAACTTGATACCGCCGCGCCGGCAGGCATCCGATACCTCGCGCACAACATCGCCCTGTCCGTTCTTCCACGGGCTGTTTTTTACGCTGTGCTCGGTGTAGGCGCTCGGCCACAGGCAGAAGCCGTCATGGTGCTTACAGGTCAGAATCAGCGCCTTCATGCCGGCACTTTTGACTGCGGCGACCCATTGGTCGGCATCCAGCGCATCGGGGTTGAACAGCGCCGGGTCTTCGGTGCCGTCGCCCCACTCGCGGTTCGTGAAGGTATTCATGCCGAAATGGGTAAAGGCGTAAAATTCAAGCTGCTGCCATGCCAGCTGGCGCGGGCTGGGCGTGATAGAGGCCGCATAGCGGACCTGTTCTTCGGGTGTTCTCATTCTATTACCCCTCAATGCTGTACCACTTGATCTCGTTGGCATCCAGATGCAGGTCGAAGCAGCTGCCGTCACCGGTGTAAACGGTCGTGTCCTGCGGTTCGTAGGTGTTGTTGACCACGCAGTACTTGCCGTTCTTAACGTAGGCATGGACTTCCACATTGTAGTTCGTGCTGAACCACTTGTGCAGGTCGGCTTCATCGTGGGCGGCCCACAGGATGGCGCGGTACAGCACGCGGTTGTTCACAAAGCTGTACGGCAGACCGCTGATATACACACCGCGGCCCTTGCCGTACTCATGCGCAGCCATCTGGACTTCCTTGTCACGCTGAATCAGAATCTCGGTGCCTTCCAGTGCGAAGATGCTCTTCTTGCCCTCGCCAAAGTCCACATCATGGTCGGGGCAGTCGGCCAGAATAAAGTGGTCGCGGTGTTCATCCCAGTTGTACTTGTCGTAATTCAGGGTGAAGCCTGTTTCCTTCTCCACGCCGAGCGGCGCGGACAGCTGCAAATAGCGCCCCTGATACTGGTGACCACCCGGTTCGCCGACACCGATCAGGCCGCCGCCGCGGTGGACAAAGCCCTTGACGGCAGCGGAAATATCAGGATCCTCCCAGACCTTGCCGCCGGTGTGGGCGGTGTCGCCGTCGCCGACGTTGATAAGGACATTGATGCCGTCCAGCACCTTCGGGTCAGCCTTGATGTCGTCAAAGCTGATAAACTTCACATCAAACGGCGCACCGGACAACGCTTCGATAACACCCGCATAGCTGTAATTCTGCTTCTGGTATAGCGCATGGTGAACCATGTGGCAGCCCCACGCGCGCTGTTGCCCCCAGCTGTTCAGCACAGCCACGGTCTTGACGCAGTAGGGGGTCGTGCCCTTGATGTTCTCGTACAGTTCGCGGAACTCGTTGCAGACGCTCTCGACATAGTCGAGGAACTCCGGGAACTCGCAGGCCAGCTTCAGGTAGCCTCCGTAGCCGATGCGGTCAATGGGCTTGCGCAGGATGGCGCGGCGAGCGGTGACCCAGTTCTCCTTGGCCTCGCGCACAGGGTCGCCGCCCTCGTGGAAGGTATCGGGGAAGAAGTAGGGCAGGAAGCGGCCCTCGGTGTACTTGACGCCGGGGATGTCGGAAATCAGGCGCAGGGTGCTGCCGTTGCCGACACTGCCGACAATGGCATCCACGCCGGACTGCTGGAACTCGGGCATGAACGGCTCGCAGCCGATCCAGTGGTCACCCAAGAACATCATCGCTTCCTTACCGTACTCGTGGACGATGTCGGTCATTTCCTTCATCAGACCGGCGACCTCGCGGCGCTGGAATGCCTGGAAATCCTTGTACTCCTTGGTGGGCACACGGTACTGGTTGTTGTAGTAGCCCTGATCGATGATAAACTCGGGGCGAAACTTATAGCCGATTTCCTTTTCAAACTGTTCCAGAATATAGGGAGAAACGGAGGCAGAATAGCCGTACCAGTCCACATACTTCTCGCGGCGCAGCTCGTCAAACACCAGCGTGAACAGGTGGAAGAAGGTCGTAAAGCGCACGACATTGACATAGGGGTGGCTTTCGAGATATTCGCGCAGACGGCGCATTGTGTAGGCGTGGGTCTTGGGCTGACGTACATCGAACGGAATTTGATGTTCGACATCCTTCCAGTCGTTGATGACCGAGTTGTACATGTGGACGGGGTCCCAAATCAGGTATGCCAAAAAGCTGACCGTGTACTCGTGGTAGGCGGCGGGAGCGTCGATGACAACGCTCTCGGTTGCTGCGTCATAATGCCACGCGGCGGCATCCAACGGCTCGCCCGTCGTGCGGTCGATGACTTCCCACCAGCGGGCAATGTCGTCGTGGTCGTTGACCTTCATCAGCTCGCGGCTGATGCCCGTCATCAGGGGGATGGTCAGCGCACCGTCCGCAGCGGTATAGAACGGGGTCATAATGTAGCACTGCTGCGTTTCATCGGGGTTTGCCTTAGCCCAAGCGTTGTCCTTGCGGGTGGTGTAGTAGGTGGCGTAGATCTTGGCTCCGGTGTCCTTCAGCTCCTGCGGGAATTCGGTGCCGTCGCAGTCGCGGATGGCATCCGCGCCCCAGCGCTTGAGCAGGTCAAGGGTTTCGGGTACTGCGTCCATATCGGTGGGAATCGTTACACGACCTTTGGTATTCATTTCTTGTTTTCCTCCGTCCATTGGTAAGATTGAGTTTGTCCGGCCTGCAAGGTGACCCAGCAATGCGTGTTGCAAAGATACCAGCTTCCGTCCTGTGTTGCTTTTACGGTAAGGCTGTGCTTGCCGTCTGCTGTCCGCTGATAAGAAATCAGCAGACCATTTTCTGCCCGCAAATTCTGAAATGCAACAGGTTCATTTTTCCAGCTCTGCGGGCAGGCCGGTAAAACCTCGATATGATTCTTTTCGGAACGCAACAGCATTTTTTGTACGGCGTGTGCCGCCAGAAAATCCGCTTCCAGCGTAAAGGGGCGATAGTGGAAATCACAAACGCCGCTGTTTTTGTAGTCGCCGTTCAAATGAAATCCGTTCCGGCTCAGGAAATGCTCTGCGAAGCGGTGCAGCTCATACAAAGCACCATTTCCATTGCTGCGGGCAATCTGCAAAAGTGCCATCCAACCGAAAGAAAACCCTACCCACTGCCCACTACCGAGGTGTACAAGGTGATCTACTGTTGCATCTATTACGCTGCGGTCCTGCGGATTTTCATAGCGCAGCATACACAGCGGCTCGATTGCCATAGCGTGGGAAAAATGGCGGTGCGTTTCCTGCAAGGTTTCATTGGGCGAAAGCATCAGCCCGGTTTCTGTATCTACGCTCAACGGAGCAAGTTTTGCCTCCATTGCATGCCAATAGCCGCGGGGGTTGCCAAGCTGGTACTCGATCTGTACCAGAGTGTGGAACAGATAGTGCAGCAGCGCTAGATCGTAGTTGCTGTTAGGAGTCAGCCATGAGGCTGCCTCATCATCGTGAATTTCCGGTGAGGACGAGACCGGTAAAACCAGCTTTCCGTCCGGGCCTTCTTGGAGGAGTTCTTCCAGGCAGGCTGCCGTGGCGGTAAAGTAAGGCTCCACGCGGGTACGCAGAAACTCTTTATCCCCCGTCAGGCGGTAGTATTCATAAAACATCTGGCAGAGCCAGATTTGATTGGTCGGTGACAGGGAATACATCGGCCAGCCGCCGAGCGCTCCGCCGTCAATGTCCATGACACTGGGCAGGCACACTCCTGCCGTACCGTAAAATGCACGGGCAAATTTTGCTGCCTGCGGACGCAGTGACCAGAGATAGTCGAGAAAAACCTTTCCCTGCTCCGGGTGGTTGGCAGTCAGATAGTGACAGTAGGTGAATTGAGTGTTGAGGTCGTTGTGGTAATCACCTTTCCACGGTGGGAGCTGATCGTCATCCGCGCACCATACCCCTTGCAGCGGCATCGGGGCATTGCCCGGCTCGGAACCAGCTGCCAAAAAGTAATTGGCGCGGTACCAGAGTTGTTCGAGTGTTTCATCCGGCAGCTGCAAACTGCTTTTGCCCCAGTATTGCTGCCACCAGCGTTTATGCTGTTGCAGCAGCTTCTCTGCACCCATATCTTCCGCTGCACATAGTTCCAGCTTCGCCAGTCGGCTTGCCTTTTCTACGCTCTCTGCCTGCAAAGCGGTATAATACAGCGTTGCACCACATTTTTTACAGAGCAGCGAATAGGCAGTCCGATCATCGACCTTTTGGGAAAAGCCAATCATGCCGTCCTCCGTTTCGAGGTTGGCATCCGGCAGGGCGAGCTGCTGCAAGCTGCCGGGGGACACGCTGTTGCCCGCTTCGGCTGCCTGTGTGCCATTGCCGAAAGAGGGGCGCTCCACCGTGAGCGTTGCATCCCGGTACGCCTCCGGCAGCATCAATACCCCAACAGGCCGCCCCATACAGAGGAAGGCGCGCAGCATGGTTGTACCCTTTTGCGAAAAGGATGCCACCGCCGTGCCCAAATCAAGGCTTGCCTGATAGCTGCCCCGCGGCAGTCTATCCAAAAACAAGTGTCCTGCGGGGATTTTTGTAGGTGTCGGGCGGGCATAGGGCGTATCAAAGATACGGCGTGTTTCTGCCACATCGCCTTTCCGTGCAAGCTCTACCAGTTTTGCATAAGTAAATTCTTTATCGAGTTTTTCCTCCGGGCGGCGACGCAGCCACAGTCCGGCAATGTCCACGGAAATGCGCAGGTGCTCCATCGGCCCCCAAAAAAGAGAACCGAGTATGCCGTTCCCCAGTGGAATTGCTTCATCCCAGCGGGGTATTGGGCCGGTCAAATTGATGTTGCAATGTTTCGGGGGCAGCATATTGGTTCTCCTAACCTATTCGATTTTGTTTAGCCCTTAACGCCGCCGACGCTCAAGCCCTGCACGAGCTGCTTCTGACCGACGATGAAGAGGATGACAGTGGGAATCAGTGCCAGCACGAGGGCTGCGAACAGCGCGCCCCAGTCGGTAGCGTAGCGCTGGATCTCATACAGGTTGGCAAGGCCGACAGGCAGCGTAGCCTTGGTCGGATCGGTAACCATAACGAGAGCCACCGGGTATTCGTTCCATGCAGCCATAGCAGAGATCATGCAGACCGTCACGATACCGGGCTTGCACATGGGAATGATAATGCTCGTCAGAATGCGGAACGGACCGCAGCCATCAATCATGGCAGCTTCCTCGTAATCACGCGGGATGCTGCGAAGGAAGCCGGTCAGCAGGAAGATTGCGAACGGGAACTGCATCGTTGCATACAGTACACCCAGTGCCGTCAGGCTGTTGAGCAGGTTCAGCTTGTTCATCTGCAAGAACAGCGGAATCATAATATAAGTGGCCTGAATGAAGATGGCCGCCATGTAGATGTTCAAAATCAGCTTCGCGCCGGGGAACTTATACCGCACAAGGCAGTAAGAACACGGCACAACGCAGATCACAATAATGACCAGTGTTTCCAGCACGACATAAATCGAGTTGCCGATGTTGGCAGCAAGGTTAGATTTTTCATAAGCGCGGACGTAGTTATCCCATGCAAGTCCCTGCGGCCATGCAAAGGGGTCCGTCAGAAACTCTGTACTGGTTTTGAACGAAGAAACGACGTTCCACGCCAGAGGGTACAGCATGATAATGGCAACCAAAATCAGGAACAGGCGCGTCACCCACTTGATGACCTTTGCTCTGATTTTGCTTTTTTCATTTTGTGTCATATTACTGACCTCCTTCGGAAGCATCGGTCAATTTGCGGGACAGCATGGACAGCGCCACGGAGATGGCGAGCGTAAAGACCGTGATAGCCATGGCATAGCCAAAGTTGCCGTTGACAAAGCCCTGCGTGTACATATATTGCAGCAGAACGCTGGATGCACCGTTAGGACCGCCGCCAGTCATGACCTGCGAAAGCACAAAACTCAGGTTGATGGTGCCGGAAAGTGCCAGAACAAAGGTGATGCCGATAATATCTTTCATCAGAGGCATCGTAATACTGATGAGCTTGCGCCATGCGCTGGCACCGTCCAGCGTTGCGGACTCGTAGATTTCCGGCGAAATGCCGTCCATCGCCGCGATGTGCATGACCATGTAGTAACCGGCAGCCTGCCACAGCAGCGTGAACGCGATGCACCAAAGCGCAGTCTTGCTGTCGCCCAGCCAGGAACGCTGCAAGCTCTCCAGCCCGACAGCACCGAGAATCTTATTGATGATGCCCACATTCGGGTGGAACACAAAACTCCAGATAATACCTACAACGGTCAGAGAAACGATGTTCGGGAAATAGAAAAGCGTGCGATACAAGACCATTTCTTTCAGCTTGCACTGGTTCAAAACGAATGCCAGCACCAGACTACAGAAAATTGTGATAACGGGAACAACCGCCATCAGCTTTGCTGTGTTTTTAAGTGCTTGAATGAAAGATTTGTCGTGGAACATATAGATATAGTTATCAAGCCACACAAATTTGTTGTTAAGCCCCAGAGAGGTCGCATTGGTAAAAGAAAGATATAATGCCTGCACCGTAGGCCAGATCGTGAACATAAGAGTTAGGATCACGGCAGGCAGAACGCTGATGCAGATAAACAGTACGGGAAGTGGCTGCGCCTTTTTTTGGCGATTTTGGCGGTTTTTCAAACAAGTTTCCCCCTTAAAAAGAACCCTGCCAAGTTCGCATGGCGTTTACTCGGCAGGGTCAATCTTACTTTGGTCAGTGGAAATTCAGCAATTCAGCTTACTTGGAAGCAGCAATCTCCTCGAAAGCAGCCTCGATGCCGTCACGCCACTGCTCGGCAGTCATGTCACCATTCATAACGTCACTGGCAACATTGAAGACGGAATCAGCGATAACGACCTTGCTGGTGTCGGGCATTGCATCCCAACCGAAGACCATGAACGTGCCTTCCTGATAGATGTCGTTCATGTTGTAGACACCATCGGTAACGATGCCCTTGACCATCTCGTTGGCCTTCTTCAGAGCGTAGATGCCGTTGGCTTTTTCTGCGAACAGCTTAACGGAATCCTCAGTGTACAGGAAGCGCAGGAACTCTTTTGCCAGTTCGGGGTTCTTGGCGTTGGCAGGAATCTCAAACTGCTCAACGGAGCTCATAACATAGCGGGCCTCGCCGTCATCCAGAACGGGTGCGCAGGTCAGACCAAACTCAAAGCCGTCAGCACGGGGAGCATCGGCCATTTCGCCTTCCATCCAGTTGCCGTTGGGGATGAACAGAGCCTTGTTCATCATCATGTCAGTCTGGCTCTGGGTATGGTTCAGAGCAACGGTGCCATCCATCAGGTAGCCATCGGTGCCGATCTTTGCCATGTTCTGGAAGACCTTGAGGGCCTCATCAGAGCTGAGGGAGCCGGGCGTGTAGGAGGCGATTGCCTTCATGTTGTCGATGCCGGTGGCAGAAGCCAGTGCGGGCCACAGCATGCTCTCAAGGTAGCCGGGGTAGATGCCCTGATAGGTAAACAGCGCGATACCCTTTTCCTTGGCCTTGTCGCCCAGTTCAAAGAAGTCATCCCAGGTCACAGGTGTTTCCCAGCCGTTCTCTTCGAACAGAGTCTTGTTGTAAACCAGACCCATCGGGCTGGCATCAAACGGGGCAATGTAGATTTTGCCATCGCCGTAGGGAGAGCACTTGGCAGAATCCAGCAGGCCATCGATGACCTGATCCTTCAGCGGGGTGTCATCATCAATGCCGCCCTCCTCAAAGACATCAGACAGATCCATCAGCGCATGCTCCTTAACCATGGAGGAAATCAGGCCGGTGGAGTCGTTGTCGTTCATCGAGATGAAGTCGGGCACATTACCTGCCACGATTTGCGGGCGGATGATGTCGCCAATCTTCGGGCTGATCTGCATATTGACAGTGACGCCGGGATAGGCATCCTCGAAGCGTTTGATGATTTCGTCCCAGTAATCGGAACCGTAGCCGCCCTCGAACACCGCGATGTTCAGTTCATTGTTCTCAAAGGTCTTCTCACCGGTAGAGGCTTCGCTGGTAGCGGCGGACGTTGCTTCGGAAGAGACGGCCTCGCTGGATGCTGCTGCGCTGGAAGATGCTGCGCTGCCGCAGCCTGCCAGACAGGTAGCTGCCATTGCAGTGGCAAGCATCATGCTGATTGCTTTTTTCATGGTTTTCCTCCTAAAAATTATTCCTTCTTTGTTTGGGATGCGGCTCATCTGTCGTTCCCTGATTGCACTCTTATTATATCGGGCAAGCCGGATTTGATAAATGTATTCCCTTTACTTAAAGATGGATTTTATTGACTTTTTCTGTCGTTGCCCTTATAATTCAGGTAATGTATGGATAGATTGTAGTCACTTTGCACAAACGGAGGCCTATATATGTCACTAAATGCACAAAAAACGCGTGAGTTTTCCCCCAATGTGTTGCGACGAATCAAACTTCGCACCCGTCTGTTTGTGACATTTTTGATTATTTCTCTTGTTCCCGTCATCACGATTGGTATTTTTTCTTACCGTGCATACACCCAATCCATGAACGAAAAGGTCAAACAGGCTGCCTTACAAACTATCGAACTACTCAATAATAATATGTCTACCCAGCTTGGCATTTATAGCGACTACATAGGTTCCATCTCCGTATCTGATACTGTACAGAATGGTGTCGCATCTGTCAATAATGGGCACCCCCTTACGAGTGATATTGTAAGCGGTATTGGTGAAATGATCGTCACAATTCCTTTTCAGAGCACACACCTTAAAAACATCCGCGTCGTTTCCAATGATCGCACAGTCATCTACGATTTGGGCTATGACGATATTACACCCCAGCGTTTTAATGAATTGCTGGATAATATTGAAGCCGCTTCTCCACAGGATAGTCTGCAATACATCCACACTTACCGCGCCAACGATAAAATTGTCATTGGCCGTAAAATCTATGATATGCACCACACCAGCACGCCGCTGGGGTATATCATGCTGTACATTGACGAATCCCAGCTAAGCCGCTACATATTTACCGATGTTTCCTTTGGCGAGGGGTCGAACTTCCTGCTGATTGATGCCGCCGGCAATGTGGTATCTTCTCAGAACGCGGAACTGCTGGGAGAAGATTTGGCCGATGACCCGATTTTCCAGCAGATCACGGCGCATCGGCAGGCGGGTGAAAACAACTTTTTATGTGAGCTGAACGGCGTAGATACACTGACAATTTTCAAATACAACACAACCTATAATGTGTATCTGGCGGCCACGATTCCGCAGGCCTACATTACCAACGGCACAAGAACCATCAATATGATGCTTATTGCGCTGGCCGCAGTGCTGGTCGTTGTCAGTGTGTTCCTGACACTGCTTGTCTACCGCAGCGTCATGCACCCCATTGATAATATGGTTGCCGCCTGCAATGCGAAAAGCGATGAGGAAATCGGGCTGAAAATCAATGATCCCAGCCCCGACGAACTCGGATTTCTGGCGCGCACCATCGACAACATGGTCAACGAAATTGGTCTGCTGGCGCAGCGCTGGAGCGATGATCAGCGCAAAATGCGCGAGTTGGAATTGCAGACTCTGCAATATCAAATCAACCCGCACTTCCTGTTCAATACCCTGAACACCTTAAAGTGGATTGCCACACTCAATCATGTTACCCCGGTCAGCCACGGCATTGATGCTCTCTCTTCCCTGCTGCAAAGCACCCTTATTAAAAAGGATGAATTGATTCCGTTTGATGATGAGCTGCGCAACCTGAAGAACTACTGCGACATCCAGCAGCTGCGTTACGCAGGGCGCTTTGAGATGGAATATCAAATTGAAGATGCTGCCGGATACTGGACTGTGCCGCGCTTTATTTTGCAGCCGCTTGTAGAGAACTCCATCCTGCACGGCACGGCGGATGAAGATGATTTTGTCACCATCACCGTCCGTGCCACCGTGAGCGAGAATTTGCTTACCATTCATATCTCCGATACTGGCTGCGGTTTTGACCCCAGTGCCATCAAGGAGAAAAATTCTGAGCGCTTCTCCGGCATCGGATTAAGCAACGTAGATGAACGTATGCGTCTACACTACGGAAATGAATACGGCCTTACGATTGAAAGTGCCCCCGGCATCGGCACACAATGTATTCTCTGTATTCCAAATGAAGCCATTCGCTGAGGTAACACAATGTATAATTTATTGCTTGTAGACGACGAGCCACTGATTAAGGTTGCTTTCCAGTCCGCCGTGGAGTGGGGCAAGAACGGATTCCTGCTGGCGGCAACAGCCAGTAATGGGCAGGAAGCGCTGCACATTGTAGAGACACAGCACATTGATGCGGTTATCACGGACTTGAAAATGCCCGGCATGGATGGGCTTGCGCTCATTCATGAATTGAAAAAGCGCAGCTTTACCGGTCCGATTCTGGTGTTGAGCAACTATTCCGATTTTGATTCCGTGCGCACAGCCCTAACGGACGGTGCCTATGACTACTTCCTGAAAATCAATATGAACGGGGAAAGCATCGGCGAGCATCTGGAAAAGATGGCCGATTTGCTTCGTGTCCAGCAGCAACGCCAGACGGAAGAGGACCACCGATCCTTTGCCATTGAAGCGCAGAAAAAGGAGAATGCCCTGATTCACTGCGCTCAATGGGTAACGTCCACTGCTGAGCCCTCCCCTGCGGCTAATCCGTTTTCCATGCTGCCGGAACCGCTGGCCTTTCCCGTCCGGCTGTTTACCGTCACTTTAATTCCCGCAAAAACTCATCCTATGCCCGCGCTGGATGCTGTGACCGACTTAATTACCGAGGTTTTCGATGAAATCAGCGGCAAAGTTTTTCTGCACACCCATGAGGATGAAATCTGCGGGCTGATCAGCAATGAAAACCTTGTTGCCTCCGGGCGCACCCTCGATAAAAAGCTGGCCCGTTTGCAGCGCCAAATCACAACATATTTTCTGGATGCTCCGGTCATTATCTACCACGCTAAGCCCATTTCACTGGCTGAACTCCGCCAGGGCTACCAACTGTGTGAGGATTCTAAGGCACTCGCCTTTTATGTAGGGCGCAGCGCTCCCCTAAGGGCAACGGCACACACAGTTACCGCCCAACCCTTCCATGTCTCTCAGGCAGAACTGTCCAAGGCCACCGCTGCAGCAGCGCAAAATGCCGATGAATTGCAGATGCAGATTGCCGTTCACACCTTCTTTCAGAACTGCGCGGCGCTCTGTATGCCGCCGCAGCGCGTCCGCGAAGCCTGCCATCTGTTGCTGGAGCGTCCCGGCGAAAATACGATTCCGCAGGAAACGCTGGAGCAAACCTTTAAGGAAATAGAAAAAGCCCCCACTGCGGAGGCTCTTGAACAACTGCTTTGCCTGATTTTGCAGGAGCGTATGGGACTTAGCAAAATTGCCTTGAGCAAATTCAAAAAAGAGGTTCAGGCCGTCATCATCTATGTAAATGCGCATTACATGGACAAGCTGACGCTGGATGGCATCGCCGATTATGTGGGGCTGAATCGGGAATATCTGAGCCGCCTGTTCTCCAAAGAGACCGGCACCGGCCTGTTCCAGTACATCAACGAGGTGCGCATGAAACGCGCCGGTGAGATGATCCGCAGTAATAAGCAGGTCTATATCAAGGAAGTAGCTGCCGCCGTAGGTTTTGACGACCCCTACTTCTTCTCGCGAAAATTCAAAGATTTTTATGGGAAAACGCCGAGCGAATATGCTGAAGCGTAAAGGGCGCATTCGGCTGTTTCGTGGCAGCATTGAATTTCAGAAACCGATAAGGGGAACGGACACATGAGCAAATATGATGCGCTTTGGGCATACATACAAGGGCGTAATGAAGAAACGCTGGTTTTGAGTTTTGCGGATATTGCGCAAATTGCCAGTACACCGTTGGAGCAACGCCCTGACCAGCGAGGCATTTGCCGCTTTTATTTAGGAGCATAGCATTACAGATTTTTATGTTGTTGGAGCGGATGTCGCAGCCTGCATCAAATCCACCTGCTACAACATGACGAAAAGCGGCTACACCGTTCATGTGCTGTCGGACTGCATCACCAGCTACGATAAAAGGAAGCTGCCGGAGATGCTTGCGTATAGGGTCAACTCCTTTCGCAATAATGGGCAAAACAAAAGCGACCAACTTTTTACGGTTGATCGCCTTTGCTCTGATCATTCTTTGTTTCTTTCAAATCAAAATATGCGTCACAAAAAAGTTTTTGGTCTGTCATCTTCGATTGAATACTTTATAAAATCGAATTTTTCCTTGTTGTTCTTGTAATAGTCCTCTGCCGCAGTACAAAGAATGTAGCACAAGTGGGATATAGGTACTTGCAATTCTCTGCGCACTATGTTCATATCTTTGCCATAGGCGACCATGCTCAGATCACCGTTAGCACCATCTTCTCCGGTTATGACAAGCTCGAATTTATCAACCTTGCACCGAGATTCGTGAATTTTGGATTGCTCTACGTTTGGTGTGCTTTGGTGAAGCAGACAATTACGCAAACTATAAATAATTTCTTCGTTCAGATAGGGCATATCCTGTCCGTAGGGGGAATCACATCTATCTGTAATGACATATTGGCTACACCAGTTTTTATAGCGCACGCCGTTGTAATCCTCGTTAGGATATTCAGCCTTTCCACAAGTATCTGGCAAAGTCAGCGCAAGAGCAAGTGCCGACAAATGCAGTTCATGGGACAGAGCCATACGAATCTCATGTACAATTCGGTCAATCAGGCAAATCACCTCATTCCAAGTTATTTCATCCAATCTAAATTGGTCATCTCTTCTTTAAGTTTTGGTGTTCCAACTTTGTAAATCATGGGCTCATCTAATTTTAGATCAATACCTTTAACCTCTACAAGGTCGGAAGAAACTGCTACACAATCGTCAGGATTAAACAAGACTATATTATAACCATTCTTATTCAGGGAACTTCTAAATCGCAGTCCATCAAAACCCATGTTTTTTATTTCTTCTGCAATATACTGTGTGGAAAGGTATTTGGAAGCATCTCCGTTATACGGTCTGGAAAACATTGCACCGATTGTGTTGTACAGTCTTGGCAATTCCACTACTTCATCATTTTCAATATCGTGGATGTCAAAAGTCAAATCGTATAGTCTTACGTCTTTTAGCAGCTTGAACTTCGCAACACTAACGGTATCCCCAATAATCGGCCTGACTTCATATACCGGAGTTACCGGATCCTCTGATAAATATAGGTACCGGATATGATCGGGATTAGCTCTTCCGTTACCTATCAAATCAGCAGGAGGTGCGCCAGAATCCTCCGCATTCCATCCCTTATATTTTACATATCGCTTCCATTTTTTCTGAGCTTTTACAAGTTCAGGGGTTTGATTATAATCGTAATCGCTATATATTTCTGGCATCAAGGAAAGTATTTTTTGCTCATCCGTCCACTCATTGAGTATTTTCTCAATATCGGATTTACTATAGCCACTCTCTTGCAAATAGTATTTTACAAGTCGGTTGAAGTTACTTTTCTCAAAGACACGAGCTCGGTATAACACAGTATCTTTTTTGCGTATTGTTACTGCATTTGCTTGACATTCATGGATTTCGTCTATGACTGCATGTTTTACAGAAAAACGATTTTTGTAGATTAATTCATCTTCAAAGCTTTTCCATTGTGAATTCTTTTGCTTGATATCTTCCGTAAGCATCATCAACAAAAGAAACTTCCACTCATCGCTATTTATATTTTCCGAATCATTTATTGTTTCTTTATCCATATTCCCCTCATTTCAGTCGTTCACACTACGGCAGGAATTCTTAAGGTTTAGGTACATCAATTCTTCTTGGCTAAGTAACGAGTACGTTTCTTTAATAGGCGTACCAATTTCCAGCGATCAATACGCTTAGGCATTTTTTGATAAATTTCTCGATAATCTACCTTTTCTGGAATCCAACGTCCGTTTTGAGTGATACTATGACCGTCAAGCAGATGAAGGAAGAAGGATGCCTCGATGATTACAGAAATAGAATTGCTTACACCGGAGCCAATATGATTATGTTGGTACAGATTACGAGGTCCCTGAAAGAATCCCATAAGCATATACCTGATGCCGTCCTGCTCGTTGCGCTCGGATTCGTTTTTCAGATCATTGATTGCAATAAGGGGAGCCCTCTTTATTTCACCGGTTTGCTTGTCTATTTCAAAAGAAAGCGCTCTTGTTGCCAAATCGAATCCATGCGAATCCAAGCCCGACTTCTTTTTGAGATAACTCTCCACAGCCACAAAAGCTTCACGTGCTGCCGATTCAAACTCCGATTTATATATGAGTTGCACCGCATCCGATAACGCTGCGTGGATATTGTATACCTCAAAAAATCCTTTGAGCTTCTTTAGCGAATATGGCATTAAACTGCCGCAACAAGGACAGAATGTAAAATCATAAAAGTCAAACCCATATATACCGTTGCTATATTCCCTAAGTTGCTTTTTTCTGGGTGGAAGAGAACACCCATTAGGACAAGCGTATTCTTCTCTCCTCATTGCTTTCACCTCATTTCAACTATTCACATACCCGCTGGAAAGATTACAATTTCAAAGGATAAGCATCCAGCTTGTTTTGAGCATTTATGTAGGATTTATAAATATTTTTGATTCCGGCTTCTTTTGCCATGCTTACAACAAGATTTTCCTCTGCTACGCCCATTCGCAGGCCAAGAATTATACCGCTTGGGATCCATTCCATCATCACCGGCGGCTTCATAATGCAGCCAGTTATCATTCGCCATTCTTCATCGTATTTATGGCACTCTTTTTTGATTAGGGTCGTTCTTTCTTGTTCCCATAAAGCACTTCCCATACCTGCATATAGCTCTGGAGGAATCTGAGTTGCGGTTGTCTCTGCTATTTTACGGAGCATAACGAATTTCGCAAATTTGGTTGCATCATAAGGCGTGTCCGAATAATAAATCGGATATAGCGGCGTTCCGTAGTTCTTGATTCCGCAATTAGCGCATTTCTCCTGCTTACCGCATAAGAAGTTGTCATTGTTTTCAAGGTCGTAGATTTGCACAAAACCTCTGTGCTGATCTGCATATTTCAGCCACAGAACCTCATTAAACCCATTTTCGGAGAAACAAACTGACCACGTATCCTTTTTAACTTCATCACGGAGTGAAAGCGCTGCATTCAGAAAGCTTTCGGTAAGCCCGTGAGAAAGCGCGTTTGTCACATTGGCAAAACGCATAAAAGTGGGAGACAGTAAATAGTAATACAGGTACTTATTAAGCAGACCCTTGGGGCAATGCATGACTGCAAATGCGGTACTTACGATTGGCTCATACGGAAAATCTCTGTCAATAATACAGATGTTTTTAAGATACGGTCTAATGGTTGCAAAGATCACATCGCCTTTTTGGACAATTTTCTTTGCTCGTGATGATGCATCTTTCGCTTCTACTACCGTATTCTCAATATTTAAGGTATGAGAGATATTGTTTATTGAGCCAACATCAATATAACAAAATGTTTTATCTGGTGTTTTTTGTCCCCAATTGTAAGTCAATGAGCTTAAACGGCACCACTTCCAATTCTCTGGAATATCAAAAAGAATTTCATCTTCGGAAATCTCCGCCAACGGTTTTTCCTTTTTGATTTTCTTTTCCTCAATGAGCCGTTGCTTCTCTGCCTGAATCTGCTGATACAGTTCTTCTCCTGTTCCTTCTTCCGGTCTCTGCTCAACAAGCTTGCCTTGAATTGCATATTGAAGAATACTTGCCTTTAACTGCTCAGGGGTCATTCTGTTACACCTCCCGGCAGCAATGCTTCCAGCTCTGCAAGCATCTTGTCGATTTCGGCATTGAGGGCGGTTCGTCTCTCCTGATACTCTCTGATCGTATCAAGTGGATCGAGAACTTCTTCTTCCTCGTGAGGATAGCCACAAAGGTCAATGTTGCATCCCTGTTCATTCAGCAGATAATCAGCGGTAAACTTCTGTGACTTGAAATATTCTCCGTCGGGAATTACCTCTCTGTTGTTCCACCAAGCGATACAATCATCGAAGTGCTTCAGCTCCATCGGCTTGGTCTTGGAGAAGTGCTTTCTGTCAGACGGAATATCCACTCTGTAGAACCATGTTTCTGTTGTCGGCTTTGTGTTGTCAAAGAACAGCAGATTGGTGGTGATGGAAGTATAAGGACTGAACACAGAGCCGGGCAGTCTTACAACGGTGTGCAGATTAAATTCGCCAATGAGCTTTTTCTTGATGTTCACTTTCGCATTGTCCAGACCGAACAGGAAACCATCCGGCACGACAACAGCAGCCCTGCCGTTCTTCTTCAAACGGTAAAGGATAACCGACATAAAAAGGTCTGCGGTCTCGGAGCTTGCCAGATCGTCAGGGAAGAAGCCTTGAATAGACTTGTCCTCATGCCCACCATAGGGAGGATTCATCAGGATTACGTCAAACTTATCATCATCTGTATAGTCCAACAAATTGTGTTTCAACGAGTTCATGTGGTAGATGTTCGGAATCTCAATGTCATGCAGCAGCATATTGGTTACGCACAGCAGATACGGAAAAGGCTTTTTTTCAATTCCGTAAATGCTATCATCCAGCTGCTTCTGAGCGGCGGTGTCCGTTACCTGCTTGGAAAGCTGTCCAAGCCAAGAGGTGATAAATCCACCGGTGCCACAGGCGAAATCTGCCATCTTTTCGCCCAGCTGCGGCTTTATCATCAATGCCATGAACTCGGTGACTGCTCTCGGCGTATAGAATTCACCGGAAGAACCAGCAGATTGCAACTCCCGCAAAATCTCCTCATAGACAAAACCGAAAGCGTGGCTTTCCTTCACATCGTCAAACTCAATCTCGTCAATGACATCAATGACCTGACGAAGATAAACGCCGTCCTTCATATAGTTGTTGGCATCCTCGAAGGTGGACTTGACAATGGCTTTCTTAATTGGAGTATCGGGTGTCACCTTGATACCCTCATAGAGAACCGCATCACCATCTTTCACATCATTGCCTTTCAGAACCGGGAACAAGGTATTGTTGACAAAATTAAGGAGCTTATCTCCAGTCATAGCATGACCGCTACCATCAGCTTTCGCCCAATTTCTCCATCTAAGGTCTTCGGGAATGATGGATTCATAATTATCCTCATTCAGCTCCCAATCATCTTCTTTTGCGTCATAGACTTTGAGGAAAAGCATCCATACCATCTGCTCAATTCGTTGCGCATCGCCGTTGATACCAGCGTCCATACAGAATGATTATTATCCTTTGCTTCGACTGCAGCGATGGGCTTCCCGTCATTGAGGTAAAGCATATAGTCGGCAAACTTAGGCTTACTACGAGCAACGATATTGCCACTAATGTTGATCCTACCATCCGTGATCTTGGTCTCCATCGTAACGTGACCCTTCCATCCATCAAGAATGACCGGAGTAATATAATTCAATTTGATGTCTTCTTCCGACATCTGTTTCTTTCCCAATATGGTCATGTCAAAACCTCCTAATCAAATTCTTTGGCGTTGGTTAGTCACGAACCGTTTCAAGAATATCTTCAATCCGGCAATCCATTACCTCGCAGATACGAAGAAGAACATCCGTGGTTATGTTGTCTCCTTTGCCGAGCTTTGCAAGGGAGGCAGAACTGATGCCGGCTTTTTCTCTCAAATCACTCTTTTTCATGTTCTTGTCAATAAGCATCTTCCAGAGTTTATTGTAGCTGATGCGCATATCGGGAAACCCTCCGTATCTTGTGATATATAATAATATTATAGCACATATTTATGAAGATTTTCATCCGATTCGCAAATCATCTATTTATAAACGCGAATGTTTTTTTGCATTTGGAAATCCGCTGTTTGCGTACTATGCGTAATGCGTCTTTTGTCCCAATAATTTTTGTCATCGAAGATATACAGGCTTGGTAGTGCTTCTATGTATTGTTGCGGTCAAAACATCGGATGCAGAACCGACATTTTGACCGCAGATAACCCCTTATGGCTACATTACTCCGGCTGACTTTTGAAACCGTTTTGCTTGGCGTTCTCGCTTGCTATTCGTCTGCGTTCCTCGCTGTACGGCGGTTGCAGACGGATGGACAGTCGAGACTTATCCAGAGTGTAGGACATGCCGCCCTGCCCATAGGTCTTATCCAGTTGGCAGAGATCGGGGTGCTTCTTGCTGAATGTTTCCAGTCGCTTTCGCAGTCCGGCATTGTAGGTCTGGATATGGGCGGTGTCCTCGCCCTCGTTGAACAGGACGATTGTTTCCTTTTCGTACTTCGTCAGCTTACGCATATAATCTCTCCCTAACGGAAATCGGCTGACCGTCGGAGTGGTACTTGTGGTGGGCGAAGTGTTCCACTTCCAGTCTCATGTTGTAGAAGAAACAGCGATACCATCTGTCGCAGCTCTCGTCACTCAGCTTGACTGCCAGAGTGAAGAACAGCTTCTTTGCCGCAGGATCGGGAGCAAGTGCCGCCGCAAAACGCAAGCGTTCCACGGTAGCCTCACGGTTCGGACAACCATAGGCATAAAGAGCTTTCTTCTCGTTCATAGACATTTCCATAGTGTTTTTCCTCCTTGATGTTGTGAAAATTAAAAGCGACAGAGACTTCACAAGGAAATACCTGTCGCTTTTTTGTCAGTATGAAATTGTGGGGTCTGGACTTGCTGAATTGTCCAATCGTTTTGCTCCTACTTGGTATGTGGGAAGAATGGGCTGTGGAAGATTTCGCACATCAGCAGAACTCCCATTGTGAACCCATACTTGAACTGACACTCGTTTGTCATGTTGCTCTCGTCCGCATGGCTGTCACGGAGTTTTTCAAGCAGGGTGTAGTCCTCTTTGCTCAGCTTGCCCTTGAAGTAGGTCATGGCTTCGGAAATATGTGCGGCAGTCTGGCGGAACCTGTCGGACTTTGGCACGATGTCCTCACTTGCGTAAATCTCACCATTGAACAACGCTTCTAAAATCATATTCGTACGCTCCTTTCTCAGCAGTAAATCAATTCGGTTTTGATGGCTTCTTCTGCCTGTGCAACGCAAGCGTTCATCTGGCGAACCCATTCGATTTGGTTCTCCGCTTTCAGTTGTTCTGTCACGCCGTAATACTCCATCAGCCTGGGGAGAATGATTTCCATACGGCTCTTGGCTGTGGCTTCAATCTCCGCACAATGCTCGTAGAGTGTTTCAGACAGCACCATATCGGAGAAAATGACAGGGTGTGCCAACCGCAGATACTCTCTGCGCATCCGTCCCCACTTTCCGAGATAGATACTCGGCTTTTCCAGTCTGATGTCCGGGATGTAGTAATCTCCGCATTTGATAAAATTCAGTTCCATAGTCAAGTTCCTTTCTTTCTATGGTATTCCTCCCTGCGTTTAGCAAGGTGGGCTTCATATCGTGCAATCGCTTCGGGGTCTCCGGCTTCTGCATCGGCTTTCATTTTCTGATAGCTTCTGACAGTCGCTTCACTCTGATATTTTCTTTTCTCTGCCAGTTTCCTTGCGGCTTCTACATCGGTCTTGGCAAGCTCCACACAAGCCTTACAAACTAGCTTGATTGGAAGCTTCCAGTCTTTCGTTATGCTTGCTCCATGTGCATGAAAAATGCGCACAGGAATTTTGCTCACTTTGGCAGCATGAAGTGCATACACGCCAAGTGCCCCATTGTGCGCCTCAATGATTTTATATTCTGGATGCTCTTGAAACAGTTCTCTCATGTATTTCAAGTACACAGGATACTTGGCCGGATTCAATCCCGGTGTATGATAAATTCTACCGCCCATAGATTTTATTTCATCGTCATACGCTCCCGGTTTTTTCTTATTACATAAAAAATCGAATTGAACTTTTGACTTATCCATATATCGATAATAGTTCATCAGCATCGTCTCAATACCAGCACGATCCATATTGCTGACAGAATGAAGAATTCTTATCATTGCCTTTTCTCCTTATCAATTTCTTTTCACAATACGAGTTACGTACTGTCTTTCTGCTGATAAATATTTTCTCAGCAATTCAAGTGTCAACCGTTATATTCTATGTTCTATTTCACTGCCCCTGTTCAGATGAAGCACTTCCAATGTGTTGTTCATAAACCAGAGTGCTCCATACAAACGCAGGTAGTGATGCTGAAAGCTCTTATGATAAAATCATCTGCTGTTGCTAAACCTAGGTAGCGAGATTAAAACTGTACTCGCAGATCTACCCATCTCTTGAAAAGTACCGTAAACACGCTATTTTTTCAGCATTTTCACTATGTGCATCTCACTACCTACGTTCGGTTAGAGGAGATTATTTATTATCAATACTCTCATCTATTATTTTCTCCTGTACAGTTTCATCGTTTTCTTTACAACTCCATCCCAGTTATATTTCTCGCAGATAAAGTCAGCTGCCTGCTTCTTCATTTTCATAACCATTTCAGGATGGTCACAGGCCTCTTGCAGTTTTTCTCGCAAGTCCTCTACATCCGACTTTTTGAAAATCAATGCCTTATCTTCCACAACCTCTGCGCACTCTGGAATGTCGGAAACCAGACAGCAGTTTCCATAGCTCATTGCTTCCAGCAGACTTAATGGCATTCCTTCCAG